>Ga0134126_10003532_pt1 | contig 19574 bp, 15 predicted proteins | sample KB31752_FD_96881 | JGI IMG/M metagenome (GOLD analysis project Ga0134126, IMG submission 96881) | Terrestrial soil microbial communities with excess Nitrogen fertilizer from Kellogg Biological Station, Michigan, USA - KB3-175-2 | ecosystem: Environmental > Terrestrial > Soil > Unclassified ...
GACTGTTGATGGAAAAATCACGGCAGAAGCCAATCCCAACGGATCACTCGATAACATTGCCGGCATCTGCAATGCAGAACGCAACGTGCTGGGAATGATGCCGCATCCAGACCGCAGCGCTGATCCTATTTTGGGAATGAGCGACGGCGTGCGCATCTTCCAGTCGATGGTCGGCGCTCTCGTGCACAAATAGCCTATGGACCGGGTTGCCATGCTGCAGGAAGTCCTTGCGCAGAATCCGACAGACACGTTCGCGCGGTATGGACTGGCCATGGAGTACGTCAATCGAGGAGACACATCGACTGCTCTGGCGGAATTCCGAACGCTCATCGACGCCAATCCCGACTACGCTCCCGGTTATCAGATGGCTGCGCAAACCTTGACGAAGGCCGGCCGCGATGAAGAAGCACGGAAGATGCTTCAGGACGGTATAGCTTGCGCCATCCGCACTCGGAACCAGCATGCGCAGTCGGAGATGGAAGCGATGCTCGATGAGCTGCGCTGACGAGTAAAGCGGAAGCTTTAACGCACTTCCCTCTGCCGCCTAAGGCTGGATTCGCGCGAGTTCTTTGCGATAAAGCTCGTTCTGCGGAAATTCCTGAGAGAGCCCGGCGAGAAGTTGGCGCGCCGTGCTTCGATCTTTGTCGCGCAGTGCTGCTACAGCCAGCAGCAGTCGTGCATAAGGCGCGAGATAGTGGCCTTTTGTAGCCGTGAGCCTAAGTTTCTGCAAACCCTCTTCCCTGTCCGTCTGCGCTCCGCCCAGGCGAAGAATCCAACGAACGGGCGCGGAATTCAAACTGAGCAGGTAGTTTTCAACGCCGACTGCCAGATACGCGTCGTAGCACGAGGGATCGGCTGCCAGAAGCCGTTCCGCAATGGAACGCGAATTCTTCATGTAGCTCAGCGCGGAGAGGTTCTTCTTGTCGATCAGCGCGACATAGTCGCCTTCAAGTCCATTCGACATCACCAAAGCGAGGAGAGCGCGCGAATCTTGCGGCTTCGCAGCCAGAGTCCTGTTCGCGGCTTCCCTCGCCTTCGTCAATTCGGCCTCAAATGCGGCGCGGATGCCCGGGTCGGGAGAGAGCTTTGGACGCTTTTCGAATTTCTGATCGTCGATAAACAGATCCGATTCGAGAATTTTCAGCCGGTTGAACTCAGAAAAGAGATATGCAGCTGCATTGCACGCATGTCCGAGTGGATCGTCCGGATAGCTCCGTTCCCATTCTGAAAATGTGTGGTGAGCGCCTGCGAAATCCAGGTTGTACATCTGCTGGAATCCGCTGTTCAGATCGGAGGAGATATCGGTGGCGAACAGCGAGCCGCCCAGGAAGAGACAGAACAGAACAGCTACGGGCTTCCATTTCGAAGAGACAATCATTCCGATGTTCGCGCCTTAGAAGGCTAACGTGAACTTGTGCGCGATTACCACAGTGTGAACCACGCAAGATAAAGAAAGTTGTGCTGAAACGGTCAGAAGGTTGGGAGAGACGGGGCGTTGCTGCCCCGTCCTCGGTTATTAATTTCGCGCGGAATTTAGCGCGGAGTCGTCGGAGTTGTCGCCGTCGTTCCAATCGAGCAGTTGGTCGAAGTAGCTCCGGTTGAGGTGCTCGAAGTCGTTCCGTTCTGGGTATTCGTGGTCGTGCCGCTGGTCGCCGGAGTTTGAGCGCAGTTTGTGGTCGTTCCTGCTGCACCCGGTGTTCCGGTCGAGCCCATCGTCGATCCGGCCGTGCTGGTCGTGCCCGTGCTACCGGTCACGCCGACCGAACTGCCGGTCGATCCCGTCGTTCCGGTAGTGCCCATGGTACCGGTGGAGCCAGCGCTCGCGCCGGTCGAACCTGTGGTGCCGGTGGTTGAATTCGGTGTGGTTGCCGCGCCGGAGCTAGGCAGATTCGCCGCGCCCGAGCTTGGAAGGTTTGCAGCTCCTGAGCTGGGCAGAGAAGCTGCTCCCGAGCTTCCTGTTGTCGTGCTCTGCGTCGTACCGATTCCGCTTGGATTTCTGGTTGTAGTCGTGCTGGGGTTGGTGGTCGTAGATTGTCCTACCGTGCTGCCCGGAGTAGTTCCGGCTGTCGTACCCGTCGTACCTACGGTTCCTCCGACTTGAGTATTTTGCGAATTCATTGTGCCGGTTGCGTTTGCTGTTGTTCCCGCGCCTGTGGTGGTGCTGCTGCCGCCGATACCAGAGCCTGTCGAGCCGGCTGTTTGCGCGCCTGCCCAGGCAAAGGCCGCCAGCATAGTTGGAGCTAGAAGCCATGTTCGTTTCATTCTTGATCCCTCTGCATTTTTGAATTCGGCATTTCTGCCGTGTGATGGAAAAGTTCTATTGTTCGGTTCGATTCCCAGGGGTTAGTACACGATGCTTCAGATGAGCTCACAACGGCAGCCTGCGTCAGAGCTGCGCCGCAGCAGCGAATACTCTGGGCCGAGACAAACACTGCGCTTCTCTCTTCATCAGAGATGTTGTGTTTACCATTGGCCTCTCAGGCTGGCCGTATCGCTGCGCCGCTCTGTTCGACGTGGTGCTTTGTGCCTCCTTTTTCTTTGCCCAATCTGGGCCAACCGCGAATCCAGCTCAACAGCCCAAGACGTCACCACAGATTCAGGAAGTTCTCCCCTCCTACGAAGGACAAAACGTTTCTTCGGTAGAGCTCGCCGGCCATCCCGAAATGGATATGGGACCATTTCTGCCGCTACTGGTCCAAAAACAGGATGAGCCGTTCTCGAAGGAAAAAGTCGACGCTACGGTTGCGGCCATCAAGAGCACACATCGCTTTGATGACGTTCAGGTGCAAATACGTCCAGAGCCGGAAGGCGTTCGCGTGCTCTTCATTCTTGAGCCGGCGGTTTACTTCGGCGTGTACGAATTTCCCGGAACACAACGCGTCTTCCCTTACGCGCGTTTGCTGCAGGTTTCGAACTATCCTCCGCGCGGTCCGTATACGCCTGTCGACGTCGTGAACGCGCAGCATGCACTCGAGCGCTTCATGCAAAGAGAAGGCTACTTCCGCGCACAAATCAAACCGCGCATTCAAACCGATAAGACTCATGGCCTCGCAAATGTTTATTTCGATACAACAATGGGGAAAAAAGCGAAGTTCGGGACAGTCACTCTGAAAGGAGCGACTCCGGAAGACGACGCAAAACTCAAAGGCGCCATCCATTCCCTGTGGTCGCGGCTGTGGAACCGATCGATCCGCACCGGCAAAACCTATTCGCTCAAAACCCTGCAGAACGCGACCAACTACATGCAGACCAAGCTGATGAAAGAAGATCACCTGGACGCGAAGGTGAAGCTGATCTCAGCAAATTACAATCCAAGCACCAATCGCGCCGATCTTACTTTCAACGTCCAAACTGGCCCGTTCTATCACGTGAAGGTTCAAGGCGCGCACATCTGGAGCTGGACCAAAAAGAACCTGCTGCCCGTCTATCAGGAAGTAGGAATCGACCCCGAGATCATCCAGGAAGGGCGCACGAACCTGGTCTCGTACTTCCAGTCGAAGGGCTACTTTGACGCAAAGGTCGACGTGGCCACTCAGCAACAGGCAAACGGCGAGAGCATCGTGTACACGGTGCAAAAAGGACCACGGCACAAGGTTGCCGATGTCGACCTCGCCGGCAACACCACGCTCGACGACAAAGAGCTGTCGCCGCACGTTGCAGTCAAGCAGGCGCACTTCCTTTCACACGGCAAATACAGCGAGAACCTGGTTCACACAAGCTTGAAGAACCTCCAGCGCGTTTACCAGGCGGAAGGCTTCAGCGATGTGAAGGTCACGCCGGAAGTTCATAACCAAAATGGAAATATCACGGTAACGTTCCGCGTAGTCGAAGGCGAGCGCGACATCGTCGAAGCCATGCACATCCAGGGCAATGACACTCAGCCAATCGCCAACCTGGCGCCGAAAGGATTGAATCTCGGGCAAGGAAAGCCGTATTCGCAAAAGCTGGTCCAGGAAGACCGCAATACGATGATGGCTTCGTATCTGAAGCTCGGATACCTGAATGCGAGCTTCCGGCAAACGGCCAAGCCAATTGGGAAGGACAAACACCAGCTCGAAGTTACTTACCTCATCGAAGAAGGTCCGCAGGTTCGGACAGCAACGATCGTCACGTTGGGACGTGGTGGAACACAGCAGGCTCTGATCAATCGCGTCGCGCCGCTCTCAACCGGCGCTCCAATGCGCGAAGATCAGATGCTTGCCAACGAAAGCCAGCTCTACAATCTGGGCGTATTCGATTGGGCGGAGATCGATCCTCGCCGGCGCATCACGACGCAGTCGCAGGAAGATGTGCTAGTGAAGGTGCATGAAGCCAAGAAGAACGACCTGACCTACGGCTTCGGCTTCGATGTAATTAATCGAGGCGGCAGCATCCCCAGCGGAACGGTCGCCGTACCCGGTCTGCCCACTGTGGGACTCAGCAAGAATTTCAAGACTAGCCAGAAGACCTACTACGGCCCACGCGCGCTCCTCGAGTACACGCGCAAAGATCTTTGGGGACGCGCCGAGACTCTGGGCTTCACGGCTCTGGGCGCGCGCCTCGATCAACGTGGACAGATCACGTTCACCGATCCGTACTTCCGCGGAACCAACTGGTCCGCGAGCGCAAACATCGGCGGAGAGCACGACGCGCAGAATCCAATCTTCACCTCGCTGATCGGAAACTTCGGATTGCAGTTACAGCACGCGCTCAATGAAGACAAGACGATGAACATGTTCCTCCGCTACAACTACTCGCAGACCGGCATTACCGATCTCGTCATTCCCGGATTGGTACCAGCGGAGGACATGCACGTTCGTCTTTCCACTCTTTCCGCGACTTTCGTCCGCGATACACGAGACTTCCAGCTCGACGCGCACAAAGGCATCTATGAAACGTTCGAAGCCGATTTCAATCCTTCCTCGTTGGGATCGAACTTCAACTTCGGACGCTTCCTCGCGCAAACCGCTTATTACAAAAAGATTCCCGACAACATCATCTGGGCCAATAGCGTCCGCCTGGGATTCGCGACTGCATTCACTGGCCATGTGCCATTAAGCCAATCGTTCTTCACCGGCGGCCCAAGTACGCTGCGGGGCTTTCCACTGAATGGAGCTGGACCGCAGCGCCAGATTCCCGTCTGCTCTGTGGGGGAAACCAGCGGATGCCCGTTGATCTCGGTTCCCGAGGGCGGCAATCAGCTTTTCATCGTGAACTCGGAATTTCGTATTCCGGTTCCTCTGAAACAGGGTCTAGGCGTAGTCCCCTTTTACGACGGCGGCAATGTATTCCGCACCATCGGATTCCATGGTCAGTACACCAACACAGTGGGCCTGGGATTCCGCTATGCGACGCCGGTAGGTCCGGTCCGCATTGACTTTGGCTACAACTTGAATGCTCCTGCGGGAGTCAAACCATTCCAGTACTTCATCACGATCGGGCAGGCATTCTGAGGAGCTTAGGCTGTGAGCGCAGCACCGAATTTACCTCCGTATTACAACGAACCTCCTGAGGAGCCACGCCAGTTCGAGGAGCCAGCTCCACGCCGACATGGCCGATGGAAGAAGATCGTCGGCTGGATCGCCGGCGTTATCCTCTTCCTCATCATCGCCGCGGTTGTCACAGTTTATGTCTTGTTGCACAACCAGTCGTTTCATCAGTATGTACTGAAGAAAGCCGAGGCTCAGGCCGCGGCTGCTTTGGGCTCTCAGGTTCATGCCAAAGACTTCGCTCTGCACTTCCATGGGATTTCGCCGAGCCTTGATCTCTACAATGTTGTGGTAGACGGAGCCAATCCGTATCCCACTCCGCCGCTGCTCACCGTCGACCACCTCCATCTTGGTATTCGCATTGTCTCCATTCTCAGCAAGACCTGGTACATGGATGACGTAACCATCAATCATCCGGTGGTCCGCGTATTTATCGACGCGCACGGCACGGACAATCTGCCGCAGACCAAAAGCAACAACCAGAAGAGCAATACGAACATCTTCGATCTCGGAGTTCGCCACGCTCTACTCGATAACGGCGAGATCTACTACAACAACCGCAAGAGCGTGATGAACGCCGACCTGCACGATCTCACGTTCCAATCTGGATTCGATCCATCGCAGAAGCGTTATTCAGGGAACATCAGCTACCAGGACGGCCACCTTAAGCTCGAAGACTTCAATCCGATTCCGCACGACCTGAGCGCGAAATTCGACCTCACGCCGCAGGAGTTCAAGCTCACCGACGCCACTCTCAATAGCGGCGGCTCGCATTTCATCCTGAATGCCACGCTGACCGACTTCGCGCATCCGCACGTAAACGCGACTTATCAGGCGGTGCTCGATTCGGGTCAGTTCCGCCGGACGTTGAAAAATGCCTCACTTCCAATCGGAGTGCTGAGCGCGAACGGCTCGCTCGAATACCAGGCCAAGCCGGACACGCCGATGCTCGCAGTGATCGTGGTGGATGGAGGGCTGAACAGCCGCGAACTCCAACTAATGACGCCGACCATGCGCACCAACATCCGCGACCTTGGCGCGCGTTACACGCTGCGCAACGGCAACCTCGAAGTTAAAGATATGCGCGCCAACCTGCTGGGCGGCGAACTCACAGGCAACCTGGTCATGCGCGATCTGACCGGCAAATCACAGTCGCATCTGGTAGCAGCCTTGCACGGACTCTCGGTTGCCGATTTGAAGGCGATGATGAATTCCCCATCGCTGCGTCAGGTAAAAGTGAATGGCAGAGTCGATGCCAACGCCGACGCCACTTGGGGACGCACTTTCGACGACATGAAGGCCAAAGCTGATGCCACGCTGAACGCCAGCCTCGCGCCGGCAAAAGGAAACGGCGCAGCAGTTCCGGTGAACGGCGCAATTCATGGCGCATACTCGAATGCGACTAAGACCATCGCACTCTCGAACAGCTTCATCCGCCTGCCGCAAACGTCGTTGAACCTCAACGGCATCGTAAGCAACCGATCGGCGCTGCAAATTCGTTTGCAATCCAACGATCTGCATGAGCTGGAAAACATCGCCGATGAATTTCGTGCGCCGGGTTCACAGCCGTTTGGCCTCTACGGCACAGCGAACTTCAATGGGACCGTCACCGGATCGACAGCAGCGCCACACGTCGCCGGCCAGTTCAACGCCAACAACCTGCGCGTACATGGCACGCAGTGGAAGCTGCTGCGCACCAACATCAATGCCAGCCCGTCGGGCGCGAGTCTTACAAACGGCGAGCTTGATCCCGCCGATCGCGGACGCATCACCTTCAACCTGAGCGCCGGCCTGCGCAAATGGGCTTTCTCGAACACCAGTCCGATTCAGGTCGGACTCAACGCCAACAATCTGAATGTCGGCGAGCTGGCCAAAGCCGGAAGCGTGACTACGCCCGTCAAAGGCACGCTGGCGGCGAATGTAAATGTCCACGGCACGGAATTGAACCCAATCGGACAAGGCGCAGTCAGCCTGACCAATGCTCAGGTTTCCGGCGAGCCGATCAATGCGCTGAACCTCAACTTCAACGGCACTGGCGAGGTCGTGAATGCCAAGCTGAATGCGCGCATTCCTGCGGGTTCAGCGAATGGCAATCTCGTCTACTACCCGAAGTCACAGAATTATGACTTCCAACTTCAGGCTCCCGGGATTCAACTCGCCCAACTGCAGACGGTGAAGCAGCGTGGCATGAATCTTTCCGGCGTGCTCAGCCTGATCGCCAGCGGACGCGGCACCGTCCAGAATCCGCAGCTCACAGCCTCGCTGCAGATTCCCAAACTGGTCATCGACAATCAAGCGATCAACGGCATCGCGCTGAACGCGAATGTCGCCAATCACGTTGGTAGCTTCGATCTGAATTCGCAGGTGCTCAACACTTCAATTCGCGGACGGGGCACGGTCAACCTGACCGGCAATTACTACGCGAACGCTACGCTCGATACGCAAGCCATTCCGCTGGGGGCAATCGTTGCTGCTTACGCTCCGTCGCAAGCAGGCAAGATCAATGGACAAACCGAACTGCACGCAACCTTGAAAGGACCTTTGAAGGACAAGGCCCACGTCGAGGCGCACGCCGTGATTCCAGTTTTGAACGTGAACTATGCGAACACGGTGCAGATAGGCGCTGCGAGCCCAATTCACATCGACTACATCAACGGAGTGCTCGCATTGCAGCGCACGCAGCTTCGCGGCACGGATACCGATCTGCAGTTCCAGGCGAACGTTCCCGTGGTCGATCGTAATGCTCCAGTCTCTCTACTCGCACTCGGTACGATCGACTTAAAGCTGGTGCAGCTCTTCGATCCAGATGTCGTCACTTCGGGGCAGCTTCGACTCAACGTCAATTCGTACGGACAACGCACGAATCCTAATGTGCAGGGACAGATCGAAGTTGTAAACGCCGGATTTGCCAGCGGAGACATGCCACTCGGCTTGGAAAACGGAAACGGCGTGTTAACCCTGACCAAGGACCGTCTCAACATAAGTAGCTTCAAAGGAGAGGTCGGCGGGGGCCAGGTTACAGCCAGTGGAGGAGTCGTTTATCGCCCGGCGCTTGCTTTCAATCTCGCGCTGGCTGGACGCGGTATTCGTTTGCTGTATCCACAGGGCGTGCGTACCAGATTGGGAACGAGTCTTGCGCTCACCGGCAATCTCGATTCGGCGCTGCTCAATGGAGAGGTGCGAATCAACCAGCTTTCTTTTGCGCCTGACTTCGATCTGATGACTTTCGTTGGACAGTTTTCCGGAGATACCGTTCCTGCTCCATCGCAGGGCTTCGCCGATAAACTGAAGTTGAATGTCGCGGTAGATGCTACCAATGGCATCAATCTTGTCAGCCGCACGCTTAGCCTGAACGGAAATGCAAACCTTCAGGTTGCGGGAACGGCGGCCAATCCGGTCATCCTCGGACGTGCGGTGCTCACTGGCGGCGACCTCATTTTCCAAGGCAATCGCTACGTGCTTCAGAACGGGACGATCGATTTTGTGAATCCATATCAGACTCAACCCGTAGTAAATGTCGCCGTGAATACGACGATTCAGGAATACAACATCATGATGCACTTCGACGGACCGGCAGATCGTCTGCACACGAACTACACATCGGTGCCGTCGCTGCCGCCCTCAGACATCATCAACCTGATCGCTTTCGGGAAGACGACGGAAGCCTCGGCAGCAAATCCCACACCACCTGGCAGCATGGGGGCAGAATCACTGGTTGCCTCACAGGTGGCCAGCCAGGTGACCAGCCGATTGGAGAAAGTCGCAGGCATTTCGCAACTCTCCATCGATCCCGAATTGGGAGGGAATACCCAGAATCCCGGCGCTCGCGTGGCGATTCAGCAACGAGTAACCGGCAACCTGTTTGTCACGTTCGCTACCGATGTGACGGCGACGCAAAACACAACTATCAAGCTCGAATACCACATCAGCCCGAGGGTCTCGTTCAGCGGCACGCGGGACCAGAACGGCGGATTCGGCTTTGATACCAAGTTCCACAAGAGCTGGTGATGGCCGTGTCGTACCTAGCAGGACATCCCGCGCTTCGCGTTCAAAGAGTGCTTCTGCTAGATTCTTGAGGCGAAATTTTCGCGGGAGAAGGACTTGAACAGGGCGGCCCTAAATTCAAATTGGAATTTCTGCAGATCACCTCGCGCGAAAACACTATCGCTTCTTCTCGCAGCCTTCACCGCTGCCTGCGGCGGAGGGGGCAATAGCGGCTCGAATCCCAGCAATCCGCCGCCGAGTTCAAACATCACTGTCTCCGTTTCTCCGGTCTCGGTCACGGTAGCCCCAAGCGGATCAGTCCAATTCACGGCGACTGTCACCGGAACCACTAATACGGCCGTTATGTGGACGGCAACTGCATCGGACGGGAGCGGCGCCAACGTCGGCATAATCAGCGCCTCGGGCGTTTACAACGCACCCGGCACGCCTCCGAGCCCTTCAGCCGTAAATATCAAGGCTACCTCGGTCGCAGACGCAACCAAGTCCGGGAACGCAACAGTAAACGTGCTGGTCCACCACATCAATCAAGATGCCCAGAGTGCTCCGATAAAGCTAGGTACAAGCGGCGGCAACATTACGGATCAGACCACCACGACCGATCCGACGACGGGAAAACGGGAAACATTCTGCTGCTCTGGAACTCTGGGCTCATTAATATCGCGCGGCGGCAACTTGTACGTTCTTAGCAACAATCACGTACTCGACAAATCGGGCCAAGGCGTACCAGGCCAATCGATATCGCAGCCGGGCCTGGCTGATACGCACTGCGGTCAAGACCCAAACATCCTCGTAGCTAGCCTATCGCAAGCAGCGCCACTGAAAACGAGCAACGTGGACGCCGCAATGGCCCAGGTGATCGGAAACGAGGTGGATGCAACTGGCACAATTCTCGATTTGGCAGGGCCGGGACAACCTGCGCCGCCGTCGTCACAGATTGCTGCACCGACGCCTAATCAACAGGTGGCCAAGAGCGGCGACGCTACTGGGCTTACGTGTGCTTCGATCATGTCGGTCAGTACGAGCGTGAGCGTCGACTATCAGACCCAATGTCAGGGTGGAGATAAATTCACCGTCGTATTTCAAAAACAGATTCTCATCGGCAGTGGAAGCTTCAGCAACAACGGCGATTCAGGCTCGCTCGTCGTCACGACCGATACTGCACGGCCCGTCGGACTTCTCTATGCGGGGAGCTCGAGCGATACGGTAGCGCATCCGATAAATGATGTCCTTACCGCGTTAAAGGATCCCAACTCCCCTGAAGTCCCCAAGATAGTAGGCGCTGCGGATCATCCCGTATTGTGCCCTGCTACCCCGCAGTCTGCACAAGCAAACGCAGAACTCACTCCCGTCAGCAAAGATCAGATATCCAGGGCGACCGCGATTGAGCACGCACGACTACCCGAATTGATGCAGGATTCCGCGGTTGCCAATGTGAGCGTCGGACAAAGCGATGACAATCCCCAACAACCGGCAATCCTGATTTTCCTTCGTAATCAATCTCACGTTCCCATTCCAGTACAGATTGACGGCGTGCGAACGAAGCTGATCCACAGCTCCGAGTTCCAATCGCAATGGGTTACGGCTGCCCAGCAGCTAAATGTCCCCAAAATCTCTGACGCCGAAATCGTTCGCGCGAATGCAATCAAAGAACGGCACGCACAAAGCATGATGTCTAATCCTGCGATTCTCGCCGTAGGCGTTGGAGCAAGCCAGGACAGCCCAGGAGAACCAGCCGTAGTGGTATTCGTAGAACAAGGCAAGCAGGTCAGGGTGCCCGTCGAAATCGACGGCGTGCGCACTCGCATCATAGAAACCGATCGCTTTCGCACCTTCAATTGGGGCAAGCGAACTGTGAATTCTTGTTCGAGGAGATAATCGCAGTAGGTTTTTATGTCACAAGCTGAGATTGCCGGTGGGAAAGTCAGCCTCAGAGGCGAGGTTCCTCGAATCGGGTACCGGCTCCGCGACTTTATGCTCCGGAGCACTGCGGGAGCGGAGGTTCGGCTTTCCGATTATCGCGGTCGCTCGGACCTGGTCCTGATCTTTGGCGCCGTTTCGGCGGAGCGTTCCGCTCTGATTCGCGATCTTACTGGCGTCTATCAACGAATTCGCGAGGAACAAGCTGAAGTTCTCTTGATTGTCCCCGCCGCGGTCAAGGAACGGGAACAAGCACTTCAGATTCCGTTCCCTGTTCTGGTGGACTCCGGTCGAGAGATCTATGCCGAATACGGCTTACCGATAAACAGTGATCCCATTTTCGGAATTTTCATCGCCGACCGCTTCGGAGAACTCGCGGCCTCTTACGTCGCATCGGACACCGCAAACGCCACGTCCGCTTCGATTCTGAAATGGCTGGAGTTCATCAACAGCCAGTGCCCGGAATGTGAGCCTCCGGAGTGGCCGTTGGAAGATTAAGGCTCCGTGGAGCCGGCCGCCCTCGGCCGGGTGTTGACGTTCCTTTGTCATTCCGGACGCTCGATGTTCGCGTGAGGAATCCTTATCGATTTCGACAATCTTGCCTTGAAATCTTCGAAGTCTATAGGGATTCCTCACTCCTGCTCACGCGAATAGCACGCGTGAGCAGGAGTGAGGAATGACAAAGAAATTGAAGCGGAACTTACTTCTTCACGTTTCGCGCGCGCGGCGAATACTTGTTCAACACGCCAATCATGTGAGCGGCGCCATCCGGCATGGCTACTTTCGGATTTACGAGAATATCGGCGGCTTTGATTTCGCGGCCGTACAGGTCCTTGTTCACTTCACCGTCCTGGTACATGCGAGCGCCTTCAAGGGCGATGTCTGTGAAGCTTCCGCGCGAGCGCGCGTAGGAGTAGATCTCGGAATGCAGCGCAATGCTTGTCCCGGACGAGGCGGTGCCCCCAAGCGGTCCAGCGGACACCGGAGTATCGCCACCCAGAGAGAACTGATCCGCCAGCAGCTTCTCAGTTCCACGCTGATGGACAAACAGGAGGACCACATCGACGGACTCCGAACCAATGTGGAAGCCCGCGTTCCCGCCTGCAATTTTGAAGGAGGAGACAGGGCCCCACGAGCCTTTCATACTGCGGCGGCAGGTGACAAAGCCGTATCCGAAACGGCCGCCGAAGCCAAACGCTCCTTTCTTCAAAGACGGAACCACGGCAAGGCAACGCGCATGGTCGAGCATGCCTTTGGGGATTCCCTTATCGGGAGCGTCGATCATGTCCTGCAGCACCTGGCCGGAGCGCTCAAAGCGATCCATTTCTTTGGACGAGACGCCGGCGAACATCGGCGCAGTCCAAAGTGCGAGCAAAGCGACAGCAGCAATGCTGATGGAATGAAGCTTCATCGTAACTCCCCAGAGGGCGCAGGTATCGATTAGTAAACAGCTTCCCCTGAAGAGCCGAGACGGGGCAAGGGTACCGAAGGCCGTGTTCCTTGGCAGGTATTACGGAACCGGCGCCGGTACCGGGGTCCCCACCAAGCGCCGCAGTTGCGGTTGGCGGGGTGATGGTGGGCGGTGGGTCGGAGATGGCGAATAGCCATCTCCGAGTTTTGGCCTGAATGTAAGAACCACGAAATCCGCAGCCGCAAAAAAGCGGCTGCCCCACCGGCTACCGCCGGCCGTTCTGTTACAGCAGCTTAATGCTCTTGACCTTCAGCGTGTCACCATTAACGTCGCCAGTCACATCCACGCGAAGATGGTCGTTCTTGCTCGATGACTTGAGCTGCTCGACGACTTGCTTGTTGCCAGCCGAGTCGAGCTTCAGGACTTTCTGGTCGGGCGTGACGATGGCAAATCCGCCGCTCTGGCATTGCAGCGCGCAGCCTTTGGTATGCGAGTCCGGACTCGATGCCAGCTTCTTGGCACACATTGTGTCGAGAATTGGGGCATCTTTAAACGTCTGTTCCGCGCAGAAGGCCGGAAGCGTAAACATCGCCAGTACTGCGAGCAATGCTAGTTTTCGCATTTGGGATTTCTCCATTCCATTTTTGGGATTATTTCAAAACTCTCACGCCGTGGCCGCATGGCGGTCGTTAGCGTTGCCTGATTTTAGAGCATCTTCTCGCGCCGTTGTAATCTGCGCGAGCGCGAACGCGGAAATGGCAAGCTCTACGTCACGCATCGCAAGATCGTAGAACATGCCGGTCGTCAGTAGATTCGCCACGATTCCAATCAGCCACAGACTTACAACGTAACTGCCGATTTTCGTCCAGCGGCTCAGGACTACGAGGCCGGCGATGATCTCCACCACGCCGACGACGTGCATGAACGTCGCGGGGCTGAGAGGCACAACCTTGGTCGCCAGCGGGCTTAGATACATTTCCCAGTTGACGATCACGTTGAAGAACTTATCGAGCCCAGCGACGATAGGCCCCACGCCGAAGCCGATTCTGAGCACCCACCAGGCTAAATTGAGCCGAGCATCAAACTTTTGCATTTGATCCTCCCTGTCCTGTGCAATTGAGCGGCAAAGCTGCCTTTGGTTACAACTGATTGCCGGAAACCTTTGTAACGTGGAAAAACGGCGTAACCTTTTTGAGGGAAGCCACTCTATCCCATAGACCGCCATGTCAACCAGCATCCTCCCACAGATCGGTTCCGACGCCCTGACGGACGAGCAGGTAATCGAACGCGTCCTTTCCGGCGAGACCGCGCTCTATGAGCTGATCATGCGTCGCTACAACCAGCGTCTTTATCGCACCGTGCGTGCCATTCTGCGGAACGACGATGAAGTAGAAGACGTGATGCAGGACGCGTACGTCCGCGCTTATCGCCACCTCGGCGACTTTGCCGGACGCTCGCAGTTTTCCACCTGGCTCACGCGCATCGCGGTCCACGAAGCATTCGCGCGTCTCAGGCGCGGCAAGCGGACGCAGCAATTCGACGATGAGTCCACCGGCGGAGGGCCCGACATGATTCGCGCAACCACTATCGATCCCGAACACCACAGTTCCAACGCAGAGCTCGGAGTCTTGCTCGAAGAAGCCATTCTCAGCCTGCCGGAGAACCTGCGCACTGTGCTCATGCTGCGGGATGTAGAAGAACTCAGCACAATCGAAACTGCCGAAGCCCTGAGTATCTCCGAAGAAAACGTGAAAACCCGCCTGCATCGCGGCCGCGCTCTGGTGCGCAAGAAACTCTACGCTCGGGTTGGCTCGAACGCTCCCTCCACCTTCTCGTTCATGGGCGTACGCTGCGATCAAGTAGTCCGGCGAGTATTCGAAATGCTTGAAGAGGAGGGCCTTTCGCAAAAGCTGCTGCACTGAAGACACAGACATGGACCGACGGACCGACGGCCGCCCTCGGCCGGGTTTCTTGGTCGTAGCCCAAAACCCGCGCGCGGGCGCGCGTGTGTCCTGCAACCTTCTCACAACTTCCGACGCTGCGCGTGAATCTTTCTCTTTGAGAGAGATTCATGAAGAGCAGCTTTCCCATAAAAAGCGTCCGCGTCTCCGTATTCACGATTCCCACCGATCTGCCCGAAGCTGACGGCACATTCTCGTGGAACAAAACGACGATGGTCCTGTGCGAGATCACGGCCGGAAATCAGACTGGCATGGGATACACCTATGGCGACGAAGCCGTCGCAGCGCTCATTCATAAGCCATTTTCCAAGCTGCTCGAAGGCAAAGACGCCTTCTCCATCGGTGAGAGCTGGAGCGCGATGCTATGGAAGATTCGCAACCTCGGTCACCCGGGAGTAGCGTCGATGGCGATCTCCGCCGTCGATTCCGGTTTATGGGATCTCAAAGCCAAGCTGCTCGGACTTCCTCTCGTCGTGCTCCTGGGCAAGTGTCGCGATCGCGTTCCCATATACGGAAGCGGTGGATTTACGTCATACAGCATCGCGCAACTACAACGCCAGCTCGGCGGATGGGCAGCCCAAGGCATTCGCATGGTGAAAATGAAAATCGGCACGCATCCTGAGCAGGATCCTGATCGCGTGCGCGCCGCACGTGAGGCGATTGGCCCCGATGTTCAACTGTTCGTCGATGCCAACGGCGCGTATTCCCGCAAGCAGGCTCTAGAAATGGCAGATCGCTTCGCCGAATACGACGTGCGCTGGTTCGAAGAGCCGGTTTCTTCGGACGACCTCGAAGGTCTGCGCCTGATTCGCGATCGTGCGCCGGTCCGCATGGAAATTGCCGCAGGCGAGTACGGATACGATCAGTACTACTTCCGCCACATGCTCGAATCCGAAGCGGTGGACGTGCTGCAAGCGGACGCCACGCGATGCGAAGGCATCAGTGGATTCTTGCGCGCCAGCACTCTCGCGCAGAGCTTCAACATTCCCTTTTCGGCACACACGTCACCTTCGATTCATTGCCATCCATCATGTGCGCTGACGGAGTTCCGCCACATCGAATACTTCCACGATCACGCGCGCATCGAGCAGATGTTCTTTGATGGTGCCGCCAAGCCGGTGAACGGATATCTGGTACCCGATTTGAGTCGTCCCGGAATGGGACTGGAGTTGAAGAGGAAAGACGCGCAGAAGTTCGCGGCGTAAATCCCACCTTTGCATGCTCGTTTACGGTTATATGGAGAGCTCCCTTAGGCCTGTCATCCTGAGGCCTCTTTCCGTCGAAGTATCTCCCGCGATGTCCTCAACTAACATGCATCTTCGCGGCTCTTTGGCCTGAAATCATGCCTTCTAGTGGAGGAGCCAATCGAGGGCAATTTAGTTCGACACATCCCGGGAGATCCTTCGCGCAACAGAAGCGCTTCAGGATGATAGTGTCAACCGTTCTAGAGCAACACACTGAAACTGTGCGAGCAGAGAATTACGGCGTCGCGTTCTTATGAATCTCCACTGTAGACCACGTCTTGTCAGCCGCATGGCATACCGTCTCCAGCTTGCAGTCGACGCACTTCGGCTTGCGCGCGATGCACAGAGCTCGCCCATGCCAGATCACGCGATGGGAGAAGTCGATCCACTGGTCTCGCGGAATCACACGCATCAGATCCTGCTCGATTTTGGCGGGCTCGTTGTTCGCCGTGAGCTCCAGGCGTCGCGAGATGCGATGGACGTGCGTGTCCACGACCACGCCTTCGGCTTTCCCAAACCAGGAACCGAGAACGACGTTAGCGGTCTTGCGGGCGGCGCCGGGAACCGTGAGCAGTTTGTTCATTTCATCCGGAACCTTGCCCCCGAACTCGTTCACGATCTTCTGAGCGGCGCCGACGATCGACTTTGATTTGTTGCGAAAAAACCCAGTCGATCGGATCTCCGGCTCAAGCTCTTCGGGCTTCAGTGCAGCAAAGTCCTTCGGAGTCGGATATTTTTTGAATAGCCCAGGCGTGACCATATTCACGCGCACGTCGGTACACTGCGCCGAAAGGATCGTCGCCACCAGAAGCTCCCACGCATTCGAGTGATGCAGCGCGCATTTTGCATTCGGATACATCTCAGCCAGGCGATCGAGGATTTGCTTCACGCGCTCGGGAGAGGTGGGCTCGAATTTGCTTTTCTGCCTCTTCGGCTGAGCCTTCTGCGGAGCCTTCAACGCGGTGGCTGATTTTGGGGGCATGCGGAACCGATTCTATCCGATGGGTCTGTCAGCCTTCCCTGGCGAAGTCAATGTAGCCGCGGCGAACGTCAGTATTTATGAGTTTCACGCGAAACTTGTCGCCGACATCGACTCCCTCGCGCCCGCTCACGAGCATGCCTTCGACACGCGGCTTCATGATGCGCACGAAGGTTCCATGTTCGTTCGCGCCAGTGACAATCGCATCGAATGTCTGTCCGATGTTGTGCTTCAGAGCGACAGCAGCGATCCGCTTCTGCATATCGCGTTGCACTTTGCGTGCGGCATCCTGACGCTCGGTGCAATTGGTCGCGATGGAGGTGAGCTGATCGTCGGAATATGGAGGCGGCGCGCCGGCCAGAATGGACTTGATAATGCGCTGCGTGACCACATCGGGGAAGCGACGATTCGGCGCGGTGGAATGCGTGTAGTCCTGCACAGCCAGCCCGAAGTGTCCCTGTCCTACTTCGCCGGGCCGTTCCAGCACATACTCACCCGGTCCCATTAGCTTCACGACCGTGAGTGATATGTCGGCAAAGCGGTCGGGATCTTCGGCCTTGCGCTTCATCAAAAAATCGTTCAGGGCTTTCGCATCGGGCTGCGCCGGTAGGTTGCCGCCATGCTGCGCAGCTAGCGCGACAATTCGATCCCAGCGCTCAGGTGTTTTTACGATTCGACGAATCGATGAGACCTTCTTCGCCTCGAACATGCGCGCAACCGATTCGTTGGCGGCGATCATCAGTTCTTCGATCAATTCGCTGGCGCGGTTCTTCTCGCGATCGGCGACGCCCATAATCTGATCGCCGGACATGATCGGCTGCAACTCGATGCTCTCGATGTTCAATGCGCCGTGAAGATGCCGCTGCTGCTTCAACTTCTCCGCAGCTTCGGATTGCAGTCTGATCTGAGCTTGAAGTTCCGCCGAGGATGCCACTTTGGAACTGCCGTTCCCCGTGCCCTCAAGCCACTTCCCTACCCCGCTGTACATGAGCTGAGCCTTGTTGCGGATCACAGCTCGATACACGTCGTAGCTTTCGATGTTTCCGTTAGCGCTCACCACAAATTCGGTGACTACGGAGAGCTTGTCAGCTCCTTCGAGCAGCGAACTGAGCCCGGTCGAGAGCTGCTCCGGCAGCATAGGAAAGACGCGCACGCCGGTGTACACGGTGGTCGTCTCGCGCGCCGCATGGGCATCGATAGCGGAATTGCGCGTGGCAAATACGTCAACGTCGGCGATTCCCACCAGCAGGCGCGTGCGGCCGTTGCCTAAATCCTCTGCGTACTCGATTTGGTCGAGATCTTTGGAATCGTCGTTGTCGATCGACGACCATAACAACGAACGCAGGTCGCGAACTTTTCCGTCCGGCGCAACCGCCGGAGGATGCGCCTCGATTTGTGCAACCTGCTGCTGCACCGCCGGCGGAAATTGTGGATCGAAGCCGCGCGCTCGTACCACCTGCTCGGCTAAGGCACGGAGATCAACTTCGGAAGAGGAATGATCCATGGGCCATCGCATTGTAAATGGCGAGGTAATTACAATCGTGAGGATGAGCGCGAACAGTTACCACAACGCAGATTCCCTGATCTCGACCGACGAACTGGCGCGGATCATGGGATCGAAGAACGTGAAGATCATCGAAGCGGGATTCGACATGCCCGGCTCAAAGCCGCCGCTAGCTCGCGAAAAGTATCTCCAGGCTCATATTCCCGGAGCTGTCTTCTTCGATATCGATGACATCGCGGATAAGAGCACTTCCCTTCCACACATGATTCCGTCAGCCGAGGAGTTCGCAGATGCGGTTGGCAAGCTGGGAATCGGAAGCGAAGATCGCGTGATTGTCTACGATCGCGATGGATTGAAGTTCGCTCCGCGTGCGTGGTGGATGTTCCGCACATTCGGTCACGACAGGGTTGCGATTCTCAACGGCGGCTTACCGAAGTGGCAGTCGGAAGGACGCGCGGAAGAGAGGGGCGCGCCGAAGGTCACGCCGAAATCGTTCACGGCGAAGCTGAATCCCAAAATGGTCCGCAGCAAAGCCGATATGCTCAAGATCATCCAGGAGCATCGAGAGCAGCTCATCGACGCTCGCTCCAAAGGACGCTTTGCCGGCACTGCCCCTGAAACCTGGCAAGGACGGCGCTCCGGACATATTCCCGGCAGCCGGAATCTGCCTTCTGAGCAGCTCGCTGACCCAACCACTCACGCAGTAGTTTCAGAACCGGAGATCAAGAAAAAGTTCGAGAGTGCCGGCCTCGATCTGAACAAACCTGTCGTCACGAGCTGCGGGTCAGGAGTGACAGCATGCGTGTTGGCTTTCGGGCTGCACCTTCTAGGCAAACGCGATGTGGCTGTGTACGACGGCTCCTGGGCAGAGTGGGGTCTGCCAGGAGATACGCCGATTGAAACATCGTGAGCTGTCCCAGCTTGTCATTCCGACCGGATGCTCGCGCGTGCTGTTCGCGTGGCAGGAGGGAGGAATCCCTTTACGCTTCACGATGACCGCTAATTATCGAAGTTCATAGAGATTCCTCACGCGGAAAACAGGCGTTCGGAACGACAGAAACCCACGACTTCCGCGCTAGGATAGA
>Ga0134126_10003534_pt1 | contig 19573 bp, 13 predicted proteins | sample KB31752_FD_96881 | JGI IMG/M metagenome (GOLD analysis project Ga0134126, IMG submission 96881) | Terrestrial soil microbial communities with excess Nitrogen fertilizer from Kellogg Biological Station, Michigan, USA - KB3-175-2 | ecosystem: Environmental > Terrestrial > Soil > Unclassified ...
AAGGTCTTCCCGCACGAGTACAAGCGCGTTCTCGGGGTGCCCCGCCTCGATGCGGCACAGACATCTACCCCCAAGCCGCCTCTGGTAATCGCTACGCCCGCAGGCGCTACCGAGGTGCACCATGGGTAAAATTACCGGCTTTCTCGAAATCGAACGCGAACAGCCCACGCGCCGCAAGCCCGAAGAGCGCATCAAGGACTGGTTCGAAATCTACAATCCGTTTCCTGAAGAAAAGCAGCGCGACCAGGCCGCGCGCTGCATGGACTGCGGCGTGCCGTTTTGCCACACCGGCTGCCCGGTCAACAACATCATTCCCGACTGGAATGACCTGGTCTACAACAACCGCTGGGAAGCGGCGATGCGCCGTCTGCACGCGACGAACAATTTTCCCGAGTTCACTGGCCGCATTTGCCCCGCGCCTTGCGAAGCCGCCTGCGTGCTCGGCATTACCGAGCCGCCTGTGTCCATCAAGGTGATCGAAAAGAGCATCGTGGAACGCGCCTGGCAAGAGGGCTGGATTCGCCCCGAGCCGCCCGAGAACAACACCGGCAAGCGCGTAGCCATCGTAGGCAGCGGACCGTCAGGACTCGCGGCCGCGCAGCAGCTTCGCCGCGCTGGCCACTCGGTTACGGTGTACGAAAAGAACGACCGCATCGGCGGGCTGCTCCGCTATGGCATCCCCAACTTCAAGCTTGAGAAGCACGTCATCGATCGGCGCATTGCGCAAATGAAGGCCGAGGGCGTCACCTTCCTCACGAACGCTCACGTCGGCGTCAACATCCCCGTGGACACGCTCACCGAGCACTACGACGCTATCCTGCTTTGCGGCGGGGCCGAGCACCCGCGCGACCTCAACATCCCTGGCCGCCAGCTCAAGGGCATTCACTTCGCCATGGAGTTTCTGCCGCAGCAGAATCGTCGTAATGAGGGCGACACGCTCAATCCGGCACACGATATTCTCGCTACCGGCAAGCGCGTGCTCATCATCGGAGGCGGCGATACGGGCGCCGATTGCCTTGGCACCAGCCATCGCCAGGGTGCAAAGAGCGTGCATCAATTTGAGATCATGCCCAAGCCGCCGGAGTCGCGCGCGGGATCAACGCCATGGCCGCTGTGGCCTCTGCAGCTCCGCACCGAAAGCGCGCACGAAGAAGGCGGCATCCGCGATTGGAGCATCAACTCCCTCCGCTTCACCGGCGACGAGAAGGGTAATGTCAAGCAGCTCCATGGCCTTCGCGTGGGCCCGCCGCCAAAGTTCGAACAGGTCGCGGGCTCCGAGTTCACCATGGATGTCGATCTTGTGCTGCTCGCCATGGGCTTTCTCGGACCGGTGCGTAACGGCATGATCGAGCAGCTCGGCCTCGCACTCGACGCACGGGGCAACGTGGCGACCACGGACTTCCAAAGTTCGGTCGAGAATATCTTCGCAGCCGGCGACATGCGGCGCGGCCAGTCGCTCGTGGTGTGGGCCATCGCAGAAGGCCGAAAGGCCGCAGAAGCGGTGGACAAGTATCTCGCTGCCAAAAGCGAGCCCATTGCCCAGCGCCACCGCGTCAACGCGTAGCATCTTCATCCAAACAGCGAAAAGGCCCGGCGATTCTACCTCGCCGGGCCTTTTCGCTGTCGGCGTGATCGTTTTCTCTTCCTTTGCTTCTCTTTCTGCCATCGTTTGTGCAGCAGAGGCTCTGCTGTTCCTTTCTAAAGCTCCGCTCTGCTATCCTCCGCGCACATGCCCTCTGTCCCTGCGCTCACACGAGGTATCCGTTTCCGCGACCTGGTGCTGTTCTACGTGGTCAGCGGTCTTAGCGTCCGCTGGACCGCGATGGCCGCCGCCGCCGGTCCCAGCATCCTGTTCGTATGGATCGCCGCACTCGTCTGCTTTTTTATTCCTCTTGCCGCCAGTGTCATGGAACTCTCTTCCCGCTACCCGCAGGAAGGCGGAATCTACGTGTGGACCCGCGAAGCTTTCGGCGACGGCACCGGGTTTCTCTCCGCGTGGACTTACCTGATGAGCAATCTGCCCTACTTCCCGGGCGTGCTCTACTTCGGCGCGGCGTCTACGCTCTTCGCGTTTGGAGCGCGCGCGCGCGGCCTCTCGGCGAATCCGCTCTACTACATGATCTTCGCCGCCGCCTGGCTCGCCATCATCACGGTCATCAATATTCGCGGCGTGAATCTCGGCAAGTGGCTCAATAACGTTTGCTCCCTCGGAGCGATCTTGCCGCTCGTCGCACTCATCGCGCTCGCCGTTGCCGCCTATGTGCGTTTCGGATCGGCCAATTCCTTCACCTGGTCCGCCCTGGTGCCGCACTTCTCGCTGGGCAACGCCATCTTCTGGTCCAGCGTCTTCTTCGCCTTCGGAGGAGTCGAGTCCGGATCGGCCATGGGCGACGAAATTCAGAATCCCCGCCGCATCATTCCGTTGGCCATCCTTATCGGGGGCGGCATCCTTGCCCTTGGCTACATCGGCGGCACCACTGCGCTGCTGGTTGCACTGCCAAGCTCCGCCGTGGGCGGTCCTGAAGGCTTCATCAACGGAGTTGCGCTGCTCTGCGGCCGTCTTCATGTGGCGTGGCTTCTGGCGCCGGTCGCACTGCTGGTGGGCCTGAACGCGGTCGGGGGCGCAGCGGCCTACCTGTCGTCAACGTCGCGGTTACCCTTCGTTGCGGGGATCGACCATTATTTGCCGCCCGCGTTTGGCCGCGTGCACCCGCGGTTCCGCACGCCCTTCATCGCCATCGCGTGCTACGGCGTGGCCGGCGTCCTGGTTGCTCTCGCGAGCCAGGCTGGCACCTCGGTCCGCGGGGCTTACGACGTCCTCGTCAGCATGGGCATCATTGCCTACTTCCTGCCTTACCTGCTTCTGTTTGCGGCCATGATCCGCCTGCAAAGCCGCCCCGCCGGCCCTGAGGTTCGCCGCGTACCCGGCGGCAAGCCTGTAGCGATTGCGCTGGCCGGCGTGGGGTTGATCAGCACCAGCGTGACGATTGTTCTCTCAGTGATTCCCTCGGCTGACGAGCCCAACAAGCCACTGCCAGTGCTGAAGGTCGTCGGGGGCAGTGCGGTGCTCATCGGTATCGGCGTGGCAATTTTTCTGCAGGGCCGCGGCCGTGCGCGCAGGGCGCTGCGGTCAGGCGCGAACGCTCCTGAGCTACGCTGAAATCTCTTTCCCGCCGATGAAAACTCGTGGCCGCAGCGGAGCCGCGATGAAATATGCCAGCTCGCGATAGTCCGTGAACTCGTGAATCAGGAAGTCGGCCTGCTTGCCCGCCTCGAGTGAGCCGATCTCGCCGCCCAGCCCGAGGCTGTACGCGGCATTGATGGTCGCCGCAGTTAGCGCCTCGGCGGGCGTCAGCCCCATTTGCAGACACGCGAGTGACATCACAAACGGCATGGATGCGACTGGCGAAGAGCCCGGGTTGAAATCCGTTGCGAGCACAATCGCCAAGCCCGCTTCGATCATGCGCCGCGCCGGCGGGTATTGGGTCCGGCTGAGTGCAAAGACAGATGCGGGCAGCAAGATGGGCTGCACGCTCGCTGTTTGCAACTGCGCCAGCGTTTCATCGGGCGCGGTCTCCAGGTGGTCCGCGGTAGCCGCGCCAAGCTCGGCGGCGAGCGTAGCGCCGGTGCCCGGCCTGAACTGCTCCGCGTGCACCCGCAGACCTAGCCCATGCTTTTTGGCGGCAGTGAGGACGGAGCGGGTCTCTTCGACCGTAAAGGCATGGTCGTCGCAGAAGGCGTCGCAGTATCGGGCGAGGTGGGAGGCGGCCACTTCGGGGATGAGTTCTTCGGCGATCCAGCGGACGTAGTCGGCGCGGCCCTCAGCGAACTCGGGCGGGACCGTGTGCGCTGCAAGCAGCGTAGGCACGATGCACGCCGGACCTTCCTCGCTCAGCCGAGCGATCACGCGCAGCATCTTCAGCTCTGTTGCGTGATTGAGACCGTAGCCGGACTTCGCTTCCATCGTTGTGGTTCCGCCGCGCAGCATCCAGTCGCGATGGCGACGTGATGCCGCGAGCAAATCATCTTCGCTGGCCGCGCGGGTCAGCCGCACGGTGCGCAGAATGCCGCCGCCGGCCGCCGCGATCTCCTGATACGTGGCACCGGCGATACGCTTCTCAAACTCGTCGGCGCGATTGCCGGCAAAGACGAGATGGGTGTGCGCGTCGACGAGGCCGGGGGTGACGCACCGGCCTTGGGCGTCAATGAGCTTCGCGCTCGCAGGAATTCGTGAGCGAATCTCGGCATCGGTTCCGACAGCGGCGATGCGGCCGTCTTGAATCAGCATGCCTGCGTTTTCGAGAATGCCAAGCTCTCGCAGTTCGGCGGCCAGACGCGGCCGAGTAGGACCCGCGAGGGTCACGAGCTGTCCGATATTGAGGATTGCGGCCGACACCGATGTCGCTAATCCTTCGGTTGCTCTGTCTCGAGCTTGAGTTGGAGTTTCTGTATCACCTCGCAGCCGCCAATGGTGTCCACGGGGATGTACCAGCCCGCGGGCCATTTCGGATTGTAGCGAATTTCCATTTTCTTGCTGAGCAATTGTTCCATCAGGCTGTCTGCGCGACCCCTCGCTGTTCGAAGCGCAAAGCATCCGGAGAAAGTTTTTCCTTTGATCGTGTAGAAAAAGGCGAAGCAGGGAAGGTCTGCCGCACTTCGTCCGCCGCCTACTCGCTGCACCTCCGCGGATTCGATGGTCGCATAGACAGCAGGCCAGTTTCGTGCTTGCTTCACGCGCCAGGAGATCCACCAGAAACACAGGGCTGTAGCGCCGGCAACGCCGAATCCCAAAAGCCAGATAACAATGGTAGGACTATCCATGCTTACTCCTCGGCCATCGGGATGTGAATGCCTTTGTCCCGGGCTGTCTCTTTCGCCAATTCATAGCCCGCATCCACGTGCCGGGCGACGCCAATTCCGGGGTCGTTATTCAACACGCGGGCAATCCTCCGCGCCGCGTTCTCCGAACCATCCGCCACCGTGACCTGCCCCGCGTGCAATGAGTAGCCCATGCCGACGCCGCCGCCGTGATGGAAGCTGACCCATGACGCCCCGCTCACTGCGTTCAATGCGAAGTTGAGCAGCGGCCAGTCCGCCACCGCGTCGGAACCGTCGAGCATCTTCTCCGTCTCGCGATAAGGGCTTGCAACACTTCCGGTGTCGAGATGATCGCGGCCGATGGCCACGGGCGCACTCAACTCGCCTTTGCGGACGAGGTCGTTCATCGCCTCGCCCATCTGGGCGCGTTCGCCGTAGCCAAGCCAGCAGATGCGCGCCGGCAGGCCCTGGAACGCGAACCGTCCACGGGCGAGACGGAGCCAGCGGGTGAGTATTTCGTTGTCAGGGAAGAGCTCAAGCGCCAGTTCATCGGTCCGGGCGATGTCTTTGGGGTCGCCACTGAGCGCCACCCAGCGAAAGGGGCCCTGGCCGGTGCAGAAGAGCGGACGTATGTACTCCGGCACGAAGCCCGGGATGTCAAACGCATCGGCACAACCCGCGTCAAAGGCGAACCGACGGATGTTGTTCCCGTAGTCGAATGCGACCGCACCCGCGCGCTGCAAGGCGAGCATCGCGTTCACGTGCACGACCATGGATGCGGTAGAACGCCGCACATACTCGGCAGCGTCTTTCTCTCGCAACGTGGCCGCCTGCTCCAGGGTGAGCTCCTGCGGGATATATCCGTTGAGGGGATCGTGCGCGCTGGTCTGGTCGGTGATCGCGTCCACCTGCACGCCGCGCCGCACAATCTCCGGCAGTACATCGGCGCAATTGCCCACCAGGCCGACGCTGAGCGCGCGGCCTTCGTGCCGGGCGGCCTCGCATAGATCAAGCGCCTCATCGAGCGTCTCAGCGAGTGCATCGCAATAGCGCGTCTCGATCCTGCGCTGAATGCGCGTGCGGTCGACCTCAATGCACAGCACTACGCCGTCATTGAGCGTCACGCTCAGCGGCTGCGCGCCGCCCATGCCGCCCATTCCTCCGGTGACCACCAGACGACCCTTCAGGGAGCCGTCGAAATGCCGATCGGCCATCGCGGCGAAGGTCTGGAAGGTGCCTTGCAGAATCCCCTGCGTGCCGATATAGATCCAGCTCCCAGCGGTCATCTGCCCATACATCATCAGTCCCTTGCGATCGAGCTCGTGGAAGTGCTCCCAGTTTGCCCATTTGCCCACCAGGTTGGAGTTGGCGAGGATGACTCGCGGCGCCATGTCGTGCGTGGGGAACACCGCCACGGGTTTGCCGCTCTGCACCAGCAGCGTCTCCTCGTTGCCCAGGTTCTGCAATTCGCGAACAATCGCGTGATAGCAATCCCAGTTCCGCGCCGCCTTGCCGATGCCGCCGTACACCACCAGGTCCGCCGGCCGCTCCGCCACCTCGGGGTCGAGATTATTCATCAGGCAGCGCAGCGCTGCCTCCTGCTGCCAGCCCTTGCAATGGAGCTGGCTGCCGCGGAACGCGCGGATTGTAGGAGCGATAGCGGTAGTGGTCATGGCAACTCCCCATGAAAACGATACCGCCGCGCGCCCGGTTTGGACCAGCTGGGCCCGCCGTATTTGACGCCGTAGCAGCCGGCCCGCGCAAGAAAAGCATCCAACTGGAGCATGAAACGCGCTGCCCTCTGCATGCTAGGAATTGTCCTGCTCGCGGGATGCCGGCCAAGCAACCCCGACCCCTCCACGATCCGGCAGAATACAGCCAACGCCACGCGCACCGCCGTCCGCGACGCCAAGGCTGTGACTCAAGGCGTAGTGGACGGAATCAAAGGTTCAGGCGGCGTGAATCTCAATACCGCGACCCGCGATCAGCTTGAGACTCTGCCGGAAGTGGATCAGGAACGAGCCGACCGCATCATTGCCAACCGCCCTTACGCGCAGCCCGAAGACCTGCTGAAAAAGCACGTGGTCTCTCAGAAGGAGTTCGATCGGATCAAGGGGCAGGTTAAGGCCAAATAAACGGGCGAAGGTGAATGGCACAGCGGTTCGTCAAGGTGGCCGGTGCGGCGGCTGATTTATTCTCTTCCTCGTGCCAAATACTCTCGTAGAATGCGTTCCCAACTTTTCTGAAGGCCGCGACAAGGCCAAAGTCGATGCCATCGTTGAAGCCATGCAGGTCTCCGGCGTTTACCTTCTCGACCGCGAGATGGATGCCGACCACAATCGCTGCGTGATCACGCTGGTGGGCGAGCGCGACGCCATCCAGGAAGCGGCCATACGCGGCGTGGGAAAGGCTGCCGAGCTCATCGACCTCACGCAGCATAAGGGCGCCCATCCCCGTATGGGCGCCGCCGACGTTATTCCTTTTATCCCCATTGAGGGCGTCACGCTTGAAGATTGCGTCGCCATGGCGAAACACGTGGGTGCCGAGATCGCCAGCCGATACCAGATTCCTGTCTACCTCTATGAAGCGGCCGCCACCTCGCCTGAGCGCCAGAACCTTGAGAACGTTCGCCGCGGCCAGTTCGAAGGCATTCGCGACGAGATCGCCACCAATCCCGCGCGCAAGCCAGACTTCGGCGAGCCCCGAGTCCACCCCACCGCGGGCGCCACTGTAGTAGGCGCGCGCAAAGCCCTCATCGCTTACAACGTCTTCCTCAACACGGCGGAAGTCGACATCGCCAAGAAGATCGCCAAGGCCGTCCGCTTCTCCACCGGGGGACTTCGCTTCGTCAAGGGTGCGGGCTTCCTCGTTCGCGGTCAGGCGCAGGTCTCGATGAATTTGACTGACTTCGAGCAGACGCCCATCCATCGCGTTTTTGAATTTGTCCGCCGCGAGGCCGCCCGGTACGGAGTCCTGCCCACGTCGAGCGAGATCGTCGGCCTCGTTCCCAAGGCCGCGCTGGAGCAAGCCGCCGAGTGGTTCCTCCAGGTCGAAAGCTTTGATTCTTCGCTGATCCTCGAGAACCGCCTCTCCGCCGTGATGAGCGGCGAAATGGCCTCTGGTGGGCCCTCCGCCGGGTTCTCTGCCGGGGTGGCGCCATTCATCGAGCAGCTCGCCGCGCCCACGGCCACTCCCGGTGGAGGCAGCGCCGCGGCAGCGGCGGGAGCCATGGCCGCGGGGCTGGCTCACATGGTCGCCGCCATGTCGCGCGGCAAAAAGGCCTACGTGCAGTTTGAAGTGCAGCTCAGCGAAGCGATTCCCCAACTTGCCGCGATACGGGAAGAGCTCAAGAGAGCCATCGACGCGGACAGCGAGTCCTACAACATCGTCATGCAGGCCTACAAGACTGCAAAAGGGGCGCCCGACGCCACCCGCACCATCAACGCCGCCCTGCAGCAGGCCACCAGCGTCCCGCTGGGCGTGGCGCAGAAAGCCGCCGAAGTGGGCCGCGTGGCAGCCGCGCTGCGCGCCATCACAAACCCGAACATGGCCTCCGACCTGACGACAGCCATCGCTCTCGCCAAGGCGGCCGTTGCCGGCGCGCTGGCCAATGTCACCATCAACATCAGCTCCATGAAGCCCGACACCGCCGACGAGACCGCCTTCGTCCGCCGCACGCAGGAAGCCGCCGAGGCATTAAATCTAGAAGTGAAAGAGGATCGTTGGTAGGAGTGTCCGGGGGGATGGATTCTGCGGGCGAGCGCTGCCTCGGGGGGTTGAAGTCTCGGGAGCCCTGCTCGTTCGAGCGTGGGCCCATCCCCCTCCGTGGATCGGTTGGATACATGTAGGAAACACTGGTCTGAGATGCGTGTCAAGGACTTTCCGCAGAGGACTCCCGGAAAAGGTTGCCTGAAATAAAGCGATTCTCTTCGCCGCAGAGCGGTATCCTCTTTGGGATGGTCAATTTAGCCCCTATGAGGTGCTGAGTGCCCAAAGCAGCAACGTTTTTTGCCGTACCTGTAGTTCTGCTTCTAGCCGCAACCACACAAGCGAAACTGACGGGCGAAACGCCGCAGAGGCCGGCGTTTGTCCGTCTGGACCGGGTCACCGCTTCCCGGCCCATTCCCAACGGCATCGAGATTCACTCCGGTGCCGCCATCCTGCAGATCACCGCGCTGCGCGATGACGTGCTGCGAGTGCGCGTGGGCCCTGCCGGTCAGCTCCCTGAGGACGCCTCATGGGCGGTCCTCTCCGAATCGCGCGAAGCCGCCATTCCCGTCACGCAGGAGTCCAGTTCCGCGACCATCGGATTCAAAACCGGCAAGCTTCGCGTCAGCCTGCACCGCGACCCGTTCGGAATGCAGGTTACCGATCTCGCCGGTCACGTGCTCTTTGAGGATTTCCCCAGCCGACCCATCGAGTACCACGGGACCTCTTTCCGCGTGTACATGAAGTCGCCTGCCGACGAGCACTACTTCGGCCTGGGCGACAAGCCGGGTCCGCTCGATCGCCGCAACGAGGCCTTTACCGAATGGAATACCGACGCCTTCGGCTGGCAGGAGTCCACCGACCCCATCTACAAGGACATTCCCTGGTTCCTTACATTTCGTCGCGGTGTGGCCGCTGGTCTCTTCCTCGATAACACCTGGCGCACGAGCTTCGACTTCAACAAGGAGTATCGCGATGCCTACTCCTTCGGCTCTGAGAACGGCCCGCTGGACTACTACATCGTCTACGGCCCCGAGCCAAAGCAGGTGGTCGAGACCTGGGCATGGCTTACCGGCAAAACCCCACTGCCGCCGCTCTGGTCCCTCGGATTCCAGCAGTCGCGCTACAGCTACTATCCCGAGTCGGAAGTCATGCGCATCGCGTCCACGCTCCGCAGCCAGCGCATTCCCGCCGATGTGCTCTGGCTCGATATTGACTATCAGCTCAAGAACCGGCCCTTTACCGTCGATCCCGAGCGCTTCCCCACGTTCCCCAAGATGATCGAGGACCTGAAGGCCGAGCACTTCAAGACCGTCGCCATCACTGACCTGCACATCGCCGACCTGCCCAATGCCGGTTACAAGCCTTACGACGAAGGCAAGGCAGGGGATCACTTCGTCAAGAATCCTGACGGCTCTACTTATGTGGGCGTGGTGTGGCCGGGGAAGTCGGTCTTCCCGGATTTCACGCAGCAGAAATCGCGCGAGTGGTGGGGCACTCTTTACGCTGACTTCGTCAAGGACGGCGTGGCTGGTTTCTGGAATGACATGAACGAGCCCGCCATCTTCCTCGTTCCCTCCAAGACCATGCCCGACAACGTGCAGCACCGCATCGAGGAGCCAGGCTTCATCACGCGCACCGCGCCGCACCTTGAAATCCACAACATCTTCGGCATGCAGAACAGCCGCGGAACCTACGAAGGCCTGCTCAAACTCAACCCGGACAAGCGGCCGTTCGTGATGACCCGCGCCAGCTTTGCCGGCGGGCAGCGCTACGCGGTTACGTGGACCGGTGACAATTCGAGCACCTGGAACCACATGCGGCAGACCACGCCGCAACTGCTGAACCTGGGCCTGAGCGGCTTTGCCATGGCGGGAGCCGACGTAGGCGGCTTTGCCGGATCGCCCCAGCCCGAGCTGCTCACGCGGTGGTTGGAACTGGCTGCGTTTCAGCCCATCGACCGCGACCACACGGCGAAGGGCACCAACGCCCAGGAACCATGGGAAGACGGCACCCTGCAGGACCTGAACCTCCGCCGCAAGTACATTGAAGAACGCTACCGGCTCATGCCGTATCTCTACACCACGGCAGAGGAGATGAGCCGCACCGGCCTGCCGATTATCCGGCCGCTTTTCCTCGAATTTCCAGGCCTCGCCGGCGAGAACCAGATCGTGGATCCCACTATCGATAACGAGTTCCTCCTTGGCCCCGACATCCTCGTCGCGACCAGCCCGTTTCCTGACGAGATGGACAACTTCTTCGTCAGCCTGCCGCCGGTGGGCTGGTATGACTACTGGACCGGCGCACGCATCGACTCGGCGACGCCTCACAAGGCCATCGACAACACGGACGCGCCGCCGGGGGTGAACGAGCAGCGCAATCTCGATACGCTGCCGGTGTTCGTACGAGCGGGTGCCATCGTGCCCGAGCAGCCGCTGGTGCAGAGCACGGACGAGACGCCGCAGGGCCCGTTGACGATCCGGGTCTATCCGCCGGCGGGGTTCAACAAGGATTGCAGCGGCAGCGTGTATCTCGATGATGGCGTCAGCTTCGCTTATCGCAAGGGAGACTACCTGCGCGAGCGCTTCACGTGCCGGCCTTCGGAGAAGGGACTTGTCATCACCGTCGCCAAGCCGGAAGGCAGTTTCGCGCCGTGGTGGAAGCTCCTCCAGGTTGAGGTGTACGGAGCGAGCAGGCCGGCGGCTGAGTCCGTGGTGACGTCGCTCGATGGGGCGAACAGCAGAGCTGTGTCGACGGCGTATGACGCAGAGCACCATCGCATCAGCGCGTTGGTGCCGGACAATGGCGGCGGGCTGGAACTGCAATTGACGTATTGAGCGGAGGTGGATGCGGTGAGACAGCTTTCCTGACGTCGCGACGGGGAGCGTTCCGGCGGCTTTTATGCATAATTATGCAGAAAATGCATAATCCGATTTGGCGTAAACGGTTTAGGTTGTTATGTTTACGTAATTTCCCCCAAAACACAGGAAAAAAATTTGCAAGCGAATTCAGTTTTCAAACGAGGAGGAGCGGGTCCCCTGCGTTTTGACACACTCCCGGATTTCTGCGGGAGCAAAGGGAGGATAGCTCCGTTTTTCCGCTTCGGATGTGATGGCGGATACAGGTGTTTGAAAGCAAGGGGACAGGGGCCGGGGAACAGGGAATAGGGAACAGGGAACAGGAACCTGATCGGCCCGCTGGCACGACTGAACAGATTGCTGATAAATGCATTTTGAGGGGCCGCGAAGTTGAGCAGGGGCTAAAGCCCACGTTGTTTTATGGGGCTTGATCGGCACGACTGAAGTCGTGCCCTGACACAAAGCCGGAGGCGCGGTGGCGTTGTCGGTTCGCTCATCGGTGCGCGGTGGCGTTGTCGGTTACCTACTCGATGCGCAGGGCCCTTGCCGGATCAATTGAGGCGGCGCGGCGGGCCGGGATGATTCCGGCTACGCTTGCCGCGGCCACCAGCACTACGATAGCCACGGCAAGCACAGAACTATCCATGCGCGTGATCTCATAAAGCTGCGACTTGACGAAGCGCACGCATACGATGGCGACGGGAATGCCGATGGCCAGGCCGATGGCGGTCTGGATCATGGCCCCGCGCATGACCATGCCGATCACGGTTCCGCGCGCCGCGCCCAGGGCCATGCGAATGCCGATCTCCGAGGTGCGCCGCGCGACCGTGTATGCGGTCACGCCGTACAGTCCGATTGCGGCCAGCAACAGCGCGAGCACGCCGAACAGCATGGTCAGGCGGGAGATCATGCGGTCGTCGCTGAAGCGGTCGGCAATCTGCTGCGCGAACGGCTCAAACTTCACCACGGTCAGGTTGGGATTGATGGAGGCAAGCGTCTGCGCGGTCAGCTTCTCCAGATCGTTCATGGGCCGGTCTGTCTCGAGCACGATGGCGCCGGCGTAGAGGCTTAGATCGGTGTCGATCGGATCTTCCCGGGCCTGGCTGGGAGGCCGCTGGCCAATGGGTTCAAAGAACATGCTGTGGTCTTTCCATTGCACGGCGGTATAGGTGGTGTCTTCGACCACGCCCACGATCTCCAGGTCGCCGGACGATTTCGGGCCGGGCGATCCGAAGCGCTGCCCAATGGGATTGGTGCCCGGCTTGAAGAACTGCTTTACGAACGTCTCGTTGACCAAAGCCACAGCAGGCGCCTTCGACGTGTCCTGCGCGGTGATGCCGCGGCCCATTACGACGCGAGTGCCCACCGCATCGAAATACTCCGCATTGGCCTTGATATACGACGCGCCCTTTCTGGATTCGGGGTGGCCGTGTATCTGCACGCCGCGTCCCCAGTTGTTGTCTTCCATGGGCGTGTAGTTGGAGATGCCCACCTTGACCACGCCGGGGAGGGCGTGGAAGCGATCTTCGAAGGTGCGATAGAGCGCCTCAAGCTGGCTGCCCTTGTAACCGGCAGCGGCCGGATTGATGTGGACGATGTAGCGATTGCGCGCATCGAGGTGCATGTCAGTGGACTGCAACTTGCTCAGGCTGCGGGCAAACAGGCCGGCGCACACCAGCAGGACCAGAGACAGCGCGGCCTGCAGAACCACGAGCGAGCGCTGCAACAGGGAGGCTCCGGACGCGGTGGTGCGCACGCCGGTGCGCAGAGCTTCGGCCGGCTGCGCATGCGAGGCGACCCATGCCGGCGCTACTCCAAACACCGCGCCGGTAAGCAGCGACAAGGCGCAGGCAAAGCCGATGATGGGCAGGGAGGGGGTGGCATCGATGGGGAGGTTGTGCGCGTCAGGAAATGCGAGCGCGAGCAGCATGCGCGCGCCGCCATAGGCGATGGCCAGGCCCGCAACGCCGCCCAGCGCGGCGAGCACAATGCTTTCCGTGAGCAGTTGCCGGATGATGCGCGACCTGCGCGCACCGAGGGCGCTGCGGATCGACATCTCCGCGCGGCGGCTCATGCTGCGGACGAGCAGCAGGTTGGCGATGTTGGCGCAGGCAACGAGGAGCACCATTGCGGCAATCCACGTAAGCAACTGCAACGAGGATTTCGCGTTGTCCTGCAGGTTCTGGATTCCGCCGCCGGCCGGCGTGAGATTCACGTGCACCTTGGGGAGGAGCAACTTGACCTTGTCGTCCTGATAGGTTTTGGTGGACGCCAATTCGTTGCGCAATAATCCGTTGATCTTCTGGGTTAGCGGGGCGAGCGCCACATCGGGCTTGAGGCGTCCGAGGATATAGAGGAAGTTCACATCCGGGTCGTGCAGGTAGGGCACGTTGGCAATGGGCGCCATGGATTCGAGGGGCAGGTAGTATTCGGGCGGCGTGGGGGACAGGCGGTCGCCAAAGAAAGCCTCGGGCGCTATGCCAACGAGGGTGACCGGCTGCGTGTTCACAAAAAACGTGCTGCCGACAATCTTCGGATCGCCGGAGTAGTCATGTTGCCATACTGCATAGCTCATGACAACGGCGCCGGGGGCGCCCTTCCGGTCGTCGCTGTCAGTGAACAGACGACCGGCAGCGGGCTGCAGCCCGAAGGTCTTGAAGTAGTTTCCTGAGACGAATTCCGCGGTCACGGAACGCGCCACGACGCCGGGGCCCTCTGGCCGGACGGTGAGGGGAGTGTATGCGAAGCCCGACTGCATGGCCGCCAGTTCTTCGAATTCAGGCAGTTGCTGCTTGAGGTGCAGATAGGTGTCCATCGCGAACAGCGAGTACTCGCCGTTATCAGGCGCTCCGCCGTTGACGCAGCAGTCATCCGAATTGCCCAGGCGGACCAGCGATTTGGGATCGACGACCGGCAGCTTGCCCAGCATGATGGAGTGGACCAGGGTGAAGATGGCGGCGTTGGCGCCGATGCCGAGGGCCAGCGTGAGCAGCACCGTGATGGTGAAAGCCGGAGTCTTGGCGAGTTGGCGGATGGCAAATCGGATGTCCTGCAGGAGCGCCTTCATTTCGTCCTCCGGGCACAGCTTTCCCTCAGAGAGTTGGAAGCATTTCCAGCCCCATTGATCCGGAATGGTGAAAATTGCGCCCCATCAGCGAGATACGTGCTGTTTTGAACTTCGCGATGGGCGCAGTTCGCGTCCGAATCTGCGAAGCGGTGTCCGAAAGCGAACGCGCTTTTCTGGAGGCGCCGCGGTTACTCCATGCGGAACAATGCGCATCCGTGCGGCGGAAGCTCGACATGCAGAGCCTTTGCCGAGGAGATTTGCCTGGCATTCCATACATCGAAGGCTGCGTGCGGCTTGTCTGCCAGATGGAAGTTTAACCACGGCACGTCGAGTGTCTTGGGCTCATCGTCGAGGTTGAAGACAGCGGCGTAGGTCTTGCCGCCGGCGCGCGCGTACCAGGCGCGCCATGAGAGAGGGTCGCCATCATTTTTCGGCATCAGCGCCGGCCCTGTGGCGGTCGCGTGCCGATCGATGTTGGTTACTTCCTTGTTGGTCATCAGCGATCGCGTAAAGTCATCGAGCCTGGTCAAATTTCCGCCGAAGATCAGAGGACTGCGGCTGATGGCCCACAGCGTGAATTCAAACCGCTGCTCGTCCTGCGTGTAGTGCGATTGCCGCGGCTCGCCCCAGCCGGGATGCGGGGTGAGCGAGCCCTCGGGCAGCATGTCGGGATCGGGATAGAAACCTGCCTTGTTGTACTTGTTCCACTCCGCAATGCGATCCGGCTCGTCTTTGAGGCCGAAGGGAAACTCGCTGGCGCCGGGCTTGTGATCCTCATGCCACACGTCCCAGTGATCGTCGGTGATGCGGCTCATCTGGGCATACTTGGCGACTTCGGCCCCGTGCGAAAGGCCTGTAGGACCCGGCGACAGGCTCAGCACCATGGGGCGGCCGGACTTGCGGATCGCTTCGGCGACCTGGCGGATCTCCGTGGGGCGATAAGGATGATCGCTGATGCAGTCCACCTTGATGTAGTCCACGCCCCAGGCGGCGTAGCGCTTGAGCATGGAGTCGTAATAGGCCTGTCCAGCGGCGTTGTCGGCGACGCCGTAGTTGGCGTCGTTCCAGGGGCAGGTGGCGTCGCGGTCCGCAGCATCGGCGGCGTGGAATGCCGAGCCGGCAATCGGCAGGTTCTGATCAACGACTTCTTTCGGAATTCCGCGCATGATGTGGATGCCGAACTTAAGGCCGAGTGAATGCACCCAGTCAGCCAGCGGCTTGAAACCGCCGCTGTTTGCGGCCGACGGGAAGCGGTCCACTACCGGCAACAGCAGCCCATTCGGGTCATATAGATACTTCTGTTCGGCGGTCGTGGCGGCGAACGGGTCGCGCATATACCAGCCCTCGTCAATCACGGCATACTGCCAGCCGGATTGCTTCATGCTCGCAAGGACCTTCACGTTATCGCGGAACTGCGCCTCGTCGATGGTCAACCCATAGGCATCCAACGAGTTCCATCCCATCGGCGGCGCCTGCGGTGCAGGCAAAGGCTGCTCCGCGGCGAGCGAAACGATCGGCAGGCAGGAGATGAGCAATAGCAAGAAGAGGCGGAAAGAACGTATGCGCGACATGAAAAAACGTATAGCACATCGCATGGGAGAAGTACGCGAGTTGGCTCGAAAACGATCTGCCGATTCGGCCCCGACTCAATTCCGGGGAGCAGAACGTCCGGATGGCCCGCGGAATGGCCGCATGCCGACATGCATCTCGCCGACGGAACGTCGGAGATCAACGAACGGAAACGGTTTGGATGAGGAACTCCGGCGAAATCAGGCTTCGGGATCGGGCTTTTGCCGTATGCCGCGGTCGTGGAACAGATTGACCGCTCGGCAGATCATGCATTCCCACGGGTAGTAGCCGAACCGCGACGCGATGAGTCGCTGCCAGAACCCGTTGCGATGGATCCGACGCAGACTGTTCGCATGGCACCGGGGACAGGCCAGCTTGGACGAGACTTTATGCGAAGAGGAGGTATATTTCTTCGCCTTAGAATCAGGCCTCGCCGTCAATACAGTACTCCTGACGGATGCTTCGGACGGTTGGGTCATGCCGGCAACCTCTAAACAAAAATTGTCCCTGGGGAAAGTTGAATTGTATACCGGGACGTAAGTGTTTCAAATAAATAATTACAATCCACCGGGACCATTTTCCTCAATTGGAACGGGCTCTGTCCATAATTATATCCCTTCTCTATCCAACTTTGCTCAGTTCGAAACAAGGCAGTCCAAGCCCTTCCGGGCCAGGTCGGCAAGTGCCCGGGCGAGGGTCGGCGAGGCATTCAGAGATTCAGGGCGCTCGAGGCGAATACCCTTCTGGCGCGCATAGTCACGAAATGCGATGTCGATGTCGTAGAGGATTTCCACGTGATCGCAGACGAAGCCAATGGGCTGCAGAACCAGCGTTTTTGCGCCGTCGGCGGCGAAGCGGTCGATGGTTTCCTCGACGGTGGGACCTATCCAGGGGCCTCCGCTAGCGCCCTGGCTCTGGAAGGCAAACTGCCAGGCTGGTATTTCCGGCACCTGGGCGGCGACCAGTTCGGCTGTGTGCCGCGCTTCTTCGGCGTAGGGGTCCGCGCCCTCGCCGGGCCACAATCTGGGCCCGCCTTCGCCGGGTGCGGGCGGCTGAACCGTGCGTTCCGGCACGCTGTGTGCAGTGAAGAGGACCGGGACGGGGCGGCCGGTTTCGGCGGAGAGGGAGGCGAGTGCGGGGCGGAGCCGCTCCGCAAATGCCTCGATCAGCAGCGGGTGACGCGGCCACGAGTCGGTGAAATCGATCCGAAGCGATCCCGCCTCCGCCTGCACCGCGCGGCGGTAGAGCCCCACACTGGTGCGCGAGTTCTGCGGCGCCAGGCAGATGACCGCGGCCTCTTCCACGCCGTCCGCGCGCATCTGTTTGACCACGTCCGGAATGTACGGCCGCCAGTTGCGCATGCCCACATAGACCGGTACCGGGGTGCCGGATGCGGCAAGTTCCACCTCGGTCAACCGGGCCTGCTCCATGGTGAGTTCGGTCAGGGGGCTGCGCCCTATCAGGGAATACCGGTGTTGGATCTCCTCGATGACCTGCGGCGGCAATGGACGCCCGCTGACCACGTTTCGCAGGTATTCAGGAACCTGATCCACGGTGTCGGGAGTGCCGTGGGCGAGGAGGAGGACGGCTTGCTTAGGCATGTCGAGGTCCTTGGTGGGCGAGTGGTCTAGTGGTCGAGAACTTCAAGCCGGTAGCGGGTAGCTAGTAGCTACTAGCTTCTAGCTACAAGCCGCCTTCCTGCAGTCGGAATTCGCGCACCATTTTGACGACCGCCTGCACGTTCTCGACGGGCGTATTGGGCACGATGCCGTGGCCGAGGTTGAAGATGTGGCCGGGGCGTCCGTTTGCCGACCGCAGCACCTCTTTCACCCGCTGCTCGAGGATCTCGAGGGGCGCGAAGAGGGTGATGGGGTCGAGATTGCCCTGCACGGCGTGGCTGTGGCCAACGGCGCGCCAGCCTTCGTCGATGGGCTGGCGCCAGTCGAGGCCGATGACGTCGGCTCCGGTAGCCGCCATGTCGGTGAGGAGGCCGGCAGTTTCCACGCCGAAGTAAATGACCGGCACGCCCATCGCCTGCACCGCACGAACGAGGCGCTTTGAGGCTTCGAAGGCGTAGTCGCGGTAGTCGGACAGGGAGAGGGAACCGACCCAGCTATCGAAAATCTGGATCACGTCGGCGCCGGCCTGCACCTGCTGGCGGCAATACTCGGTCAGCACCAGGACGATCTTATCCAGCAGGCTGCGCCATGCCGCCGTGTTGCCATACATCATGCGCTTGGTTTCGATGTAATTGCGCGAGCCGCCGCCCTCGATCATGTAGCTGGCGAGGGTATACGGGGCGCCGCAGAAGCCGATGATGCCCAGACGGTCCTTGAAGTGCGCGGCCACCTTGCCGATGGCTTTGGCAACATATTCGAGGTCGCCGGCACGGTCTGTGCGCAGCGCTTTCACGTCGTCGGCGGTGCGGACCGGGTGATGCACTACGGGGCCCTCGCCCGCCTGGAACTCGAAATCGAGCCCCATCGGCTCCAGGGGGAGCAGCAGATCGGCAAAGATGATGGCAGCGTCGACGCCCAGCTTTTCAGCGGCCGTGATAGTGACCTCGGCGGCAAGGTCCGGCTGCTTGCAGATCTCCACCAGGGTATGGTGCTTGCGGACTTCGCGGTATTCCTGCATGTACCGGCCGGCCTGGCGCAGGAACCAGACATGGGTGCGGTCCACAGGCTTGCGCAGGCACGCGCGCACAAACCGGGTGCCGGCGAGAACCGATTCCTCGGCGGCAATCTTTTCGGGATTCGTCTCCATATACCGCGATTCTAAAAGGTGGCGCGGCGAATCTGATGGTCCGTGCGAAAGCCGAGTGCGCTACGTCACTTGGAGGGCAAGCGAGGAGACTCACCACGGCAGTGTGCCCGGATGACGACCTGAATCACCCTGGAGCGAGACGCGGCCCGTATTGCGGTGATCTGGCAGATCATCCGGGCGGTGCGATCGCCCGGCCACGCCGGTCGGCCTCGGCTTTGATAAAGTCGATGAGAACGGGAGGGGGAACGGGCTTGGCGTAAATGCTGAACCGCCGGCCGCTCACTCTCAGGCGTTCCGTCAACTCTGAGGTGTCGGCGTGTCCTGAAGACAGCACGACCGTGCAGTTGGGGAGAACCTCCGCCGTCATCAGCGCCAGTTGGACCCCGTCGATGCCGCCGAGAATCACGTCGGCGATCAGCACGTGCGGTTCAAACACGGGGAGCAGTTCCAGCGCGTCTTCGCCGCTGTTGGCGCAGCGAACGTCATGTCCCTGGGTACGCAGAATCTGCACCAGGCTATCGGCGATGCTTTTCTCGTCGTCAACGACAAGTACGCGCAGCGAATTGGAATTGGCCTGGGGCATTGGCGGGAATACTGGAGGTGTTTTACCTAGTTTCATGCCTACGGCACAGGATGAGCAACTGGGAATATCACGGGGATTCCCCGGAGAAGAAATTTTGAGCGGCCTTTGTACAGGAGTGCGGCGTGCCTGTTTTATTGGATGCCGACGTTGGTCACTTCTGCGTAAAGAACTCGGCCATCACCGGGGCGCCGGCGGCAGCGCCCG
>Ga0134126_10003535_pt1 | contig 19572 bp, 13 predicted proteins | sample KB31752_FD_96881 | JGI IMG/M metagenome (GOLD analysis project Ga0134126, IMG submission 96881) | Terrestrial soil microbial communities with excess Nitrogen fertilizer from Kellogg Biological Station, Michigan, USA - KB3-175-2 | ecosystem: Environmental > Terrestrial > Soil > Unclassified ...
GCCGATATTTTTTACCGCAACACCCGCGCTTCAGGCGTTATCCCGCAAATTTCTGCCATTATGGGGCCATGTGCAGGCGGGGCAGTATATAGTCCTGCCATTACAGACTTTATTTTCATGGTACAGCAAACCTCATATATGTTTGTTACCGGGCCAAGCGTGGTAAAAACGGTAACACATGAAGAGGTTAGCTCAGAAGACCTGGGCGGCGCCACGGCACATTCTGCAAAATCCGGGGTCAGCCATTTTTCGTATAAAAATGAGATTGAATGTATTCAAAATATCAGGCGGCTGCTAAGCTATATCCCTCAGAACTGTGAAGAACCCCCCGCTTCTTTATTGTACACAGCTGCTGTAGATGAAACAAGGAACAAGCTGGATACCATAATACCGGCGAACCCCAACCAGCCTTATGACATGCGGGAAGTGGTACATGAGGTAATTGACAAAGACTCTTTTTTTGAAGTCCATAAGGAATTTGCTGAAAATATTGTGGTGGGGTTTGCGCGTCTTGCTGGCAGGAGCATTGGGATAGTGGCCAACCAGCCAGCCTTCCTGGCAGGGGTTTTGGACAACCATTCGTCAATAAAAGGCGCCCGCTTTGTGAGGTTTTGCGATTGCTTTAATATTCCATTGCTTGTTTTTGTTGATGTCCCGGGGTTTTTGCCGGGAACAGACCAGGAATGGAACGGGATCATTAAAAACGGGGCTAAACTTTTGTATGCTTTCTCTGAATCCACAGTTCCACGGGTTACAGTTATTACCAGGAAGGCATATGGGGGCGCTTATGATGTCATGAATTCCAAACATATAGGGGCAGACCTGAATTTTGCGTGGCCAATGGCGGAAATAGCAGTAATGGGTGCGAAAGGCGCAGCCGAAATTATTTTTAAGCGTGAAATACAGACTTCTGCAAACCCATCAATGAAACTTGATGAAAAGATATCTGAATATACCGAAATGTTTGCAAACCCTTATAAGGCCGCAGAAAGGGGTTATATTGATGAAGTAATAAAACCTCATGAAACAAGGCAAAAACTTATTTCGGCTTTCAAAATGCTTGAGAACAAGGCAGATAATATGCCCCGGAAAAAACATGGGAATATTCCTTTGTGAGAATTTGAGAAACCAATAATTGTAAAATCCTCAATATGATATTAACCCGGACGATTATTTTGAATAAAACTAAAAATATAAATGTCGCCGGCACTGAAATGTCTCAGCCTGCTAAACCTTTCAGGGGTTTCTTTTGTCAAATAGGCAATGGGCTAAGCCAAGAAATTATGAGAAGGAACAATTACATTTTTTATCTCCTGGTATTTCTGTGCTTTTTTTCGTCATTTATTAGGTCAAATGCCCAATGCCCAGGTTCAGATGTGTATGTAAATTATAACTCCAGGTGCCTGCCTGCATTGGTAAGGTTCGCAGTTACGCCGGCCTATCCTGCCGGAAGCGTATATTATTGGGATGTTGGTCATGGTCAGATATCAGGGGCCGACACTTTTTATTATCAATACACATCCGGGGGAAGCTATGGGGTTAAAGTTACTGTCGTTCAGCCTAATGGCGTCCAATGCACCATAACCAAGCCCGCTGGTTTTTTAAGTTTTAACACGGCTGAATCTTTAGGTTTTTATGCTGATCAAACAAAGTTATGTACACTTCCGTCCACAATTAGCCTCCATGATACAACTACAAATATTAAATCCCGCGACTGGTTTATAAATGGTGTTTTATATCCCGATCATACAGCGAACGTAAATATAATTGATTCCACTCCTGGTTATACATCAGTTACATTAATAGTATATGATTATTCAAACTGTACAGAAAATGTGATCAAGCAGAACTATATAAATATCACAAAAAACATACCCATAAATTTTTCAAGTGTCTTGACTGAAAACGCATCTCATAACCAGATAGCGGCAATATTTAAAATTGCATTTGATACCGCCGGTTATGGAATTACAGAGTTTGACTGGTCATTTCCTGGTGGAAGCCCGTCCACATACACTGGTATTTCGCCGCCCACTGTAACGTACTCAAATTTATCTTCTTTTCATGATGTGAGTCTTACCGTTAAAGCATCTACTGGTTGCTCTTCAACTTTTACAAAGGCAAATTTGGTTGGCAAATATTATTCAGTGGTCAAATCTAATATTTGTGAAAGCAATTATGGGATAGTTAATTATTTAGGGAATATATATGAAACTTATAATAAAGGCGTTCAATCTAATTTGCCTGTCAATTATTCTTTTTTTAGCGGTGGAGGTGGCCAGGGTGTCAAAATTAAATTCGATAGTTCGGGGACTGCAAATTTAATATTCCCGGTACACCTTTTTAATGGTATTTGCAATGATACGCTTATTGTTCCCGATTTATTTACCATATTACCACCGCTTGCCGATTTTACTTTGAATGTCAAAGGGTTATGTTCTGCCCCGGGAAAAGTCAAAATGCACGCATTGTATGGAAACCCTTCAACCGGTACCAATACATACGTCTGGCAGGTATTCGATAGTTCCATGAATGAATTGTCAGGTTCGCCGATTGGCCCCACTTCGGCAACCGACACATCTTTTGTTTTTAATCAAACTGGTATTTACTCTATAAGGCTAATAACGGTCAATACCGATGGTTGTGCAGATACAATATTAAAAACTAACATTCTCAGGGTGGGAAACCCTGATATTAATTTTACACTTAGGCCTGACACATTATGCGTTGGCGATTTTTTGTTCGTCAAAAATTTAGCTAAGATGCAGGATGTCCCCGGTAATCCTCTCTCTTATAATTGGATTTTTACTGCAACAGATACACCCGTCACGGTACAATATTACTCACGCTCCCCAAAGGTTGTTTTTAATATTCCGGGTATTTATAATTTAATATATATTATAAGCAGCCCACCGTGTACGACCAGGCAAAATTATTCAGATGCTGTATTCGTAAACGGCACGAGCGGAATAATAAACCTGGTAGGAAACCCTTCTTGCCCTCCTGCAACCTATACTTTAAATGCTGTAACAAGAACTTACCCTCAAAAAAGCCCATTAACATACAATTGGTCGGTTCTCCCCGCGGCAAATGCGGCAATATCTAACCCTACATCTTCAACTCCTGATGTAACATTTTTTAAACAGGGATATTACAAAATTATCTTAAAGGTTTTCAACGGGGTATGTACTTCCACAATAATCAGGGATAGTATCCTTATCGGAACAGTTTCTTCATTTGATGTTGGAACTGCTTTTTGCAAAGGAATTCCTTTGGGTATTAAAAATTATAGTTCCCGGAATTCAATAGCTTTTAAATGGATTATCACTCCAAACTCGGGTTTTACCATCAACAGCGATACTGCCAGGGTTCCAAAAATTAATTTTACCAGCGCAGGGTGCTACAATATCCTTTTGCGCACAGCAAGCATGTCGCTGCCGTCTTGTTATGATACTTTTTCAAGGCGTGTTTGCATATTTCAGCCTCCGGCAATCAAGGATATGTTTAGCCCTGATAGCTCAAGCCATTGTGCGCCAAGGATTGACAGTTTTTTTGTGAAATCAGTAAAAGGTAAAAAATTTTATTGGGATTTTGGCGATAGTACGTCACTTACTGCCTTAGACTCTGAGGTAATTCATGCATATTTAAAAAATAATGTTACCGGGTATTCGGTAAAAGTTGCTGTGATTGATAGCAACGGATGCCCTTCAGATACCTTTGAGCGGCCAGACTATATTAAGATATCAGGCCCGGAACCTTCTTTTAGTGTTAGCTCCAAAATACCTTGTGATAGCGGCACAGTCACTTTTAATAATAAGTCGCAATACGTTAAAGATTTTTATTTTCTTTACGGGGACAATTCCAGCATTGACTCCAATGTAATTAAGCCACATTTTTATAAATATGACGATTATACAAGGGATAGCAATATATACCTGCCCACGATGTATGCATACGATGAAACGGGATGCCTTGAATCTGCCTCAACTATAGTAAAATTGTTCCGTCCCCCACAGATTAAATTTAATGTTGCTGATACGGTTGGGTGTATGCCATTTTCTGTTCAATTTATTGACAGCACAAAATACGCCTCAAAATATCAATGGAATTTTGGGAATGGTATTTCGGATACCGCTTTTGCCCCTTTGTATGTTTACAAGTTTAGTTCTCCGCCTGGAAAACCTTTTAAGGTAAAACTTATAGCCACTTCGGATAGAGGTTGTACCGATTCATCCGGGCCTGTTTTTATTGATGTTCATCCTCTGTCTGTGCCAACAATAAGCATAACCGCTTCTAAGCCCCTATGCTATCTTGATACAGTACTGTTCAAAGCTTCAACCACCCTTCCTGTTGTCCGTTATCATTGGAAATTTGGAGATGGAAACCTGGTTTCAGATACATCTTCATTACAAACTACTAAATACCATTATGTTTATCCTGGCCGCCATAAGGTTGTGCTAACTGTTTTTACCAATTATGGCTGTGCCGACAGTGTTATAGATTCCTCCGTTTATAGCCTGGACTCATTGGCGCCGGTGCCACCGCAAATTGATTATGTTTCCGTCTCAATTTTAAACGAGGTTGAATTGATTTTTTCAAAATCCCACTCGGGCAAATTCAGCAAATATATTGTTTACAGGTATCCCGGGCCTGATAGTATCTATTCAACAAGCAACATCGATGATACCTTATTTTATGATAAACCGCCTCAAGTAAATGTTGGTAGTGCCTCATACAAATATGTTGTTGTTACTGAAGATGTTTGCGGCTTTATTTCCCCTTATTCAATACCTCACCAGACTATTTTATTAAAGGTTAATAAGTATAAACGAAGTGCGCTCCAACTGGCGTGGAATAAATATACGGGATGGGGCAGTGTGAAAAATTACCAGCTTTACAGGCGGAATATTAAAGGATCATTTATTTTCCTCAAAACTCTTAGTTCCCTCGACAGTACTTATATTGACAGTAACCTGTGCCCTGGCAGGTACACCTATTATGTACAGGCAAATGATACGAATGGTAAATATGTTTCCACGAGCGATACAGCATCAAATGAACCTGATTACCTGTATCAATCAACACCTTTGGTATTAAGAAAGGCGACTGTTGTAAATAACCAGGAAATTTTTATGAATTGGAACCCGACTGTTCAGCCTAATTACAAGTATTATATCATTGACAAATATTCTGTATTAAATGGCTTGCTGTATAATTATGCAACCACAACTGGCCTGTCTTTCCTCGATAATGCTGTGAATGTTAATAAGCAAAGTTATGTTTACAGGGTAAGCGTGTCGGATTCCTGCGGGAATGTATCTCCGTATAGTAACATTGGCGCAACAATTCTTTTGGTAGGTTCTATTGTTAACGATTCAAGGTTGCTGACCTGGAATGCATACAGGCAGTGGGACAATGGAGTATCTTCTTATCACCTCCAGGTTGTTCAAAATGATGGGAGTTATAAGGATCTGGCAACGTTGCCATCATCTGATACTACCTATTTTGACACGGCTTCCCATTCTGATCTCAATGGGCCGACTTGCTATCGTGTATATGCCGTGGAAAATCTGGATATAAATGGTAATTCAGATACCAGCATGTCCAACGTTGCCTGCCCCAATTTGCTTCCAAGAATATATATTCCTAACGCTTTTACACCCAATGGAGATAGTTTGAACGATATTTTCATTCCCAAAGGACTTTCAATAATCAACAATTCGGAAATAAAAGGGCAGAAGTATGTTTTCAAGATATATAATCGCTGGGGCGTACTGGTTTTTGAGACAAATGATTTCAAAAAAGGTTGGGACGGCAAATACCAGGGCACGCTTGTTTCAGCAGGGGTTTATATTTATTCGCTGGAGGCCCAGGGCTATAATGGGCAAAGGTTTTATTTAAGCGGAAATGTGACGGTTGTAAGATAACTGAAATGGGTTTTTACCATTTCACATTATTTTTGAAAAAACACAAGGAACGGCGTCGGATAATACCGTATCTTTGCAGCCGCGTTTGGTAAAACCGTATTTTCACTAAAGCGTTTAAAAAATATATTGCGGGGTAGAGCAGTTGGTAGCTCGCCGGGCTCATAACCCGGAAGTCGTTGGTTCGAGTCCTTCCCCCGCTACATAGGAACCCTCAGAGACCCCTAAAAAGGGCGTTTTTGAGGGTTTTTCGTTCAAGTGCGTAAAGGCGGCGAACGGAAAAAGTTTACCGGAACATGCCATTTTTTTACTTTCACTGATTTTTCGTAATATGCTATAAATGTGCCAGTTGAATGCGAGCACCGTTATAGTCTGTACAATTTTGTTCAGGCCAATTGTAAAGATTGGCAAAGCTGGGTTAAATTGGGTAAAGTTCATAATAGCGGGACATTGTTTCATTTGCTATTCCCCTTTTTCATTGCAATTTCCACGTTTTTGATCCTTTGATAGGACTTGCCAAGAAGCTTGGCTACCTCACTTACTTTCTTACCCTCTGCAAGCAATCGCCTTGTTTCGCCATTGATGCCACCGGCAAATTTTTGAGGGGTTACCGATTCCAGAGGCTCAATCAGCTTTAGCAAGCGGTCTTCAATTTCCTTCTTTGTAAACTTCTCAGGCAAGGTGCTAAGAAACTCATGGGAGGCCTTCTTCGGGTCTTGCTCGCCATTAACTTTAAGGATATGGATAAGGGTGATATTAAGGCTCTTTTTGCTGTCATTCTTGAAGTTCAATAGCCTGAAATCGTTTTTTATCGGAACTGTTAAATTCTGGGAATGAATTATGATAATTATCAGCATCTTACATGAGCAATTTCAATAAAATGAGTTGGGCCCGTACTAACTTTGCCCTAAAATATTTTAATGGATAATCAAACTAATAGTATCAAGTTTCTGGGGGCTGCGGGTACAGTTACGGGTTCCAAGCACCTTCTAAAAACTCCTGAGATGCAGATACTGGTTGACTGCGGATTATTCCAGGGATTAAAGGAGCTGAGGCTAAAGAACTGGGAACCTCTGCCTATTAATGTGCCGACTCTTTCATATATCATTATTACTCATGCCCATCTTGACCATGTCGGCTATCTCCCGGCTATAATTAAACAAGGTTTTAGGGGAAGAATATTAATGACATATCCTACAAAAGACTTGGCGGAGTTAATTCTAAAGGACAGTGCTAAAATTCAGGAAGAGGATGCAGCCGTGGCAAACAGGCATCACTATTCAAAACACAACCCTGCCCTCCCGTTGTATACGATGGAAGATGTAGAAAAGACACTGCATTTTTTTGAAGGTAAAAATGATAATGAATGGATTACCTTATCTGGTAATATCAAATTCAGATTCATAAAGAACAGTCATATCCTCGGTTCTGCATTTATAGATTTTGATTGCTTCGGTAAACGGATTGTATTTTCAGGAGATCTGGGCAACAACCGATCCGATATACTCAAACCACCGGACATTCCTGAAAAAGCCGATTTCCTTGTAATGGAATCTACCTATGGCGACCGGCTTCATGACAATACTCCGGCTTCGGAATTGCTTGGCAATTACATAAACAATGCAATCTGGAATAAAGGCACTGTTCTAATACCCAGCTTCGCTGTTGAACGTGCACAGGATATCATGCTTATGATAAATGAGCTTAAAGAAAAAGATCGCATCCCAAAGACTTTACCTGTGTTTTTGGACAGCCCAATGGCTTTCAGCAGCACCCAGATCATGATGAAGTATCCGCGATGGCAAAAATTGAGCCCTGAACAATGTGAGGCAATGAATAAGGACATCGAATATGTTAACAGTTTCAGCACCACCTCGAAAATTGCAAGTGATAATCATCCTAAGATTGTGATCGCCGCCAGCGGCATGCTCACAGGCGGGAGGATTCTGCACTACCTCGAAAAGCACTTGGGGCGTAAAAACGACCTTATCATTCTGGCAGGTTATCAGGCAGCAGGAACAAGGGGAAGATCACTCAGGGATGGCGCTCATGAATTAAAGCTGCACGGTAAATATTATCCTGTATATTGCCAGGTGGCCGAAATTTCTTCTTTGTCTGCCCATGCAGATCAGAAAGAATTGCTCGATTGGGTTAGGGGTATTAGCTTGAGGCCATCCCGGATATTTCTTGTTCATGGAGAACCTTCAGCACAGAACACCTTGCGGGTGAAAATACAGGACGAGTTGAATATCCCGGTGAGTATTCCCGCTCAGAATGATGAAATAATATTGTGATGGACAAAGCAGATAAAATCCAGATAAACCGGCTAAAAGTTAAAATTCTGGGCATAGATTCTCAGTACGAGCATATTATTTTTATGCGTCAGGATTGCCATCTTTGCAGGTCAGAAGGTTATGAAGCACTTACAAGGGTCAGGGTATCAAGCAGCAAAGGCAGTATTGTTGCAACGCTAAATGTTATAAAATCGGAGATAATTGCTAGAGAACAGGTCTCCCTTTCCGAGGGAGGGATCGAAGCCCTCCAGCTAAAAGATGGAGATGAAGTAGAGATCACACATCTTTCACCGATCGATTCCCTCGGCCTTGTCAGGGCAAAAATTTATGGCAAAGAACTTATCTACGATGACTATTACGCTATCATCAATGATATTGTAAAAGGCAATTATTCAACTGTGCATTTAACCAGTTTCGTAACCGTTTGTGCCTGGCATAATCTCTCAATTGCCGAAATATCAGCCCTTACAAGGGCTATGATTGATACAGGTGAAACCATTAGCTGGGATTCGAAGATAATATTTGATAAACATTGTATTGGAGGTATACCCGCCAACCGAACAACGCCCATTGTGGTATCCATTGCGGCTGCTTATGGCCTTACAATTCCAAAAACTTCGTCAAAAGCTATTACATCTCCTGCAGGCACCGCAGATGTAATGGATGTATTTACCAATTGTAACATGACCATTAAAAAAATAAAGGAAGTTGTATCAAAAGAGGGGGCTTGCCTGGCCTGGGGCGGCTCTGTAAAGCTAAGTCCTGCAGATGATACGCTGATCAGGATTGAGCGGTCAATTGATATTGACAGCAAATCTCAGATGCTTGCTTCTGTTATCTCAAAGAAGAAGGCTGCAGGATCTACCCATGTTCTTATTGACATACCCTTTGGACCTACCGCAAAAGTGCGTAGCCAGGCAGAAGCATTGCATTTGAAGGAAATGTTCGGGGTAATAGGTTCGGAGTTAGGACTGAAGATCAAGGTTCTGCTTACTGATGGTAATCAACCTATTGGCAATGGTATTGGCCCTGTGCTGGAAGCCATGGACGTTCTGGCTGTTTTGAAAAATGAACCAAAAGCTCCAATAGACCTGAAGAAAAAATCCTTAATGCTTGCAGCTGAGCTTATTGTACTGTCCGGAAAAGCCTCCTCTGAAAATGCTCTTAAAATTGCAGAGGAAATACTTTCGAGTGGTAAAGCCTATGAAAAATTCAAGGCAATTTGCCAGGCTCAGGGAAAATATGAAGAACCAATAAAATTTGCTCCTTATAAGATTGACATCAAAGCAGATCATACAGGAATAATATCAGAAATCGATAACCGGAAACTGGCTAAAGTAGCTAAATTGGCCGGTGCACCAAGTGATGCGAATGCCGGGATTTACCTGCATGTGCACCTCAATGATATCGTTGAAAAGAAAAAACTGCTTTACACGGTTTATGCAAAATCACTTGGACAACTGAAATATGCTTTGGAATATGCTGATCAACAGGATCAGATCATAAAAATACAGGGATATGGAGAAAGTGTTGATTGACCTGGATAAAAATGTATGGGGAAGACATGTCAGAGAATCCTTCAATGTAAAGAAAAACATTGACGTTATTATTCATGAATTTCCTGATCAGGAGTCCTATATAAAAATCAATGGAAATGTAAAGGGCAAGGAAGTTGTCATTGTCTGTTCGCTTGTAGACCCTAACCCTAAAATTCTGAATTTAATTTTTTTGTCTGATTCCTTAAGATCAAACGGAGCTGCCAGGATTGGCCTCGTGGCACCTTATCTTGCCTATATGCGGCAGGATAAGGTTTTCAATAAAGGAGAAGGAATAACTACCGCGTATTTTGCAAAGCTTATATCAAATTATTTCGATTGGATGATTACGGTTGATCCGCACCTTCACCGTATTCATAACCTGGATGAGATCTATTCCATTCCGACTTATATAATTCACGCGGCGCCTTTTATTTCAGACTGGATTTCTCAGCATATTTCCAGGCCTTTGATTATCGGGCCTGATTCGGAGAGCAAGCAATGGGTAAAAAAAGTTGCCAAAGCTATTGGGGCACCTTATGAAGTGCTTGAAAAAATAAGACTTGGAGATACTAAAGTAAAAGAAACCTTACCTCATTTTTCGAAATACAAACAATATTCGCCCGTACTTGTAGATGATATTATCTCGACAGGAAAAACAATGATAGAAGCCGTAAAAAACCTGAAAGACCTTAAAATGAAAACCGCTTATTGTATTGGAATTCATGGGATATTTGCCGGTAAAGCCTTCAGTGAGTTAATGGATTCCGGAATTAAAGAAATCATAACTTGCAATACAATCTCACATGCTTCAAACCGGATCGATGTCACCCAAGGGTTGACAACGTTATTTTAACGAGATGCCCTGGTAAGCTACTTACAAGTTTAACCTTTACCTTGCGGCTGCGGTATGATGTACGGTTGTGGCTGCCAGTTTCATATGCATGGTTGCGGATGCAATATGGCTCATGATAAAGAATGCGGTTGCAGTTGAGTTTGCTATTATTTCCCAACCCCTTTAATATGCTGTCCAGCCTCCGTCTGCAGTTATGATAGTTCCATTAATGTTACTAGCTTTATCGGATGCGAGAAATAAGGCCAGCTCTGCAATTTCTTCTGGTTCTGCCATTCTAATGTTAGAGGCCATGCCAGCACTTGCCCTTTCAAAACCGAATTTATTAGGATTAGCCTTCCATGATATTGGTATTAACAGCACCAGGTGCGATCGCATTACAACGAATTCCCTTGCTACCATACATAAAACCAATATTTTTAGTCAGGCCTACCAAGGCATGTTTTGATGCAGTATATGCAGCTCCTGCCCTGCATCCCATAAGCCCGCCAACCGAAGCAGTATTTACAATGACGCCTTTTCCCTGTTTGATCATTTGTTGGACCCCAAGCCGGCAGGCATAAAAAGGGCCATAGAAATTTATTCCCATTACGTGGTTTAATAATTCGTTAGTTGTATCTCCTACCGGGGCAAAGTTGTCCATAACGCCTGCATTATTCACCAGGATATCCAAAGATCCGAATTCTTTTATGCAGGTATCAACCATAAGTTTAATATCGCTTTCTATCGAAACATTTGCAACACATCCGATAGCAATTCCATTGTTTGCTTTTATCTCATTTACAGTTGAATCAACCCTCTCTTGTTTAATATCCGAGACCAGTATTTTGGCCCCTTCGGTTGCAAATAATAATGCCATAGCTTTCCCCATTCCAGAGCCTGCGCCTGAAATAATTGCTGCCTTGCCGTTTAGTGTTTTCATTTGTGTAATATTTTAATAGTTAATATTCATATAATCAGTGTTTCAACTGCTGAGGACTGACAACATACGAACAATATCCTGACTCAGCATTTTTTGATGTTTGATTGCTTCGGCAAACGGAGGATAAGTAATCTCGTTATTCATGATACCAATCATTACTCCCGAGCGTCCTGAAAGCAATGCATTTACAGACTCGTAACCCATCCAGCTTGCATTATATCTATCCATACAGGTAGGATTACCGCCTCGCTGCACGTGGCCTAAAACAGTTACAGGGGCATCATACTTGTCAAACCTGGCTTTTACTTTTGCTGCAATTTCAAAAGCTCCTCCTGCTTCATCACCTTCAGCTATAATAATAACCTTCGAGCTTTTTTCACGGTTCCAGCCTTTTTCAAGTAAGTTGTATTCTATTATTTTATTTTGCTTGTCACCACTATGAGCTGTTTCAGGCCGGGCCTGAACAATGTAGATTTGTCCACTGATGCCGTCCTTGGCCCACCCAATATCCATGTGTCTGCCATAATGTTCTTCAATAACCTGGGTCCAGCCCGCCAGCTTATAAATTTCTTCATCTGAAAGTACCCATTGCTGCTGTTTTTCCTGGGAGGCAGGTATATTTAACAAAAAATTTTTCTGATTTGGATCATAGATAAGAGTCAATGCCTTCTCACCAAGTTTTGTGGAGACTATTGCTTTTTTGCCTGTTTTTATCGAGGTTTTAAAAACATAATACTCATCTGGTATTACTGCTCCTTGTACAATGTTTTCCCCTAAACCCCAGATACCTGATATCAATAGGATATTTTCGTTTCCGGATTCAGGCTCTAATGTGAAGACAACCCCTGAGCATGCAATATCAGAGCGAACCATTTGCTGCACGCCTATAGAAAGTGGAATATCGTGTGGAAAATGATTATCCTCCCGATACTTTATAGCTCTATCATTGAATAGTGAGGCAAAGCAATTTTTAATAGCTTCAATGAGAGCGTCTTCTCCACTAATACTTAGATAAGAGTTATGCTGCCCCGCAAAACTTGCCCTTGGCAAATCCTCTGCCGTAGCGCTGCTTCTTACAGCTACTGTTATGTTTTGATCAACTTGAATAAGATTCTGATATGCTGCTAAAATCTCATTGCGCACATCATCCGGGAATCTGGCATTTTTAATCAATTGTCTTGCAGATGATCCTATTTCTTTAAGGTTCGTAAAATTTTTACGGTCCAGATGCTTCATGATATTTGCCAGAGAAGCTTTTATATTATTAACTTCCAGCAACCTTGTGTAAGCCTTTACGGAAACCGCGAATCCATTTGGGACCGTGATACCATGTGGGCTTAATGCAAAGATCATTTCGCCAAGCGATGCGTTTTTACCTCCTGCGTCGCTAATATCGGCCAATCTCAAATTCTTAAAATCCTTAATATAATTATTCATAGTATTGTTTATTTAGAGATGAAAATTTTAACCTCTATTCTTCGAAAAATATTCTCCGCTGAAATTCTGAAGTTTCCGAGACTAACTGCAGAATATAAACTCCTGCATGCCTGATATTCATCTGGCCTCTTGTCAGGATAATAGATTGGCGCCCTTCGTGCAACTCAAGACCAGAAACTGTATAAAGGTTTTTGCCCGACATATCAATAACTTTTATGTTATATGATTGAGATTTAGTACTGTATAGACTCATCTGAATTTTATCCTTTGCGGGATTAGGATAGATAAATAATTCCTGAGTATTATTTTCGGGCTTGACCGCAGATACACATGTATTCAGGGTATAGTTGATATTGGATTGTGAAACGAGTTCTGAACGTCCAAAAGCAAATGCCCTGATTCGCCAAACCTGATCGGGGGTAAACATATAGTGGTAAGAGGCATAATCCATGTAATTTTCAATCATATCAGGCATATCCGGAGTATCAGTATGACAGGAATTTACGCCAGAGTTCCACCCAAAATTGGCTTTTGCAACCGGGGGTGTATCAGCACAGTGATCGCCTTGAATATGTTGATCAATACTGCACCCGCCCTGAAAAGTATGGTACAACCCGAAATAATGCCCAACTTCATGGCTCAATACGCGCCAGCTTTTCCCTATATACTGATACCCAATTACAATTCCGTCAGACGACGGGTCTTCCTCTCCTTCCCAGGGAAATGTTGAATACCCTTCAATTTGTTCTCCCGGAGGCAATATTGATGAATTTATATCGTGAACAACCCAAATATTCAAATATTGCAGGGTATTCCAGATGCTTAACGGTTTTACATCTTCTCCGGCATTATTTGTTAGTGGCGATACTACTCTGTTTATTCCGTTAACGCACTGGCCCCATGGATTTTGGGTAGCGAGTTCAAATCGAATTTTTGGATTGGCAATTAGTGTTTTGAAGATTGGCCTTACATTCACAGTATCACTGTTTAGCTTGTTGAAATCAGTATTCAACCTTGCAATCTCTTCCTGGATAATCTCATCACTAACATTCTCAGGTCCGTTATTATGTATAATATGAAAGACTACCGGCACAACTATAACCTGTCCCACATCATTTGTTCCGCTTTTTAATAAATCTGCCTTCATACTATCCACCCTAGCGTCCATATTTTTTTGCCGGGTAACTATACCCGAAAATTTTTGTTGATGCTGAGCAAGAAATTCATCAGAAGCGCAAACATTTTGAGCTTTACTGTTGATTCTTAAGAATATCACAAACAAAATGGTAAAAGTGATGGCATAACTTTTCATATCGAATTCTTATATTTTTTACAAAATTGAGACGAAAAGAGTCAGGCAAGATTGACGAATCTCAGAGTAAATGCTGATTTTTATTAGAATTCCAGCAGGCCTGATTAAGAATAATTATTATAGCTGCCGGCAACATTATCAAAATGCTACAATAAAATGAGTTTTCTTTGTAGCTAAACCTATAAGGTTTCAAAAAACTTATAGGTTTTCAGCCTTTAAAAGAACTGCTTAAAAAAAACTAACTAATTAATCTCCGCGGAAATCCCCCTATCCAATATTGCAGAGCAAAGGGGCAGAAGAAGGTCGTATTCGCCTTGTTTCACTTTGCATTTGCCCTTGGAGTGAATGATCCAGGTGCATTGTTCCGCCTGCTCGGGGCTGTGCTTGAGAACATCAATAAAACTATCTATCACATGCTCAAAAATATTGACGTAATCATTATAAACAATGATCGAGTTTTCAAGGCCGATAGCCGTTCCGGTTTCTATAAGTTCCAGAGTTTGTGCGCCCATACGTTTAAATCTCAAATTCGATATGCAAACATAGGGAAACAAATCAAAAATGGTGCAGGATGTTCGGAAAAAGAGCTTTTTCCTTTGCCGCCCTTTTACTAATTTTGCCTAAATATATCATCTCATCCAACAGCATTTAACTATTTGAGTCAGGACACAGCAAGTGGAGTAAAATAAAGCAGAAAAAAGGGGCCAATGACAACAAGCGGTCCATGATCTTTACCAGGCTTATCAAGGGAATAACGGTAGCGGCAAAGCTCGGCGGCACCGACCCGGCAGGCAACTCGAGGCTGTACCTTGCCATACAGAATGCAAAAGGGCAGAACATGCCTAAAGACAACATAGAAAGGTCCATAAAGAAGGGCGCGGATAAGGATACAGCCAGTTTCCCAGGATATAAATTACGAAGGCTACGGGCCGGGAAGGGTAGCAGAAGGCAAGATTAAACGGCTTCCGGACGGCTATTTCATTAAGACAGGGGCCTGACCTTCAACAGGCCTGTCAAAGGCTCTTATACCCTAACGCCCATTGATGCCCAGTCCTGGTACCTTCCTTTTTCGAGGGTTGGTTCAGGTTGGGCGTTAACATTTATTTACTGGCACTCAAAGACATATAATGGGTAGCGTGGGTGAGACTCGGAGGTAGGGAAATAGGTTGAGTTTATAAGCTCTTTTATCTAAACTTTATAATATTGATCTTGACCTATAAAAAGCACCTAAATGCCGTGCCATGATTACCGAACAAAAGCAGAAATATTTGCAGGATATGCAGCAAAAGACGGATGAGGAATTAGAAAGGAATGCCACTTTGATAACTGCATTCAGGGACTATTCTACTAAAAAGGGCAGCCGTGATACATCTTTTGATGATAAAGTTCAATGCTTTTATTGATTTTTATCAGACATTCCTTGTCGTTAAGGGAATAATTTTGAAAAGTAAATAAACCTGGTTATGAAAAAAATATTAATTCCGACCGACTTTTCTAATGCCGCACGCTACGCTATAATTTATGGCGCCAGTCTGGCCCAGAGTATGAATGCATCCGTTACGCTGCTCAATGCATATAATATTCCTGTTATAGCAGATAATGCATACCTTGACCCATCCATGCTGGATAGCTGGCAAAAAGACAGCGAAAAAATATTGGGAGGTATTGCATACAGGCTTAGAAAAGCGCACCCGGCTATGGATATAAAGACAAAAGTCGTATTTGGTTTTGCGGCAGAAAAAATACTGGGTTTAAGTGTAGGGTATGATTTGATCATAATGGGCAGCAAAGGTCGGGGCGGTTTGGGGGATAAGATTTTTGGAAATGTAACAGCTGATGTTATTCGCTCTTCAAAAATACCTGTGCTTGTAATACCACCCCATGTGCATTATCATACTTTAAAAAATATTCTGGTTGCCTGCCAGAATGAAAACCTGATAACTCCTGTTGCAGAGGAAATGATTAAAGAATTTGCGAATACTTTCCATGCCAGGATACGACTGCTTAACGTTGTAAAAGAATTTACCGATGTTACGCCGGAATACGCGGGAACTTACGTATCTGCATATAATACAGGTGAAAAGATTAAAGCCCATTTTGAAGGAATGGATGTTGCTGTGGACATACTGGAAAATAAGAATGTAACGGAGCAGATAAATTCTTTTTCTAACTTGATCAATGCCGATATGATCATAATGCTACGCCAGAAACACAGTTGGCTGCAACGCATATTTACTGAAATCCACACCCGATACGAAATGAAAATAACACAAAAGCCGTTGCTGATAATACCAGGATGATGCTGTGAGACCTCAAAAAAAATTCAGCCTACTCCTTTTGCGAATAAGAACGATGCTGCCGCGACAATATCCCGATTGGCCCTACTTTAATGGTTCCATTTACTAGAGGCTAGCCTGTAGCTTTGCTTTTATAATACACGAAAATTATTAAAGCTATAATGAGGTAATGATGCCGCTCTCCATCGACTGTGATTCAATGCGTTTTCAGTCGTTTAATCCATTTGACGGCCTCATACCAACACACACTCAATGTCCCGGATAATATGCTTAGTGACAGTTGCAATAAATTCAATTCGCTGAATTGAAAAAAAATCCTTACTGGGCGAACAGTCATTATTAGTCCTGACACCCCAATTGTTAGTGCAATGATCAGCAAAACAAGATTGTTCCTGTACCTAAGTGTTGTAAAAAAAGAATAATAAAACGAGCGGTTCACAAGCGTAAGGAAAATATTCGCTGTAATAATTGTCGTGAAAACCATTGTTCTGGTTGTTTCCTCATTTTTCCACATTTTGACGCTGTAAACATAAACAAGCAACACTCCAGCAATAATAACAAACCCTTGCAGCATACTGGTTGCAAGTTCTTTCCAGTTAAAAAAAGTTGCTGTGTAAGGTCTTGGTGGTTGTAGCATGATGTTGCGTTCAGCAGGTTCATTCTCGTATATTACAGAGCAGGTAGGGCCCATGATCAATTCAAAAAAAATAATGTGGATTGGGGAAAAGATATTTGGATACACCCACCCAAGGGCAAGAGGCATGATCACTGTTAAGATGATAGCGATATGAATGGACATGATATATTGCACGGCTTTTTTCAGGTTTGAATAAATTTTTCTTCCAATAGCGACTGCGTCCAGCATCTTTGATAGGTCATCTTGTACCAGTATTAATGAAGCCGCCTCTTTCGCAGTTTCCGTTCCTTTTTTGCCCATCGCTATGCCTATGTGCGCAGCTTTCAATGCAGGCCCGTCATTTATGCCGTCGCCGGTCATTGCGACGACCTCGTTATTGGCCTTTAAAGCATTTATCACCCTTAATTTAGCTTCGGGAAACATCCTTGCAAAAACATTCTTTTCCTCAACAATTTTTCGAAGCCCATTCTCATTTACCTTCATAATATCATCCCCGGAAATAGCCGAATCCAATCCCCTAAACCCGATCTGTTCGGCAATTGCGTGCGTTGTGACAGCATTATCGCCTGTTACAATTTTTACCGAAATACCTGCATTATAGAATTGCTGCAAAACATAGGTAATATTGGCTTTAGGCGGGTCATAAAATGCAACGATACCTTTAAAAGCAAAAGAAAACTGCTGCTGTGTATCTGGAAAATTGTCTCCGGAAAACTTTGCCTCAGCCACTCCGAGCAGGCGGTAACCTTTGCTTGCCAATGTTGTTATTATTCTCTGCAAGGTTTCCCGCTCGTTTAAAGTTAATTCCGACACGTGCATTAAAGCTTCGGGAGCACCTTTGGCGGCAATGATCCGATGCCCGGCATGGTCTTCATAAACGTGTGTCATCATCGGCGGTGTGCCGCTGAGCGGGTATTCGTGAATCATACTAAAATCCTTCCTCTCGTCCTTTGCAGTAATTTTGACATACGCGTTATGCAAAGCTATTTCCATCGGATCAAAAGGAATGGGCTCGCTTGCCCACATCGCAAACGTTATGAGCTCAGCTTCAGGGCCTGTTAATTTATCTTCAAGTCCAGATATTCTATCCGTTTCAAGGGCATAAAAGTTTGCCAGCGCCATTTCATTCATTGTTAGTGTCCCGGTTTTATCAGTGCACATTACGGTAGCGCTTCCAAGTGTTTCAACTGTCTTAAGCTTTTTTACCAATATTCCCTGCTGCATCATGTGCCGCGCCCCCAGCGCCATAAAAGCGGTGAAAGCTACCGGTATTTCTTCAGGAAGGATACTCATGGCCAATGTCATGGCTTTTAGCAAGCTATCCATCACCATATGCGTTTTGAAAAAATTTACCACCCAGATGAAGACAAAAATTATAGCGCCGATGGCAACCATCACCCGTACAAAATGATTAATTTCAAGCTCCAATGGGGTTTTCTCCTCCTTAATGTTCTCAAGACTTTTACCGATTTTCCCCAGTCTGGTTTCATTACCTATAGCCGAAACAACTGCAATCGCAAGGCCGCTTACAGCGGTTGTACCTGCATAGATTTTATTGTCGGATGCTTCTGAATTTTTGTAAACGCTTAATGACTCGCCGGTTAAAATCGCTTCGTTGACCGAAAAATCGTTGGAATGCACGATTACACCATCGGCGGCGATAAACGAACCTTCTTCTGTAATAAGGTGGTCTCCCACCGCCAATTCGCTACTTTTAATTTCATTCACCCGCCCGTTTCTTACTACTTTTGCCATAGGTTGCGTGAAGCTTTCTAACTTCAGCATCGCGTTGCGGCTTCGGGATTCCTGGTACAGTGAAATAGCTGAGATAAAAATGATTGCACATGTCAAAAAAATTGCATCGCCCGTTTTTCCTAAGCTGAGATAAATGGCTGATGCCACAAGCAACAGGATCACCATTGGCTCTTTGATCAGGCTTGTGAGGGAATCCAGAAATTTGTATTGCCTTTTGTAACTGAGCCTGTTGTACCCGTACTTTCGTCTTGAACTTAGAACTTGTTCGTCAGATAATCCTGTTGCGGTATAATTTCCTGCATCCACTATTCGCCTTGCTTGATTGTCCTCGTTATATTAAGCTAATCTCAAAGTAAATTTAACTTTTTTTTTCAAATATCCCAACCTGATAAAGATCAAGTGAACAGGGTAATCCTGGATATACCTATCATTAATGCACTTAAAAACAGCCAGATACTTATTACCCATAGCAACCAGCTGAAAACCGAGTAGCCGATCTGAAACATTGATCCCAGGCCCTGAAGCATTAAAATGCCTTCATTAAAAAATACTGCAAAGCTGAAAGATACAAGGGATATGTTCGTGAACCTTTGTTTGATATTTAAC
>Ga0134126_10003536_pt1 | contig 19568 bp, 16 predicted proteins | sample KB31752_FD_96881 | JGI IMG/M metagenome (GOLD analysis project Ga0134126, IMG submission 96881) | Terrestrial soil microbial communities with excess Nitrogen fertilizer from Kellogg Biological Station, Michigan, USA - KB3-175-2 | ecosystem: Environmental > Terrestrial > Soil > Unclassified ...
CCACCGCTGGCGCCCGTCCCGAACAACGTCATGTCGGTCAGGATGTTCTGCCGCTGGAAGAGTCCCAGCTCGCGGCCGGCGAGGATCTGGCCCCACGATCCGCCTAACGTCAGGTACACCTCGCGCATGTCGATCTGCGCGCCGAAGTTGTCGTGCAGACTGTTGCTGTTGATCTGAGGCGCGAACCCGAAGTGCACCTTGAGGTCCAGATTGCCTTCCTTGCCCGCGGCTTCGAAGTTCGCGAAGCCCGGCAACAAACCAGTGCGGATGCGCGTCACCCGGTCCGGGTTCACCAGACCGCCATCGATCGGACCGAACGCGGAGTCGACGCTTCCATTTGTGTACACGAGGAACGCATTCACGTTGCCTGTGAACGTGAATGACCATCCGTTACTCATTTGCATCGTGAGACCCTGTGCCCGGGCGGTACTGACGCCGGCGAACATCAAGGCGATACACCAGAGTGCGGATCGTTTCATAGCTACTTCTCCCAGTCGAGTTTTGAGTGTTCTGCCAAACCGTGGAGAGCTCGCATTCACGGATTCGCTGAAATCGACACACAAAGCATTCCCAATGGCCCCGCCGCTGCGGGCAATCGCGGCGCGAAGAGAAATGAACCTCTGTGGCCCCACCTCCCGATGTGCTGAGCGTGACCGCATTGCCGCCATCGACGCTGTGGATCGCCTAACGATCCCGCATCTGACGATTGATCGTGACCATCACATCCACGATCGGAATCTGCCGATGGTCCTCCCACCAGTAGAAATCATCGATCTGTGCCGCATACACCGATGGCGCATACGAAAATCGGAGCTGCTGCTCGTCCTTGAGCCGCGTGATCGCGCTGCTCGAGACCGCGCTGCTGTCGAGCGAGTCGCCCGCCAGGACCGCCAGCGCGCGGGCCTGCTCGGCCCCCGCACCCGCGATGAATCCACTCAGGTACGCTTGCTTCTCTCGCGGACTGTACGCCGCCCAATCGACGCCGTTCGACAGCGCCGCACGATGCGGCTGCATCGCCGCATCCCGACCATGGCGACCTGAGGCGAACGCCCCCAGCACACAGATCAGTCCGCCGGATAGGCCCACCACTAATCGCCGCATCGCATCCCCCACCTCACGTCCGGATACACACACGCCAAGCCGGCGCGAGTCGAGAACGTCCCTCGCCCACGCCGGCTCGACACTTCTCGGTTACTTCGGCGATTTCGGCGCGGAGCCCGGAAGAGTGAACACCATCACCGCATCGCCTAACGGAAATCCCATCTGAAAGTTTCCGCCGCACGCGACCGCAATGTACTGCTTGCCATCCTGCATGTACGTCACGGGCGGCGCGTTGCAGCCCGCGCCGGCCTGGAACATCCACAGCTTCTTCCCGGTCCGCGCGTCGAACGCGTTGAAATGGCCGTTGCCCTCGCCCACGAACACGAGATTGCCGGCGGTCGCCATCGCCCCCCCGATCATCGGCTGCTCGGTCTCCACCTGCCACGCGATCTTCCCCGTGTTCAGGTTCACCGCGCTGAAGGTCCCGTACTGCCGCTCGCCCGGCACCGCCTTGAACGCCGAGCCTAACCAGAGCTTGCCCTTGTCGAAGGGGGCGCTGTGCGTGATGTAGTGCATCGGCTGCTCGATGCCTAACACGTACATGTAGCCCAACGTCGGATCCACCGCCGTCGTCGACCACTCCGACCCGCCGTTCGCTCCCGGCAGCATCCGCGTGCCTTCCGCCGTCGGTTGCGCGAACATGTTCTCGAGACGGTTGAACGGCGCCGACTTCCGAATGAGCTTCCCCGTCGCCGCGTTCAACACGTACACCCACGCCGTCTTGCCGGCCTGCGCCACCGCCGTCGTCCCATCCTTGAGCTTCACCACCACCGGCGGACTCACCGCATCCAGGTCCCACACGTCGTGCGGCACTTCCTGGTAGTACCACTTCACGCTGCCATCGTTGGCGTCGATCGCCATGATACAGTCCGAGCACAGATCGTCGCCCGGTCGCACCGAGCCGTCGAGATCGGGCGACGGATTGCCGACCGCAATGAACAGGAGATGTGAGGCGGGATCGTACGCCGGCGTCATCCATACGCCGCCGCCGCCGCGCTGCCACGCATCGCCGTACTGAGACATCGCGGCCTTCTCCGCATCGATGTTGCGATGCAGCGGCTCGCCTTCGTTAGTCGTCGCCGTGAACTTTCCTTCCCACCCCTTGTCGAAAATCGTGTACGCCGTCCAGACCGGCTGGCCGTTGCTCTTGTTGTACGCCCGGATGAATCCGCGGATGCCGTACTCACCGCCGGAAATGCCGACGATCACTTTGTCGCCCACGATGAGCGGCGCCATGGTCTCGCTGTAGCCGGCCTCGGGATCCTCGACCTGCACGTCCCACTGCACCGCGCCGGTCTTCGCGTCGAGCGCCACCAGGTGCGCATCGAGCGTCGCCATGTACACGGTGCCTTCCGAGATCGCCACGCCGCGATTGTTCGGGCCGCAGCAGAAGATGGGCGAAGCGATGGTCTGTTTGTGCTCGTAGCGCCAGATCTCCCGACCCGTGCGCGCGTTCACCGCCATCGCCGTGTTGTACGGCGTGGTGAGGTACATGACGCCGTCGATCACGATCGGACTCGTCTCGAACGAGCCTAACCGAGAGATGCCGGTCTGGTACATCCAGGCCACGTGCAGCGAGCTCACGTTGGACGTGTTGATCTGCGTGAGCGGCGACCACCGCTGATTCCAGTAGTCGTGCCCGTACGTCACCCACGTGTTCCCGTTCTGCCGCGCGCCGAGCAGCATCTGGTCGGTCACGCTCGTGAACGTCGGCTCCGCCGCCGCTTTGGCTTTGGTCGATTCCACCTGCTCCTGGGCGGCCGCGACTCCAGCACCGAGTGCCATCGCCACACCGGCACTGAGCAACCTGGCGATTCGCATGCAGGATTTCTCCAGTTCAAAAGGTGAGTGCCACCGACCACGACGCGAGCCGTCTGTACGTCTGGAATGACTCGACTGTCGCCGTCCCTTCCGCCGCCTTGCGCCCGGATCTCCGAGACCCGTGCGCTGAGACGACACGAGTTGACCTCGCTACACGACCGCCACCCCGTCGACACCCACGGCGACATGTCTCCCATCGTTGGAACCGGCGCCATGAAACGCGTGACGACGCCGGCTCGCCACGGAGCGAACCATATATGCTCGTGGAAACAGGTGTTGAAGCGCGCGCGCGATAACCTCAGCACTGCGCGGAGTCTCGAGCGGGGAAATGTCTCGACGCCAACGGCCCAAACGAAACGCCATAGCGGTAGCCACCCTGCGGCCGAAACGCGCCGCCTCTGGGGCCTGACCGGTCCGGAGCTCCCTCGCCATCAGAGATCTCCCGCGGCGAAAAGATGCCGCGCTGTTTGTAACAAGCCGGCGACGCACAATGTGATGTGTTTCTTGGCAGGCGCGCAAGAGGGACGAACGCCACAGCGCCTTACGTAAGGCAGGGCAACGCTATCCAAACATTCGCGCACAGTCCACCCGCGCCTCGAATGGTACTGGGCACTGCGGCGCAGCCCGCCGGTATTACAATCGAGCGATTTCGAGCGCGCCGGCGAGTGCAGGGTATCACGAATCCTTCCCGAATTACCCACCGATTATCGCGGGTTCTAGCGCCACGACAAAGTCAGTAAGGCGCCTGAATGCCTACAGCGCATAACCGCTCGTTAGTCAGACACTCGCTCTACCACGTACGCCACCGGCGCCTTCAACGACTCCGCGAATACGTACTTCCATCGCGCACTCGCTCGCGTCGAAATCGGACTGGTTCGCGTCGGCGACGTCAACGGCGTGAGCCCAAGCGCGCGCGCCAAGATCGAAAGTCGCAGCATGTGAAAGGGATCGCTCACCAGAATCACCGTCCGCCCAGGCAGCGCCGATACAATCGACGCCACCGCATGAATCGACTGACTCGTCGTCAGACCGTGCGTCTCCATCACCACGGAGCTGTCCGCCACGCCGTGCTCGAGCAGATATCGGCGGCTCACCTGTGCCTCGCTCGTGGTATCGCCCGCCCCCGTCCCACCGGTGACAATGATGAGCGGCGCCAATGCTCGGCGATACAGTTCGAGCGCGTGGTCTAACCGGGCGCGCAACACGGGCGACGGATGCCCCTCGTACTGCGCGGCGCCAAGTACCACGATCGCCGTCGCGGGCGCGGCTTCATCGCGCGCGCCTACCACGACCACGGCGACCACCATCGCGATCCATCCGATGATCGGCAGCGCGACCAACGCGGAGATCACGCGTGCTCTCAGATGTGTCCGGCGCTTCATGGCGGCCAAGCTACACGCGACTGCCCATGCACCGTAAGGGACGCCGACGTGGCTCGCGGTGCGAGCGTCAATCCGTGAGCGTCAGCAGCGACAGCCAGAGCACATCGAACGCGGCCCGCGGATTGAACTCGGGATCCACGCCCATCGTCATCGCGAGCCCATCGACGAACGGCACTACCACGTCCGCAAGCAACTGCGCGGGAATGCGCGGACGCAGCGCCAGTAAGGCGAAGAGTCGCTCGATCGACGCGGCGGACGCCTCACGTCGCCCCAGGTTCGCCGTGTGAATCGCGCGGCGCACGAGCGGATTGCGCCACTGCGCCAGCTCGAGCAGCACGCGCAAGTGCCCGCGATCGAGCTCCGCGGTCAGCCAAGCCCACAGATCATCGATGGCGTGACGGGGCACGGAATTCTCCAGCGCCGCGCGCTCACGCATCACGAGATTCTGACCCATCCACTCCACCACGCGCGCGAGCAGCGTGTCCTTGTCGTGAAAATGGTAGTGAATGAGTCCTTTACTGACCTCTGCTTCTTCGGCCACGTCGTGCATCGTCAGCGCCGCCGCACCCGACGCCACGATGCACCGCACCGCGGCCCGCAGAATCCGTTCAGCCGCCTCGAGTCGCGGCCGGTGTTCGGCGTTGGTCACTCTGATCTCCGCCCCTTCAGCCCGCGACACGCGACTCTCCAGGCGACAGTCGCTGAAAGACCACCGTTAGCCGCTGGCCATCCTGCGTCATGAGAGCGGGTTCCCATCCGCCACGGCTCCGTTCGTTGAGCAGATCCGTAAGTGCATCCTCGTCTTCTTGCGACCGCCGCGTCAGTCGGAGAATCACCGCCTGATATTCTTTCATGCGGCCGAAGATACTAGTTTGCGGCCCATGCACACCACCCCTGCGCTGGGCAATTTGATCGTCAGCCGGCATCCGCTCATCGAGCACAAACTCTCGATCGCGCGCGACCGCACGACGACGACCAAACTGTTCAAGGAGCTCATCGAGGAGATCGCAATGCTCATGGCGTACGAAGCCACGAGCGATCTCCCGCTCGAGCAGGTCGAGGTGAGCACGCCGCTCGAGTCGATGCGCGGTTGTCGCGTCACCGGCAAGAAGCTCACGCTCGTCCCCGTCCTGCGCGCGGGGCTCGGCATGGTGGAAGGAGTTCTGCGCCTGGTTCCGTCGGCTCGTGTAGGACATATCGGAATGTATCGCGATCACGATACGCTCGAGCCGGTCGACTACTACTTCAAAGTGCCGGGCGACGTCGCCGAGCGACACTTCTTCGTGCTCGATCCGATGTTGGCGACCGGAGGAAGCGGCGTCGCGGCGGTGTCATCCCTCAAACGCGCCGGCGCAACCAGGATTCGCTTCCTCTGCATCGTCGCGGCGCCGGCCGGCGTCGAGCGAATGGAGCGCGCCCACCCCGATGTCCCCGTGTACGCGGCCGCGCTCGATCGCGAGCTCAACGCGCAGGGCTACATCCTTCCCGGCCTGGGAGACGCGGGCGACCGCATGTTCGGCACGCGCTGACTGCCGCACGGGCGCGGCCGTTGGGCGCTCACTCGAACCAATCGCGCGGACAACTCCGCTGCTGCCATGCGGCGTCCAACACCCAGCGTTGGGCAGCGGGATCCATCACTTCGGACTCCACGCGATCGAACCACTCGCTGGCTAACGCAAGGTCTCCGACGCGGCGCCACAGCTCACCGACCAAATAGGTGAGTACTGCACGCTCTTCGCGTTCGGCCCCATCGTAGCTCGAGAGCGCGGCCTCGAATTGCCACGCAGCATGACGGCGGAAAAAACGCTCCGCCTCCACGTCGCCCTCATCGACGCAGCACCACGCCGCGCGCAGATAGAGATCGGCGATGCGCCGCGGCTCCGCACCCTGCCACGCCGCGACCTTGGCCGCGAACTCGTACTTGGCCGACCCGGGAATCGAACCGCCCGATTCGGGGAGCTTGGGCGCCAGCTCGTCCCACACGTGCTCACGCAGCACGGGACTCACGTCAGCTTCATCGCTGAAGTCCCGCTCGCCACCAGCGTATCCGCACCGCGCGCAAATGTGAATCAAGTAAGGCAACGGCTGTGCGCCGGCTGCCCGCTCGTGAAAGTCGGTGCGCTTGCCGCCGAACGAATTCGTCGACAGCACCGCGTGTGATGTAAAGCGGCTCTGACAGATCGGACACGTCAGATCGATTTGCTTCAGCGTGGTCATCTTGGGGCTCCTGCCTCCTCTCGCGACCAACGAGCAAGGAAAGTTGCGTGCCACGGGTGTGTTTCCTCTTGTAGCACTTTCCGGTCACCGATATCTTCCCGCGTCCGACGACATTTTCGACACACTCAACCGGTTCCGACTCCCTCCTTCGGTGCCATGCTGATCGATCTGGTCCCCGATTTCTTCGCCGTTCTCGACAGCAGTGATCCAATCGCCGCCTACAACAGATACTTCGACGCCAACCGGCGAGTGCTCGAGCCCTACTGGCACAACTACGTGCTCGATCCCGAGAGCGAACACTTCTCGGAGGTCGTGAAGAACACGGTCCAGGCGAGTCGGCACGACCTATTGGGAATGTTGGAGCGCACCGACGTCCTGTCGCTCGCGCGAGACACCATTGCCGCCTGCGCTGAGTTGCTTGAAATAGATGTTGACATGGACATCGTCCTCATGGTTGGCGTCGGCGCCGCCAACGCGGGTGAGCTTGTCGCTGATGGTAAGGGCATCGCAGTGATCTGCTTGGAACATTTCACTGCAGCTGCAAGCATGGAAACGCACGGCCTTGGGCTCGACCCGGAGCTTATTCGCCCGTGGCTCGCGCACGAGATCGCGCACGTCGTGCGCTACACCGCGCCGCATGGTCGGAGCGAGCTGCATCGCCTCGTCCAGGCGGCGGGCGGCTACTACTCGTACTGGGACACGGCGCGCCGCGCGTCGCTGCGCGAATTGCTCGTGAACGAGGGGCTCGCCGTCGAAACCGCGCGCGCAGTCAGTCCCGGGCACGCCGAGTGGGAGTACTTCGGCTACGACCGGCGGCAGTACGCGCGCGTTCGCGATCTCGAGGGCACCATCGTCCGCGATCTCGCCGACGATCTCGATCGCGCAGCCTTGGGCCTCCGCCTCCGTTTCCTTGCCGACGGCATGCCCGCGGATGCGCGCACGATGCCGGGCGGATACGTGCTGCCGGAGCGGTCGGGCTATTTCATCGGGAGCCGCATGGTCGAGCACGCCGTGTCAACCCGCGGTCTCGCCTGGTGCCTGCGCGCCGACGCGTCCGAGATCCTCGCCGAAGGGGAAGCGGCCGCCAGCGCCTAACGGGGCCGGCTGCCGCCGCTACCGCGCTCCGGGTTTTGCCTCCACGCATCACTTGCCGACGCAGAACGTGCGGAACACGTGATCGAGCACGTCGTCGACGTCGATCACGCCGATCAACGACTCGAGCGCCAGTGCCGCCGCACGGAGATGGACGGCCGCAATGACCACCGGCACGGCACGCGACGCGTCGCCGCCCGACCACGCATCGCGGAACGCCTCGATCTCGGATTTGCCCCGCGCGATGGCCGCGCGATGCCGCTCGCGCGTCAGGAGCGGCGTATCGCGCCAGTCGTCGCCGACGCGCACCTGGACCAGCGCGTCGAGGCGCGCCCGGAGCTGCGCAAGGCCGGCGCCGGTGACGGCGCTCACCACCAGCTCGGCTCCGTTAGGTTCGGAGCGATTGGAGACTAAATCGCCCTTCGTCCGTACCGGCACCACCGGCGCCGCGGTCAACCGACCGGCCGCCGAGACCGCGTCGCCTAACGACGAGCCGCTGTCGCCGCACGCCAGCACCACGTCCGCCTCCGCCAGCGTCCGCTCCGTCATCGCCACGCCCAACTGCTCGATCGGGTCCGCCGTCGCCCGCAACCCGGCCGTGTCCACCAGCCGCATCGGCCAGGCGCCGAGGTCCACCACCGCCTCGATCGCGTCCCGGGTCGTGCCCGCATATTCGGTCACGATCGCCCGCTCGCGACCCACGAGCGCGTTGAACAGCGACGACTTGCCGACGTTAGGCGCACCCGCCAGTACCACGCGCGCCCCGCGACGCACCACCTCCCCCGCCGCCGCCGTCGCCAACAGCCGCTCCAACGACTCGGCCACCGACGCCGTCGCTTCCGCCACCCGCCTCGGATCGATTGGCCCGCTGTCTTCCTCCGGGAAGTCGATGTCGTACGCGATCATCGCCTCCACGCGCAGCACCGCCTCACGCAGCTCCGCCACCCGCCGGGACAGGCTGCCGCCCAACTGCGACAGCGCCGCGTCGTGCATCGCGTGCGATTCGGCGTCGATCAGATCGCCGATCGCTTCCGCCTGCAGCACGTCCAGTTTTCCCGCCGCCACCGCCCGCCGCGTGAACTCCCCCGGCAGCGCGACCCGCGCGCCGGCGGCCAGGAGCGCGCCTAACGCACGCGCCGGGCCCACGTGTCCGCCGTGGACGCTCAGCTCGACCAGGTCGTCGCCCGTATAGGAGCGCGGTCCGCAGTAGACCGTCACCACCGGCCGCTCGATGGGTCGTCCCGAGATGGGGTCGACGAGACTCGCGCGATACGCGCGATGCGGCGCCGGCCGCCATGGATCCAGAAGACGGCTCGCGATCTCGTGCGCGTTGGGCCCGCTCAGGCGCACCACGGCCAAGGCACTCCGCCCCGCCGGCGTCGCCAGCGCCGCAATCGTGTCGTCCGCGCCCGGAAGAATCGCGCTCATCGACCGCGGCCCCGGGATCCGCCTAACATGGACGCTACGTCGCTCGCGCGCCGGCCGCGGGTCCGGCCGTCGCCGCGGGCAGGCCGACCTTCGCCCGCTCCCGCGCGATCAACCACTGCTGCGGAAGCGCGGCCATGTTCTGCACCGCGTAGTACAAGTTCAATCCCGCCGCCAGCCGGTAGAAGAACAACACCATGACCAACGGCATCGTGTACGCCATCATCTTCGCTTGCGAGTTCTGCGGCGACGCGCGCAGCCCGATCCACGACAACGCGAACATCGACACCGCCATCAGAATCGGCAGGATGTAGTACGGATCCCGCTGCGAGATGTCCACCATCCACAGAAACGAGACGCCGCGGAACTCGATCGTGTCCTGGAACACGAAGTACAGCGCGTAGAGCACCGGCATCGGAATCAGCATCGGCACGCACCCTGCCAGCGACGTGAACGGGCTCATGTCGTGCTCGCGGTACAAGCGCATCATTTCCGCGTTCAACTTGTCGGGCGTGCTCTTGAATTTCTTCTGAATCACCTGCAGCTCGGGCTGGATCTGCTGCATCTTGAGCTGCGCCCGCATGGCGCTCTGGTTGAGCGGCCAGAGCAGCAAGCGCACCGCCACGCCGAAGATCACCACCAGCCAGCCGTAGTTGATGCGCGAGAAATCGTGCGCCCACAGCAGCAGCCGCATCACCACCGTGATCAACGGCTGCACGACCGGGCGGAACACCCACCCGTGCGGATTCACGTTCTGCAGCTGGCGGCCTAACGCCAGCAGCCGCCGCCACTCTTGCGGACCCATGTAGAGCGTGAACGCGAACGTGCCGTCCGGTGGCAACGCCTCGACCACGCGCCCGCTCGCCCGCGTCGCCGCGGTCTTCGCCGGCCTCGCCACACCTTGAAATACCGCACCCGCGAACGGCGAGTGCACCGTGTCCGCGAGCAACGCCACCAGGAAGTACTTGTTCTTGCTCGCGACCCAGTCGAGCGGGCCATTCTCCGTGCGCGCCACCGTCGAATCCAACTTCGAGAAGTCGATCGTCTGCGGATCGTCCCGCATCGACTTCACGACGTACGACAGATGCCGCTCGTCCTCGACGCTGTCGGCCTCCGTCGACCGGAAGCCCGACGGCAGCGACACCACGAGCGCACGCGGTGCGCCCGCGCCGCTGCCGGCCGACCGGACCGATCCCTGCACCCGCACGAGGTAGCTGTCGGGCGAGAACGTGTAGGTGACCAGTGCCGTGTCGCCGCCTAACGCGCCGCGGAACGTCAGGACCGGAAGTCCGCCCGCGCCCCGCGCCGATGTATCAACGGTGAACACCGTCCGGTCGAGCGCCAACGTGTCGCGCCCCGATGAAACCACCGCGTACGAGAGCAATGGCGATCCCTCGCGCGCCAGCTCGACCTTCCCGCCGCCCTTCGAGTACGCCCGGAAATCTTCCATGCGTGCTCCGACCGGCACGGCACCGCGCGTGCTGAATCGGTACGTCGCGTTCGATGTTCGAACCGCGATCGTGTCGGCGCGAGCGGACGTCCCCGCGATCGTCGTCGTATCGGCTGCCGCGTGCGGTGTCGGCGCCGCCTGCGCTACCCGTGCAGCCGGTGCCACCGCACTCGACTCGGATGCCGCACGATGCACCGTGTCCAGTGCGGCAATCGAATCCGCTACGGTCCTCTTCGCAATTGGAGGCGCTGGGAATAGCCGCGGCGTCACCCACAGGATGACCAACGCCAGTGCGAGAAAAATCAGAATGCGTTTGTCCATTTCAGATTGCCGCCGAGCTCATGGCACCGGGTCATAGCCACCCACACAAAACGGATGGCACCGCGCAAGCCTGCGGATAGTGAGCCAGCTGCCGCGCAGCGCCCCGTGTCGCTCGAGCGCCTCTACTGCGTATGCGGAGCAACTTGGCATGAATCGACACGATGACGGCAGCAGCGGCGAGATCGCGACCTGATAACCGCGCACCAGAAAAATGAGTACCCACCGCATCACTCGCGCTCTCCGGAGACCAACCTATCTCCCATACGTGTCAACTCGCGCCGAAGTTCGGCAAACGTGACACGATATGCTACGGCGCGCGCTCGAATGATGGCGTCCAACGAGCCCATCCGAGGCAGAATCTCTTGTCGCGCAATCTCGCGCAATCGCCGCTTGAGCCGGTTGCGCGCCACCGCCGTCTGCGCGTACTTCGGCACGATGAACCCAACCCGCGGATGTCCAAGAGGGGAAGCGATCCACCGTAGCTCGAGGCTATCGGTCCGGATGCGCTTCCCCTCGCGCGTCACTCGCTCCAACTCCACGCTCCGCGTCAGTCGACGCGGACGCGAGAACCGCCGACGCTCAGGCGCCTGCGTACTTCGACGGAAGCCGAACGGTCAACCGCTTCCGACCCTTCTTCCGACGACGGCTCAATACCTCACGCCCCCACCGTGTCGACATCCGCTCCATGAATCCGTGCGTGCGAATGCGCCGCTTATTTCGAGGACGATACGTTGGCTTGCCCATGTTCCAGCTCCATTGCGTTTTCCCGTCACGCGCAAAAACAGAACCTGAAACCTATCCTCAACGCGGGCAGGGGTCAACGCCAACACGTTCGCCACTCACCACGCAAAAAGCCCGCACGTCCCCAACTCCACTGTCGATTTTCATCGGATTGACTTTTCCACACGGCGAATCTAGCTTCGCGTCCCCTTCCGAGTCGCACCCCAGCATGACCCTCACGGCAAACGAAACATGGTCCCGCTTGCTCGATCGCGCTCGCCTCGAGCTGCCCGAGCAAACCTATAGGACCTGGTTGGAGCCGACCGAAGCGCTGGAGCTGGAAGGTGATACCATCGTCGTCGTCGCCCCCGATCGTTTCGCCGCTGACTGGAATGAGTCCAAACACGCGCAGTTTCTCGCCAGTCTCGCGCCACTAGCGTTAGGCCACCCCATCAACATCGTCTTCCGCGTCGACGAAGAACGGAAAACACGCCCCCAAATGGACTTCTTCGTCGCGCCACCGCCCGACCAGGCGCGATCCCGAATTCCCGGCGATGCCCCCGCAGCCGGCGTCCAACTCAGCGCCCGCTACACGTTCCACAACTTCGTCATCGGCAAATCCAACGAGCTCGCCGCCGCCGCAGCCCAAGCGGTCGCCGCCGCGCCCGGAAAAGTCTACAACCCGCTCTTCATCTACGGCGATACCGGACTCGGCAAAACCCATCTGATGCAGGCGGTCGCCCACGAAATCATGCAGCGCGCACCGTCCACACGCGTCTGCTTCGTCGGCACCGAACAATTCACCAACGAGCTCGTCGCCGCCATCCAAAAACGGTCCACTCCGGAATTCCGACGCCGCTACCGCGAAACAGACCTCCTCCTCCTCGACGACGTGCACTTCCTCAAACGCACCGAAGCGACACAGGAAGAGTTCTTCCACACCTTCAACGCCCTCTACGAAGCCGGTCGCCAAATCATCCTCACCAGCGATCGGCCACCCTCCGAAATCCCAGGCCTCGAGGCACGCCTCGTCAGCCGGTTTCAATGGGGCATGGTCGCCGACATCGAGCAGCCCGACCTCGAACACCGCATCGCGATCCTCCAAAACAAGGCTCGCCTCGATCACCTCGAGCTCACCATCCCCGAAGACGTCATTCGCTTCATCGCCGAACACGTTCGGTCCAGCGTCCGCGAGCTCGAAGGCTCACTCATCCGCCTCCTCGCCTACGCGTCGCTCAAACATCGCGAAGTCACCGTCAGCCTGGCCCGCGAAGCACTTCGTGACAAGTTGCGACTAAATGGGGAGCCCAGCACCGACGAAAAACACGCACTGAACGTGCAGTCCATCCAACAAATCGTCGCGCGCGAGTTCAGCGTCAACGTCGAAGGACTCCGCTCAAAGAGCCGCACCAAACAACTCACGGTGCCACGCCAGGTCGCGATGTTCCTCATTCGCGAATTCCTCGGCCTCCAACTCGTTGAAATCGGCAACGCGTTCGGCGGCCGCGATCACTCCACCGTCATTCATAGTCTCGAACGCGTCGAATCACTCGTCTCACACGACGCGTCGTTCAATGGTCGTGTGGAATCGCTGCGGAAAAGTGTCTCCGATCTTCACAGATGATGTGCATGCCGTGGGAAACCGCCGCCTTCTCGCACACACGCCGGCATCGTTTCCACGTCCGCGCCACGACGACTTGGTTTCCCACAGCTTTGTCACTACGATAACTGCTGCACTGTAGGAGCTTTCGATCGCTTTTCCCGTATTCCACAGTCCCTACTACTTCTACTACTCTTTATCTAACAGAACAGCCGTAGCAGTAAAAACACCGCGTCTTCCACACTCCTTCTCTAAAAAGACCCGCGAGCAGGGATCAGAGGATCCGAATGCGCTTCACTATCGCGCGCGAAAAACTCCAGGATGGATTGTCGGCTGTGATCGCGACCGTGCCCGCGAAAACGACATTGCCGGTGCTGTCCAACATCCTGCTCGAGACGAATGAGCGCGGGATCCGATTGTCCGGCACCGATCTCGACATGGCAGTCTCCACCGAGGTCACAGCGGACGTCGAGACGCAAGGCGCAATCACCGTCCCTGCCAAAAAGCTCGCAGAAATTGTGAGAGAGCTTCCGTCGGCGCCGGTACGCATCAGCGCAGTCGGCGAACAGAAGATCACTCTCGAGTGCAGTCGCTCGCGATTCCGCCTCCTCGGCTTGCCGCGCGATGAATTCCCGACGTTCCCCGTCGTGCACTTCTCCGAAAGCTGGCGCATTAAATCGGGCGAGCTGCAAAAGCTCATCGCCCACACGGCATTCGCGGTCTCCACTGAAGAGAGCCGCCCCATTCTGAACGGCGTGCTCTGGGAGTTGCGCGCCGACAAGATGCGAATGGTGGCAACCAACGGTCACCGTCTCGCGAAGATCGACGTCCCGGTCGCCGGCCAGAACGGACGATCGGAAGATCTCATCATTCCGCCCAAGGCACTCGAGCAACTCCGCCGGCTCTTCCCCGCAGAAGAAGATCTCGAAATTGCCCGCGGAGAAAACCATCTCGGATTCCGCTCGCCGCTTACCGCGGTGTACACGCGCCTCATCGAAGGGCCGTACCCGCCGTACGAGCAGGTCATCCCGCGCGACAATGATCGCATCGCGCTCGCCGACAAGAACGCGCTGTCACAAGCGCTCAAGCGCATGTCGGTCGTGGCGTCGGATCAGACGCATCGCATCCGCATGTCCCTCAATGCGGGAATGGCAAAGTTCAGCGTGCAGACGCCGGACCTCGGCGAAGCACAAGACGAGCTGCCGATCACGTACGAAGGCGACGCCTTGGACATCGGATTCAACGCGAGCTACCTGCTCGAGATCCTGCGCAACATGCCCACCGACGAGGTGCGCCTCACGTTCAAAGCGCCAGAGCGCGCGGCCACCGTTGAACCCGTCGGCTGGAATGACCCGGCACAGTACATGTGCCTCATCATGCCGCTCCGTCTCATCGACTGAACGCACGCGCCCTACGGCTCACTTGCGCCGCGATGCTCGAGGAGCGTCACGGCCTGAGTCACCTCTTGCTTGAACGGAAGCGTCGTCTGCCGGCTGTGCACCGTTATCGCCAACGTGCCCGTCGTGTTCGATGACACCGGCATGAGCGACGTCGGATCGATCAGCATCGTTCCCGAAGACGTACCGTTGCCGCTCACCGAAATGCTGTCACCCGCCGCCGACGCAAGGCCTTCGCCGGCGATCGTGGATGTCGACGTCACCTTCACACGCAGCACCGCTTCGCCGTTCCACGTTGCGGTGTCCGCAAGTTGAAACGTCCGCTGCAGTGTCGACACGACCGCGACATTTCCCCGACACGTCGTCGTCGAGGACGAGTCGTGCCACACCGCTCCCAGTTGAACGTGTGCCGGTGCCGACACGAACAGGGCGAGCCCCGCCGCAACGAATGGGTTGACGCCTCCGGCACAAGACGGTCGCTCATCGCCGCCCATCGCCACGTTCGTTAGGCCTGACGCCGTGTCGAGCTGCGCGGTGAACGTGGACACGGTCGAATCCGGCGGACGCGTCGGCACACGTCCGCCCGTCACGAGCACCACAGAATCAACGCGACCCGTCACGCGAAACTCGCCGACACTCCCAGCCGTGTCGACGCCAAGCGTGTACATGGCGATCGAGTGGATCGGCGCACTCGGCGCCGTAGAGTCGCCCGCGAGCATCACCGTCGCGTTCGACTCGACGCGATACCGCCAACTGCCGCCGCTTCGATTCAGTACCCACGAGCGCGCGACGGGCGGCGCCGTCGAGTCGAGCTTCGGGACCACGGGCGTCGGCGCAGTCGGCTTCGCCACGTTAGGCGTAGTCGAACACGCCACACACATCAGCGCCACCGGTGCGACAGCGAAAGCGATCCGACAGCCCATGAGTCTCCAGATGTGAGCGGCGCCTCATCCCTCGCCTTCGCCGCGTGAAGAAAAAACGCAGCCTCTCGCCAACGGGAACACGAGAGGCTGCGTGGAGCGAGACCGGCCTATAAGCCGGGTTCTGTCGGACGTTGCCGTCCGGACGGTCATTCCTCTAGGATCGCAATCACTCACGACCTCGAGCAGCCTACCCGCGGCGTCTTTGACGAGACGGGCCGTCTCTCGCCGCCTATTCGGCCTTGCTCCGACCGGGGTTTACCGTGCCGCACCTGTTGCCAGATGCGCGGTGGGCTCTTACCCCGCCGTTTCACCCTTACCGGCAATGTCCAGCCGGCGGTCTGTTCTCTGTGGCACTTTCCGTCGCTGCACGCAGCGCCCAGCCGTTAGCTGGCGGTCCGCCCTATGGAGCCCGGACTTTCCTCGGAGAGCTTTCGCCCCACGCGACCGTCCGGCCAGCCTCGCACTAACAAAAGATACTGCCTCCAGACAGCTCTCGCCATTCGGCGCCCCTGTGACGCCCCGCTGACGCGCCTCGCGATCCTCATGCGCACTCGTGATCCCGCACTCGACACGATTTCGCTACACCCGGAGGCGCCGTGCTCCCACTCACGTTCACACCCACTCCACTCGAGCCGGTCACCACCGTCCTTCTCCCAGTCGAACGCACTCGAGTCGACGCCGCCGGCGAAGGTCGGTATCGCGCGCTCCACCGCGATTCACTCGATGACGTCTTCGAAGACCTCCGCGATCAGCGCGCCGGCGCCGTCGTGGTCTCGGTCGCGAGATGCGGCGAGGAAGAGCTCTGCGCGGTGGCACGTCTCGTACGCGAGTTTCCACGCGTCACCGCCGTCGCTCTCCTCTCCCTCGAGCAACGAGACACCCCACGCGCCGTACTCGGACTCGGCCAGTCAGGAGTTAAATCGTTGGTGGACGTCCGGCATCCGGAAGGCTGGGGCCAACTCCGCGATCTCTTGTCGACGCAGTTCTTCGGCGAAATCGATCGATTCGCGCTCGGTCAGCTTTCGCTCGATCTCATCGGAGCGCCCGACGGATGCTGGCGATTCTTCTCCGCCCTCTTCGACGGTACCAGCGGCGCCATAAGCGTGCGCGAGCTCGCCGCGCGCCTCATGGTTCTCCCCACCACGCTCATGAGTCGATTCTTTCGCGCCAACGTGCCGTCGCCTAAACGATATCTCGCATCGGCGCGCTTGGTGCGCGCAGCACGTGCCTTCGAAAATTCCGGTCTTTCCGTCGCCAGCGTCTCGGATCGCATGGAATACTCGTCACCGCAGAGTTTCGGCCGGCACGTCCGAATGCTCCTCGGCATGACCGCGCTCGAATTCCGCGAGCGATACAACGGAGAATCCATGCTGCGCCGCTTTCGAGAAGAGCTCGTGCAGCCGCACGTGTACACGCTGAAATCGTTCGACCCGCTCACTGCGCGTGCACCCGGAGCATCCGCCGCGCCGCCGGTTGGGCCACGCATGGCGGCACGCCACGTGCCTAACGGAAGCCAGGATCGGTAGGCAACCGGCGTGACGCTCAGGGCGTCACGGGCCCGAGCCGCGCTACGATGTCGTGTGCGCGCACGAGTGCCGCCACCGGCAAGCCGCGCGCCTCGATGGTCTCGCGTCCACCTTCCTCGCGATCGACCAACGCCAGCACGCCCACCACCTTGCCGCCTTCTGCCTCGACGGCATCGATGGCGCGAAGCGCTGAGGCGCCCGTGGTAATCACGTCCTCCACGATGGCCACGCGGTCGCCGGACACGAACGGACCCTCGATCCGCTTCCCGGTGCCGTGTGCCTTGGCTTCCTTGCGCACCGTGAACGCGCGCCGCGGACGCTCCGAACATGCACTCGCGTAGCTGATCGCATACGCAATAGGATCGGCGCCCAGCGTGAGGCCGCCAACACAATCGACATCCCAACCGCGTTCGCCGAGCAAGGCGAGCCCAAGCGACCCAATGAGCGCCAGGCCATCAGGACTCATTGTCGTCAGCCGGGCGTCAATGTACAGTGTTGACGAGCGGCCCGACGCAAGAACGAACTGTCCTCGCCTTGCTGAACGCGTAGCGAGGAGCGTCACCAGTCGTTCGTGTTCCGTCATGGCCGTAGCTTACCGGCACGTGTCACCGACGTCAATCGACCCGGTGCACACATCGCACCGCGAGCCGACAACGCTGCCTGCCGCACCCATATGCACCTGTCGACTAGAGCCGTTCGTCTTCGCGCGTCGTCGATCGCCCTGTCGCTGGCGCTGATCTTCGCGCTCGCCGGGTTGTACGCCGTCGATCGGTCGCTCTCCACCTCGAATCGCGCGCAGGTGCAAGTCGAATCCGCTGAATCCGCCGCGCTCGTGAGCGGCTTTCTCGCGGTCCACACCGAAGCGCTCCAATCGATCCGCGGTCTGTATCTGGACACGACCCGCGTCGTACAGGGCGAGCAGTTCCAATCGCTCGTTAGCTCGATGACGCAGTACGCGAACTCCTTCCGCAGAATCTGGATCACCGACACCGCCGGTCGCGTGCGCGAGCAGCACCTCTTCGGCTCCGTGTCTGAGCCGATGGTCAACGGCCTCGACATCGACACCGTGACGACCCTGGATATCGGCCGCCTCGCGGCGCAGGCGCGAGCCACGCGCAAAGGGCAGCTCACGAAACCGGGCCCGCTCCTAACGGGAGGACGCGGCGTTCTGATGCTGGAGCCGATCTACGTCGGCAATGGCTTTCGTGGGTTCGCCGGTGGAACCATTACGACCGACGCGATCCTCGCCAGCGTCATGCAGGCACGGCCACGCGTGCGCGGCCAGCTGTTGCTCGTCGTCGGCGGCGACACGATTGCCGAAACGAGCCGGCTCCACGTTCGCGAGTCGAATGCGGACACGGCATCGTCCAGCCTAACCGTGCCCGGCGGAGCGGAATGGCGCGTGATCGTCACGCGCCGGTCCAGCTACGCGACCATCCGACCGCTCGTCTGGGGCATCGGTCTCGCGACCTTGAGCGCGCTCATCGTCATGCTCCTTCACGAACGCCGCCAAGGGATCCGGCTCGCCGAGCGATCGACGGAGCTCGAGCGGCTCTCGGCTGAATTGCTGCGTGCGAACCGATCGAAGAGCGAGTTCCTCGCCAACGTGTCGCACGAGCTGCGCACGCCGCTCAATGCGATCGTCGGCTTCGTCGAGTTGTTGCGCGACGGCGTCTACGGGGAGCTCGGCCAGCGCCAGATCTCGCCGGTCGAACGCATCGCGTCATCGGCGAACCACCTGCGTCTGCTGGTCGACCAGATTCTCGACCTGGCGAAAATGGCCGCTGGCCGTCTCGAAGTGCACCGCGAGTCGATCGACGTGCGTGCCTTCGTCCTAACGGTAGCCAGCGAGGTCGAGCCCCTCATCGCCGAACGCGGCCTCGAGTTCTCGATCGCGGTGAGCACCACGCTGCCGCGCGTGCGCACCGATCCGATGCACCTGCGCCAGATTCTGATGAATCTGCTGAGCAACGCCACCAAGTTCACGCCGGCCGGCACCATCACGATTCGAGCGCGCTACCTGGCGCCCGCGCCACCGGCGCCCAGCGTTAGTCACGGTGGCATGGCGCGACCGCTGATATCGGCGGTCACGTCCCAACTGTCGCTGCCGACGCCGGCCGCGCATGCGACGCCGCACCCCGGCGGACCGCCGGTGGCCGACAAATCCGCATCGGCCGATGGCGGCTGGATCGCCGTCGACGTCTGCGATTCCGGCATCGGCATCGCCGCGTCGGAGCGCGAGCGCATCTTCGGAGAATTCGAGCAGGTGAATGCCGGCCCGCGCGGCGACTCGATCCGGCGAGGCACCGGTCTTGGTCTCGCCATTTCGAGACGCCTCGCCCGTTTGTTAGGCGGCGACATCGCCGTCGAGAGCGAATACGGGAAAGGTTCGACCTTCACGGTCTGGCTGCCGATCGAGCAGGACACCGCCCGGCCCGCGCCGCTGGCGGATGCGCCCGCGGAGCCCGACTCGCTCGCGCGCGGGGCCTGACCCCACTACGGACGCGATGGGTCTGCGTCGTCGCGGTGAAGGAGCGATCGCACTCGCCGGAATAACCCGTCTTTGCGCGCCGGTGGCGCGTCGACGGCCGCA
>Ga0134126_10003538_pt1 | contig 19552 bp, 14 predicted proteins | sample KB31752_FD_96881 | JGI IMG/M metagenome (GOLD analysis project Ga0134126, IMG submission 96881) | Terrestrial soil microbial communities with excess Nitrogen fertilizer from Kellogg Biological Station, Michigan, USA - KB3-175-2 | ecosystem: Environmental > Terrestrial > Soil > Unclassified ...
GTACTTTTCCCGGTAGTATCCACGGATGTCGTCGGGCTTCAATTCGTCGAAAATGTCGCGGTAGCCGATGACCGTGTAACGGTACGGGCTGCGTGTGTACGCCGTCTCAAAAAGACGGCGGCCGGAGCGGCGCGCCGGATCGTCCTGTCCCATGTCCAGTTCCCTGCGAATGACATCGAGCTCTTTCGCCAGCTCGTCCGGGGGCAGCGTGGCGTTTTGCATGATGTCACAGAGAATGTCGATCGCGACGCGCGCGCCGGTGTTTGGAACATTGATCCAGTAAACGGTGCGGTCGAACGACGTATAGGCGTTCATGTAACCTCCCGCCTCCTGCACCTCCTGATCGATGCGCGCGCCCGGCCGCGTTGCGGTGCCCTTGAACAACATGTGTTCAAGCACGTGCGAGAGGCCCGCCCCAAGCCAGCGCCCCTCGTGAATGCTCCCGGCCATGCACCAGGCCTGCGCCGAGACCACCGGCGCGCTATGGTCTTCGCGGACGATGATGGCCAGGCCGTTGTCCAGAGTTGTCAGTTGAGCGCCGGGCGGGCAGGCGGAAACGGCCCTGGTGCCTTTGCGGGCCGGAGCGCGTGAGCCGGAGACGATGTGAGGGTGCATAATCAAATGGGAGGCCGGTGAAAAACGAAAGGCGGCTCAGCTCCGGCGGGTCTCAGCCTGCGGAGCGTTGACCCGGGACGCGGGCAAAAAGGGTTTGCGAAATGCTTCGTGAAAATCATAGCCGTTCTTGAAATCATCGCGACTGTCATTCTCCGTTTTGGACAGCACTTTTGTCTCGACCATGTTGAAGACAATTTCGCCGAAGTGTTCGCAACTGCGGATGCCCCAGGTATCCAGCACTGTCATCGCCATCGGCCCGAACTGTTGCAGGGCGTAATCGCGGATGCCATTGAGCAGTTGCTGGCCGGTGACGTGGCGGACCTCCTCCTTCTTTGGCGCCTTGCCAACCATCTTCTGTGTGTGATCAAGCGCCTCGCGGACAAAAAAATAGGCCTCGCGCTGGAAACGCGCGTCTCCTGCCACTATTTGTTCAATCGCTTCCTCGAAACTGGGTGCTTGCATGTTATTCTGGGCCGGTCTGTTCAACAGGCCGCTCGGACGGTTGCGCGGTGCGCCAGGACTTGACAGCCCAGCCGACCAGCAGCAGCGACAGCACAACGCACAAGACCAGTTGTTCCTGTTTGGTCAACCGCAGCATCGCGTGCAATATAGGTTCAGCCGGCCGGGCTAACAACCGCGAATTTTGCTCAAGCAGCAACGACATTCACCAGCTTGTTCGCTACGACGACGACTTTTTTCACCGTCTTGTCCTTGAGGAACTGCTGCACCTTATCGCTGGAGAGGGCCACAGATTCGAGGTGTTCCCGGCTGGAGCCGACGGGGACCGTGATGACGTCGCGCAACTTGCCGTTTACCTGGACGGGGATTTCCAGCGTGTCTTCGGCGAGCAAGGCGGGATCAAATTCGGGCCACGGGGCGTAAGCCAGGGCTGAAGGATGAAGGCTGAAGGATGAGTGGAGCTTCGCCCAAAGTTCTTCCGCGATATGCGGCGCGAACGGCGCGAGCAATTGCAGAAAAGTTTTCAAGACGCTGAGCGGTCGCGTTTCCCACGTCATCGCGTCGTTCACGAAGACCATCATGCCCGAGATGGCCGTGTTGAAGCGCATCCCGTCGAGGTCTTCGGTGACCTTCTTGATGCAGGCGTGGAGCGTTTTGAGCTGAGCTGCCGTGGGTTGAATGTCTTTAATGCGCTTATCGAGCTTGATCAAGTTTAACAATTCTCCGCGCCCCTGCGCCTCTGCGGTTGTCTCGGCCTGCTCGAATTCTGTTTCACTCTGTTCGTCCACGAACAAGCGCCACACGCGGCCGAGGAAACGATACACGCCCTCGACGCCTCGAGTGTTCCACGGTTTGGTGTCCTGCAACGGGCCCATGAACATCTCGTAAAGCCGGAACGCGTCCGCGCCGTATTCCTTGAGGACGTCGTCCGGGTTTACCACGTTGCCGCGGGACTTGGACATTTTCTGCCCATCTTCGCCGAGGATGAGGCCCTGATTAACGAGTTTGAAAAACGGCTCGGGGGTCGAGACGTAGCCGAGGTCGAACAAAACCTTGTGCCAGAATCGCGCGTAGAGGAGGTGCAAGACGGCGTGCTCCGTGCCGCCGACGTAGAGGTCAACGCCGGGGGTTGTAGCGTCGGCGCTGCGCGCCGATTTGTCGGGCCGCAGGCCCGACGCTACACCCATCCAGTAACTTTCAGCTCCACGACCGACAAACGCGGCGGAATTTTTCGCGTCAAGATAACGGAGATAATACCAGCACGAGCCGGCCCATTGGGGCATGGTGTTCGTCTCGCGGGTCGAGCCGTCGGGCAGGTTGACCCAATCCTTCGCGCGGGTGAGCGGCGGTGCGCCGGTGGCGGTGGGTTTGTAGTCGCTCAACGCCGGCGGCAGGACGGGCAACGCGCTTTCCGGCAGTGCCTCGTGATACAGATTCCCACTGGCGTCGCGCTTCCAAACAATCGGAAACGGCTCGCCCCAGTAACGCTGTCGGCTGAAGAGCCAGTCGCGGAGTTTGTAATTGATCGTGCGCTTGCCGAGCCCTTTGGCTTCGAGCCAGTCGGTGATTTTCTTTTTGGCCTCGGCGGTGGGGAGGCCGTCGAGTGAAATCTCTGCGTTGTGCGAGTTGACTGAAATGCCGTCGCCGACAAATGCGTGCTGGCCAAAGTAAGCGTTGGTGGTTCGGTAAACGTCGCGAATCTCCTCAATCGGGTTGTCTTTGAAAGCTGAACTGACACGAGAACGAAGCCAGTCATCGGGCGGCAAGACTACATTCTGCGTCGTGATGTCGAATTTGAGCGCAAACTCCATATCGCGCTCGTCGTGTGAAGGAACAGCCATGATCGCGCCTGTGCCATACGAAGCCAAGACGTAGTCAGCGATCCAAATGGGAATTCGGTGCTGGTTCGGCCATAGCGGGTCGTTCGGGTCAATCACCGGATTGATGGCGTAGGCGCCGGTGAACACGCCGGTCTTTTCCTTCGCGAGTTCGGTACGTTCGAGATCGGATTTGCCGGCGGTGGAAGAGCGGTAGTCGGCGATCTGCTTCTTGAAGAAGTCGGGAAACCGGACGATGCGGCATACCGGCGGATTTGCGTTCGGAGCAATCAACAGGAGGTCAGCGTTTGCCCGACGTGCCGCCGCTATCGCTGTAGCCTTTGCCATGCAACCGATCTGACGGCCTTCCAAATCGAGGACTCGAACTTCGGTGTCAGTGATTCGTTCGTTGATTGTCGCATCCGGATGTGGCTTTGCGATGTCAGCGAGTTTGTCCACGAGTTTGTGCTCCGGCGACAGCACCATGTAGGTCGCGCCGAACAACGTATCGGGCCGCGTTGTAAAGACGGTAATTGTTTGGGCTTTTGCTTTTGGTTCAGGTGGAACGGGCGGCTCGCCCGTTGCGGTTGGCAACTTGCCAACCGCCTTGTCCGGCGAGTCGCCGAACAAAACAGGCCGGTGGCCTGTTCCACCCAAGTCATCAACGGCAACCTGGAATTGAACTTCCGCGCCTTCACTTCGACCAATCCAGTTTCGCTGCATTTCCTTGAGCGAATCGCTCCAGTCAATCGTGTCGAGGTCGCTCAGCAATCGCTCGGCGTAAGCGGTGATGCGGAGCATCCATTGGCGCATCGGCTTGCGCGTCACGGGATGGCCGCCGACTTCGCTCTTGCCGTCCACGACTTCCTCGTTGGCCAAGACCGTGCCGAGTTGTTCGCACCACCAGACGGGTTGCTCACTGACGTAGGCGAGACGTTTTGAATCGCGGTACTCGCGACGATCCTTTTCCGATTGCGTATTGAACTGTTCCTTAAATAGCCTCTTGAACTCCTCTTGTTCCTCTTTGGTGGGAGCCTGGCCAGGGTCGTACGTTAAGACGAGTTTCGACGCGTCCTCTATCAGCGTCATTTCTGCCGGATACTCCAGTGTTTCGATCGGTTCAGCCTTGTTCGTCTCCGGATTGAACCACGAGTTGTAGAGCTTGAGAAAAATCCACTGCGTCCACTTGAAATAATCCGGGTCGGTCGTGGCCAGTTCGCGCGACCAGTCGTAGCTGAAGCCGAGGCTTTGGATCTGGCGCTTGAAGGTGGCGATGTTTTGCTCGGTGGTCTGGCGCGGATGTTGGCCGGTCTTGACGGCGTATTGCTCGGCGGGCAGGCCGAACGCGTCCCAGCCCATCGGATGCAGGACATTGAACCCTTGCGCCCGGCGGTAGCGGGCGAGAATGTCGGTTGCGGTGTAGCCTTCCGGATGCCCGACGTGCAGCCCCGCGCCGGACGGGTAGGGGAACATGTCGAGGATGTAGAATTTCGGCGGCAATTGCGCGGCGCTGATCTTGCCGGAAATGCCATGGCGCTTTGCGAACGGATGGTCCGCAGGAATTTCCTCGCCCGGATTGAACGCGCGAAAACTTTGCTGCTCGTCCCAGGTCTTTTGCCACTTGGGTTCGATCAGGTGAAAAGGATATTGCCTGCGACTGCTCGACATAGCGGCGAAATATTGAGGAAACGACGCGGCAGGGCAATGGAAGAATTCCTGACTGCTGACCGACTCACTCAGGGAGTTCTGATGCGGCAGAAAAGCCGGTCACCCGCGGTGTCGATTGAAATCGCGATGTTGGTGGTGGTTGACTGCGCGGGTATGTTCGTCAACGTCTGCCAGTTCGGCGGCGAAAGCGCATCTGTGAATTCCACGGCGTAGGTCTGTTGGGCCCGGGCGTTGAACTGGAAGCTCATTTTGCCGGCTGCCGAATTCAGCGCGCTGATTTGTAGCGGCGATTGAGCGGGCGTGTATTCGATGAGCAGCGAAGGAGCGCCGCTTGCGCTTTCCCTCGACGAGAGGCGATGAGAAGTAAAAGGGGTTGCTTCGTCGGTGCAGACGAGTATCCAGCCAAGATTGGAATTGGTGTCGTCGAGCCAGGATTGGACGTCGGCGATCAGTGCGGACGTTGAAGGGAGGGGGTAACCACCGGGTCCGTCGATGAGCGCCGACGAACTGACGGTGGCAGCGTAATCCGTGTCAACCGCGGCGCCGGGGCTGCTCCAGAGATCATTCGGAAACGCGCGCGCGTCCCAGGTGGCTTCACCGTTCGTCGCGCCAAGCCCGCGGTTAAAACCGGTGCCGGTGCCTTCACCCCACGGTTGCAGGAGCCGATGCAACTCAAAGGTCGCGCTGACGGGCGTAAAGGGATTCACTTTGACGACGGTCAGGGTCAAGGTGGCCGAGGTGACGACGGCGCCGGGTGGAATTTGCTCGGCAATGTCGAATTTGAGGACCGCACGGTTTCTGAAACCGCTCGCGGTCGTTCCGCAGATCAGAGTCGCTTCCGCGCCGAGGTTGTTGGTGGGCGTGGTTTCAAACAGCGTCGTATCGGCGACGGGAGTGAGCGTCACTGAATTGGCCAGGGACACGGGATTCGCGGCGACGGCAAACGCAAACGACGTTGCCAACCCGAGAGATGAGGTAAATCGCGCGCCAACCACGTCCAGTTAAGACGGACCACCAACAAAATGGTTCCCTGAGGGAAATGAGCTTGAAATGACGTCGTTGTTGGGCCAATTGTCGCCGCGAAAAGAGCGGCCTTTTCCCGAAACCAGCCGCTTTCACAAACCCTTTTGGCGATGAAGCACTGGCGATTCTGTTTCCTTACCGGCGCGTTGGCAGCGGCGGCTGCCGGCCCGCTTTTTTTCACTTCATGTTCGACGCTGGATCGGACAGTCATCGAGCCGCCGCAGATCGAAGGCGCGCATTACGTCGGCAACAAGGTGTGCGCGGACTGCCACGCCGAGATCGCGCGCCAGTTTCCCGGAAGTCCACACGGCAGGTTTTACCGGGACGATTTGAAATGGGCGGGGACGGCCGGTTGCGAATCCTGTCACGGGCCGGGAAGCAAACACGTCGAAGCCGGCGGCGGACGCGCCAGGCTGATTGTCAATCCGGGCAAGGACCCGGCCGCGTGTTTTCAATGCCACCTTGAAACACACGCGGAATTCAACCTGCCACAGCATCATCCCGTCATTGAGAACCGGATGAACTGCGTGCAATGCCATGATCCGCACGGCAGCGACATCATGAAACCGCGCGGCGGCCTGGCGATGGCCCGGTTGAACGAATCGTGCAGTCAGTGTCATCGCGAACAGGCGAGGCCGTTTGTTTTCGAGCACGCCGCCATGCGCGAGGGTTGCGTTGCCTGTCACGCGCCGCACGGCTCGATCAACGCCAAGCTGTTGCTAGAACGCGACGCGAACCTTTGCCTGCGGTGCCACGCCCAGGTGCAAGCCATGTCCGGAAGCATCGCCATCGGAAAGTCAGATCACACGTTTTATATGCAGCTTGGCACTTGTTCCAGCGCGGGTTGTCACACAGCGGTGCATGGGTCAAACGTAAACCGCCTTTTGCTGTATTAGACAAAGCCGATCTTCGCATGGAGCATTTGAAATCAATCCAATCCAGCTCGACTACCGTCTGGGTTCTGCTTTTTGCCGTGGCCGTTCCATCCCTGGGCGCCAGTACGGATGTGGGCGAACTTCCGCCTCCCGCTGGTGTTTCCGTCGAATTCGACCGCGACGTGAAGTCAATTTTCGAAAGCTCCTGTTTCCGTTGCCACGGGCCCGAGCATCCGAAGTCCAGGTTTCGTCTGGATAATCGCGAGTCCGCGTTGGAAGGCGGTGAGAACAATCACGATGACATCGTTCCCGGCAACAGCGCCCAAAGCAAATTGATTCAATACGTGGCCCGCCTCGTTGAGGACAAGGAGATGCCGCCCGCGGGCAAGGGCGATCCATTGACGACGAACCAGATTGGATTATTGCGCGCCTGGATTGATCAAGGGGCGGCATGGCCGAAGGGCGCCGAGACTGCCCGACGTGAAACCCGGATGTCTGTCACGCCGGTCGTACAATGGATCCATGTGACTGGTAACAAACAGAAGTTTAGGGAGGACTGGTCGCAAAAGGAAGGCTTCACGTCCGGTTACGAACGCTTCGAGATGACAGAGCCGGTCGGCAAGGACGCGGAATTGAAAGTCGAAGGTCGGGCGCTGTTTCCACAGGAGGACTACCGCATCGCGCTCACATTGGCCAGGCCCGATCTTGGCTTCGTCCGCGCCGGCTTTGACACGTATCGCAAGTATTTCAACGATGCCGGCGGCTCTTTTTCCAATCAACCGCCACCGACGCTCAACCGCGACCTGTATGTGAACAACGGCAAGGCGTGGTTTGACCTGGGATTGACTCTGCCCAACTGGCCGAAATTGGTTTTGGGTTACGAATATCAGTTCAGGGATGGCAACGAATCCACGTTGCAATGGGGTCTCAACACGAACGGGACTTTCAAGGCCGTTTATCCCGGCTACAAGGATCTCAACGAGCACGCGCATATCTTCAAACTGGACTTGAACCATGAGGTCGCCGGGGTTTCGCTGGAGGATAATTTTCGCGCGGAGATTTACGATTTGAAAACGACGCGAATCAGCCAGGGCGACGCATATTTTTTCAACCCGAACAGCATTGGAATCTACAAAGAGACCTACCGTCATTTCGACGCCGCGAATGCGTTCCGCGTTGAAAAGCCGGTGGCCGAATGGCTCCTTGTATCCGCCGGCTATCTTTACTCGCGACTTAACGGCGACGGTTCGATCAGCCAGGTGTTTGACTCGGTCGCGACGCCGGGAGCGTTGCAGGCCGGTGACAGCAGCCAGAGCATCACGCTGAGCCAGGAATCGCACACGATCAACGGCAACGTCCGATTGGGGCCGTGGCAGGGTTTGACCGCAGCGGCGGGCGCCCAGGCTGAATGGCAGCGGCGCAACGGATTCAGTCAGGCCGATTTGCGCATTCCACTGCCAGGTTCTCTCGCGAATCCATTCTCGGGTCTGTCGGACACAGATCGTTCGGCCGTGGATGAGACGTTCGAGGTGCGCTACGACCGGATTCCTTTCACCGTTCTTTATGGCGATGCCCGCCTCCAGCAGGAAAGGATCGATTATTACGAGAACGGCTTCGTTGACGACGGTTTCGGTGACAGTCGCGATTTCGTACGCGACACGAATGCCAGGGGGGATCTGAAGCAATACCGCGCAGGGTTCACCATTTCTCCGTGGCCGCGCGTTTCGCTCGACGCCAGTTTCACGCACCACGACAAGCGAACGGACTACGACAACCGCAGCGACATCGATGGTTCGCAGCCGCCGTTTTTCTTCCCGGGCAACGGCTATCCCGCGTTCATGTTATCGCGTGACATCAAGAACGACAGCGTGACGGCCAGGCTGGTGCTTCGTCCGGCGACGTGGCTGAAGACAACGCTGAAGTACGAAGTCACGGCCACCGATTATCACACCTCGACAGAGTCGAGCACGAACGTCAGTTTGGGGGCGTTTTTTCCAGGCGGCGAAATCCTTGCGGGAAACGAGGACGCGCACGTTTACAGCATCAACACGACCCTGACGCCGTGGCGGCGGTTGAATCTTTCCACGACGTTCTCTTATTCGCAATCGCGACTGTTGACCGGCGTAAATGACGGGGCAGTCGTTGTACCGTATCGCGGCGACATCTACAGCGTGCTCTCCACCGCAACATTCATAGTCAGCAGATCGACCGACTTTCACGCGAGTTATTCCTTCTCTCGCGCCGATTATCGGCAAAACAATGAGGCGAGCGGCCTGCCCCTGGGGATCGGGTATGACCGCCACGCGGTGACGGCGGGCGTGACGCGGCGGTTGTTGAAAAATATGACCGCAAACGTCCAATACGGTTATTTCCGTTACGACGAGCCCACTTCGGCCGGCGCGAACAACTATCGGGCGCACGCCGTCATGGCTTCACTGAACATCAATCTGCCGTGATTCATCACGTCAAAAGGTCCGCATGACTCGAGGCGGAGATGAAGGTTTCCGGGAACAAAGCGGAGATGCGTGTGTCTCACGAGTATGAAACCGGTATCTTATGGTTCATAGGGTCAAGGGTCTTGGTGAGCGCGACCAGCCATTCGCAGATCTGAATTCAGATTTGTCCAGGCGTCATTTCATCGGGCATTTTGTCGTGGGAACCGCGGTGTCGACCTTTGTGGGCAAGGGTTGGCTTGCCACCCTGGTGGCGGATTGCCAGCCGGCCGCGCCGGGAGCGGGCATTTTGCGCGTGCGGGTGGGGGATTTTCCAGCGTTACAGAACACCAACGGCTCGGTTCGATTGGCGCTGAATCCGTTCACCACGAACGGGCCAAGCGGCGCCTTTTATCCGGTGTTGGTCAATCGCGGAGCCGCGGATCAATTTTTTGCACTGAGCACCCGCTGTCAGCATCTTGGTTGCGTTGTTCCGACGTTCAACGCCTCAATAGGCGCGAGTTTATGCCCGTGTCACGGTTCCCGGTACGCGATCGACGGAAGCGTGGTGGCGGGACCGACGACCAAGCCGTTAATCTCGTATGCCAACAGCTTCGACGGCACGATTCTTTGCATTGAGATTCCGGGACTGGGCTACTCGGTGACCGGAACCGCTGTCCAGGGCACGGTTGGTCCGCGCTTTCAATTGCAGTTCCCCACCAAATCCGGGGTGAAATATCGCGTGGTGTTGCGGCAGTCCTTCACGGATCCCGGCACGACCGTTTTGTTCGCGACGACCAGTGGCGGGGCGGCAACTTCATCAGTGTTGACCGGCAATGGCTCCACCGGCACAGCGTTTGTGGACCGCGCGACCGATGCCGGCTTCTACTCGATCGTGGTTCAAGTGACACAGGCATAGCCGCAGATTAAAAACACGCTGCGACTGGATTATTTCTCGTTTTGCGGCAACTTCATGCGTGGACAGATGAAACGCGATCTTGTTGCAGAGGAAAAGGTTCACCGGAACCAAGGGTCCTTGCAATCATCTTACCAGCATGAAATTGAAGATCGAAAAACATGATTTGAAATGGTTTTTGTTGTCAGTGATATTGGCCGGACCGTTCGATTTATCCGCAACCACGAACACGGTTAATTTTGGGAGCTTCTTTTTTACCCCCAACAATCTTACGATCAACGTCGGCGACACGGTCGTTTGGCAGGGCAACACACCATTCGCTTCGCATACGATAACGGGAACCGGCGCAGATCCCATTTGCGGCAGCGGCACCGTGGTGAGTTGCTCACACACGTTTAATGTTCCGGGATCATATCCTTATGAATGCATTTTACTGGGTCACGCTGCGGCCGGAATGACCGGCATGGTGGTGGTCGTGTCCACTTCCAATTTGCCGCCGGTGGTTGCCATTGACAGTCCGGTCGAAGGCGCGGTCTTTGCCGCGCCGGCTGACGTCGCGGTACAGGCCGGCGCGTCCGACGCCGGCGAAAGCATTTCGGACGTTCAGTTTTTCGCGAACGACAATCCGGTGGGGGCCGCCTCAACCAGTCCGTTCAGTATCACCGCGAGTAATCTGACCGCCGGCAGGTATTCCCTCACGGCCGTGGCCACCGACAGTGGAGGCCTGTCGAAAACGTCCGCGCCGGTCAATATTTCGGTGGTGACGCCGGTCGATGTGACGCTTTCCTCGCCGCAGGTTACCAACGGCCAGTTTCAGTTTACCTACACCGCGAACCCGGGATTGAATTATGTCGTCCAGAACTCTCCCGACCTGACGAACTGGACTTCACTTGCGACCAACACCGCCTCCGTGAGCAATGAGCTTTACGGTGAGGCGTTCGATGTGAATTTTCTGCGGTTCTATCGTGTCGGCCGGCTGCCCAACCCGTGACGCGGGAATTCCTTCACGCAGAATTGCGGGTCGGGGTCATCCTTCCTGAAGCGCCTCATTCCGCGTGAATTGGCGTGACTCCGCTTTGGTGTCGTTCAGTATGCGGCATGGTCATTCTGTTCATCGCGACGTGGAACGCGCACAAAGCCCAGGAAATCCGGGGGATTCTCGGCGGGCGCTTTCAATGCCTCACGCTGAACAACTTTCCAAACGCACCGAGAACCATCGAAGACGCTTCGACATTCGCCGGCAACGCGACAAAAAAGTCGGTGGAATTCGCGTGCTGGCTGGCGCGCAGCTCGAACAGCGATTTCGGAGCAGAAGCCATGGAGCCTTACGTTTTGGCGGATGACTCCGGGTTGGAGGTGGACGCGCTCAACGGGGCGCCGGGTGTCCATTCAGCGCGTTTTGCCGCGCTTGGCGAAGGGATGACGACTGCCCCGCACGCGGGCGGGTCGATGGATAACGCGGCGGACGCGGCCAACAACGCCAAGCTGCTTCGCCTGTTGCAGGACGTTCCGTTGGGGAAAAGAACCGCGCGTTTTCGTTGTGTGCTTGCACTGACCCCGGTTTTGCCGGAAGCGCCCGAGGGCGCTTCGCCCGTCTGCGACGCCAACGCGTCCGAGCTTCAAACCGAATTGTTCGAAGGCGTATGTGAAGGGCACATCGGCTCCGCTCCTCAGGGGCAGGGCGGGTTCGGGTACGATCCTCTTTTTGTTCCGGATGGGTATGAAGAATCGTTTGCGGTGCTGGGCAAGGACGTGAAGAACCGGTTGAGCCATCGCGCGCGCGCGCTGGCGAGGCTGCGTGACCGGCTGCTGAAATAACCGCAGGGTTTGAGGCGCCCGGTAAGGTTTTGAATCCGGTCTTCGATTTCTCACGGTGAATTCCCCGGAAGATAATTGCGGATGAACTGTTCGTCTCCGCTGCCGGCCAGAACGTAAATGTTGTCGCCCCCGTTCCAGCTGGCGGCGCTCAGCTTTTCAATTCGAACGAACTGCGGCTCAGCGGTGGAAGGGGCGTCGGGGAGATCGGACCGTTTTGCAACAAACAGATACAGATCGTTGTGGTTGCCGAGGTCGAAACAGACCATGGAAACGGTTTTATTCTGCCATCGCAAAACCGCGCACCCGTCTCCCGGGAGCTTTTTCAAGGCGGGAGGCAGAGTGTAGTCGGCATGACCATGGTGCTCCGCGAGATAAGTGCGAATTTCGCCCAGGTTGGTGGTGGTCAGATCCATGGCATAGCCGCGCTGGGCTGAACGCACGACGCGATCGCGGAACGCAGCAAAACTTTTGTCCTCGCGCGGTTCCGGGCGAAAATAAATCAGGGCCGCCACCAATACAACGGCTGCCGCGGCAGCGAGGGCGCGGTACACAGGACGCTGCCACCATACAATTACCAATACACGTCCATACCCGGCTAGAATTGTCTCCTTCAAGTCAACAGGCACCGGCAGTTGTTTGAGCCGATTGCGGACGGCAGTCTGAAAGGCGCAATGCTGATCGAACCAGCGGCCGAGGTGCGGGTCGCGTCTGGCTTGCTCGAGGGCCGCGTCCACATCCGCGTCGGTCGCGTCCGCCACGCCGGGGCGGTACCGCATCAGAATGTCCTTTGCTTGCTGGCTATCCATGTGTCCGCGTTTTCGGCGCGTCGCCGGGAGGTTCGTTATGGGTCAAAATCTGCTGAAGCTGGGCGATGCCGCGCGAAATCCGCGATTTCACCGTCCCCAGCGGCACACCCAGAATATCCGCGATTTCCTTGTAGGAATGGTCTTCCAGGTAAAAGAGGGCGACGGGAGCCTGGAAGGTTTCGTCAAGCTGCGCGAGTGATTGCAACACGGCCCCCGAATCCAATTCGTTTATCGTCGCCGGCGCCACGTTTGGCAGATCTTGATCCACCGCGCTCAGTTCAAAATGAGGAAAGCGGACCTGTCGGCGTTTCTTTTCGAGAAACTCGTGATACAGGGTCGTGAACAGCCAGGTTTTGACCTTCGAACGGTCGCGAAGTTGATGGCCCTTTCGCGCCCACGCGTAAAAGGTCTGCTGGGTCAGGTCACGCGCGTCGTCCTCGTTTCGGGCCAGGCTGAAGGCGAATTGATACAGCGTGGAATAATACTGATTCACAAGGAGTTCAAATTCCTGGTGGGCAGTCATTCGACTGTCGTTGTCATTATGAGCCATCGCTGCGCGAATTGTTCCCGTAAATCGCAGGACCGGAAAAACGCGCCTCAATTTGACGCGGTGGAGCGTCGGGAGCGAGCGGGAAAACTGTGCGCCGAACGGGAACCTATCCTCCGGTCGTTCATCTTATCGCTTCATCGGCAAGCTGACGGTCGCCTGTGTTCAGGGCCTTTCTGATAACCGATGGCCCGTCGTCCGAAAACTCTCACCGCGTGGATCCGATCCTCAACCTTTCCAAGGCGAAACCTCCGATGAACCGGCTATGGCCTCGCCGCCGGGTCGAAATCGGCGGGCTTCAGGCCGCGCTTGAATTTGCCGAAACCAAAAAAGTTCGGGTGATACTCGCCAACCGGAGCCACGTTGCTGGTCGGCGAGATTCTGTCTTCCAGACCGAGCTCCCAGTATATCGCATTGGTAAAAAGACGCCGCAGCCCATCGTTTTCAAGATCAACGGCCGCTCCGATGGTGGTGCAAACGATGCGCGAGGTTTTGCCGGTTTCCCAGGTGTAGTTACGCGTCCAGATGATCGGCATCATCGGGTTGTTCTTGGGTCCGTCCACCGGTCTATCGGTCGGTTTCATGCCTTCAAGGACCTGGCCGTAAACGAGCACCTGGGCGCCTTTCGGCAGATGGGCGATGCCGTAAACATCCGTCGGACCCCAGATGTCCGCGACCCCTTTTAATATCGGGTGATCCTTGAAATATTCGTTGATGACGCCCCGGGTGCTTTCCTGTCCGTGATTTCCGTGATGACTCACCCACGTCTCGCCCAAAACCTGCTGACCGAATCCGCCGGGCCATTCCTTGCTTTGCCAGTCGAACTTTGTGTAAGGGCTGCGCTTGTTGCGGCTGTAGGCGAAGGCATGCGTCGAAGTGCGAACCGCCAGGATCGGTTTTCCGGACTCGCAGTAATCCACAAAATACTTCATCTGATCGTCCGGCAGTTCACGGAAGCGCAATTGCATAACGACCAGGTCGGCAGACTTGAGCGCATCCATGCCCACGATGTTGGTCTGATTATTCGGATCAATCGTGCCATCGGCCGGGTTGATCGCAAAAAGAACCGTGCATTTGAAGCCATGGCGTTCGGCCAGCATCCTGCCAAGCATCGGCATTCCCTCCTCTGAGCGGTATTCCTCGTCCCCGGTGATGAAAACGATGTGTTTGCCATGCCCCGGACCGTCCTTGCCCTCGTAAACAACCCGGTCTTCCGCCCCGGCGGCGAGACCAAACGTCAGCGCCGTGAAAGCCATCACGCATAATACAAGTTTCATATCGATTTCTTCCGGTAGATTTGTGCTGGCCAGATTCATACCTCACGACCCTGAAAAGGACAACGAGAAGTATTTTTGCCGTTCGCGAACTTGACGGCTGGTGTGGCGAAGAACATTGTGTGTCCGTTCGTCTGAAACAAAACTTTATCACAGGATTGCTATGGCCCACGTTGTCACGGACAAATGTCAGCGTTGCAAATTCACCGATTGTGTCGAAGTCTGCCCCGTCGCTTGCTTTTACGAACTTGACCAACAACTGGTCATTCACCCGGACGACTGCATCGACTGCACTGCATGCGTCGAGGTCTGCCCGGTCGAGGCAATCTATGCGGACGGGGCAGTGCCGGCGGAATTTCAGGCCGGCATTGAATTCAACGCCGCCGAAGCCCGGCGCGTGAAGGATTCCGGCCAGGAGGCCATCGCAGCCAAGAAGGACCCTCTGCCCACCGCTCAGCAGCGCAAGGCCGAACTGGGTTATTAGACGGCGGGCGCGGTTCGAGCGACGCGGCGCGACAACCACGTTCTTTTGTCATCCGTTGCCGATTCGTGTAACGTTGGCGATGCGCTCGCCGACTTCCTGCTTCTGCAAACGGCCCTTGCGGTCATACAACTCCTCCACCCTGCCAACAAAAGTCAATCGCCGACGATTCCTCGCAGCAATGGCGCTCGCGTCGCTGGCCACCGGTGTATCGTGTCGCTCGCCGATGCGTGCGCGGCAGAACCGGAGCGGCCGGCTGGCGAGGTTGTTTTTCCTCTCGCAAGGCCGGACAGGGCTGATCAATGCCGACGGCACGGGCCTTCGCTATCTTGAGTTCGATGTTCCTGACCAGGTCACCTGGCAGCCCGCCGATTTTTTCTCCGACGGTCAGCGCGTTCTGTTTCTCAGCATGGAGCCTCGCCGCGACGGCCCGGGCCGCCCTTTCGAGGAGTATTACACACAAACGCCGACGCACCTCTGGATTTACGATCTGAACTCAAGTTCGTTGAAAGAGGTCGCCACCCGCGAACGGATGGCGCCGTTTTATGCGCCCCAACTTTTGTTGAATGACGAACGCATGCTCGTGCAGGTCGTCCGAAACAAGGTTGGTCAGAGCTTCAGCATGAACCTCGACGGCACGGACGCACGCGAGTTTACCCGCGCGGGGGAAGGTTTGCCGTATGGCCTCAGTCTCAGTCCGGATAAGCTCCGCGTCGCCTATCATCTGGCGAGTTCTGCTGGCTACCAGATTTGGACCAGCGACGTCAGTGGCGCTCAGAGAATCAGCATCGCCTCTCGGCCCGGGCATCTTTACTTTGGTCCGGCCTGGTCGCCCGCTGGCGACTGGCTCGCCTATCAGGATTGCCAGCCCGGGACCGACCCGGGCCACGACTGGTCGGACATTTGCGTGAGCCGGCCTGACGGTTCCGAGTCGCGCGTGTTAACCCAGGAGGGTTCCATGTGGTTCGGGGCAACCTACGGCTACGCCAAGAATCATGGCGGTGGCTCCAACCTAGTCGCGTGGACTCGTGACAACGCAATCCTCTTTCCGCGGCGTTTGCACGGCTCGAAGGTCCCGTGGGAGTTTCAGCCACAACGGCCCGACATCGACCATTTCAACCGCGATTACAAGCCTGAGCTTGCGCGCGGCGGCATGGAAATCTGCCGACTCGATCCGCGCGATAACTCGATCACGCCCCTCACGCATTCTGCTCCACCCGTCTGGGACTTTCGAGCGAGCGAATCGCCAGACGGCCGATGGATTGCTTTTTGCCGCGCAGCCACCGGCAGCGTGCCAGCGGTTTGGGTGATGGCTGCGGATGGGAAACACCCGCGTCTGCTCACGAAGGGATTGCACGATCGGGGTGTCGATCACCCGCGCTGGCTACCTGCCGCAGCCGGGTGAAACCCGCCATGCCAACTGTCGGGCGACAGATAATGATCGAGCCTGATGGGAAGGCGCGAAAGAAGAACGCCTCCAACAGATCATCGAATTGGCTGCTTCACGGCAGCTCCTGAAATCCGTCAAGGACGATGAGTTCCCGTGTGTTGTCACCGCGCAAAGGCTTGTCATCCTTCAAATCCTCGCAGTGGCCGCACGTGCATCTGAACCGGGCAAGCCCGGCAAATTTGGCCGGCAAAACTTTCACCCGACTCATGGTTGCTCCGCACACCGGGCACTTCAACGAATCGCTATTCATGGGCCCAAAAACCGCATGTACCATGCCCGAGGTTGTCGGAACGGGTGTGCGTCTGGATGCACGGGGTCAAATTTCCAACCGCCGCCGGTCTCCGGAATCCCTCCCTCGCCGCGTGCGGCCGGCATTTGAAGTGATTTCCTCGAACTTCAATACACAACCGATAGTTCGCGTGGTCTCGCGTCGTTGGTGAAACGAACCCACAGCAACTGCGGGGTGGGGGAGTAATCGAAACTATCGAGCGCGCTCCCGTCGAGCGTGACCGCACGGGGCGCTTTGGGTGAACGAAGCAGAACAATGGCAGGGGTGCGGGCGATGCCTTCCACCTCCAGTGAGATCTGTTTCGCATTCTGTTTGAGGGGCAGCGCTCTGCACGCGGATGCAAGCAACCGGGATTCGTGACCGTGGAAGGCGTCGAGATCGAGAAGGAAAAAGCGCGATCCGGGAACGAGAGTTATCGATTCCTGAACGCGCAACTCAGGATCGAACAGGTTCACAAACCGGCCTGAAATCAATTTCGGCTCACTCGAGATAGACTCGTCGAGACCCGCCGCTATTATGTACGGCCCGCGTCGAAGCAGCAGATGACCGGTTTCGCGCCATTTCAATTTCGCGCTGATGGCTGCCTGTTTGACAATCCGGATGATTTCCGCGTCGCCGTCTGCGCTGGCCGCCAGTGTCGCCGGGTTCTCGCGCGCCCAGATCACGCCACCTTTGCCGACTTTTATCGTTTCCGGCGTCCCCTCCATTTTGGACTGGTTTTCTTTCAAGCCGAGTTTTTCAAACAGGTGTTCTCGCGGAGTGGCGTACCGGATCGCGCCGCTGTTCCACCACTCGCGAACCTTGTTGTAGGGATCCGTATCGTCGTCACATATCACCAGAACGCCGCCATGTTTGACCCACTCGGCCAGTGGCGCATGAACGGCCGCGTCGAGGGGTTTCATGCCGTGATACGTGAGCAGCAGGACATGAAATCCGTCCAGGTAATGCGGTATGGTGACGTTTTCAAGTTGGACGGGCGTGATGGGTATTCCGCCTTTGAGCAGCGGCAGCGCCATGCCATAAACATGGCTCATGTGCTCGTCGCTGGAAGCGGGATCACTGCGTTCGAACATCAGAGAATCACTCACCAACACGCCGATTCCGCCGGTGCCGCAGTCCCACTCCACGCGCTGCTGATTTAGGTCGTCCAGCGCGTTGAACACGGTCTGTAATTCCGTGGCATAAGCCGCCGGGATTTGTTGTCGGTCGGGGCTTCTCCTTGGGTAACGACCGTTGAAAATACGTTCAGGCCAGGGCGCGACTTCATAGCGCCAGACGGCGGGCTGGAACAGCGACGCCACCAGCGTGGACTCCCAGTTCGTCCGGTAATCGTTCCAGTCGTGGTTGGGGTTGTCTTCGATTGGATCATTCAAATACCAGACTCGTCGGCCGGTTGCGCGGACTAGATTCTGCATGGCGCCGTATTCAAGAAACGCAGTCTCAAATGTTCGCTCGCGCAGCCGGCCGCGAAACAGGTTGGGTGTGCGCGCCGTGCCGGTCCAGACCTGAGCAATGTATCCGTCGCAACCGTCAAGCCGGGCGAGGCTCGATTCGGGGCTCACGATATGCCAGTGCGCATAATTCAGCAGGCTGTGCGTCGGGACATAACAGCGGACGCGGCGGCCGGTCCGTTGATTGTAGTCGTGAATGTAGTCGAACACCTGCTGCAGAGCCCTGCGGTACAGATAGTATTTCAGTTTCGACGCGCGCCATTGGGCGTCCACCGAACCATGCGGCGGCTGCCAGTCTTCCTGGTAATAGCTTTTCCATTCCCGCTTGAACCCCTCCGAATAACCGGCCCGCACCCAGAACTCCGGCTCTTCGAGATGGATCGCCTCGGCCCCGGCATCAAGCGCCCGCTGAACTCCCACGCACAGAAAGCGGCCGTAGTTCGTCCCGGGACACATATAGTACACGTCACCGCCGTGGCTGATCTTCTTTCCGTTGCGATCCGTCTGGGCTTCGTCCTCATGGTTCTGATGGTCGAACCGTCCGTAGAGATAATCCTGGTATTGCCCCCAGGAAACGCCCGTCATCACGTGGATGCGGTACCCGTGATCACGCCAGGTATGGATGCGTTCGGGCAGTTTGTCGTCGATGCCATAAACGATGGCCACGTCAGATCGAAGGTCCGTGGTGTCGTTGTAGGGCCGCGAGGTTTGAAAGCAGGTCCGCTCAAGGCGCTGACCGGGATCCTGCGCAAAGGAAAATGCCGCGCCTGCGCCAGGCAGGGAGGCGCAGAGTAATAACTGAACAACCGGAATGCGTGTCAAGTTATCCATCGCAGTTGGATGACTTCGGCCCCGCAAACATTCAAGCGATCTCCTGCCCCCGTTTTAGAACATATTCGCTCAGGGCGCTTCAACGACGTAATAAATCGTTTTGGGCTGAAGCAGAATCCGGTCGCCGTGCCCTGCCGGACCAACCGGCATTCCATTGGCGTCGAGCGCGACGACCTTGAGCTGGGCGGCGTCCTCGCGACGGAAGCGTACCTCGCCACTCAGTTCTTTCACCTGCCAGGGATCGTGCCCAATATCAACTATCCGTTGCACACCCCCGGCGACCGCCTCGGTTTCCCAACCGCTGTTGCGTTCCTCGGACATCGCCTGGAGCAGAATGCGCCGTGAACTTGCAAGAGGTTTGCCGTCCAACGCAACCGTGATAATGCTCACGAGGTCGAGGTCGGAGCGGATAATAACGTCGCGCAACGAAACCTCGCCAGTGTTCTTCAGATTGCCGCTGATTCCCTGGGCAGCGGGAGCGTTGATTGTAAGCAAGCCCCGACCGTAATCCAGTTTGAGCTCGCCGCTCGAGCTCCTCACGATTTGTCGGCCGCGATCCACGAATGGTTTGAGATCCGTCAATGTGACCGAGGGCGCGTCGTTGACGAATTCCACCCGTGTGCACCCGGCGTAATAAATGAGCGGATCAATAATCTGCCCCGGCTTTACTTTCGTCCCCTCCGGCACATCTTTGGCGCGGAGTTCATCGCCCATTTTGACAGCGTGCGCGGCCAGCAGGGCACGCACACCTTCTACAAGGTGAAGCTGGCGCTGCCCTCGGGCGAGATCCGTGTGGCCAA
>Ga0134126_10003539_pt1 | contig 19549 bp, 19 predicted proteins | sample KB31752_FD_96881 | JGI IMG/M metagenome (GOLD analysis project Ga0134126, IMG submission 96881) | Terrestrial soil microbial communities with excess Nitrogen fertilizer from Kellogg Biological Station, Michigan, USA - KB3-175-2 | ecosystem: Environmental > Terrestrial > Soil > Unclassified ...
AGGCTGATGCTCTCGGCCCGCAGCACGTGGGCCGGCTACGAGCTCGAAGCCGGGACCGGGCGCATCCAGTGGCGTCTCGGCGGCAACCACAGCTCGTTCAAGATGGGCCCCGGCACCGAGATGGCCTGGCAGCACGACGGGCGCATGCGCTCGAACGACGAAGTGACGTTCTTCGACGACGGCGCGAACCCGCCGATCCACAAACAGTCGCGGGGGCTCGTGGTGTCCCTCGACCTGCACGCGAAAACCGCCCGGCTCGTCAAATCCTTCGTCCACCCCAACCCACCGGTGCTGGCGGCGAGCCAGGGGAACATGCAGACGCTCGGAAACGGCAACGTGCTGATCGGCTACGGCGGCGCACCCCAGATCAGCGAGTACGCCCCCGACGGCTCACTGCTCTTCGACGCCCACCAGCCCTACGACACGGCCTTCTACCGGGCCTACCGCTTCCCATGGAGCGCGCGCCCGGCCACGCCGCCCGCGATCGCCGCCAGCGGCAACAACACCGAAGAAGAGACGATCGTGCACGCAAGCTGGAACGGCGCCACGGGCGTCGCCTCCTGGCGCGTGCTCGCCGGCGAGACGCCGCAGAAGGTGTCGGTGCGCGCGACGATCCCGTCGAGCGGCTTCGAGAGCGGGGTGACGCTCCCGCACAAGTACAAGTACGCCGCCGTCCAGGCACTCGACAGCGCCGGTCAGGTGCTCGGCACCTCAGCGACGAGCAAGGTGATCGGGTTCTACGCGGGCCTTACGGCCGCGGGAGGGAAACCCGGTGCCTAGGTGGTTGATTCCACGACGCTGCACCGCCGTTGGCACGCCTGGCCTGCGCGTGCCTTTGTCCTCGGCCTTGCCCTTGCCGCCAGCAAGGGCTGCGGCCTGCGTCCGCGGCACGCTTGACCATCCGCACCAACGGAACCACGGCACACCGCCGTGGAATCAACCACCTAATAGCTCGGCTGCGATTTGTGACCGTGTTTGGTCGTCGTCGTCGCGCCGGGCGTCGTGGTCGAGGTCGTCGCCGGGCTCGAGGTCTGGGTCGAGGAGCCCGATTTGCCGCCGCAGGCCGACAGCGCGACGCTGCTCGCGAGCACGGCGGCGAGCGTTAGCATGGCGGTCAGTGGCGTTCTCTTCATGGGCCGGGCTCCGTTCCTCGCTCGGGGACTGGGGCGCTCACCCTACCAACACCCCTCGGCGCGTCCGCCGGATGGGAGGGCGACCGTGAGCGCCGAGGCAACCGCACCCGCACCGCCCGCCGCCGTGGCCGAGAAGGCCGACGGCGCGCCCCGCGGCCTCGGCCTGCTGCTGGCCGTGTGCTGCGTGGCGCAGTTCATGGTGATCCTCGACCTGAGCATCGTCAACGTCGCGCTGCCCTCGATCCAATCGGACCTCGAATTCTCCTCGCCGGGGCTCCAGTGGGTGGTCGACGCGTACACGATCACGTTCGCGAGCTTCCTGATGCTCGGCGGGCGCGCCGCCGACCACTTCGGGCAGCGGCGCACGTTCGTGCTGGCGCTCGCCCTGTTCGCGCTCACCTCGCTCGCGGGCGGGCTCGCCCCCGACAAGACCGTGCTCGTGGTCGCGCGCGGTTTCCAGGGCTTCGCCGGCGCGCTGATGGCCGCCTCGACGCTCGCCATCATCACGGCCTCGTTCCCGCCCGGGCCGCGGCTGCACCGCGCGATCGGCACCTGGGCGATGATGAACGGCCTGGGCGGCGCCGCCGGCGTCCTGCTCGGCGGGATCATCACCGAATTCCTCAGCTGGCGGTGGATCCTGCTGATCAACCCGCCGATCGGGATCGCGGCAGCGATCGTCGCCTACCGCGTGGTGACCGAGCGCCGTCGGGCCCCCAGCGCCACGTTCGACGTCGCCGGGGCCGTGACGCTCACGGTCGGGCAGATCATCCTGGTCTACGGCGTCGTCGAAGCCGGCCTCGCAGGCTGGAGCTCGGCGAAGGCACTCGTGCCGATCGCCGTCGGCGTGGTCCTGCTGATCGCCTTCGGCCTGGTCGAGACGCGGATCGCCAAGGCGCCGCTGATCCCGTTCAAGCAGCTCACGAAGGGGTTGAAGGTCGCCAACAACATCGTGCTGCTGTTCAGCGCGGCGCTGTTCCCGATGTGGTTCATCAGCTCGCTCTACATGCAGCAGGTGCTCGGCCTCTCCCCCTTCCACACCGGCATCACGTTCCTGCCGATGACGATCGCGATCATGCTGATCGCTTCGCGCGCGGGCAAGCTCGTGAGCGCGTTCGGCGTGCGCGCGGTGCTCGGCAGCGGGCTCGTGATGATGACCGTCGGGCTGGTGCTGTTCGCGAAAATCAACTCGACGGGCAGCGCCTGGGTCTACGTCGTGATCCCGGGCGTGCTGACGGCCAGCGGGATCGCGATGTCGATCGTGCCCTCGACGATCGCCGCCACGCAGGGGGCGGGCGAGGGGCAGACCGGGCTCGCTTCCGGGCTCGTGAACACCTCGCGCCAGATCGGCGGCGGGCTCGGGTTGGCGGTGCTGATCACGCTCGCCACGCAGCACAGCTCGGATCTGATCGGGCAGGGCTTCCAGGTCAAAGACGCGCTCACGCACGGCTTCCGGCTCGCATATCTGATCTGCGCCGGGCTCTGCGCGGTGGCGGCGCTGATCACGTTCGTCGCGGTGCCCGCCCCGGAGGGCTCGCTCGCGCGCTCGGCGCGCCGGCTGGTTCCGGCTGTCGCCGTCGCCCTGCTCGCGTTCGTCGGTCTGAGCGTCGCCTTCTCGGGGAACAAAGGCGCGCCGATCGGCCAGTACACGACCGCCGGCGCCTACACCTTCGTGACCGCGCCCGGCCTGCACCCGCCGATCGTCAAGCGGGTGCAACCTGTCGCGCACGCGACGCTCGCACCCGGCTACGTGTTCGCCACCAACTTCTACGACCTCAACAAAGCGCCGATCGTCGGCCAGAGCGGCCCGATGATCCTGGATCGCAACCTGCAGCCGGTCTGGTTCCTGCCGGTGCCGGAAAGCGTCGTCGCCTCCAACCTCACGCTGCAGAGCTACCAGGGCAAGCCGGTGCTCGGCTGGTGGCAGGGGCGGGTCACGAACACCGGCGCGACCGAAACCGGCGAAGACGTCGTCGTCGACGAGCACTACCGGCCCGTGGCCAGGGTCAAGGCCACCGACGGCTGGGTGCTGACGCTGCACGAGCTGCAGATCGACAGCGAAGGGCACCTCTGGGCGACCGCCGAGAAGAACATCCCCAAGGACCTCGCCTCATACGGGGGCGCCTACAACGGCGCGCTGGCTGACGCCGCCGTCCAGGAGTACGACCTCAGGACGGGCAAGCTGATCCGCAGCTGGGACGCGCTCGACCACATCCCCCTCCACGAGTCGCAGGCGACGCTGCCGACCAACGGCTTCCCCTGGGACGCCTACCACATCAACTCGATCCAGCTGGTCCCAGGCGGCAAGTTCCTGGTCTCGATGCGCAACACGTGGGCGGCGTACCTGGTGGACGCGGCGAGCGGCAGGATCGAATGGACGCTGGGCGGCAACGCATCCGACTTCAAGTTCGGCCCGGGCGCCGGCTTCGAGTGGCAGCACGACGTGCGCCTGCAGCCGAACGGCACCGTCTCGCTGTTCGACGACCACTGCTGCCAGCTGACCGGCGGTGGCACCTCGGTGAAGGCGACGGGACCCTCGCGAGGGCTCGTGCTGCACCTCGACCAGTCCGCGAGGACCGCCGCGCTGGCCGCCCAGTACGGGCACAGCGAAGGCTTCGAAACCGAATACATGGGCTCGACCCAGCCGCTGGCGAACGGCAACACCTTCGTCGGCTGGGGCTCCGAACGCTACTTCTCCGAGTACGACCGCTCGGGCAAGATGCTCTTCGAAGGGATCCTCCCCGAGCCCGACCAGAGCTATCGCGCGCAGCTGGAGCAGTGGGCGGGCACGCCCGACACCAAGCCCGCCGGTGCGGCCCGTCACAACGGCAACGGGATCACCGTGTACGCGAGCTGGAACGGCGCCACGCAGGTCGCGTCCTGGCGCGTCCTCGGGGTGTCCGGCTCCTCCACGCGCGAGATCGCGAAAGCGACCCGCTCGGGCTTCGAGACGCCGATCGCGGTGCCCGCGGGCTACACGAGCTTCCAGGTCCAGGCACTCGACGGCTCAGGTCATGTGCTCGCGACCTCGAGCGCGTTCGCGCCCGGCTAGTCGTCGAGCTGGAACTCGCCGTCGCGGTAGATGACGCGCTCGCCGCCGCTTCGCAGCTCGGCGGTGACGACACGATCGGCCGTCGAGACGATGTCGGTGTGGACGCTCGAGTTGTTGAAGCCGAGGCGCTCCCACTCCGCGGTGCTCACGCCTGCGGGGTCCCCGGCGTAGGCATCCTGGTAGGAGCGGCCGAGCGCGATGTGCGTGTTGCCGAAAGGCCCGCCGACGTTCTCGTCGTAGAGCGTGTGCGCCATGAAGCGCGTGATCCGCGACAGGCGACGGTCGGTAAGGGAGAACTCGCCGACCTTGTCCGCGCCCTCGGTGGCGATCATCTCGCGCAGCACGGGCTCGTTCTGCTCGGCTGAGGACTCGACCACGCGGCCGTCCTCGAAGCGCAGGCTGATCCCCTTCACGAGGTTGCCGTAGCGGTAGAGGGGCTGGTTGAAGCGGATCCACCCTTCCGTGCCGCGCCAGTCGGGGCTCGTGAACAGCTCGAAGCTCGGGATGTTGCGCCCCCTTCCACCCAGCCAGCGGCGCCCCTCGCCGACGCTCACCCATAGATCGGCGTCCTCGCCCTCGACGTGCAGGCGCGCGATGTCCAGCGCGTCGAGCGCTTCGCGCGTGCGCTCGATCGTGCGGCCGATCTCGCGCCAGCGGGCGATCGGGTCCTCCTGGTCCAGGAAGCATGCGTGCACGATCTGCTCCCAGTACTGCTCGACGCCCATCTCCGCCTCGGCCGCCATCGCCTCGGTGCCGTACAGGCCGAGCGTCCAGCTGAAGCGCCCCGCGTTCTCCTTCTCGCCGCGCCAGTCCATCAGCTCGCGCAGGGCCACGCCGCGCCGCATGATGCGCGCCGGATCGATCGTCTCGAGCGCGTGCGGGTCGGCTTCGGCGATCACGGAGACCTGGTGGTCCATCTCGTCGACCAAGCCGCGCAGGTACTTGTCGGGGAAGTGCTCCAGCTGTCCGTTCGACGCCAGCTCGAAGAAGGCTTTGGAGCCGCCCATCCCCTGCTCCTCGTCGGGGTAGTAGCCGCCGATCACGTGCCCGCCCGCGCGCCAGACGGCACGACACAGCTCGAGGTAGAGCGGCTTGGCGCTCTCCGGCGCCGTCACGCGGACGACCTCGCCGGCCTGGACGCCCTCACCGCCGCCGAGCGCGTAGTCGACCAGCACGGACGCGTAACGCTCTAGGACCTCCTGTGGCGGTGTGTAGGGCACGGCGGGACTCTACCCCGGAGGGGTGACCCGTTCTCACCCGGGGCTAGTCTGGCGGGCATGTTCCTGACAGAGGGAGAGCTGGCGCTACGGGAGTTCGAGCCCTCCGACGAGGAGGCGTTGCTGGCGATCCTGGGCGAGCCGGAGGTGGCGCGCTGGTGGCCCGTGCCGGACTTCGAGCGCGAGACCGGGTGGGTGATCCTGATCGACGGGGAGCCGGCAGGGTGGCTGGAGCACCACGAGGAGGACTACGCCTGGTACCCGAGCGTCGCGTTCGACATCGCGCTGAGGGCCTCGGTTCACGGGCGTGGCTACGGCAGGCGCGCGCTGGCGCTCGCGATCGGCCACTTCGTCGCCAAGGGGCACCACCGTTTCACGCTCGACCCGAACGTCGCCAACGAGCGCGCGATCCGCTGCTACGCCTCGCTCGGCTTCGAGCGCGTGGGCGTGATGCGCGCCTACGAACGCAGCGCGGGCGGCGGCTGGAACGACGCGCTGCTGATGGAGCTGATCGTTGACGAGGCGATCGAACGCGACGCGCTGACGCCGTGACGCTGCTCGTACTGCAGTACGCCGGTTGCGAGCCGCCCGGCGTCTACGAGGACGTCATGCGGGAGAGAGGGATCGGCTTCGAGCGGGTGGTCGTTCCCGAGCAGCCGCTTCCAGACTGGCGCGCGCACGCGGGGATCGTGGCGATGGGCGGGGCGATGGGCGCCTACGAGGACGACGCCCATCCCTGGCTGGCCGCCGAGAAGCGCCTGATCGCCGAGGCCGTCGGGGCCGGCGTTCCGTACTGGGGCGTCTGCCTGGGCGCGCAGCTGTTGGCGTCTGCCCTGGGCGCCGAAGTGCGGGCTGGTCCCGCCACGGAGCTGGGCGTGAGGGACGTCGAGCTGACTGCCGACGCCGGCGACGACCCGGTCTTCGCGGCCGCGCCGTCGCCGTTCCGCACGTTGCAATGGCACGGCGACACCTACGAGTTGCCCCACGGCGCGGTGCGCCTCGCGCGCTCGGAGCGCTACGAGCAGCAGGCGTTCGCGCTGGGCCGCGCCTACGGGGTGCAGTTCCACCTCGAGGTGGACTGCGCACTTGCGGCCGAGTGGATGCAGGTGCCCGAGTACGTAGCCGAACTGGAGAAGCTCGACGGGCCCGAGGCGCCCGCGCGGATGCTGGCCGACGTGCGCGCGGCAGAGGCGCAGACCGTCCCGCTCGCGCGGGAGCTGTTCGGGCGGTGGCTGACCGAGGTGGCGGGGGTCTGACACCGCGGTTAGGATTCCGATATGCGGATCCGGCCGAATCGTGTGGGAGCGGCGCTCCTGGTTCTTCTCGCGGCCTGCGTCGTGCTGGCAATCGCCGGCTCCGGCGGTGTCCAGGTTGCGGGCTTCGTCGGCGCCGCTGTGATCGTGCTGATGCTGGTGGGGGCGCCCCGCGGAGCGGCGAACGCGGCGACGCAGAGGTCCGTGTTGGGGACGGCACCGGAAGAACGCGGACCGTCGCTCAGCGGGGCCGACTCGTTCGAGGAGGCCGGTGACGACGCGTGGGCGCGCGAGCGCGAGCGCCGCGAGCAGCGCCCGTAGGGTCTACTCGACCACGACCCGCACGGTCCGCAGCCGCCGGTCGCTCGCGCCGCGGATCGATCCGCCCAGCTCGAGCGTGCCGCGGATGTAGGCGAGCGTCTCCGCCGTGAGGCGCTCGCCGGGCAGCACGTTCGGGATCCCCGGCGGGTAGGTGGCCAGGGACTCCGCCGCGATGCGCCCGACGGCCTGATCGGCCGGCACGACCTCCTGGGCGCCCAGGTAGGCCTCGCGCGGGGTCATCGCCAGCTCACCCCACGGCGGCGGCGCGGCGAAGGACGCGTGCTCGCCGTGCGGGTCGAGACCGACGCGGGAGACCGCCTCGCGCAGCGCGTGCACGAGCCGCGCAGCCTCTGGCATCCCGCGCTCGCCCATGCCGAACACCGCCACGATCACGTTCTGGCCGTAGAGCTCGAGGTTGATGTCGTCGATCTCGCGCAGCAGCACGGCCAGCTCGTAGCCGCTCGCGTTCACGCCGCGGACGTCGACGGCGAGGCGCAGCGGGTCGTAGCCGTGGACGCCCGGCCTGCCGACGAGGCGCTCGTCGAGCACGTCGAGGCCGTCGATCGCGAGGATCTCCTCGCGCGCCTGGGCCAGCGCGGCCATCGAGTGCTCCAGCAGCTCGCGCCCGGCGACCGCCGCTTGCCGGCGCGCGGCGTCGAGCGAGCCGAACAGCAGCGAGCTGGGGCTGGTCGACTCGGTGAGCGTCACGGCGCGGTCGACGGTGTCCTCTCCGAGCAACGGCTCGTGACCGAGGTGCAGCATCGCCGACTGGGTCATGCTGCCGACGATCTTGTGGGTGCTCGAGATCACGAGGTCCGCCCCGGCCGCCAGCGCGTGTTCGGGCAGCGCCTCGTGGAACGCCATGTGCGCGCCCCATGCCTCGTCGACGATCAGCGCGACGCCGTGAGCGTGTGCGACCTCGACGAGCCCGCGCACGTCGGCGGCAGCGCCGAAGTACGTGGGTGAGACCACCCACGCGCCCGCTGCGCCGGGCGTGGCCGCGAGCGCGACGTCGAGCGCCACGGGGGTGAGGCAATGCGCGATCCCCAGCTCGGGATCGAGCTCGGGCGAGACGAACGTCGGGCGCAGCCCGGACATCACCAGCGAGTCGATCGTCGAGGAGTGCGCGTTGCGCTGCACGACGACCTCCGTGCCCTGATGCGCGAGCGCGAGCCCCGCCGCGAGGTTCCCCTGCGAGGCGCCGTTGATCAGGAACCAGGTCCGCCGCGCGCCCCAGGCCTCCGCCGCGAGACGCTGCGCCTCTTCGAACGGCGTCGGCTCCGGGCCGAGGTCGATCCCGTAGGTGAGCGCGGGGATGTCGACCGCGAGCGCCTGCTCGCCGACGGTCTCGATCAGGCCGGCGTCGGCGCCGGCGCCGCCCTTGTGCCCGGGGACGTGCAGGCGCGCCGGGACGCGCGCCGCGTATGCGCTGATCGCATCCAGGTAGGGCGTCGCGCGCTGGCCGTCCTCGGAGCTCACCGGCGCGTCGCCCTCCGTGTCATCACGGCTCCGCCACCGCCACCGCAGCCGTCGCCCCCGGGGCGGGGGCCGCCGGGCGCGCGGTGCTGCGCAGCAGGCCAGTGTCGCGCGTCAGGCGCTGCGCGAGCGTCACCGGGATCACGCTCACGATCAGCACGAACAGGACCACGACGTTGACCTGCGGCAGCTGCTGGCCGAGGCGGATGTTGCCGAAGATCCAGATCGGCAGGGTGCTCTGGGCGCCCGCCGTGAACGTCGTCACGACGATCTCGTCGAAGGACAGGGCGAACGCGAGCAGGCCGCCCGCGACGAGGGCCGTGGCGATCATCGGCAGCGTCACGAAGCGGAAGGTCTGAAGACCGTCGGCACCGAGGTCCATCGAGGCCTCGGTGAGCGAGGTCTGCGAGCGGCGCAATCGCGCGAGCACGTTGTTGTAGACGGTGACGATGCAGAACGTGGCGTGGCCGATCACGATCGTCAGCAGCCCGAATTCGATCCCGTTGAAGCTGATGAACGAGTTCAGGGCCATCCCGGTGATGATTCCCGGCAGCGCGATCGGCAACACCAGCAGCAGCGAGATCGCTTCGCGTCCGAAGAAGCGGAAGCGGTGCACGGCGAACGCCGCCATCGAGCCGAGCAGCATCGCGATCAGGGTCGCGAGCACCCCGGCGCGCACCGACAGCCACAGCGAGTGCCGCATTTCGGCGTTGTGCCAGGTGGGCGAGAACCACCTCGTCGAGAGCCCTTCCAGGGGCCAGCTCTGGACGTTGGACGGGTTGAAGGCGTAGAGGATGATGATCACGATCGGGAAGAACAGGAACAGCATCAGCAGCGCCGTCCAGACGCCGAGCGCGACCTTGCCCCATTTGCCGGTGCCGATCACAGCGCCTCGAATGCCCCGAGCCTGCGGGCGATCAGCAGGTAGATGCCCATGATCACCAGCGGCACCGTCGCGAACGCGGCCGCGAACGGGACGTTGTTGGCGACCCCCACTTCGCTGTAGACGACGTTCCCGATCAGCGTCGAGTTGCTGCCGCCGACGAGCAGCGGCGTGATGAAGTCGCCGAGCGTGAGCGAGAAGGTGAAGATCGAGCCTGCCACCACTCCCGGCAGGATCAGCGGCAGCACGACGCTCCTGAACGTGCGCCAGCCCTTCGCGCCCAGATCGGCCGAGGCTTCGATCAGCGAGTCGGGCACGCGCTCCATCGCGGTCCAGACCGGCAGGATCATGAACGGCAGCCAGATGTAGCTGAACACGATCCACATCGCGGTGTTCGTGTAGCCGACGTTGGCATGCAGCCCGATCTTGCCGAGGAAGTAGTTGAGGATCCCGTCCTTGGCGAGGATCAGCCGCCACGCGAACACGCGCACGAGGTAGCTCGACCACAGCGGGATCAGGATCGCGACGAACAGCACCGAGGAGAGCCGTCTCGGTGCCACGCGCACCGCGAAGAACGCGAACGGCACGGCCAGGATCGCATCGGTGACCGTCACCGCCGCGGCGATCCCGATCGTCCGTAGCGCGATCGTCCGGTAGACGGGTTCTTTGAACAGCCGTTCGAAGTTGGCGAAGGTGAATTCGTGGATGATCTTGCCGCTGAGCGGGTCGACCTTCCACAGTGCCGAGAGGAACAGCAGGACCAGCGCCGCCAGGTAGATCAGCACGAACCAGGCGCCCGGTGCCGACAGCAGCAGGACGGCCCGCAGCCACGGCCGGCGGAAGAAGGCCGCCGAGACGCGGGTGCGGGCCGTCGGGGAGGCGGGGCCGGGGGATGGGAGCCCACCCCCCCCGCCTGCTGCGATTGTGCTGCTAGCCAACCGCGCCGCCTACCCTGTTACTTCCGTCCACTTCTGCTGCCACACCGAGTAGTCCATGCAGTTGCTCTGGCCGTTGCCGCATTCGGCGACGGGCGTCTTCCAGAACTTGATGCTGTCGAAGTACGCCGCAGGCGCGTTGGCGTGGTAGGTGGTGCAGGACCCCTTCTTGATCTTTTCCATGTAGGGGCAGGCCTTGGTGTTGGCCGGCGTCTCGCCGAAGGAGATCGCCTGCTCGGCCTGGATTTCCGGCTTTGACACCCAGTTCACCCATTTGTAGGCGCAGTTGGGGTGTTTCGCGTGCGCGGAGAGCATCCACGTGTCCGCCCAGCCGGTCGCGCCCTCGACCGGGATCCGTTCGGCCACCGGCACGTGCGCCGCGATCAGCGTGTTGTACTGGTAGGGCCAGGACGCACCCACGGTCGCGTCGCCGCTCTTGAAGAGTTCGATCTCGTCAGAGGCCAGCGCCCAGTACTTCTTGATCAGCGGATGCTGTTCCTTGAGCAGCTTCACGGCCGCGTTGAGCTGCGGTTCGGTCAGCTCGTAGGGGTCGGTGATGCCGAGGCTCGGCTGGTGGTGGGACAGGTACAGCGCCGCGTCCGCGATCTGGATCGGGTTGTTCGGCACGGTGATCGAGCCCTTGTTCTTCGGGCTGTAGATCGCTTCCCAGCTCGTCGGTGCCGGCGACAGCGATTTCGTGTTCCACATCAGGATGTTCGGGCCCCACTGCAGCGAGATCCCGTAATGCACGCCTTTCACGGTGTTGTGCGCCGGCGACTTCAGCTGCGGGATGAAGTTGTTCCATTCCGGCACCAGCGCCACGTTCATCGCCGCGACGTTGCCGCCGGCGATCAGGCGCAGGCTGGCGTCACCGGAGGCGGAGACCATGTCGTACTGGTTCCCGGCCTGGCGCATCAGCGTGACCATTTCGTCCGAAGAGCCGGCGTACTTGGCATGCACCACGCAGCCGGTCTGCTTTTCGAACGGCTTCACCCATTCGGGCTGGGCGTAGCCTTCCCACGCGACGAGGTTCAGCTGACCCTCGCCGTTGCCGATCTTCGTCGGCAGGTTGCTGCTCGCCGAGGATTTGCTCGACGAGCTCCCGCAGGCGCTCGCGCCGACGATCATCGCCAGCAGCACGGCCCCCAGGGCCCAGTCGACCTTCGCGAACCTCATGTCTCAGTCTCCTCCTGTGGTTTGGCTCCCAGCACCGACGCGTCCTCGGGCCGCCAGAGCAGACGCACCTTTCGACCCCGCTCCCGCAGGGCCTGCTCGGCTGACATCTCGAGGTTCTGTCTGAGTACGACGATCGTCTCCCCCCGGTCGGTCTCGACGACGTAGCGCGTCACCGAGCCGAGGTAGGCGACCTCACGCACGACTCCCGCGAGCGAGCCGGGGGTGTCCTCCCCGTCGCTCAGCAGGCGGATCTTCTCCGGCCTGATCATCACCCGGCGGCCGTCCTGGTCGATCACGTTCGAGGTGCCGACGAAGCCGGCGACGAACTCGTTGACCGGGCGCTCGTAGATCTCCCCCGGGGTCCCGACCTGCTCGAGGCGCCCGTCGGAGAAGACCGCGATGCGGTCGCTCATCGTCAGCGCCTCGTCCTGGTCGTGGGTGACGTAGACGAAGGTGATGTTCTCGCTCAGCTCCCGCTGGATCGACTTCAGCTCCAGCTGCATCTGCTGGCGCAGCTTCAGATCCAGCGCGCCGAGGGGCTCGTCGAGGAGCAGCACGCGCGGCTTGTTGACGATCGCCCGCGCGAGCGCGACGCGCTGGCGCTGGCCGCCGGAGAGCTGCACGGGCCGGCGCTCTTCGACGTTCGGCAGCCGCACCATCTCGAGCGCGGCGCGCGCCTGCTCGGCGCGCTCGCGCTTGCCGACCCCCTTGACCCGCAGCCCGTAGGCGACGTTGTCGAGCACGCTCATGTGCGGGAACAGCGCGTAGTCCTGGAAGACCGTGTTGACGGGACGCTCGTAGGGAGCGCTGCCGGTGACGTCGAGGCCATGCAGCTCCACGCGCCCGGTGTCGGCCGGCTCGAAGCCGGCGATCACGCGCAGCGTGGTGGTCTTGCCTGAGCCCGAGGGGCCGAGCATCGTGAAGAACTCGCCGGTGGCGATCTCGAGGGACAGGGACTCGATCGCGACGACGTCCCCGTAGGTCTTGCGAATGCCGCTGAGCCGCACCGCCGGCGCGCCTTGCGCGTCACCGGCTGACGGGGAACGCCCGCTGGGGGCGTCCATCGTCGTACCGCCACCGGCCACCACGGGGGCGAGTCTATTATCCGCGCCCGACACCGGCAACTGGCCGGGCTGGACAAACCACCCCCGGCCCCTGCTCCGTCTGGTCCGCGTTGACCGGCCCGCATCCTCTCCGTTTTGGAGCGCCCCTTGTGTCAAATCGGCGCGTCGGATGTGTCGAGTCTGCAAGTTCTGCGCGCGAAGGCTTGGCGCGGCGAGGGCGGCGCCCTAGCGTCGGCGCGAGAACCTGAAAAGCGGCCCGGCGGTGCGTCAACACCCCGGGCCCGGCACCGAGTCGCTCAGCCTCGATGCCCGCCGATTGTCGCGAAAGCGCGGTGAGAGCACGCGTGCGCGCCGGCCGGCGACGCGGGGCGGACGCCGGGGAAACGGAGGCGAGGATGGGCGGACCGCAGCGGACGGGGCGCGAGCCCACGGGGGAGCAGGTGCTCGCGGCGCTCGACCGCGCGGCCCGCCACCGTCTGCCCTCTCCCGGGGCGGTCGCGGCACGCGCGCTGCTCGAGCATCTCGCGCTGGCGCCCCGCTCGGCCGCCGCCCGGGCGGCGCGCGAGCGGCTCGCGCAGCTCGAGCGCGCGGGCCTGCTCACGGCCTCGCGCGAGCACGGTGTCCCGGTCTGGTCGCTGAGCCGGCGCGGGGCCGTGGCGCTCGCCCGTGCCGGCGCCCAGTCGCTGCCGGAGTCGCCCCGCCACCGCGCGTGGCGGCAGGCCCGTACCGCCGCCGCGCAGGAGCTGCCGCGATTCGCGGCGCGCCTCGGCGCGACGCTCGCGGAGGCCGAGCGCATGCTCGACGCCGCGCCGTCGTCTGCGCAGTGGCTCGCGCTCGGCGCGAGGCTGGACGGCGACTGCCGGCGGATGGGCTCGGCCTGGCACTGCCTGCGCGAGTGGCCCGAGCCCGGCGACGAGGCGGTCGACCCGGACGCATCCGCGCTCGCGGGGGCGGACACGCCCGGCGCGCGCGAGGCGCTGAGGGCGCGGCTTGCCGCGCTCCGCAACGTGCGCCTGTGGCGCGAGGCGGACTGAGCTCAGGCCGCCGCCGGCGCGCGCTCGCGCTCGTCGTACATGCGCAGCGCGAAGGCGCCCGCGGCATGGGCGCGCCCGCGCTCGACGAGGGCTTTGGTGGGTGCGTCCAGGAGCTCGAACGGCGGCAGCGGCGTGCCGTACACGGACGGCAGCACGATCGGCGCGGCGAGCGCCGCGAAGGTCAGGTCGGCGGCGCTGAAGCGCTCGCCGAGCAGGAAGGGGCGTCCGTCGGCCAGCAGCTCGGCGACCCAGTCGAGCTCGGCGAAGGCGACCGCTTCGTCCTCGCGCTCGATGCCGGGCTCGATCTCCAGCACGCGGGCGATGAAGCGCTGGGCCAGCGGCAGGCCCACGCGCAGCGCGCGGTCCTCCCAGCGCGGCACGCCCTAGTCGTTGTAGCGCAGCAGCAGATCGCGCTGCTCGAACATGCGCACGTAGATCAGCCGCCGCCCGTGCGGTCCGAGCCGCTCGTCGAGCCGGCGGCAGACCGCCAGCTGCTCCTCTCGCTCGGCGCCCTCGCCGAACAGCCGCAGCGAGGGATCGCCGTGCGCGTCGGCCCATTCGAGGATCTGCTCGGACTCGCCGATCGCGCCTTCGGGCGTGACCAGCACCGGTACCGTCTGGCCGCCACCCGCGCGGCGGGCGTAGAAGCGGTGGAGGCCCTGCACGTGGGGCTCCTCGCGGTAGGCGATGCCCGCGCGCTGCAGCGCCCAGCGGGCCTTCTCGCAGTAGTGGCTGATCGGGATCGTGATCAGGCGCAGCATCTGCAGGCGCAGTATGGCCCTTTGCTAGCGTCCCCGTTCGGTGGCCGAGTTCGAGGAGTGGGAGATCGTCCTGCACGGACGCCGTGCCGTCTACCGGATCGCCGGCGAGGGCCCTCCGGTCGTCCTGATCCACGGCATGCTGAACTCCTCGAGCCACTGGCGCGCGGTCGCAGACCGGCTGGCCGCCACGCACACCGTCGTCGCGCCCGACCTGATCGGCCACGGCGACTCGGCCGCGCCGCGCGGGGACTACTCGCTCGGCGCGCACGCCGCCAGCATCCGCGACCTGCTGACCGCGATCGGGATCGAGCGGGCGACGTTCGTCGGGCACTCGCTCGGCGGCGGCGTCGCGATGCAGTTCTTCTACCAGTTCCCCGAGCGCGTGGAACGGCTTGCGCTGGTCTCGAGCGGCGGGCTCGGCAGGGAGGTCTCGCCGATGCTCCGCACAGCCGCCCTGCCGGGCACGGCGCCGCTGCTGTCGGTGACCATCCATCCCCGTCTGCTCGGGGCGATGGCCACGCTGGGCGCGCGCATGCGCGAACGGGGGATGAACAGCGGCGCCTATCTGCAGGCGGTCGTGCGGGCGCTGCGCCCGCTGCAGAACGCGGGCGCGCGTGAGGCGTTCCTGCAGACGCTGCGCTCGGTGATCGACGTGCGCGGGCAGCGTGTGAGCGCGACCGACCGGCTCTACCTGCTCGAGGCGATCCCGATGCTGATCGTCTGGGGCGAGCGCGACCACACGATCCCGCTCGAGCACGGCCGCGCCGCCCACCGGGCGCTGCCGAACAGCATGTTCCGCACGCTCCCGGGCGCGGCCCACTTCCCCAATCTCGAAGACCCCGAGGGCCTGGCCGCGGCGCTGCTCGAGTTCATCGGCGCCACCGACCCGGTGCCGCCGGAGGCGCTCTCCGAATGGGGCTCGGTGCTCGAGGGGCGCGCCCCGCGCAGCCGCCGCGCCGGCGGCGCGCTGGTCTAGACGCTTCGCTCGGCGGCCGGCTGGGCGGCGCCCAGGAGCTCGACGAGCGCCTCGACGCACGCCGGGTCGAACTGGGTGCCGGCGCCGGCGCGCAGCTCCGCGAGCGCCTCCTGGCAGGAGCGTCCCGCGCGGTAGGGCCTGTCGCTCGTGATCGCGTCGAAGGCGTCGGCTACGAGCATGATCCGCGACGCCTGCGGGATCGCCTCGCCGGCGAGCCCGTCGGGATAGCCCGAGCCGTCGAAGCTCTCGTGCGAGTGGCGCACCCAGGGCACGATCGTGGCGAGACCGTCGATGCGCGCGATCAGCTCGGCGCCGGCGACGCTGTGGCCCTCGATGACCGCGCGCTCCTCGGCCGTCAGCGGCCCCGGCTTGGCGAGGATCCGTTCGGGGACCGTCACCTTGCCGACGTCGTGCAGCATCGCCGCGATCCTGAGCGTGCCGAGCATCTGAGGACCCCAGCCGAGGCCGGCGCCGATCTCGACCGCGAGGTCCGCGACGGCGCGCGAGTGCTCGTGCTCGGTGCTCATGCGCATGTCGACGGTGTGCGCGAGCGTGGCGGCCCAGCTGAGGCGCTCCTCGACCGCGGTGCCGCGCTCGCTCGGCCTGCCCTCGCGCAGCGCATAGAGGCGTGCGTCGGCAGCCCGCATCAGTTCCTCGAAGACGATGCCGTCGAGCGGGAAGGTCGCGACGCCGATCGAGCAGCGCTGCCTGCGGCTCAGCTGGTCGGTGAGGCGCGACGCCGTCTCGAGCGCCTCGGAGGGCTCGATGTCCGCCAGCAGGACCGCGAACTCGTCGCCGCCGATGCGCCCGATCGCGTCGGCGGGGCGCAGGCCCTCGCGCAGCGTGCTGACGACCCATCGCAGCAGCTCGTCACCGGCGCCATGGCCGAGGCGGTCGTTGACGTCCTTGAAGTGGTCGACGTCGAGCACCAGCACCGCGCCCTGGCGGGCCGTCCTCGCCGCCGTTGCGATCTCCGCCACGGCCCGCTCCTCGAAGCCCCTGCGGTTCAGGCATCCGGTCAGCGCGTCGGCCCGCGAGACGTCCATCAGCGCCTGGTGCTGGTGGTCGTGGTTGCGCGCCTGCCACGCGCTCATCGCGCCCGTGCAGAACAGCATCGCGGTGAAGAGCAGCTCGTAGCTCAGCGGCGCGCCGCCGAGGACGATCGCGAGCGCCACGTATGAGGCCATCGTCAGCAGCCCCACGAACACCACCGAGGCGAGCGGGTAGGACATCGCCGCGAACACGACCGGCACGAACAGGACCAGCGCGAGCGGGCTGCCGGTACCGCCGTCGAGGGCGACGGAGGCCACGATCAGACCCAGGTCCAGCAGGCTCCAGGCCAGGAAGAAGTGCTCGCGCCAGGAGCTGCGCACGATCCGCGCCCGCGGCAGCCGCGAGATCGTGAACGCCCCGGCCAGGCCGACGGCGTAGAGCACGGTGATGACGGCGCGGTGCGGCTGCTGCCAGGTCAGCGCGACGTACAGCGACGCCGCCGCGACGACGACGTAGCTGAGCCATACGCCGGCCGTGAAGGTGGCTTCGCGCATGCGCAGGGCGGACTGATCAACGATCCCGCGCTCGTCCATATCCCCTTATCGGGTGATGCAGGCCAGACCTGAGAGCTGCGGCGCGGCCTGTGGACGCGCCGCGGAACGCGCGTCAGCCGGCTGCCTGGGCCGTGCGCCACGCGGGCGGGTACGGCAAGGGCCGCAGCGTGCCTTCGAGCTGCTCGCGCAGCGGCTCGAACGGCGCCGGCAGCGACAGGCGCTCGCCCAGGTGCTCCTGCTCCTCGTCGATCGCGAAGCCCGGGCCCATCGTCGCGATCTCGAACAGGACGCCGCTCGGCTCGAGGAAGTAGACGGATTTGAAGTAGAAGCGTTCGACCACCGGTGTCGGGCGCGCTCCGGCGTCGGCGATCCGCTCGCGCCACGGCTCGATCTCGTCCATGCGCGCGGCGAACGCCACGTGGTGGACCGAGCCGGCGCCCTGGCGGCGGCTCAGCTCGGGCGGCGCCGGGTCGTATGCGTAGGTGCTGCCTCGCGCCGAGCCGCGGACCTCCCAGCTCTCCCCGTTCTGGCGCGCGAAGCCGAGCACCTCGGAGAGCAGCGCCTGGCTGCGAGGCGGGTCGTTGCTGTACGCGCGCACGCCCTCGAAGCCGAGCAGCGCGTGCTCGGCGGGGATCTCCGGGCTCTCGGCACGCAGGGGCGCGTCGCCACTCGAGTCGACCACGAGCTCGTGCTCGAGCCCCTCCGGGTCCGCGAACAGCAGGCTGTCGCCGGTCGGGCGCGCGTCGACGCCGTGGGCGATCAGGTGACCGCGCCAGAACTCGAGCGCCGCCTCGGAGCCCACACGCCAGACGATCCGGTGCACCATGCCGGCGCCCGCCACGCCCGGCGCCGCGCCCGGGTACTCGAAGAACGTGAGGTCCATCCCGGGCGAGCCGTGCTCGTCGCCGTAGAAGAGGTGGTAGACGGACGGTTCGTCCTGGTTGACCGTGCGCTTGACCATCCTCATGCCCAGCACGCCGGTGTAGAACTGGACGTTGCCGGCCGCGTCGCCGGTGATCGCGCTGATGTGGTGTATGCCCTCGAGCTGCACGGCCGCGAGGAAGGCTAGCGAAGGGCGTGCGCTCCGCGGCCGTGCGATCATCGGCGCGTGCGCGAAGGGTCGCTCATCCCGCGCTTCGGGCGCGCGCGGCGCGATCCCGAGGAGGCCGTGCTCGAAGGGTTCCACGCGGTCAAGCACGCGCTGCGCTTCGGCGCGCGGATCGAGCTGCTGGTCACACCCGACAGGAGCGCGCTGCTCGCGCTCGCCGAGCAGCTCGCGCCCGACCTGCCCCCGCGCCTGCAGGACGAGGCACGCGAGGTGGACGCGGAGCTGTTCGCGCAGCTCGTCCCGCTGCCCCCGAAAACCGGGGTCGTCGCGATCGCCCGGCGTCCCCCGGTCGAGGTGGATGGGCTGCTGGCGGGCCCCGCCGGCCCGCTGGTCCTGCTCGAGGACCCCCGCGACCTCGGCAACATGGGCGCGTGCGTGCGCGTGGCCGCCGCGGCCGACGCCGGCGCCGTGCTCACTACCGGCTCGCACGACCCCTGGCACGCGGACGCGCTGCGGGGCGCGGCGGGACTGCATTTCGCCCTTCCCGTCGCGCGGCTGGACGACCTGCACGCTCTCGCGGGCTCCGAGCGGCCGGTGGTCGGCCTGGACCCCGACGGCGAGGAGCTCGACCTCGCGACGCTCGACGAGCGCGCGATCCTCGCTTTCGGCACCGAGCGCGACGGTCTCAGCCCCGAGCTCGTGGCCCGGGCCGACGCGCTGCTGCGGATCCCGATGCGCGAGGGCGTCTCGAGCCTGAACCTCGCGACCGCGGTCGCCGCCGTGCTGTTCGCCCGGCGGCTGACCGCGGCCGGGCGCGGCTAGGCCGCGTCTTCGACGCCCGAGAGCAGCTCCCAGTTGCCGTCGAGGGCGCGCTCGGCGCAGGCCACCATCGCCGCCGCCTTCGCCTCCGGATCGGCCTCCGCCGCGATCAGCTCGGCGATCAGCCGCGCGGCCGCGCGGCCATGCTCGACGTCGCGCACCTCGTGCACGGCGAAGTACTCGGTAGAGGAGCCCGCCCGCCCGCCTTCCGAGACGAACGCGTAGTGCTCGCGCAGGCCCTCGAGCTTCGTGCGCGAGATCTCCGGCTGGGAGGCCTCGATCGCGTACAGCACGGCCAGGCGCTCGAGCAGGTCGGAGCCGGCGGTCCAACGCTCGGCGCAGCCGGCGGTCCGAGCGAGCGCCGGGGCATCCGTGCGCCCGTCGCACGCGGCGGCGAAGCCGTCCCACATCGCGATGTGCTCGCGCTCCTCCTCGGCGTGGCGGGCGAGCCCGTCGCGCAGCTCCCCGGGCGCCGCCTGAGCGGCCAGCCGCGAGGCCTCGGCCAGGGCCACAACCGCGTGGCGGTACTGCCCGGCGTAGAGGCCCAGCTCCTCGCGGCTCAGATCGCCGGCGCTCCAGCGGCGGTAGAAGGGGTGTGCCAGCACGTCGCGCTCGGCGCGGGCCCTGTCAAGGCTTTCGATCACGTCCATCTGCGTCTCCCGTCCAGGTCGAGTTTTGCTCCGTCGGCGGGAGGACAACGACCCCCCGGCGCAGAAAAGTATTCAACGGCGCCGACGCAGGGCCGCGGGGGCGGTTTGGTGTCCGTGGGCTCTGCCAGGCTGACCATTGGAGAGGGGGTCGCGTAGGCGTGTTGACCATCATCCTCATCGCAGGGGTCGCGCTCATGACGTGCGGCG
>Ga0134126_10003540_pt1 | contig 19546 bp, 17 predicted proteins | sample KB31752_FD_96881 | JGI IMG/M metagenome (GOLD analysis project Ga0134126, IMG submission 96881) | Terrestrial soil microbial communities with excess Nitrogen fertilizer from Kellogg Biological Station, Michigan, USA - KB3-175-2 | ecosystem: Environmental > Terrestrial > Soil > Unclassified ...
CATCTTCCGGCTGCCCGGAAATCGACTGCGTCCGTTCGCTGATTGCCGCCGACGAGATCGAGGCCGCCGGGCACCGAGCCGCCATACTCGGCGTCGGCGCCGACCGCGTCCTGATCGCCGCCGGCAAACTGAGTGAGGAAGCCTATCTGCGCGCGTTCGCCACCGCACTCGGTGCCGCATTCGAGTCGCTCGACGGCATAGCGCGCGAATTTTGTCCGCTCACTGACCAACGCCTGATCGAATCCGCCGCCGCTGGCATGCTGCCGGTCGAGATTGATCGTGAGCTCTATCTGGTGGTCGCCCCGCGCGGCGGTGCGGCGCGCCGGATTTGGCGTCTGATCGAGGAGAACCCGGCGCGCGCCCGGTGGTTTCGTTTCACCAGTGCAGAGCGTCTCAACCGATTTGTGTTGCACTATGCCAGCAAAGCAATCGCCGCTCGTGCCGCGCGCGAACTCAAACATACAAAACCGTTGCTCTCGGCCGGTCCGCCGCGCTGGCGCACGAGCATCGGTCCGGCCACGATTGCCGTGCTCCTCGCGGTGGCCGCCGTCGCACCGGCCGCCGCGACGCTCACCGTCGAGGTGACGCTGTCCGCGATATTCTTGGCATGGGTCGGCCTGCGGCTGACCGGCGTCTTTGCCAAATGGTTTGATGCCGATGCAACACGCGGCGCAACAACTGGCCTACCTGACGCCGCGCTGCCGGTCTATACCGTCCTGGCCGCGCTTTACCGTGAAGCGACGTCGGTCGATGGATTGCTGACGGCGATCGAGCGTCTGGATTACCCGGCCGAGAAGCTAGACGTGATCATCGCGGTAGAGGCCGACGATCGCGAAACGCGCGCAGCGATCGCCGACCGCAACTGCAGCATGCCTATCACGGTTATTCCGGTTCCGTCGCAAGGCCCGCGCACCAAACCCAAGGCGCTTAATGCTGCGCTGCCGTTCGCCCGCGGCACTTTCACGGTGATTTACGACGCCGAGGATCGGCCGGAGCCGAACCAATTGCGCCAAGCGTTGCAAGCTTTCCATACCGGCGGCAATGATCTCGGCTGCGTGCAGGCGCGGTTATCTATCGACAATAGCGCCGATAGCTGGCTCGCCGGACTTTTCACGGCCGAATATGCCGGGCAGTTCGACGTGTTTTTGCCGGGACTCGCTGCCTTGCGCCTGCCGATACCGCTCGGCGGCTCGTCCAATCATTTCCATACCGCGACATTGCGCGCGGTCGGCGCATGGGATCCCTACAACGTGACCGAGGATGCCGATCTCGGCATGCGGCTGGCGCGTTTCGGCCAACGATCGAATGTAATTGATTCCACGACTTATGAGGAAGCGCCGGCGAAATTCGGCCCATGGCTGCGCCAACGCACGCGCTGGTTCAAAGGCTGGATGCAGACCTGGCTGGTGCATATGCGCCTGCCCGGCCGGCTGCTGCGCGATCTGGGGCCGGCGGGCTTCCTCACTTTCCAGCTGATCATCGGCGGCAATGTGCTGGCGGCGCTGGTGCATCCTCTGTTCATCGGTGCGTTGATCTATTCGGCGGTGAGCGGCACCGCGATCTGGCATTACAATAGCGGAGCCGTTAACGTTCTCGCGGCCGTCTTTGGTACGACGGCGGTCATCGGCTATCTGACATCGGCTTTGCTCGGCTGGCTCGGACTATCGCGCCGTGGCCTGTTGCCGATGGCCTGGGTGCTGCTGTTGACGCCAATACACTGGCTGTTGCTCTCGCTGGCGGCATGGCGCGCGCTTTATCAGCTCGTGTTCGCGCCCTACGCTTGGGAGAAGACCGAGCATGGCCTGGCGAAAAGCTCACGGCGCAACGCAGATATGACGCGATCACTGGTGGAACTTGAGCGTCATCTCAGCGCAGTCAAGGAGCTCGGCAGCTTGCCGACGTTAGTCCCCGATCGCAATTCAGATCCGCTATGTTTCCGTCGCACCGCCGAGCACGATGGAGCGGGTGAGCGGCAAACGCTCGCCGGCTAGTAGGTCTGCAATGCCAACACGCCGCCGGGGCCGATCATCAGGCCCCAGGTTTCGTCGGCGCCGATTTCGACCTCATCGTTTTGTATGGGCTTGCCGGGCAACTTGATCGAATATTTGTATTTGCCGGGCGGCAGATCGAGTATCGGACCGTCCGGCCCCTTAGTACCGGCGCCGGCCGCGACCTTGATCGTCTTGTTGTTGAACGTGATCGCCGCCTGCGCGGCATTAATGTTGCCGAACATGATCTTGGCCTGCCCCGGTTTCGGCATGATGCCGGCCTTGGCTACCGCGTTCGGATTTTTGACAACGAGATCGACACTGGTAGCGCCGTCCTTGCGACCAAGCTTAAGCACCGCCGGGCCATCGGGCGACGTATACGCGACGACCGCTTTCTCAGCCGCCACGACGGTGCCCTGGGTTTCCTCTGTCCAATTGAGCTTACCGAGTTCGCGGCGATAGAAGCCCAGCACATCGGCGAGACCGAGCGGCACGCTGGCCTTGAGGTCGCGGCGGAACGGCGTCTGGCCACCCACGCTCATGGTATGGAGTTTGGGCAGCGGGAGACCACCACTCTCCTCCGCCACGAGATCGTCCGCGGTCGCGGGCGCGCTGGCGGGCGCGGCGGTCGCGGATGACGCATCCGATTTCGCCGCCAATTTCAGGCCCGGGCCGTCCGCTGAAACATTGGTCTTATTGCCCATCCGCATGATCGTGAACGAAACGGTTTTGCCGGCTTTCGCGAAGTTGAGCACGACCATGTTGGCGTTATTGATCACCGATGAACGCGAATCCCAGCCGTGCTCTTTCATAGCCGAGCGGTAAAAATCGGTGATGGTTTTGACGCCGGACGCGCTGCTGAACTCGAGCTTGCCATCGGCGGCGTCGAATTCGACGTCCTCCGCGGTGTCCGGCATGGGCACCGGCGCTTTGTTTTCCGCAAGCTTGTGCAACGCTGCTTCGGGTGCTTTCGGCCCCGGCGCCGTTCGCGGCGAATTTTGTTGTGGCAACCCGGCATCACGCATCATCTGCTGCATCTCTTTCATGGCGTCATCAACAGTATCGGTCTTGGGCTCGGCCTTGGGCGGAGCTTCAACTTTGGCGGCCGGTTTCGGCGTGACGTGTTGCACCAGGCTGACGATGGTCAGGTCATACTTGTGGCTGAGCTTTAGTACGGCCGGTCCGTCCGGCGACGTATAGTTGAGCGAGACTTCGTCTGGCTTGATGACCGCGCCCTGCGCCTCTTCTTTCCAATTGCGCGCCGCGAGTTCGCGGCGATAGAACGCCAGCACCGTGTCGACTTCGGCCAGCACGTGGGCGTACACTTCATGCTCGGTCGAGCCCCCGTTGTAGCCGGAGGTTTTGGTCAGCCTTGGACGCGGCAGGCCGAACATCTCCTTGTCGGTCTCAAGCGATTGCGCTTCCGCAAACGGCGGAACTTTGATTTCGGCATTAGTCTTGCCGTCTTCGCGACGTTGTAACGTCAGCACGATCGGACGCTGCGTTCCGCGAATGAAATAGGCGATGGCGCCGTTGGCTATTTTTCCTTCAAACTTCGCATTCGGCCAATGCGTCGCGGCGTCGGTCGCCGACAGCGGCGACCAGCCCATCGCACCCAGTTCCTTGCGATAGAAATCGAACGTCGCATCGGTCGTGCCAGCGGTGGTTAAATTCAGGTACGGCCGATTCTCGTCGAACACGACGTCTGTCGCATCATCAGGAACAGCCAAGGCAAATCTCAGCCTCTTCGGCGAATAGTAGACGGTAGTTTGGTCGGTAGTCGTTTCGTTTTTGCCCACAGAGATCGTGTACGACACCGACAAACCTTGCCGTCCCCTTTTAAAGAAGGCCAAGGTCGAGTGCCGCTTCTCCAACGGCGGGACGTATTCCTTCCAGCCATCGGCGGCCAAAAGCTTGCTGAGCGCCGCCGTTGTGGTCGGAAGATTGCCCGGAACCGAATAGACCTCGTTGTCCGATGACGACCGGGCGGAATCTTCCTTGGCGCCGTCGAGCCGCGGCAGATGCTGGACGTCGACCAGCACGGCGCCCGTATTGTCGCTGTTGAAGAATTCCCGCTTCATCGTCTCCAGCATTCCGACCGGCAATTCCTCGAATTTCAACTTGAGTCGGCCAGCTTCGATGCGCTCGAGTTGGAGCGCCGCCAACCGTTTGGCGCCCTGCACGTAATAGGCATAGGCGCCGCTCTTGGTTAGTTCGCCTGCGGTGCCGCTCGTCGGCTGGACGTCGTTTAGTCTCTGCGACCACAGCGACCAGCCGCGATCGCCAAGTTCCTTGCGATAGAAATCCAGCGTCTTGTCGATCGATTCTGCGGTGACCAGCGTCAGTAGCGGCCGATTAGGATCGAACGTGATGCCGGTGGCATCCTTCGGAAAGGGCAGATCATTCTTGAGCGTCAAGGTGGCGTATTGCACGCTGGTGGCGTTGTTCTGCGCGGGCGCGATCGTGATGAATACGCTCAGCGCTTGCGAACCCTTCTTCAACGTCATCTGCCGCAACTTCTCATCCTGGCTGTAGGCAGTGTGCGGAGCGGCGTATCTCTGCCAGCCCGCAATAGCGAGTGCCTTGTCAACCGTTTCGGCGGTCCGCGCGACCGAGTCGGACGAAGTAAAAATTGTGCTGGCCGGGCTGGCGAAAATTTCCTTGGCCCCGGTCACCCGCGGCAGACGACTGGTGTCGAATACACCGGTATCCGTCTCCTGATCGGATTTGGAGCATCCGGCGGTAATTGCCGCCAGACAGATTATTGCAAACACAAAACCGCGAGACTTGCTACCCGACGTGCCGCGCTTTGCGATCCCCAACCGTTTGTCGCCGCCCATGATCAATTCCTCCGTCAGGATGATTATATCTGAAAAACAATTCCCGCCGCACCAGACTTTACCGGCCGGGCAACGCAAGGCTTAGTCGCCGCCAAGGACGGTTTGGTTCGATGCGGTTATAAATATCGCCGCAGGTCGGCCGCCGCTTGCTCGGGCTTGCGGTCAAGCTTGAATGGCGCGACGAAGCGGCCTTGCTTGTCCATCAGATAGACCAGCGCGGTGTGGTCCATGCTGTACTCGCCGTTTTCTCCGGGCACTTTCTTGGCGTAGACCCGGTAAGCTTTCTCGGCGGCGTCGATCGCCTTAGGGTCTCCGGTAACGCCGACCAAATGCGGATCGAAGCTCGACAGATAATCCTTCATCACCGCCGGCGTGTCGCGTTCAGGATCGATAGTGATGAACAATGCGCTTGTCTTATCGGCATCCTTGCCCAGCGCGCGCAGAACCTCGGACAAATCGAACAACGTGGTCGGGCAGATGTCGGGACAGTGCGTGTAGCCGAAAAACACCAGGAACGGACGGCCCTTCATGTCCTGATCGGTGATCGGTTTGCCGTTCTGGTCGATCAGCTTAAACGGTCCGCCGATGGCCGAAGCGCCGGGACCGGTTCCCTGATAGTTGCTGACGAACAAAATTACGCCGAGGAAGATGACGAGTCCGGCCAGAAAAGCCGAGAAAATGAGCAGGACGTGCGTCGTTCGGGCCGTCATCGGGCGTCTTTCGGCTTGTTTAGAAGCACGCCGCCCAGCCGGTGCGCACGATTTCGAGAAACACGGCGGTACCGTAATACGCCCAAAGCGCTAGCGTCACCGCCATGGTTAACCCGCCAAAAAGGCCGAGTACAAGCAGCGGCCGCGACAGCCTTTCGGTGGACACAATCGCAGGCATTGCTTGTCTCCATAGAAGCCAATGCTTCAGATAAGACCTATCTCCGGCGGCGGCAACACGTAACGGAAACGGCAGGCGAATTTAACCATATCGACGCAATAAACCTTTGCAAATCCAGCCCTTCCGGCGCTTGCGTTGACTAACTTAGTCAAAGCCGCGATGAATAGGCAGGCTTCCAAATTCAGTCACTGACGGTTATGGAGAACGTGATGCGTAGCGCTTTGGCGATAGCTTTGGCGATCTCGATGTCGACAGCGGGCGCCGCTGTCTGGGCACAGAATGCGCCGGTCCCTGCCGCCGCTCCGGCGCCTGCGGCTGCACCGGCCCCCGCCGCAACACCTGCGCCCGTTGCGGCCAAATGCACCAATCCAAACGCGCTCGGCATCGAACGCACGGTACAGATCGACACCACCGGCGGTCCGGGATTTGGCTTCCAGAACTTCAAAGCCTACGACTTCCTGCGCGACCACGAGGTCGTGCTGACTTTCGACGATGGCCCGTGGCCCGGCAATACTGAGCGCGTCCTTAAGGCGCTGGCCGATCAGTGTACCCGTGCCATCTTCTTTCCGATTGGCAAGCACTCCGGCTGGCATCCCGAAATCCTCAAGCAGGTCGCGGCGGCCGGCCACACCATCGGCTCGCACACCTGGTCGCATAAGGACCTCACGAAGCTGACGCCTGACGAAGCCAAGGCGGAGATCGAAAAGGGCATTGCAGCGGTGAGCATCGCGCTCGGCAACCAGCCGGTGGGGCCGTTCTTCCGTTTCCCGGCGCTACGGAACCCGCCGGAAATGGTCAAGTATCTCGGCGAGCGAAATATTGGCATCTTTTCCACCGACTGGGACTCGTTCGACTTCAAGATGCGCCACCCGGACCAGGTGATTAAATCTGTGATCAGCAAGCTGGATAAACACGGCAAGGGCATCATCCTGATGCACGATTTCCAGCACGCCACCTCGGAGGCCGTTCCTGAGATCCTCAAGCAGCTCAAGGCGAAAGGCTTCAAGATTGTGCAGGTGGTCGGCAAGACGCCGATCGAGCCGCTGCCGGAATACAAGGAAGCCGTGCTCAAGGAGATGGGCGGCGGGCTGGAAGAAGCACGCCCGATGTCGAGCGTTATCCAGACCATCCAGGGCAACTAACGTTCAGGTTTGAGATTTAGACCGGCCGCGCAAATTCTACGCGGCCGGTTTTTATTGCGGGTGCGCCGCGCTTTGCAGCATGGCTTGGAATGCCTTGAATACCTTTTCCATCTGCGGCCGCTTGTAGGGAAATAGCTCGGGCGGATCCATCGAGTGGACGATCATTGCGGTCCCGACTTCGAAAACCAAAAGCTTTCCATCCTGGGTCTCGGCGCAATCGATCGGCAGATATTCGAGCCCAGTCCGCTCCGCGATTTCCCTGAAGGCTGCCTCATGCCGGGCGCCAAACCCGTTGTCGAAATTCGCCATGAAACGGGCTTCTTCGGCGCGCTTGGCCGCATCGTTACGCATGTCGGCGTTGAGGTAGTGGATCATCCAATGCTGCGAGATCGCCATATGACATACGAACGGACAACCATCGATCACGGCGATACGGGCCTTGCGGAATAATCCGTCGCGGTTGCGGTAGTCCATAAAGGGCGCGAGATAGAATTCATCATCCGGCCATTCGCGCAGATAAGCCTCGATGCCCGATGCACTGTCCAGCTTCACCAGGCCCATGCCGGCCTGCGACCAGGATGGTCGTGCGATGATCGGAAACACCGCACCGTCGAGAATTTCTTGGATCGCAACATCATTTGCGGCGACACCAGCAAACGTTTTGCGGTCGATGCGCGCATTCTTCGGCATGACGATATTGGGCGCGGATTTCAAAAGTTCCCAGGTGCCGGCCCGCGTCAGACGCGCGATGCGGTCAGGTGCATTGACGACCGGCCGCGGCCAGCACTTAACGAACCCGGAAATTTCGCGGAGCACCGGCGCGGTCTCGTCCGATTCGTCGATCGCCACCAGAGCGACGTCATGCTCCGGAGGTTCCGGCAAGGTCGTGCCCGGCACGACATACATCATATCGAGCGCGATGCTCGAGCCTTCTAGCATGAATTCCAGTGGCGTATTAGCCATGAAATCGCCGGGCGCCATGAAAGCCAGCAGCCTGAGCGGGCGATCCGCTGCGACGGCTGCGGGCCGTCGGTAAACGCGCTGCAGTTTCAACGCGGCCGATTGCAATTCACGGCGATCCTCAGGACGGCCCTGTAACTGGGCGATGATCGAAAGATCGAGCAGGGCGGCGGCGTCGGCTGGCTGCGCCGTGACGCGGTGGACCAGCGAATTCCATACCGGCGCCAGATCGAGGCCATCGAATGCCATCTGGCATAGCGCTGGCAATCCAATCGGCGTAGCCGGACGTTGTGCGTTCGCAAGAGCGAAATTGGCGTTCATTAAAATCCCCCGCGCGGTTTAAGCCGCGCAGCTTGTTGCGGCCGCCGCGGCGCCGAATTTCAGGACGGCGTTTAGCATCGCGTCGATGTCGCGCGGTTCGGTGCGGTGATTGACAATCGCCGCGCGAATCGCGAGACGGCCGCCGATGATCGTAGTTGACGGCGCCGCAATACCGGATTCGTGCAAATCCGCGACGATCTTGGCATTCAACCGGTCGATATCGTCGCCGCGATGACGGAAGCACACGATGTTGAGTGACACCGGCGCCAACAGCTCCAACTCGCAAGAGGTCGCGATTTTGATCTCGAGGTAGCGCGCCAGCTCGCAGGTCCGCGATATCATCGCGCCGAGCGCATCTGTGCCGTAGACTTTGAGCGTGAACCAGGTCTTCAGCGCGCGAAAACCGCGCGACAAATCGGGACCGAAGTCGCAAGGCCACGATGCGCCGGCGGCCAGCCCACGGGTTTCACGTCTCAGGTAAGCAGCGGGCGACGCAAAAGTGTCGCGATGCAGTGTGCCGTCGCGGACCAGAATAAAGCCAGCGTCATAGGGCACCTGCCCCCATTTGTGGAAATCAAGCGCGATCGAGTCGGCTTCCTGGATGCCGGCAAGCCGCGGTGCGATATCCGGCGCCATGATGGCAAGCGCGCCGATGGCGCCATCGACGTGGAACCATATTTTTTCGCGCCGCGCAATCGAAGCCAGCACGGCGAGAGCATCGATCGCCCCGGTGTCAACGGTGCCGGCGTTACCGACCACGAGGAACGGCGTCAGGCCCGCGATGCGATCCTGTACGATCGCCAGATTAAGCGCGTCGATGTCGATTTGACCGAAACCGTTGGAGGGAATCACGTGCAGCGCCTCGATGCCGAGGCCGGACAGATCCATTGCCTGCGCGATGCAGCCATGCGCGGCGGCCGATGCATAGGCAACGAGCCGCTGCTCGGTCGATCCGACGCCTTTGCGGCGCACCTCGACGCCGAGTGCGCGGGTGCGCGCGATCAGCACACCGAGCAAATTCGCCATCGACGTACCGGTCACGAACAGCCCGCTTGTACTGTCAGGAAATTCGAATACCTGGCATAGCCAGTGCACAATCTGCCGCTCGACTTCGATCGGCATGTGATCCCGGCCGCCGAGATTGGCATTGAGGCCGGCGGCGAGCATCTCTGCCAGTATGCCGGGCACGTTGCCACCGCCATGCACCCAGCCCATGAAGCCAGGATGCGCGTTGCCGGTGGTGTAAGGAAGAATATTGCGCATGAACTCGTCATGCACGGCGGCCAGATCGGCCGGCCCGGTTGGAACAGCCTCGTGAAAGCGGGCGCGGACGTTATCGGGAATCGGCTGCCACACCGGCCGGTCACGGATGTTCTCGATATAATCAAGGATATCGTCGAGCATCCGGTGCCCTTGGGCACGGGCACTTGGCCAGTCCACCGGGTCCAGATTGCCGCCAGAAATCGAGAAAGGTTCGGTCCCCATTCCACCGGCAAGTTTTCATTAATAGATTAATAAAATGTATCGTTAACGAGATGCTAACGCGCCGATCCCTTTCGGTGCAGCCGCTCCGACGTAGCCAGCATTACAGCCCGGGCCAGTGAGGCCTGAAAGGTGCGCACAAGTCCCTCAGCCTCGCTCAATTCGGGCTCGGCCTCACAGCCGTGCCCCGCCACCCAGAGCAGCGCGGTCAAGGGCTCGTAGGCGCCGAGCCGTTCCGGTAATTTGCTGTACGGCCGTGGATCGTCGGCCTTCGGCCGATAGACTTTCATGTCCGTGAGCAGAGCGAGACCCTGTGCCCAGAACATAAGGGTCAGAGCGCCCAGACCGGCGCAGACCGCGGGAGCGGCAGACGTGGTTTTCACAGAGTGAGGCATAGTCCCCGATCCCAGGCCCGGATTTTGGGCGTTTTGGTGGCTCTCCGCCAGAGGACCGCGGATTCAAACCCAGAGGTTTATGGGACGGCGCGCCGCGAGAAGGCGGTGAAAATCGACGACACCTCGGTGGCGTGATCATAGGCGATCCGGCTTGCCACCATGAATAGCGTCACCGCTAAAACGACCTGCAACGTGCGCTCGGGGACGCGGTTGGCGAAAAAGCTGCCGAGGAAAATGCCCGGCAGCGAGCCGACCAGCAGTGAGGCGATGATATGCCAGTCGACCGAGCCCATCATCCAGTGGCCAAGGCCGGCAATCAACGTAAGCGGCACCGCGTGCGCGATATCGGAGCCGACGATCTTGGTCATCGGCAACTGCGGGTAAAGCAGCACTAATAAAACCACGCCGATCGCACCGGCGCCAACCGAGGAGATTGTGACCAGCGCGCCAAGCACCATGCCTACCAGCACGGTGATGCTTGCCGTTCGCTTGGAATCAAGCGCACTGACGCGCGCGCGATAGACCGCGATGATCGGACCGCCAAATACCAGCACGAATGCGGTGGCGAACAGGGCGGCGCTGAGCACCAGCGTGATCAGGCCGCGCGCAGCATCGCCGCTGAGATTGAAGTGCGACAACACCGCCAAGGTGATGATGGTCGCCGGAATGCTGCCGGTCGCCAGACGCCGCACGACGCGCCAGTCGATACTGCGCGCCAGTCCGTGCACCAGGCTGCCGCCGGTTTTGGTGGCCGCGGCATAGAGCAGATCGGTGCCAACTGCAGTCGCCGGATGGATGCCGAACAGCAGGATCAGCAGCGGCGTCATCAACGAGCCGCCGCCGACGCCGGTCATGCCGACCAGCAAGCCAACGGCGAAACCGGAAAGCGAGTAGAGCGGATCGATCATGGACATGGAACAGCCTGGCCCCGGAGGCGTTTTGCGATCGTACAACAAAGCTAACCACATCCGGTGCCGCCGGTCATCTTCACGAAACTGAGAGTTCCAAAATCGATTCTCTTCGGAGGGGTTATTCGAGCAATTTTCTGCTGTAATGGAGTTGTCAGACCGACAAAATAATACCTACTTCATAATATCTACTTTAGAGAATAATACCTACTTCAGAGAACAAACTATTTTTTATCGCAAACCGAGCCCAATGGGGTGGCTGCCATAAGTGCCGGACATCGTCACGCTCACAATCAACCCCGCCATTGACATTTTCGTCAATGTACCGCGCGTGGAAGCGACGCGGAAATTGCGCTGCTCACCGCCCAAGCGCGACCCCGGTGGTGGTGGCATCAACGTGGCGCGGGTGGCGCACCGGCTGGGCAGCGATGTGATTGCGATATATCCGATCGGCGGCGCCATCGGCAAACTGCTGCACCGCTTGGTCGACCGCGAGGGCATCGCCAGCCTGGTCACGCCGTCGCATGTCGAGACGCGAGAGAATTTCACGGCATTCGAAGAAACGACCGGTGAGCAATACCGGTTCGTGCTGCCGGGCTCGCGGCTGCATCCCGCCGAGTGGCAGGACTGTCTCGACAAGCTCGCCGCGCTAGCCGCTAAGCCGAAATTCGTCGTCGCCAGCGGCAGCATACCGCCCGGCGTGCCGGACGATTTTTTCGCGCGCGTGGCGCGACACGCCAAGACGCTAGGCGCCAAAAGCGTGGTCGACACCTCGCGTATTGCGCTGAAAAAAGCGCTCGATGAAGGCGTCACGCTGATCAAGCCCAATCTAGTCGAATTGAGTGATTTTCTGGGGACGTCACTCGATCGCGACGAGGACCGCATCGCGGCCTGCCGCAAGCTGACGGCCGACGGACGAACCGAAATCGTGGCGCTTACGCTCGGTGAGCAGGGCGCTCTGCTGGTGACGGCCGATCATGCTTGGCGCGCACTGCCGATGGCGATCGATGTCGTGAGCACGGTTGGCGCCGGCGACAGTTTTCTCGGTGGTTTGGTCGCCGCGCTGGCGGACGGCAAATCGCTGGAGGAGGCGTTCCGCGTGGCGGTCGCCGCCGCTTCAGCGGCCGTGCTGACGCCGGGCACCGGCCTGTGTCAGCCGGAAGACGTCAAGCGCCTATTGCCAAGGGTCCAGATCCGCGAGGTCGAGGCGGTTATCTCATAGACATACGTTGATCATTGGCTTGATCGTGGCAGAAGTTCGCAGCGTACTTCTCTGCCAGTCTGCGCATTTCCTCGCCGTATTTGTTACGGTCGGTACCGGTCCATTCGCGCGCCAAATCGGCGAAAGTTACCGGCCGGCGCAGACGGCGCATGACGTCCTGCACATCGTCTTGTACTTGGCGGGTGCGTTTGGCGACCGGATCGGGCACACCGATGGTCGAATACATCAAGACGTGCTGCAGATGCGCGAGCACGCCGGTAGCGACGTCGTTGAAATGCTCGCCCGGCTTGCCGGAAATCGTGGCGCCGATACCGGCGAAATTATTGTCCAGCGATGACATCGAAGCGGGCGCGCCGTCCGGCCGGCGAAAGGTCAGATAGTTTGTCTCGATCAGCATCTGGAAAAATGCATAGTCCCAGCGCACCGCGACGCACTTTTCCGGCGCGCGCGCGACGCATTTGCCGATGCTCTGATAGAGCGTGGCGATGCGGCTGAAGCGCGGATCAATCTGGCGATGGATCCTTGCGTTGCGGTCGTCGACGAAGCGCATCAAGGCGGCCGGCGTGACGCAGGCCGGTACGGCATTGTCGGCGGAGGCGATGATGCGCGGCAGCGCGGCGGCTTGCGTGGCACCCGGCAGCAACAGAAACGCAAGCAACAACAATAGTCTGGCCGTCATGTACGCCCGCTACAAAGTCCGGCGGGCACTTAAACCGAATTTAGTTAATTTTTTGCCGATTACGACAATCGCAGCTGCCTTTAGGCGCCGGTTCCACCCAGCAGAAATTCCTTTTCGCCTTTTTCAGTCAGTAATTTCTCGAAATATGCAATGGTGCGCCCCAGACCCTCCTTGAGCTGCGTTTTCGGCGCCCAAGAAAGTTGCTCTTGCGCGCGCGAGATGTCGGGTCGGCGTTGGCGCGGATCGTCTTCCGGCCGCGGCCTGTGGACGACGCGCGAACGCGAGCCGGTCATAGCGATGATGTTCGAGGCGAGATCGAGCACCGAGATTTCCCGATGATTGCCGATGTTGAGCGGTCCGATGATCTGGTCATCCGTCGCCATCAGGCGCACAAGACCATCGATCAAATCGTCGACATAGCAGAATGACCGGGTCTGCGAGCCATCGCCGTAGACGGTGATATCGCGGCCAAGCAGGGCCTGCACGATGAAATTCGAAACCACGCGCCCATCTTTGGGATGCATGCGCGGTCCGTAAGTGTTGAATATGCGCGCGACCTTGATGCGCAATTTGTGCTGCCGCCAATAATCAAAGAACAGCGTCTCGGCGCACCGCTTGCCTTCGTCATAGCAGGAGCGCGAGCCGATCGGGTTGACGTTTCCCCAATAATCTTCAGTCTGCGGGTGAACGACTGGGTCTCCGTATACTTCCGATGTGGACGCCTGAAGGATCTTCGCCCTCACGCGCTTGGCCAAACCCAGCATATTGATGGCGCCGTGCACGCTGGTCTTGGTGGTCTGCACCGGATCGTGCTGATAGTGGATCGGCGAAGCCGGGCACGCCAGATTGTAAATCTGGTCGACTTCCAGATAAATCGGAAAGGTCACATCGTGACGAATGAGCTCGAAGCGCTTGTCGTCCAACAGATGCTCGATGTTGCGTTTAGAGCCGGTGAAAAAATTATCGAGGCAAATGACCTCGGCGCCGTTGGCAAGCAGACGCTCGCACAAATGCGAACCAAGAAATCCGGAGCCCCCGGTGATCAAGATACGCGGTTGCAAGTGCATGTCGAATGTCCCCAGGTCGCCGAAAACGCAAACTATCGGCAAACGATGCGCCAAAATTGGATTTTAGGGCGTAATGAACACCTGGCAAAGCATTCATTTCGAAGCGTATGGTAAACGGCGGCGACACAACGCACTGGAGTTGAATTCGATGGAGCGGGCGAAGGGAATCGAACCCTCGTATGCAGCTTGGGAAGCTAGATGGCTCCCAAACATATCAAATGGACTGCTGCAAAACCGGACGTATTCGGCACCAATTATGTCAAAGGGTTAGGTTCCATTTACAAAATAGAGGATGAGATTTTTTCTTCTGCGCGTGGCGCCGAATTGATGCGATCTCCGTTTGCCCCCAAAAACGGACATTCACGGCTGCGTCTGGATACGTCGGAATTCGTTTTTGCAAGGATCGTATTAATTCGATCGAGCGCCCGAGCCCGATCGCGTAAAGTCTCGAAAGCTACGCCAGGACGCAGAAGCGAAGGCGAAGCCAGTCGTAGCCCAAGCGACAAGTGCTACCCACACCATAGCGTGCGATATCGACTTGAGCGGCGTAAAATCTGCCGCAAGCGACAATCGCAGACTCGCCAGCGCATACATCCCAAGCGGAAATACGAGACTCCAAAACATCGGCGTATAAGTCACCGGCACGCGGCAAATGCCATGCTTCCATATCCCGAATAATAGCAGCAGAGGAATCCACCACGTCGCCCAAGCCCACATGATGAGTGTGACCCCATCAATAAATGGTCGCATCGAGTGAAGGAAGGACATGTTGCTCTCGGTAAGGATAAGCGTCGATCCAGCATTGGTGGCAATTGCGGCGGCGCCCATGACCACCCACAAAAGCGGCGTGATGTCATCAGGCTCCACATCGAAGAAAAATATGCGATAGGCGAAGAGGGTGACGAAGATGCCGTAGAGCCCGAGGCCTACGCCCCATAGCATATGAATAAGCACAAACACTGTGGAGCTGAGACTGCCCATTCCCGGAGCGACAATTGTACCCAGGATGACCAAAGATTCGGTGCCAACTATTGCGATTAGCCAGCCGCCATGTACGACGTTGGCACCGCGGGCGGTATTAAGAAAGATCAGCACTGCAAAGCTGAAATAGATGAGGATGAACCAAACGGCGAGTGCGAATAGCCACATGAGCAGGGCAATGGTTGCAAACCCGCGTAAATTAATCCCGATGCCGAATACGTCAGTGCCCGCCACGATGGTAAAGAAAGAAAAGACGAGACGGGGGTTTGTGAGATCAGCCCACAGCGCCCGCGAGAACCAGCCAAAACGCAAGACCGTAAGCAGTACGAGGCAGGGATAGGCGACCAGATTTATCGCAAATAACCCATCGGCCCATCCGCGATAGTCCTCAAAAAACAGGGCGTTGGAGATAATTCCGGTAGCCATTACCAGTGCGAAGCAGCCTGGATAAAGTGCCGCGATCTCGTTATTGATCCATCTGACCAGTTGATGCGCAGGAGAGAAGTGCGAAGACGAATGCATGCTGCAGCTCCTACATCTCTGGGTCCCGATCCCATTTATCAGCAGCCGCGAGAAAAACTCTCACCGTGCTGCATTGCATAACACCAAGGGCAAGATTGATAGCATTTCTCGCGTGAACTACGGCACAAGTCATGAACAAGACAATATCCCGACCACCGCGCTGGACCACTATACTGGCTCTGGTCGCGGTCGCATTCGGCATCGTCACTATCATAGTCGGAGGGAAGACCCTGTTAAGTGAGGGAGAAGAAAGGGCCGCCGTCGGCAAAATCGTTCCCTTCGTTCTTTGGTTCAACTTCGTTGCTGGCTTTGCATACGTTATTGCGGGTGTCGGGCTGTTCATGTGGAAGCGTTGGGCAGCCAAACTGTCAGCGGTCATCGCCAGCGCGACAATTGCCGTGTTTATCGCGTTTGGAATCCACGTTTTTCTTGGTGGCGAGTTCGAGATGAGGACGGTCGGTGCAATGATTATTCGTAGCGCCGTATGGGTCGTGATAGCCACATCAGCTTGTCGTACCCTCGGATCTTGCCAGCGCGGCACACGTGGCCCAGCGTAGTGACACAGGATAAGCATGCCTTACCCCCGGACCCGCGCCGGGACAGCGATCTGCTTAAGTTGGTCCAATCATCGAGGAACGACCGTCTAGGATCAGCTCGAGGACCGCATCTAAGCGAGCACGGCGAGCGTCGCATAAAGGGCGCCGCCCAGAGAAGAATGGCCAATATCCGGGCAGCGCGATGGAAGCGCACAAGCGGGGGAGTGAGCTGATAGTTGTTACCGGCGAAGAGCGTGGTCGAAGGCTCGCTTAAGGCAGATTGCGCCCGGATCGTTGGCGCGGTTCATCTGCCCGATCAAAGTAACCCATTCCTCATCGGTGGCTTCGTTGGTGTAGCGCTGCACGGTTTGGACGAGACAGGTCGCAAGATCGAGCCCTTCGGCGGCGGCATGTTGCTTGGCGGCCGTCAATAGCGCCAAGTCGCCGGTTCCGAGAATCGTTTCGACCGCACTCGCGTCGTCAGTCAACTTGGCAAGAATATCACCAAGCATGATCAGTCTTCCTTCAATGCACGCGGAGCGCATCGGCGCCGGCCAATTCGACACCCTCGATCTGAGCTGCCGAGATGAGCCGAGCGATGTATTGCGCGTCGGCGCGGCGCCGCACGCTCTCGCGCAGATAGTCGGCAATGCGGCTGGCGACCAGTTCATAGGGCAGCGTCCGCCCTTCCTGCATCCGGCCGAGGCGGATGATATGGAAGCCGTAGCGGGTCGCGATCGGCGTTTCGCACAATTGGCCGGGCTCTAGCGCCATCAGCGCCTGCTCGAACTCGGGCGTGGTTTGTCCCGCCGTGATCTGGCCGAGATTGCCGCCCTGAGCGGCGGACGAACAGCGCGAATAGGTTTGCGCCAGCGTTGCAAAAGCCTCTGGATTCTCATGTAGCGTCGCCAGCACCGCGCCGGCGTCGGTGCGCGCCTGCGCGTAAGCTTCGCGATCCGAAGGCAGCGCTGCAAACAATATGTGCGAGGCCTCGTAAATGTCGGGCGACCGGAACCTTCCGCCATTGCGGTCGTAAAAGCGTCGGCAGGTTTCGTCGTCCGGCTCGGGCACGGTTACCTCGTGCTCGACGACGCCGCGCATTGTCGCCTCCTCGTCGGTCTCGCGTCGTCCCTCGTCGTCGCTGATCGGCGCGGACACCAAGCCGATCACGCTCGCCCGCTGCAGCAACAGTTCGCGGATTACGAGAGCGCGCGCGGCCTGTTGCCAAGCCTCGATCGGCTTTGCCGCGGGATGGTATTGCATTTCGCGCACGATCGCATCGCGCGTAATCGCAACGCCGTTGACGCTGACCGCAGTCGGCTTGCCCGCTGGAATATTGGTGTGAACCGTGCAGGACATGAGTCCCTACTCCGCTGGTGCGGCGCTGCGCGCCGCATATTTAGGGAACGGCCCTGCCCGGCGCGTACGAACAACCTGGTAGCCGCGACGGCCGAGATACCAGACCGGCGCGCTCCAGACGTGCACGAGCCGCGTGAACGGAAACACCAGAAAGATCGTCATGCCGAGGAACAGATGGGCCTTGAAGATCGGGTGCACGTCGGCGATCAGCGCCGAGACGCCCGGCTGCAAGGTGAGGATGCCCTGCGCCCAGGTCATGAACTTCACCATCTCATGGCCGTCGAGATGATTGAGCGAGACACTGATGGTGGCAAGACCCAGCATGAGCTGCGCGTAGAGCAGCAACAGAATTGCGATATCGCCGAACGACGAGGTGGTGCGAATGCGCGCATCGAACAGCCGGCGATGCACCAAGAGTGTAATGCCGATGAAACAGAACACGCCGGCGACGCCGCCGACCACGATGGCCATCCATTGCTTGAAAGTATGCGAGATGCCGAGCGCATCGAAGACCCAGATCGGCGTCAGCAGGCCGACGAAATGGCCGAGGAAGATGACGAGGATACCGACATGGAACAGGTTCGAGCCCCAGGTGAGTTGCCGGCGGCGCAGGAGTTGGCTCGACCCGCTGCGCCACGTGTACTGCTCGCGGTCGAAGCGGACCACACTGCCGAACAGGAAGACAGTGAGGCAAAGATAGGGGTACCAGCCGAAGACGATATAAGTGATCAGATCGCGCATGGGCGTTTCCTCAGTGGCGCGGCGTTCGGCGCGTAGCGGTCGGCATATCTGGCGCGGGGCGCAAACCGCCGCGGACGTGGGCCATCAGCGTATCCTTGCAGCTGTCGCCAACGCCGGGCCCAAACTTGACCGGCTCGTCCTCCCAGGCGGCATCGAGCGCCGCGAGATCTAGCGGATCGGGGTCAGGCAAAGCCAGAAGCGCCGAGACTTCTTCGCCTTTCGGTTTGACCGAAGACAGAGCCGTCAGCGCCCGGAATACCGCTTCGTACGGCGACTGCCGCTTGCGTAGGCGTTCGGCCAAGGCTGAGAGGATGTGCGCCGGCTGGGCCAGCATCTCGCACGCTTCCGCCTGCGGCCTGGTGGCGAGAAATTCGAGGAACAGCGGCAAGAAATCCGGCAGCTCATTCTTAACCGCCGCGAGGTCACGTTCTTCATACATGGCGAGCAGATCGACCATGGCTTGGCCACGGTCGCGACTTTCGCCATGCACGTGCTCGAAAAGGTGCAGCGACAGCGAGCGCGTCCGGTCGAACAGCAGCACGTAGCGCTCCTGCAGGTCGTAAAGATCGCCGCCGGCGATGTCGGTGAGCAGATCGTCGAGTTGCCGTCTTACCGCCACTGGTACCAGCCCCTCCGTTTCGATCACCTCCCGCAATTCGCCAATGGCCTGCTGGAGCCCGGCACTCGGATAGCTCAGCAGGGCCGAGAGAGCCTTGAAGGTTTTGGCCATTACATAACCTCCATCGGCGTCTTGGCGCGCTTGGGCGAGCCGAACAGGTTCACCTCGTTGCTGCCGCCGGAACAGCCATTGCCGAACGAGAAGCCGCAGGAGCCGCGCAGGTCGTAAGCATCTTCATCAACCTCGCGGTGCGCGGTCGGGATGACGAAGCGGTCTTCGTAATTGGCGATCGCCATGACGTGGTACATGTCCTCGATCGCGAGCGCGGTGAGGCCTACCCGTTTTGCAATGGCCTCGTCGATGACGCCGTCGACGGTCTTGGCGCGCATATAGGCGCGCATCGCCAGCATGCGCTCGAGCCCGAGCGCGACCGGCTCTTCCTTGCCGGCGGTCAGCAGGTTGGCGAGGTATTTGAGCGGAATGCGCAAGGAGCGCACGTCAGGCATCTCGCCGTCGTGGCCGATCTTGCCGGCCTGCGCCGCGGATTGGATCGGCGACAGCGGCGGCACGTACCAGACCATCGGCAGCGTGCGATATTCCGGATGCAGCGGGAACGCGACCTTCCATTCCATCGCCATTTTCCAGATCGGCGAACGCCGCGCGCCTTCCAGCCAGTTCTCCGCGATGCCGTCGGCGCGCGCCTGGGCGATCACCTTCGGGTCTTTCGGATCGAGGAAGATCGAAAGCTGCGCCTCGTAGAGATCCTGCTCGTCCTTGGCGCTCGCCGCCTCTTCGATGCGGTCGGCGTCATAGAGCACGACGCCGAGGTAGCGGATGCGCCCGACGCAAGTCTCCGAGCACACCGTCGGCTGCCCCGCTTCGATGCGCGGATAGCA
>Ga0134126_10003542_pt1 | contig 19544 bp, 18 predicted proteins | sample KB31752_FD_96881 | JGI IMG/M metagenome (GOLD analysis project Ga0134126, IMG submission 96881) | Terrestrial soil microbial communities with excess Nitrogen fertilizer from Kellogg Biological Station, Michigan, USA - KB3-175-2 | ecosystem: Environmental > Terrestrial > Soil > Unclassified ...
CCGAGAAGTTTTATGATTTGGTATTGGGAAGTGTTGGTATCCTGGTACTCATCTATCATGATGTACTTAAACTTGCGCTGGTATTTACTCAGGCTTTCGGGATGCGTACTTAATAACTGGTAAAATTTCAACAACAGATCATCAAAATCCATAGCGCCGTTTTTGAAACAGCGATTGCAATAAGCAGTATATATCTGTCCTATCATCGGGCGATTCGCACGCATATCCTCTTGCTGCAAGCCATAATCGCTGATGTATTCTTCTGGTGTGATCAAACTATTTTTCGCGCTTGATATTCTATTAAAAACGGTGGACGGCTTATAATGTTTGTCATCAAGATTCATCTCTTTGATAACCGTTTTTACTACACTTTTTGAATCGTCTGTGTCATAAATAGTGAAGTTTCTTGGATAACCTAATTTATCTGCTTCGGCTCTTAAAATGCGTGCAAATACGGAGTGAAAAGTTCCTATATAAAGATTTCTCGCTTCATTATTTCCCAAAATATGCGTTACCCTTTCCTTCATTTCTGCTGCAGCTTTATTCGTAAATGTGAGAGCCAAAATGTGAAAAGCGTCCACTCCGGTTGCCATCAAGTGCGCAATTCTGGTGGTTAACACTTTTGTTTTTCCGCTTCCCGCACCGGCAACAATCATTATTGGTCCATCACGGTGAAGTACCGCTTCACGTTGCGCATCATTCAAGCCTTGTAAATATTCCTGCATGATGCAAATTTACGAAAAGAGAAGGTGAGGGAGAGTAGGTGTGAGGAAAAAGATGTGGTAATATATAATCCGATTTACAAGAAAAGTTCTTTCAGGGCCTGAAGCCTATTAACGTTTGAATTGCAATTCGTATCAGGAAATTAAAAAAAAATCCCCTTCAAAAAAAATGAAGGGGATTTGTATTTGTGGTTACAGAGGTAAAGTTATAATGCGATTTGTTTTTCTATCATCATTTTTCGTAAATTAATAAGACCGTAACGCATGCGGCCTAAAGCAGTATTGATGCTGCAATCAGTAAGTTTGGCAATTTCCTTAAAACTAAGGTCGGCGTAATGCCTCATTACGATCACTTCTTTTTGATCTTCGGGAAGCATGTCAAGCATTTTTCTCACTCTTTCATGGCTTTGGCCCTGGATCATTTTTTCATCAGCACCTGCTTCAGAAAAATTAAGGACTTCAAAGATGTCGTGGTCGTCACTTGTCTTAATTGACGGGCTGCGTTTTACTTTTCTGAAATGGTCTACACACAGATTATGTGCGATACGCATTACCCATGGCAAAAATTTTCCTTCATCGGTGTATCGACCGCCATTGATAGTGTCAATTACTTTAATGAAGGCATCCTGGAAAATATCTTCGGCAAGATATTTGTCTTTAACTAATAAATAAATCGAAGTGTAGATTTTGTCTTTATAGCGTTCTATAAGACTTGAAAGTGCCTCTGAATCTCCGTCAAGATAGAGGTGGATCAGTTGTTGATCTGTCAAATTGTTCATGGTTTTCATAACCTGTTACGATTTTGGTTTAGGATATTGTGTAAGTTCCAATTTAAGAGAAGGGAAATGTATAAAACTTTTAGCGCTGGGCAGAAGGTTTTTCATTCTTTCAGGAAAATTGGAACTGCTAAGATTACTCAAAAAAATTATACTTCCAAATATTTTGATAAAAATTTTTAATTATTTTTTTTAACACAATAAAATTCATCCAACTTATATATAAAAATAGGGAATGACTATTTTTGTAAGGATACATGAAGACAGCAAAAATTTCTCCCGGGGAAAAATTACCAATCATAAAACATCAACAAAATATTTTTATCAAAGGTGCAAGGGTTCATAATCTTAAAAATATAGATGTAACAATCCCGCGTAATAAATTAATTGTGGTGACCGGGGTTTCCGGCTCCGGAAAATCGTCGTTAACGATAGATACATTATTTGCCGAGGGCCAAAGACGTTACGCAGAAAGCATGAGTGCTTATGCGAGACAATTTATGGCGCGGATGAATAAACCTGATGTAGATTATATAAAAGGCTTGTGCCCGGCTATTGCCATAGAACAAAAAGTAATCACAAGAACGCCAAGATCCACTGTTGGCAGCATGACAGAAATTTATGATTATCTCCGGCTTTTATTTGCAAGAATAGGGAAAACTATTTCTCCGGTATCGGGCAGAGAAGTGAAAAAAGATGATGTTACCGACGTTGTAAAAGCGGTGAGCAAATTGAAAAAAGGAGATAAAGTATTGATGCTGGTGGCTTTCAAAGAATTGCACCACAGAAATATAAAAGAAGAATTGAACATTCTGATGCAAAAAGGATTTTCCAGATTGGTGGGCTCTCCCAAACTTTCCAAAGGAGAGGATATGGAAATTTCACGAATAGAAGACCTACAGGAAAAGGATGAGAAGAGTTTGGCAATGTACATCGCGCATCGCACATTGTACATATTGATTGACAGATTGGTAGTAAAAGATTTTGACGAAGATGATAATCACCGCATTGCAGATTCAGTAAATACCGCATTTTATGAAGGAGAAGGGGAAGTGATTCTTGAAATAAACGGAAAAGAAAAGTTGCATTTTTCCAATAAATTTGAATTGGACGGAATTAAGTTTGAAGAGCCCGTTCCTAATTTATTTTCTTTTAATAATCCTTATGGTGCATGTCCTGTGTGCGGAGGGTTTTCTATGGTTCTAGGCATTGATCCTGACCTGGTAATCCCTGATAAAAGATTGAGTGTATATGAAAATGCGATTGCTCCCTGGCGTGGCGAAAAATTAGGGCAATGGAAAGAACGATTAATAAAGGTTGCCGCCAAATTTGATTTCCCCATCCACAAACCGATTATTGACCTCACGACAGCAGATTATAATTTACTATGGACAGGCAATGAATACTTCGAGGGAATCAATGAATTTTTTAAAGAAGTAGAGCGGAATCTATATAAGATCCAATATCGTGTTTTATTGAGCCGTTATCGCGGAAAAACGTTATGTCCTGAGTGCCATGGTTACAGGTTGAGGAAAGAAGCATTGTACGTATAGATTGCCTCTAAAAACATAGGCGAACTTTGCGAAATGCCGGTAAAGGACCTTCGGAAATGGTTTACAGAAATTGAATTATCAGACTTTGATAAAACGGTTGCAAAAAGAATTTTGATAGAGATCAACAACCGGTTAGCAACGTTACATGATGTGGGGCTCGGTTATCTGACACTTAACCGCCTTGCTAATTCGTTAAGCGGTGGCGAAAGTCAGCGTATTCAATTAACAAGAAGTTTAGGGAGCAATCTTACCGATTCGCTTTATATCCTGGATGAACCCTCTATTGGCCTACATTCGAGAGATACTGAGAATCTCATTGAAGTGTTGAAACATTTGCAGGCGCTTGGCAATACAGTTGTAGTAGTAGAGCACGATGAGATGATGATGCGAAAAGCAGATCACATTATCGATATGGGACCGCTTGCAAGTCATTTAGGTGGTGAAATAATTGCGGAGGGTAATTATAATCAAATCATAAAAAATCCTGAGAGTCTTACCGGCAAATACCTGAAAGGAGAATTAACGATCGATCCTCCGAAAAATATCCGCAAGTGGAACCGTTCTATAAAAGTAGAAGGTGCGCGACAGAATAATTTAAAGAATATTGATGTTGTTTTTCCTATGAATGTTTTATGCGTGGTGAGTGGTGTCAGCGGAAGCGGCAAAACAACACTGGTGAAACAGATTTTATATCCGGCATTAAAAAAAATGAAGGGAGAATTTGCAGAAAAAATTGGATTGAGTAAAGGTATTTCAGGTGACATGGATTTTATTTCGCAAGTTGAATTGATTGATCAAAATCCTATTGGAAAATCATCGCGCAGCAATCCTGTTACCTATATAAAAGTATATGATGAAATAAGGGAGTTATTCAGCAAACAGCCTTTGAGCAAGATACGCGGCTATCAACCAAAACATTTTTCATTTAATGTAGATGGCGGAAGATGCGATGCCTGTAAAGGTGAAGGAGAACAGGTAGTAGAAATGCAGTTTCTGGCAGATGTTCATTTAATATGCGATGTATGCCATGGCCAAAGATTTAAAGAAGAAGTGTTGGAAGTAAAATACAACGATAAAAATATTTTTGACATATTGGAAATGAGTGCGGACGAAGCCATTTCTTTTTTCGCAAAAGAAAATCCTTCCACAAGGAAGAGTGAAATTAATGGGGTGGAAATCTCGAAAAAGCTTCAGCCTTTAAGTGATGTGGGTTTGGGGTATATTAAACTGGGTCAATCATCCGATACACTTTCGGGGGGAGAAGCACAGCGTGTGAAACTTGCTTCATTTCTCGGAAAAGGACGCGGACAGGGAAATTTACTTTTCATTTTTGATGAGCCTACAACCGGGCTTCATTTTCATGATATAAAAAAATTACTCAAATCGTTTAATGCCTTGATAGAACAGGGTCATTCTATCGTCGTGATTGAGCATAACATGGATGTAATAAAGTCTGCCGATTGGGTAATAGACCTTGGTCCCGAAGCCGGTGATGAAGGAGGAAATGTAGTGTACGCAGGTATTCCTGAAGGATTGAAAAAAGTGAAGGAAAGTTGGACGGCGAAATATATTTAAGAATGAAACAAGACATTATTATAGGGTAACAGTGTGTGCCTTTCTTACTGCGATTTACGACTTGCTACCTTCCTCACCTCAAGCGATTACTTTCTTTAATTAGCCTGGAATCTCGATAAATTCCTTTTGCTGCAAAGAGCAGGAAGATAATAATGAGAATGTGAAGAACTGCCCAGAAACTAAAATTTCCCTGGGAGTATTTATTGATTTCTCTGATATACAGATACACAATAAGGCATTCAACCAGGATAGCAAGAATGATAATCCTCATTTGAATGCTGCGATGCTTGAATAAAAATATATTGATTATGATGCCGGTTCCCAACGCGCTGGTAAGAATTAACATAAGGAAATTATCCACTGCAGTTAAGGCATGATAGCTCCCATCAGGTGTTAGTACAGTTGAAGGATTAGTGACATTTTCTATAATAAGCGTTCCACTATAAAAAGAAAATTTAATAGTAAGAAAAACGGCTATCGCTGCCAGAATCATCCACAAGGTTTGTACGCGCTGTATCATAATAAAAATTTATAGCACGAAAATAAAGTGAACAGTTGGAATTATACGTTCTTTAAAAAAATAATTCAACCAGGCCCTCTTCTTCATCCTAACTCCGGGTACAATGGGAATCCTTTCATAAATTCTTTTACATCACTTTTTACAGAACCTATTATTTTTTCGTCATCAAGATTCATCAAAACTTTATCAACCATATCTACAACAGTTTGCATATCATTTTCTTTCATTCCCCTGGTAGTTGCTGCAGGTACACCTACACGAATTCCGGAAGTGACAAACGGGCTTTTATCATCGAAAGGAACCGCATTTTTATTTAAAGTAATTGAGGCTTTGTCGAGTGTTTCCTGGGCTTTTTTACCAGTGATATTTTTATTACGAAGGTCAATCAGCATCAGGTGGTTGTCTGTTCCATTGCTTATTATATCGTACCCTTTTTCATTGAACGCTTTTGCCATTGCCTGCGCATTTATCTGTATTTGTTTTGCGTAAGTGGTGAATTCATCAGTTAATATTTCTCCGAATGAAATAGCTTTTGCAGCGATTACATGTTCCAACGGGCCACCTTGCGTACCTGGAAAGACAGCCATATCTATCAAGTGGCTCATCATTCTTGTTTCTCCTTTTGGGGTTTTTAATCCAAATGGGTTTTCAAAATCTTTTCCCATCATAATAATTCCGCCACGCGGACCACGCAAAGTTTTATGCGTAGTAGAAGTTACAAAATGACAGTGATCAAAAGGTGAATTTAATAATCCCTTCGCAATCAAAGCGGCAGGATGTGCCATATCACAAAAAACGAAAGCGCCGACTTCATCAGCTACTTTCCTGATGCGTGCATAATCCCAGTCGCGACTATAGGCAGAGGCTCCGCAAACTATCATTTTTGGTTTTATTTCTCTTGTTTTTTGCTCAAGCATTTCATAATCTACCAGGCCTGTTTCTTTTTTTACTCCATAAAAATGTGGTTCATATAATTTTCCCGAAAAATTTACGGGTGAACCGTGAGTAAGATGCCCGCCCATACTGAGATCAAGCCCTAAAATTTTATCACCTGGTTTCAAAACTGCAAACATCATTGCAAAATTGGCCTGCGCGCCGCTATGTGGCTGTACATTGGCATATTCACAATTAAAAATCTTCTTTAACCTGTCTATCGCAAGTTGCTCTGATTCATCCACAAATTCGCAACCGCCGTAGTATCTTTTTCCCGGATAGCCCTCTGCATACTTATTGGTAAGCACACTGCCCATAGCCTGGATGACCTGGAGTGAAGTAAAATTTTCTGAGGCAATTAACTCAATTCCTTCCCGTTGACGGTTCAGTTCCTTATTAATGATATCAAAAATTTGCGTATCTCTTTGCATGAAATTAATTTTTTGCGCAAACCTACAAAAAGTTAAGGAGTTGGCTGGTTAATTGGTTTATTAGTTTGTTGATTAAATAGGATTTTGGTTTATTTGTTGCTTTATTGGAGCTTAAATCGTTTATTAGTTTATGAGTTAATTGAGATTCTCAATTATTTGTTGTTTTGCTGATTGCTCAATGCTGATTGCTGAAAGCTCAAGGCTTATCCTGATTCCAAAACATTTACTATATTCACATCCCTTTTTCAAAAACCGGATTTATAAATTTAGATAAAATGAAGGCTATTATTCCTGTAGCAGGTGCAGGCACTAAATTACGCCCACATACTTACACGCAGCCCAAGGCGCTTATTCCGCTTGCCGGCAAAACAATACTAAGTATCAATGTGGATCAATTACATGAAGCAGGTATCAACGAATTCGTTTTTATTGTGGGCTACCTGGGAGAAAAAATTCAGGATTATATAAAAGCAAAATATCCAGACCTTACTTGTCATTTTATTTATCAGAACATCAGGAAAGGAACGGCGCACGCTATTGATCTCAGCAGAAAAATAATAGGCGATGATGAAGTATTTATAGCGTTGGGCGATACTATCTGCGAATATGACATCAACGATGTTCTCAATTCGCCATATTCTATGCTGGGCGTAAAAAAAGTAGATGATCCGAGAAGTTTTGGCGTGGCCGAAATTGATGATGAAGGTTTTATACTTAAGGTGGTAGAGAAGCCCGCTATTCCAAAATCGAATATGGCGTTGGTGGGGCTCTATAAGATTAAAGATTCAAAATTATTATTCGAGTGTCTTTCTACCATCATAAATAATGGTATCAAAAGCCATGATGAATTCAACCTGACCGATGCGTTGGAATGTATGATAGGCAATGGTGTAAAATTCAAATCATTCAAAGTGGAGAATTGGTTTGATTGTGGGAAAAAAGAGTCTTTGCTGCAATCTAATTCGATCCTGCTTCAAAAATTTGGGGGCACGATTGCGCAGCCAAATAATTTTGAAAATACCATTTTTATTCCGCCTGTGAGTGTTGCGGAGGGGTGCGACATCAAAAATTCAATCATAGGCCCTCACGTGGCTATGGGCGAGAATACGATTGTTCATTCTTCGATTATTAAGGCTTCGATTATTGGATCTTTCTCCAAATTATATGATGTGATGCTCGATGATTCGCTTATTGGGAATGATACTGAAATTATTGGAAAGATCCGATCGCTCAATATTGGAGATAACACTGAAATTGATTTAGGTTAATAGTTAGGTTAACGGTTAAACGATGTTTAATTAAGCCACATTGTGGGAAAATTTTTACTCATTTTTTTTAAATGAATTAATATTAAAATATTCCTGTTTTGACCTAAGTCTTTGATGGTAAAGACTTACAGTAAATTGTAAGAACTATTTTGTTTATTGGCAACGTATTTTGTCTATCAGACAGTGTTAATAGGTAACAACTAATAATATTTCTAAAAATTAAAAAATTAAAATTATGAATTCAGGTAAAGTATTAGCAAGTATATTGGCAGGCGCTGCCGCAGGGGTGGTGATGGGTATTTTATTTGCTCCGGATAAAGGCACAGAAACGAGAAGGAAGATAGCTGAAAAAGGGTCTGATGTAGCAGGTAGTGTCAAAAATAAATACAATGACTTTACTGATACGATTTCAGATAAGTACGATGCCGCCAGGGAGAGGTTATCCAGCCTTGTTTCTGAAGGAAAAGATATGGGAAAAGATATTGTCAATCAGGCCAGACAAAAAGCAGATGCCATGAAGGACGATATCAGAAATCCAAAACCAATCAACTCGTAAGTTTGTTTTATCTTGAGAGAGTTATAACAACAAATAGACTTGCCCGGTGATAAAATATTATTAAACATGGAAGATAAACAAACCGATGTCGAGGAATTGTTTTATAAGTTGAAAGAGTATGCCGATGTTAGGGTGAATTTGTTCAAGTTAAAAGGCATTCGTAAAGTATCCGATTTCTTTTCTACTTTAACAGTAATAATCATTTTACTAGTGCTTCTTTTTCTTGTTGTCATCTGTGTAACCGTTGCATTAGCGTTGGTTCTGGGAGCATGGCTTGGTCATACTTATTATGGTTTTTTTATAATGGGGGGGGTGTATATTATCATCGGGCTTATTCTCTATTCAGGTAGAAACAAATTTTTAAAAACATCTATAAGTGATAAGCTTATAAAGGAATTATTAGATTGATTCATGAAAATAAATACTCCCTGAAATGAATAACGAATATACAAGGGATGAGATAATGGACACCGTCAACAATACATCTGATCTGCATATTGCCATTAAGAAACTTGAGAATAAACAAATGTTGATGGAAGAAGATCTTCAGGATCGGTTTCACGCCATAGTCGAGGGGCTCAAGCCAGCTAATATCCTGAAAAATACGTTGCATGAAGTACAGGAGTCAACAGTTTTAAAGCACAATCTTTTAAAAATTGCTCTTGGATTGGGCGCGGGATATTTTTCCAGAAAATTAGTTGTCGGTAAATCGGCGGGGTTGATAAAAAAAGCTTTGGGGACGGCATTGCAGTTTGGGATTACACAATTTATAGCTAAAAAAGATGATTCTGATCGCGGGTATCAATCTAAAAAGAAGAATATTTTTAAACGAATACTTTCAATCTGAAAAGATTAAATGAGATTTCCAATTCATAATACCTCAGGTTATCTAAAATCATCTCGTCTATAGTAATCTCTGCAAAGCTTTTAAGGAGATGCAAAAACTTTTTTCTGCTGAACGATTTTCTCGAGGGTCGCTATCATTATGGATTTTTCTTCTTCGTAAGCCGAAAGTTTTTTTTCAAGTTCATTTAGTTTTATGATATTTTTTTCGACATCCTTTTCCCGCGCGCCCATTGCCACTATTTGTTTTCTGAGGTCTTCATTTTCGACGTGTAACCTGGTGAAATCGTGTTTCAATTGTTCGTACTGATTTTTGATATGATTCTCTGCTATCAGTAATTGCTCTAACTCTTTCTCGCGTTCAACAGAAGCTTCGAGTTTTCTTTGAAGGACGCCGATATGTTCCTGCATGGATAATATATCATTTAATCTTGCATCATGCTCACTTTTAAAAGCGATAGACACACTTTTATTTTCTTCAATTGAATTCAATTTTGTTTCCACGGCTGCAAGCCTTTGCTGAGCGACATCCAGCTCGTTTTCTAATTTTTCTTTTATTTCATTTTCAGCATAGTACAGTTCTTTCCAATTTTCCTCATCCTGAAAGTTTAAGTTGTTTTGTTGCTGACTCATTTGTTTACCTTCCAATGTTTTTAAGCGTTCTTGTAGTTTAGAAATTTGTATTTCATAAAAAGAGGCATTTTCCTGTACCTTCTGTAATTGTTTTTTTAAATCCCAAATCATTTCTTCCTTTGCAGAAATTTTTTCTGCAGGAGCGTTATTTCTGAAAATCAGGAGATGCTTTTTGCCTTCTGGCAAATATTCAAAACTGCTGACTATCATACGATAGGCGAAAATGAAAGATGCGATTAAAACTATAAATGAAATAATCCACCAAATCCACATAAAGATTTTTTTAAACTCTGAAATAAGTATATATATTTCCGCGGGGAGGGATTTTCAAAGGATTTATTTCCGGTTTCATTTTCCGGGGGAAGGCTATAACACGTCTAGTAATGTGCAAGTATAATACAAATTATCCAGTTACCAAAGTGCCTACTTTTTCTCCTGTTATTACGCGAAGTAAAGTGCCGGGGGTATCCATATCAAAAACAATGATGGGAAGTTGATTTTCCATACATAAAGTAAACGCTGTCATATCCATTACTCTTAAGTTCCGTGAAATGCATTCACTGAATGTAATGGTCTCATATTTCTTAGCCAGTTTATCTTTTTCCGGGTCTGCAGAATAAATTCCATCCACGCGGGTGCCCTTTAAGATTACATCGGCACCTATTTCTATGGCCCGTAGAGAGCCAGCGGTATCGGTCGTAAAATAGGGATTGCCTGTACCTGCTCCAAAAATAACAACCCTTCCCTTTTCGAGATGCCTGATAGCCCTGCGGCGAATGTATGGTTCTGCTATTTGTTCCATTTTAATAGCGCTTTGCAATCTTGTATATACGCCCACTCTTTCGAGGGCGCTTTGCAAGGCCATACCATTGATAACTGTGGCCAGCATTCCCATGTAATCTCCCTGTGCTCTTTCAATTCCGGTTTCAGCCTCATTCATGCCCCGATAAATATTACCGCCGCCTATTACTACTGCCACCTGGACGCCAAGTTCTGTAATCAGTTTGATATCCTGTGCATACTGAGAAAGGACTTCAGAATCAAGTCCAAAATTTTTATCACCCATTAAAGATTCACCAGAGAGCTTTAGTAGAATACGTTTAAACTTAGGAAGCATAAGTTGATATTACGAATTGTAGATTTAAAATCGGTGCAAGATAACGGATAATTTTTTATTGCCACGGAAATGGAATACAAATAATCAATACCAGCACGCATCCGGCTCTTCATGCATGCTTAGAGCGGAAACATCTTAGCAGGTTTTGTTTATCCAGAGATCTTAAATAACACCAGGAGAAGAATTGATTAATAGAACCAAAGAAATTAGGAAGTTCAGTCGGATTGTTCGATGGGATGGCGACAATATAAATCCCGGTACTACTTTATTTTGAATTGCTTACTTCCAACAAAAAATTCTTGAAAATTGATTATAGTAAAAAAGACAAATCGGCTGTGGGAGAAATAGTTTCACGAAGGAATGATCCGGAGTTATCTTTTTGATGAAATAAAATACCTGGTTCATTTCCTATGAATTTCAAATGATTTTTGGATAATTGTATTGCTGCTCCTTCCGGTAAACAAACAATTGCTATTCCGGGGTTCATAATCATAAATTCTTTCAATCTTTCATCCCTGGTTTCACCATTAAATCCCTTCTTTTTTTGACTAGTATAGTGTGGATTAATCTGAAAAGGAAAGAATCCTAAGGCGTTAAATGTTTGAGGCTGTATTATAGGCATGTCGTTGGTAGTTCCGATAGTTAATCCAGTGATATTAGCGCCGGCGCTCCAAGCAATATAAGGAGTGCCGGAGTTTACTTTCTTTCGTATCGTTTCAAAAATATCCAACTCATAAATGTCGTGTAACAATTTAAATGTATTTCCACCACCACACATTAGTACGTTACTTTTTATAATGATTTCTTTTGCGTTTTGAGGTAATACCGTTTCTATTGAATACGGTAAGTTGTTAAATGCTTTCTTTATTCTATAAGCATACTCTTCATAATTAGATTCTGCCGAAGCAAAAGGTAAAAAGGCGATTTTTGTTGGTTTGCTGCCAAGGAAGCTTTCTATCAGAGGGACTACAGTTTCAAGATATCCTGAATTTCCGACCCTTGAGCTGCTAATTGCCAAAATTTTCTTGGAAGGCATAATGAAGAATTTACTTTTTCAGAATGGATTCAATTTTATCTAATTCTTCTTTCGAAAAATGACAATTTTTTATCGCATTAATGCCATCTGTTACCTGGGCCGGCTTGCTGGCGCCAAGGATTACCGACGTTATTCTGCCATCTTTTAATATCCAGGCGAGCGCCATTTGCGCCAGAGATTGATCACGTTTTTTTGCAAGTTCATTTAGTAATTTTACTTTTTTAATAATTCCCTCAGTGATTTGTGCCTTGGTAATGGCCCCGTTTTTAAGATTTCTACCTGCCCTTGAATTTTTTGGAATACCATCTAAATATTTATTAGTTAATAATCCTTGTGCTAAGGATGAAAAGGTAATACATCCTACTTTTTCTTTTTGCAATACATCTAGCAATCCATCCTCTACCCAACGATCGAACATAGAATATCTCGCCTGGTGTATCAAACAGGGAGTTCCCAGTCCTTTCAGTATTTTTATTGCTTTTGCGGCTTCCGTCGGCTTATAATTTGATATACCTATATACAATGCTTTTCCCTGCCTTACAATTAAATCAAGTGCAGACATGGTTTCTTCTAGCGGGGTATCAGGATCAGGACGATGATGGTAAAAAATATCCACATAATCCAACCCCATTCTTTTCAAACTTTGATTAAGACTTGCTACTAAATATTTTTTAGAGCCAAAATCTCCGTAAGGACCTTCCCACATTGTGTATCCTGCTTTGGTGGAAATAATTAATTCATCCCTGTAATCTTTAAAATTATTTTTAAATATTTGGCCGAATGTTTTTTCAGAGGCTCCGGCGGGTGGGCCATAATTGTTGGCTAAATCAAAGTGGGTAATTCCATTATCGAAAGCAGTTTGCAAAACTTTATTACAATTTTCAAAGTCATCAATTTTTCCAAAATTGTGCCAAAGGCCTAAGGAAATTAAAGGCAATTTGATTCCACTATTACCGCATCTTCTATACTGCATTTTAGCATATCTTTCAACATCTGGTAAATAATTCATTGTTTGGGCGTTTTATGATAAATTTTCTTTTTTGGATTTACAAAAAAACAAATTTAACTATTAGTCTCTTTTGATTATTAATTTTTTGATGTGTCGAGGTTTTACGACAAATACCATTTTTTTAATTTTAAAAAATGAACTGCAACGTCTCAATTAATCTTTTATTGCGGAATGTTAAAAAATAATTATTTAAAATGATAATTAATTGATCTTGTTATTGTAGATTTGGCCTATATTCAAATTTATTTAAAAAGAATTAACAATGAAGACTTTTACTAAGACATTAAAACCTGCACTTTTTGGACTTTTCCTTGGAATAATTACCTTAAATGCAACTGCACAAGACAACGTGTTGAATTTTGATGGCATTAATGATTATGTTGAATTTCCTTATAACACGAGTCTCACTCCTGGTATATTTTCCGTGCAGTTTTGGGTCAATGCTAATAATACCGGGAAAACTCAAGCTATATTTATGAACGGAGGAAACATCGGAAAATACGTAGGGTTTGGGTTATATGATATTGGTGGAAATTGGACGATTGTTTATGGAAATGGAGGAGCTTCTTTTTCTACGGTTACAGGTCCTGCAATAAATTATGGCACATGGACAAATCTCGCGGGTACATATAATGGCGTGCAACTTAAGTTATATGTCGATGGGGTATTAGTATCAACAACACAGCCGGTTCCTGCTATTCAGATAAATCCTTCTCTGCCTATACGATTAGGAGCTGGTACTACAGGAGCGTTTGGCGCGCCAAACGATTTTTTTAGCGGGGATTTAGATAATCTTAGTATGTGGAACACTACAATTATTCAATCACAAATTACTGCTAATATGAATCATCCGGGACTTACCGGAACTGAGCCTTTTTTGCTTGCCTATTATAGTTTTAATGAAGGGATAGCAAACGGCAATAATGCTACTCCTGCTCCCGGAATTAATTCTTTAACAGATAAATCAGCGAATCATTTCAATGGCACTTTAAATAATTTTGCTCTGACAGGCAGTTCTTCCAATTGGATATCATCAGATAATACCCTTCCGATTACATTATCCAATTTTAGTGGCGTTCAAAAAGACGGTTCCAATTTATTACAATGGTCAACTGCTTCAGAACAAAACAGTGCATATTTTGAGATTCAGAGAAGCAGTAATGGCACAGATTTTACAGCCATTGCTAAGGTAAATGCGGCTGGAAATAGTGATATAACCAGAAATTATCAATACAATGACGACCAACTTTCGACTTCATCTGTCTATTATTATAGATTGAAAATGGTGGATATAGATGGTAGTGCAAAATTCAGTTCAATTATTTTTATCAGAAACAGCAGTTCTGGATTAACAACAGTGTATCCCAATCCGGCAAGAGACCAAATCACTATTAATATTGCCGATAAGAGTTTAATAAATACCCAGGCGTTGCTAAGCGATTTAAATGGTAAAATATTACAAAGAATATCTTTAACGCAGGCGTCTACCCAGGTAAATATTAGCAACTACGTAGGTGGAATGTACCTTTTGAAATTTAAAGATGGAACAACTATTAAAATCGTAAAAGAATAAAATAATAAGTAAAAACTAAAAAGAAAGGCTGCCCGATTTATATCAGGCAGCCTTTCTTTTTAGTTTATGCAAATTGTAAGATTACAGCAAATAGAAATTAGTAATTTTTATTTATTTACTGGCATAATTCAGAAATAATTGCCATTGTGATAAAAGATGATGTAAGATGAATTGTGTCTCGGAATGTGGGGTATAAATAAAAAACCCCTATAACTTTATTTCTTCGTTATTCTTGTCAAAAAAATGAAATTCTGTAAGATGGAAGTTAGTATTGGGTCTTACTTTTATCTTTTGTTTGAATTTCAGGCTCCATTTAAATCTTTTCGATGTAAATCCTTTTGTAAGATAAGCATACAAGATGGGGTGTACTTCTATAGTCAGTCCTTTATGTTTTTGCATAATAAGATAACTAAGGTTTTTTTCGATTTCGTCTTCTAATACAAGGGTAGATGAAATTTTTCCCGTACCCCCGCAACTTGGACATACTTCTTGTGTATTGATATTGGTCTCAGGCTTCATTCGCTGGCGTGTAATCTGCATCAGGCCAAATTTACTGATAGCCAGTACCGCATGCTTTGCACGGTCTTTTCTCATAAAAAGCTCCATTTGCTCAGCCAGTTTCTTTTTGTTTTCGGGCAGTTTCATATCAATGAAATCAACCACTATTATTCCACCAATATCTCTTAATCTCAACTGCCGCGAAATTTCTGCTGCAGCCTCCAGGTTAGTTTCCAAAGCATTCTGTTCCTGGTTATTTCCAACACTTTTATATCCACTATTCACATCTATTACGTGAAGCGCTTCAGTATGTTCAATAATAAGGTAAGCACCGCTCGGGAGATTCACCGTTTTCCCGAAAGAAGCCTTTACCTGGCGTGTAATACCAAAAGAGTCAAAAATGGGCGAACCGTTACTGTGAAAAGAAAGTATGTCGGATTTTTCAGGAGCTATTTTTTGAAGATAACTTTTTGTTTCGTTGTAAATATTTTTATCATTTACTACTATTTTATTAAAGTCTTCAGTAAGTAAATCGCGCAAAATACTATTAGTTTTGCCCTCCTCGCTCAGTATTCGTGTAGGAGGAACCGCTCCTTTTAAATTTTGCTGAATAGTTTTCCATGTATTGATTAATCCTAAAAGATCGTCGTGAAGTTCATTAGCACTCTTTCCTTCTGCGGCAGTTCGAACGATAACACCAAAGTTCTTTGGTTTGAAAGCTTCTATTATTTTTTGTAATCTCTTTCTTTCGTCTGAAGAATGTATTTTTCTGGAAACTGCAACAATGTCATTGAACGGTGTAATGACAACGAATCTTCCGGGCAAAGAGATTTCACAACTAAGTCTCGGTCCTTTGGCGGCAATGGGTTCTTTTAAAATTTGTACGAGAATATTAGGCTTCCCACTTAATACCTCAGCAATCTTGCCGGTTTTTACAATTTCAGGTTCAACAACAAAAGAATCAAAATCAATTCCCGATTGACTTGTATCGTTAATAGAAATTTTTGTAAACTTTAAAATTGAGCGTATGTAAGGGCTTAAATCTGAATAATGTAAAAAAGCGTCCTTTTCAAACCCTACATCAATAAAAGCTGCGTTTAATCCAGGAATCAGTTTTTTTACTTTTCCTAAATATAAATCGCCCACACCAAAACTCGAATTTGCATTTTCATTATGCATCTCAACGAGTTTTTTGTCCTCAAGTAAGGCTATTTCCACTGCTTGTGGGGCAGCATTTATAATAAGTTCCTTATTCATCCTTATTTCAAGTCAAATCATTTAATTAGATACTTTAACTAAACCAAAAAGGAAAAGGTAAAGCCGGTTTTACCGGCATAGGAAGAGAAAAACAGATAATAAAAATTATCTCTTTTTATGACGATTCTTTCTCAAACGCTTCTTGCGCTTGTGAGTGGCGATTTTATGGCGTTTTCTTTTTTTACCGCAAGGCATAAATATTAATTTTAATAATTTATAATAGAGACAAAAATTTATTAATTATTGTCTTGTTGCTCACTTAGAATCATTTCAATCAATGATTTTGAACCTCTTTTATCCTTTCATCTATTTCCCTGCCAAACTCAGGATTATTCACCAAATGCTTACTTTGTTCATACCATTTAATTGCATTCTTCTTGTCATCCTTAGCAGCGTATGCATCTGCGAGCCATGAAACTGCTTCAAGATTATGAGGGTCAAAACTCACGACTTTTTTTAATCTCTCAATTGCTTTGTCGTATTGATTTGAAATAACACCTCCAACTCCCAAAACCAACTGGGCCTGCATATTGTTGGAATCTTTTTTTACGACCGAAAGTAATTCCTGAATTCCTTTCATTGTTTGCTCAGCATTTCCTATCATTCCCTCACCATAAACGTAGCAACTTCCCAGGCCGACTTTTAAATCATCATTCTCAGGATCCAACTTTAATGCTCTTTCAAAAAGGTTCGCGGCTGTTTGCGCTTCCCACACTTTTTTGCCCGGATTAGCCTCTCTCTTCATGTTCTCTAACAGAAAACGGGCTGCAAAGGTGAGCTTTTTTTCTGAATTATCCAATTTAGCCGCTTCACTCAAATAATAAACGTAGGGTATAAAGGATGAAACTGAATCTTTCCAGAAATTTGCAAGATTTGTATATTGGTTTTCTGACTGAGTCTTTATATCGCCCCTGCTAATATTATTTTCGATATTTGTGACATATAAAAGGTGTGCGGGAGAAAGTTTCTTTTTTTCTGCGATTAAGGTATCGTTGATACTAAATGCTGGTGTTTCTGCCTTTGTTACTGTAGGGATATCTTTCTTAAAAGTAGTAGTTTTACCAAAGAAGAAAAGAGCAAAAACCATTATTGTTCCTGCAATCGCTAAAATAATTCTTTTATTCAATTCTTATATCGGGAGGTTTTTATCCGGCTGCAAAGGTAAGCCATTCCTAATTGTCAGGAAGCTTCTTTTCTTTAATTTGTTGAACAAATTCTTTTGAAGGTTTGAAAGCGGGAATAAAATGTTCCGGTATTTCTACTGCCGTATTTTTTTTAATATTTCTTCCGATTTTTGCCGCTCTTTTTTTTGTGATGAAACTTCCGAACCCCCGTATGTAAATATTCTCTCCCTCGCCAAGAGATTTTTTTACCTCAGTAAATAAATTTTCCAGGGTGACAAGGACATCCACTTTGGGAATTCCTGTTTTTTCTGATATCCGGTTAATTAAATCTGCTTTTCTCATTTTTAATTATTTTAAATTAGATTAAAATTAAAATGTGGCCTTAAAGATGCTTAAATCAGTTGAAGCAAATTTAATGATCTTTATTGTAATAAATTGCTCTAATATATCTTGTGTATGTTCATTTTTTCTATTTTAATAAAAAATCAAATATTAGTCACAAACAATTGAATGAAATATAAAAAATCTTTTACAGAGACATTGTTGCTATGGAATGCTTTCGAAAATACAAGGCAAATGCCATGGAAAGGAGAAAAAAATCCTTATAAAATTTGGGTAAGTGAAATCATTTTGCAGCAAACACGGGTAAGCCAGGGAATTGATTATTATAACCGGTTTATTAGACACTTCCCCAATATAAAAAGACTGGCAACTGCTCCTGAAGATAAAATTTATAAGTTATGGGAAGGGCTCGGCTATTACTCGCGCTGTAAAAATTTGATCGAAACGGCAAAATTCATTCATAAAAATTTTGACGGCAAATTTCCTGAAAAATATGAAGACATTTTATCTCTTAAAGGAATTGGAAGCTATACCGCATCAGCAATTGCTTCATTTGCCTTTAATCAGCCTTATGCAGTTTTAGATGGAAACGTATTTCGGGTCTTATCAAGGTTCTTTGGGAAAGAGATACCTATCAACACGACTGAAGGAAAAAAGTTCTATCGTGATTTATCCCATCTTCTTCTCGATAAAAAGAAACCAGCAGATTATAACCAGGCCATTATGGATTTTGGGGCGGTTATATGTAAGCCTTTATTGCCACTCTGCGCTGAATGTCCCTTTAAAGATGAATGCGTTGCCTTCTTGTATAATAAAGTCTCTGTTTTGCCTGTTAACACGAAAATAGTTGCTCAAAAAGAACGGTTTTTTAATTATATAATAGTGGAATACAACCGCAATTTCTACCTGCAGAAAAGAGTAGAAAAGGATATTTGGCAAAATTTATATGAGTTTCTTTTAATTGAAACGGAATTTTCTATCAACGAAGCAGATCTATTCAAGCACGAAAAATTCTTATTTTATTTTAGTAAAAAGAAATTTGAAATAGTGAATATATCAAAGAAGTTTTCTCAAAAACTGACTCACCAAATTATCAGGGGACAATTTTTTCACGTTAAAGTTTCAAGACCATTAAAAAACCACGGAAATTATATTATGGTTACAAAAGAAGAGATAAAATTGCTTCCGTTTCCGAAATTAATAGCATCGTATTTTACAGATAAAATGTATCTTTAAATTTGATTTAGATAATAATCGCAACCGAAGAAAAAAGTTTTTTATGCGGGGTGTTAATAAAGTAATGTTAATCGGAAACCTCGGGAAAGATCCCGAAATTCAATATCTTGAAGGTAATATTGCTGTTTCAAAATTTCCCCTGGCTACTACGGAAACTTATAAAGATAAAAACGGAAAATTAATATCACAAACAGAATGGCACAACATAGTTCTGTGGCGGGGTCTGGCGGAATTGTCTCAAAAGTATTTACACAAAAGTAGCCTTGTATATATAGAGGGGCGCTTAAAAACAAGATATTGGGAAGATAGGGATCATAATAAGAAGGTGGCAACCGAAATTGTTGCAGACAGTCTTATCATGCTTGATAAAAGAAGTGATATACATTTAGATGAAGACGTTCATGGCTCCTTAGGAGGTGAGGAAACTTCAGAATCCGGCTCTGAAAAAAGCCCTGAATAAAAAATGGACGAGTAAAATAAAAATTTATATTTTTAATTAAATCTTAAAGGTTGGATTATCATTCGGTTATTGAAAACGTTTA
>Ga0134126_10003543_pt1 | contig 19541 bp, 22 predicted proteins | sample KB31752_FD_96881 | JGI IMG/M metagenome (GOLD analysis project Ga0134126, IMG submission 96881) | Terrestrial soil microbial communities with excess Nitrogen fertilizer from Kellogg Biological Station, Michigan, USA - KB3-175-2 | ecosystem: Environmental > Terrestrial > Soil > Unclassified ...
CGATTGTGACGTTCGGTCTCCGAGAGCTTGCGTTCGTCCAGCCGGGTTTGAGCCGCGTTCTTAGTGGCTGTGATGTTCTGCCCGCGTTCGGAGAGGCGATCATGTTCACGATTCTGCTGGGCCGTGAGCTTGATCTTTTCAGCGCCCTGCTGAGCCGTGGTCTGCTTAATGCCGAGACCCTGGAGGGTGGCATAGTCAGTGAACTGCTTTTGACCAAGTTCGGTCGCTAGGCTCTTAGCGTCAGCGGGCTGCTTCGCGATGAGTGCTTGCTGGGCTGCCGAGTTCTTCGCGAGATCCCCACCATACGTCGTCGCAATGCTTTTCTGGCCTTCCAGGGCTCGTTGGGCAGCCGCCGCGCGAAGGTTCCCCATGAAGTTCTGCTCGTTCTGGCCAGCGGCTTGAGCAAACGAGTTCTGGGCACCTCCAACACCTGACGCGAGCTGGCCTTGGGCGTTCAGCTCAGCTTGGACTTGCGGGTCGAGATAGCCACCGTTCTGCGCCTGTGCTGTCTGGCCTGTCTGGTTGACGGCTTGTCCTGCTTTCAGGACAGCATCGGCGGCCTGGTTCTCATAGGTCTTCGCGGTGTTTTCAGCGTCCGTTCCGATGCCCTGCAAGAGCTTGTCGGTCGCTCCGCTGTAGCCGCTATAGCGTCCCGCGACCGTGTTCTCGGTCCCTTGGATTTCATGGGCTTGCTGGCGCAACGGAGTGAGCTGCGCACCCATGTTCTGCTTCGTGATCTGGTTCGCCAACTGGCCAAGCTGTTGACTATTCAAGAAGCCGCTCATCGGATTGAACGCTGTCGCCGGCTGACCGCTGGGTTTCGCGGGTGCTTTCGCCGGAGTCTTCGCTTGGTGGATGGGACTCGAGCGCGGCAACCGAGGGGGACCACTCGGGCGTGCGGGTTGAGGACGCTGAGAGACCACGCGCGGACCCTTCACGGCACGCTGCGCTGCTGCCTGACGGAGCGCCGGGGTACCGCCGGTCATTGCTACTGTCGCCACCCTACGACCCCTTCCTTATAGCTGGCATTGGTACTGGCGGTTGAACACGTCCCGGACGTTGCACAGCCTGCAATTGCTGTTGGCGCTGCAAACGCTTCACAGCGAACTGCTGCGCCGTCGTACCACCCGGAGTTACCCCAGCTTGCGCGACTCCCTGGTTCGTCGAATCCATACTTATCCCACCGCCCTCTTAGCCGCCTGCTTACGAACCGCCCTGACCTTCGCCCCGGTGATCGGCTGAGCGTGCTGCCCAACGACCCGGAGGCCCGGAGCCGTAGGCACCCGTGCTGCTGGTGCCTGTTCGTTCGGGTTTTCCTTCTCCAGGCCCGTCAAGCCTTCTTCCCGGGCTTGCTGGGCAGCGCGAGTACGTCCGAGGTTGAAGCTTTCGTTCGCGCTCGCTTCTGCCTGGTGGATCTTGTTCTGCTCAGCTTGGAGGTTCGAGGTCAACCGGCCGCGTTGGGCTGCGTACTTCGACTCGACGCTCCCCGCCCTTTGGGCTAGCTGGCCCGATTCGAGCAGTCCTTGCGAGTTCGCCGTGTTCCTCGTCGTCTGCAACGTCAACGGGAGTTGCCGGTCGAGCTGGCCTGTACTGTAATCGTACGCTGACTGGGCAGCCGCAAGGTCTTGCTGATCGGCCGCCAAACCGTTGCTCAACTGGTGTTCGAGCGCAGCAAGGTTTTCGAAATACTTGCCGTTGCGAGGATCGCCTTCAGGAAAGGGTGTAGGAGCTGTCGTAGGGGTCGGGACACCCATTACTTAGCCACCCAACCCGTCGGGTCCGTAGGAGACGCTGCTTTCTCCTTGACATACAGCGTCGTGCTGGTTCCACCATCAGAACGTAGGTAGATCACGCCAACAGGGGCACCTACGTTGCCTTCTGGGGAACCCTTACCGAGGATGATCTGTGCTGCGATAGCCTCGAAGTTCTCGGTTGACGCGGCAGCATCGACAACAGGGATATGGGGTAGCCAACTCATGTGAGGGGAAACCGAATCCCGTCTAGTGTGGCGCGACCGAAAGCCGATCCTTCTTCGAGAACTACTTCACCATTAGTTCTCACTTCTAGCGTGCCGCACCCTCTAGCACTTCCATTCCACCACGGAATCGGCACTCGGACAGTATGTACAGGACGGAGTCCCGCGGGTAGAGTGAACATGGACTCTCCTTGACCCTGGGCACCATCCTGGTTGCGCATCTCACCCTTCAATTCGCCCATGCTGCCGTCTGAACTCAAACGGTATCCGGCAGTCTGGCCGCCCGTGACACCACTCGACCAGTTCACTGCGAGTGTGGCGTTAGTCCATGCCTGAACGTTGAGGAAGCGCGAATCGTTGCCAGCAGCAGCCTGTTTGGACCCTGTTCCCAGCGTGCGCAGGGATGCCTTGGTGGCCAACCCGTCCTTATTGGCTACGGCTACGTTGGTGTCGTCGATGCTGCCGTTTGCCCACGACCGGATAGCGTTGAGCGCGTTCGCGATCTTTGGGTCCTCGGTCTTATCGGGCTGATTCAGTTCGGGTGTCTGGTATGAGAGTTCTGTCATTATGCCTCAGCTCTTGCGAAACTGGATCATGTGGGTGAAAGAATCGACCTCAAACGGGGCGCTCGTGTTGTTACCAAACCCGACGCTCCATGCCCTAGCTACACCGAGACTATAAAGGCGGGCGTCTCGTGTTGCGGATGCTCCCCCAAAGATCATCTCCTGACCTTCTAGAGTTTCGCCCCCAAATTTTTGTTCTTCGTTTTCGTTACCAAACACCTCTTCGCCCTGGCTGAAATTCACGGGCAATGTTTGGTCTGTCTCGGGTTCGTTTGCTACGACGCCCGGTTCGTGTGTGCCAGCGTTGGAGAAGTCGCGTGCCACTATGGGAATGATTTCTCCCGAGCCGTCGAAGTGGATTTGTCTGATGCGCTTCTTGACGTGCGGGGTCTTGATGCGGTGTCGGAAGATGAACATAAAGAACACTTGCCACGGGCCGAACCAGTACGCGGACAACCCGTTTGCGCCCGCATAGTTCGACCCCGCATCGGTGTAAATATTCGGCACGAACGCTCGCACAACGCCTCGGGAAACTGCCGGGGGCGTCGCATACAGGTTGGTTTCGCCGCCGGGCTCCCATATCGCCCACTCGTTAGCGGCTAGATCGTGCAACCACCACGACTTGAGTTGCACATCATAGTCGAGCGTCCTGTTGTTCGTAGGGCTCGCCCCAGACGCGTATGAGAGGTAATAGTGGTTGTTGAAGTATTCGCCTGTGGCGTTTTGTCTCTCGGTCGGGTTGATCGCCAGGATCGTCGGTCTGACCTTGTAGCTCATCTCATGCAAGTGAGCGCCATCGGTCAGGTAGACGCCCTGGTCGGCAGTCAGGAAGAATGTGCCCATAGCGGTCTCCACGATGCTCCGGTGAGACACGCACCCGATATTGTCGGCTAGACGCCGGTTCGCTCCGGTATTCAGGTCGTTAATGATCCATGTCTTGTTCTCCTTGAAAACCAGTAGGTAGGGTCCGACGACGCCGATCCCAGTGATGGGATACCCGTCTGCGCTGTCGAACCTGACAACGTTCGTCTTCGGCCAAGCACTCGGATCTCCCTGACCGCCCGATTCGCCGGTGCTGACGAGATCGCTGAACCAGACCGCCGATGGGTCTCCTGCAACCCCGGTCATCCAGATACGGTTACCTGCGAAGATCATCCACTGGCCGTCGGGGACGTGCGGTTCGGCCGCGTAGTGTTCAGCGTCGTTCTTGCCCGTCCACGCTTTCACTTCTCCAGCCCCAGTCCAATACTGAGGAGCATCTACCCCATTGACCATGTACACGGGTCCCTGGCCGGCGACAGCAACACTCGTGGGTGCTTGTACCATCGTCCATCGTGCAGTCGCGTTGAAGCCCGACCCGATCTGTGTTACAGCGCCCCCGGAAGCTATCGAGTAGAGCTTTCCTCCCCCCGCGGCTATAAGCCACTTGGTGCCACCGATGGTCGCAGGGAAGAGTGAGTGCAGTTCGACGGCTGGCGGTACGCCAGTGAGGAGTGTTGATCCGGTGCGCTTGCGTATAGCTCCACGGGTAGTAGCCACAACGTTGAGGCAGTCGCGGCTCTCGTTTTCTTCGAGTGTGTAGGGGCTGTCGATCGTGTTCAGGCCGCCGACGAATCCCTCCGACATGAAGGGTGTTCCCCTCACTTGCTAACGGCTTTCTTGGCTGCGAGCTTGCGCAACGCTCGAGTGCGGACCTTTTGCTTCTCTTCCGGAGTGATGTTCTTAGCCAATGGGAGATCCTGGAGCGCGAGCTTTGCATGTGCCTTGTTAGGCATCGGGAAGCGGTCGCCACCGAACGTCGCAGATTCTCTTCGTGTCTTTTGTGAGAGCGCCATCTAGAGTCCCATTCCTCGACTGCCACCCCATGTGCCACTGATCAAACGTGGCCTGTCGTCCATCCTGTCTTGTACGTCTGACGCGTAGGCGTCACGGTCCTTTTCGTACTTGCCTTGCCAGAACTGTGAGGCTTCGATGTCGTCCTCTGCCGCGAACGCACGAGCAAGCGCGTAGTCGGTGAGCAACAGCAAGTAGTCCTGGTTGAGCACAGGCACATCACTGTCCGCTACCAGAGTTGGCGGCCGTTGCATGTAGCGCATCAGCAGGGGGTCGGTGCTGTTCGGTCCCGGATAGAGCCACAACTGGTTCTGGTACAAGGTGTAGATCTCCGGGGGGCCTTGTACGAGTGCGGGAGCGGTTAGATCGAACTGTTGCTGATCGACAGGTTTGAGGCGTGTTGAGAGTAGTTCGTACACGATATCTTGGACCCGCAAGAAGTCTTCGGGCAGCGGGTACTTGAACTGGCCCGGAACCATCACAATCGTTTGGGTTTCCTGAAACTCTGGCGCATCGACTTGGCGCGCTAGCTCACGTTGGGCTTCGTTGATCCAATTCTTGATCCGGCGACGGTTGACCTGTGGCCCATCGTTAAAACCGTACTGCAATACCTCCTCGACCAGTTCCGAGAAGATGCGCCCTTCGCCTGTGGGTATCGTTACGAAGGTCACGCCAGGCGATGCATCGTCGCGTTTGTAGGAATACCTAGTTCGCTATCATTGGGAATAACGTTCAACCCTCCACCGCTCCCCTGCGAGACCACCACCTCAATATAATCTCCGGCCACGAGATCAACGACGGTTGTAGCGCTGACCGTCGTCGCTACCGCGTCGGGATTGGGAGCACCATGATGGCCGCCCACATACGTTATCCCGTTCTTCCTAAAGCTCAGGCCGCGCCCACCATTGGCATTCGCTGCGAAGACGACGTTCGCGCTGAGCGCGTGCTTACCTGCGCGCGTACAGACCAGTCTCGAGGTATTGGCTTCAATGCTGTGCATCCCGGCATCGGTAGAGAAATCCTCCAACTCCCATGCCAGTGCCGCGGGAGTCGCACTGACTAGAGCGTGCGTCACTGCCGTCTTGACGCGCACAGAGCGCGTGCGCCCTCCCTCTACACGATTGCTCGCGTCCCCTTCGTTCACGAAGGAGGTTCGATCGATGTCGCCGATGAATATGTTATTCTTCGATCCGGGAGCGCAGGTAATGGTACGTTCTTGGTGGATGCGACCCTCATAAGTGACTGAGCCGGCCGACTCGCTGTAGAAGCTCCCGTCGAAGTTGCAACCAGAGAAGTGGACGTCCTCACTGATGGGATCTATGATCTTGATGCCCGGAATGGTGGTAGTCATGGGCGCTCTGATGATCTCGGTCGAGTTGAAGAAGCAATGAACGACGCGCTTCAATACGACGGTCTCGCCAGCGACCAGGGAGCCGAAGAACTGGCAGTCTTTGAAGAAGATCGAGCGATAACCTATCGTCGGACCAACCGCTAGCGTGCCGTCAATCACGACATCCCGCTCCCAGCCGCCATCCGGGGTTGGACCAGTGACGATGATCCGGCTAAATGTGAGAAATCCCTTGGATTCGTTTGTAGGTAGCACGCCTGAAATAGCCGTGCCTGTGTGGTTTTCTACGTTTTGCAAATCAAGGTTCTCGAGAGCATTAGAGCCTCCCAAGCTCAATAGATCACCGTCAAAATAGTGATAGAGCGTCGCGTTGTAGCGGGTCGTTAGGGGCGGTCCAATCAGCGATACGTGGTCGGGCACCACGAGCGTTGCTGATATGTGATAGGCGCCGTAAGGAATCAGAGCATGTGCGAGTTTGCCTTCACCAAGTTCGGCAGCAGCGTGAAGCGCCGCTTGTATCGCGGCCGTATCATCGCCTCCTTCGCCCTTAGCACCGAAGTCCCGGGCGTTAATGTAGGGCGGATTTCCTACTGCTGCCTCACTGATGATCTCTATTCGCCTGGGTTCAGCACCATCGGGGCTAATGTCATATCGTCCTTCGTCCAGCCACACCGAAAAGACACCATTACTATCGGTCAGCAGCGACAGCAAGACTGCCCCCCCGGTTTCGGCCGCCCAGAGAGTGTTAGTGCCTGTACTTCCAGGAACCGGGACGATCGACACAGCAACGTTTGGCTGTGGGCGACCGGCCCTGTTGATCACCACATCCGTGTACTGGACACGCGCCATTACGCATCCCTCGGCAAGTAGATCCGGTCTTGCATCTGGAGGTCTTTACGCATAGCGTGATGGAGGCGTTCGCCGACCTCGCCGACCCTCTCGTGGAACGCGTGTCGATTGTCCCTCTCGGCCTTGTCGTCGATACGGTCGAGTTCGCTCGCAAGGTCATAGTTAGGGTCAGCAAGGCGTCTGACTTCCTCGACTACTTCCGGGGTCAGCTCGCGCGTAGTGGTGACAACGTGCTTGTCGCCGCCTTGCACGAGCTGGTAGACCCGGAAGTAGTTGCCGTCCTCGTTCCAGTCCACGCCAAGCGATGAGTCGATCTCGCGGATGCGCTCACAAATGTTCATGACATCTGCGTCGATCTCGATCAACCGTCCACCGCGGCCAGCACGGACTTGGGTGAGGGATGCACGTTGCATCAGCGACCGATTGCCGTGACTTTCACGACGATCGTATGGACATCGGTTTCGTTCGCGACCTCCTTGAGAGGTTCGCCTTCCGCTTTGTTCTGGGCGTAAAGCTGGAGCGCGAGGGTTTTTGTCGTTATTTTCGTCGGGTAGCCCTGAGCGCCGCCCGTTGGGATTGCGACATCTGCGAATGCTCGATCGAGCTGCCCGTCAGTGAGCCCGAGCTTGATAGGGTCGAGTACGTAGCCACCGGTCGGATATTTCGTGTCGAGAGTGACATCCGTCATCGTGAGCCAACGACCACCGGCCGCGATCCTCAGTGGTTCACCATATGTGAGAGCCATGAGAGTTCCTTTTGATAGAAGAGGAAACGCCCCCAAGCACGCTTGGCTTGGGGGCGTTTAGAGGACTATTCCTTCGGGTTGTCGTCCGTGCAGAATTCCAGACGGCCCGTCTGATTGGCAGCGATAGTGCCGAGCACGGCGTACCACTTGTACCAGGCTTGCCATACCGAACTCGACTGGCCCGATCCGGCGTTCTTGAGCTGGAAAATGCTGCCGTTCCCGTCAGGATCACGCAGGAATCCGGGGGCGTCCAGCTCGAACCAGCGGAGTGCCTTGTTGCGGAACCCGAACACGAACGTCTTGGGACAGTCGTCGTCCTTCATGACGGGGACCTCGTCAACCATGATGGCTGTGTAACCACCGTGGATATCGACGGTCTTCGCATCGTTCATCCGCTTCTGCGACTGGTACTGGTTCGCGAGTCGTCGGCGGATGCCGCGAGTGGTCAAGCAGGCTTCGACCTCTCCTTGCCCGTTCTCGGCGATCTTGTCGAACAACTGGATGAACAGGTCCTCACCGGCGACCGACAGTTTCGTCAGCGATTCGCCTGCGGCGAGGGTGTTGCCGTCCCAGTACTTGTTTCCGGTTGCGGTCGAGTCGATGGAGTGGAGCGTGCGGCCTTTCGCGGTGATGTTCCGCAATCCGTCCATCTCGTTGTTCCGGTTTCCGGAGACGTACACGCCGAACGTGTTGTCCGTCGTGACGGTCGCTGCGACAGTGATCGTTTTCGCCGCGACGTTCCTGTCTGTCACTTCGGTCGCGACAGCTCCGGTGCTAGTGGAACCGTCAGCCTTCTTGATGATGTCCACCGTGTCTTCGATCTGGATGTACTGCACGTCGAACGCGGTCCCCATTTCCACCACTTTCGACCCGGCGGTGACACCGCACGTGCCGAGCAGGCCGGTGCCTTCACCGAAGGCTTGGCGCTGCATGTCCTTTCGCATGTCCTTCGCGACGCCTTCGGTCTCTGCCTGCAGGAGTTTGACAAACGCTCCCTCAGAGCCTTTGGTGGCCTTGACCGACGCGTCTGTCAACTCGATGCCCTGATAGTGGTATCGCATGCTGAGGATCGCGTCCGCAAAACCCTGCTTTCCGGCGCCGGGCAGCGTCGCTCCGTCACCGGTGGATTTGCGTCCGCGGTTGCGTGACTTGTGCAGTGGGACAATAACTCGGCGTCCTTCGACGACGGTCTGTTCGGTGTCCTTCTCGATCTGGTCGATCAAGTAGGTCTGCTGGTTGATCTGCTCCTGGATTGGACCCTCATAGAAGTCCTTCAGGACGGCATCTGCTGTGGCGAGTGTCTGGGTGCTCATAGCCCAGTTCTCCTTTCAGGGATTTAGGACTGCTGACGCAGCCGTCCCAGTGCCATCTTGGAAGCCTCCTCGAACGTCTTAGGTGCCTGGGCCGCCGGTGCTCCCCCCGGTGTTAGCGGAGGGTTTGGTTGGCGGACCTTCTCGCCTACGAAAGCGCTTTGCGCCTCGCTGACGATCTGTCGGTAACGGTCGAATCCCGCTTTGACCCAGCTCGCGTCACCCATCGGAAGATGTTGCCCTTTGTCATCGACGGCTAGGTCGATGCCCAAATCGCAAATCGTCTTCTTCTGGTCTTCCGTCAACTCTATTTTCTCCACCGATTCGAGGTCGGTGAAGGCTTGACGGATCGCGTCCTCCTCCAAGGCTTCGACCTGCTGAGACTCGAACTGCTCCAAACGCTCCTGGAGCGGTGCGAACTTCTGCTCGGCCTGTTCTTGGATGAGCTTCTGGATCTCCTCCCGCGTCAGCTCGCCGTCCTCCTCAGCGTCGGACAGCTCCTTCTCCTCTGCGGGGGTCAACCCGGCCTCCTTCGCTGCCTGTGCGAGCCACTCTTGGAACGCGTCCGGACTGGACACGATCTGCTGGTGCCACGCCAAGAGCTCTGAAAGCTGCTCGGGCTGATACGACTTGAGAGCCTCTACTTGACTGAATGGCTCCCAGGTCTTGCGGAACTCGGCCGCCTCCTGTAGGCGACCGTTGACCTTCTTCTCGTGCTCCCTAAGATGAGGCTCAACGATTTCTCGCTGGTCCTCTGGGACGGTCTGAAGGTAGGACTCCAACGGTGTTGGTGTCCCAGTGGGCTCACCGCCCTGGGGCTCACCGCCCTGTACGGGTTCGTCCATGATGTTGCTCCTTCTGCGCTGTGGCAGCCCTCACCACGCCCGCTGTACAAGAATGCCCTGGCGGGTGGAGTGGGCTTGGTGCCCCTGGCGCTGCTTAGGGTCACCTTCGGGTGACCGGGGATGTTCACTCGCGCGTAAAACGTGAAACAGTGCGAGTGCCTAGACCCTTACCGGGTCGAAGACTATTTGGCTGCGAACTTTTCCTTTGCCCTCATCGCAGCCAACGCGAGGGGACTCATCGCTGGGCCGGGCTTGCCCGAGCCTCCGTTTCCGGGTTCAGGCTCCGGTGGAGGCTCGGGTTCTTTACTGCCGCCCTTGACGGGTGGCTGCTTGCCCTTGCTGGCACTCGCGGCTGCGAGCTTGCGCAGCATGGCCAGGTCGAGGGCCATCATCGACCGCCTGGTAGCGCGGGACGAATATCCGCGTAGTCGACGGTGATGTTCTCGTCGCGATCGTCGCGTGTACGCACGATCACTGTGGCGGGCCAACCGTCGAGGGTGATCGTTGCCGTGTTGGTGAACACGCCGTACCGACCGACGTGCTCGCCTGAGACTACGCGGCAGAACGTGCCGGTGAGGACGTCGTCGTCTGTGCGGCCTCGGTAGACGATGCCGTTGATGACCGCTGCCGGTACCGGAGAGACCGGAGAGACAGATAGAGGCTCGTCTGCTGGCGGCTCAGGAGCGACGGGTGCGTCCGTGACGCTGGTGGACGGGGACGCTGATGGTGCCGTCTCCGTCGCCGATGTGCTCGCGGGTGCGACGGGCGGCTGCGTCGAGTCGGGCGCGCTCTCGTTCGAGGGTGTCGGCCCATTCGCGGGGGATATCGCCGAAGACGGCGAAGATTGGGTTGTCGGCTGCTCCGGTGATGCCTCGGATGGTACCGGCGCGGCTGGCGGTGGCAGAGTCGAGTTCGTTTCAGAGGGTGCGGTGGGCGCGAAGCCCTGTGTTTCGTCGGACATGTGGGTCTCCTAGCTTGCTTGTGATGTTGGTTGGGCTTCTGGAGGCCCACCGTTTGGTTCTTGTTCGGTGCCACCGTGAGGAGCACCGGACTGTTCTGTTGGCGCTTCTGTCGAGGGTGTCAGTCCGGCTTGCCCCTCGATTTGGCGTTGAATATCGGGTGGTGCGTCCTTGTAGTTCAGGCTCTCAGCGGGCGTCACCTGTGGTGCCCGTCGTCCCATTGATCGCAAGAGCTGGACACGATGTTCGCCTACGTGAGCTTCGATCCCCTGCTGAACTTCAGGGGGTAGCTGCTGGTAGACGGCGCTCTTTTGGAATTCGGTGTGGCCGTCCAAGTGGGCTTGATTGTTGTCGTAACTGTTGATCGCGAGTTTCTGGCCTTGCGCCATTTGCTGGTTCTCACGATTCACTTGAGCCTCGTCGGCTGTGAGGTCGCCGAACAGCTTCTCGAGTCCGCCGGCCTCGTAGTCACGTAGTACCTTGCGGAGGTCGCGGGGGTTGAGCGCTCCAGGCCCTGAATATTGGAGGGCGAGACTCAAAGTGTCTTGGATCGCTGCTTGCTTGGCTGCCTTGCTGCGGGGGAAAGCGCTTCCCATTTGTACTTCGGCGTGCGTGTTCTCCTTCAACATCGCACCGCGGAACAGGATCGTGTTCCACGCCTGGTCCTCCCCGGCGATCATGACGGTCCGCTCGTCCGTCCAATATTGCGCTACGAGCTTCAGGAGACGCGACCCGGCGATGCCGAGCGTTTCCTCCATGTCGTAGATCGCGGGGCCCAATCGTGTGTCGTCAGCCTCTTGGAGGAGGTTGATCGCGGACGCCGCGGTTACTCCTGCAGGGACTTGTGCGCTTGAGACCTCGTGTTGACCGGAAATGTCTTGCATGGCCTGTTCGATGCGTTCCTGCTGCTGAAGCACATAAGGGGGCATCGACGGGGGCTCCAAGTAGGAGGGGATGGCGTTGGGGACCGTGTCGTCATAGTCGATCCTCTCTCCTGGCACTCCCTCGTACTGGACGTTTGCTTGCTTTGCGGCAAGAAGGGCTGGGTTGCCGGTGCGTTGTGCACTGTCGGTGACCTGGCTGCGGATCTTGTTGAGCTCGGTTTGGGGCTCGCGCAACTGCTCGACGATCGACGTGGGCCAAAACCTGCCGGGGACATCGATGCCCTTGAACATGACATAGGGCAGCTCGCGGTACGGGTTGTCTTCTTCCAGCAGGATTTTGCTTTTCGCCCACACGACCCTGCGGCCGTTTGGATACTTGCTGGAAGGCTTGGACCAATACTCGCTGACCTTCACTCCGCGCCCACCGTTCCCACCGGTGGCGCTACCGGTGGAGAAAACCTTTCCTTCGGCTGTTCCTGGGGCTATGTCGGTGTCGGACTCAAGGTCAACGTTGAAGTGGGCTTTGACCCACTCGGGGGTCTTGACAGCGACCTGGATGCACCATTCAGCGTCCTCGATGTCGAGGGCTACGGGGTCGAAGTACATTTCGAACGGGCTGACCGTTTCGATGTTCACGTCCCCGGCCGCGATAGTCTTCGGCTTGCAGCCTTCGGGTAGACCTTCAGGAAAGTCGCTGGTGCGCATCGGAGCGCCAGTCTCGGCGTGCATGACGGGATCGCCTTCCTCGTTGCAGGCGATAGTGACCTTCTGCCCCTTCGCGCTGTCCCAGAACACCTTCCAGAACCCTGCTCCAGTCACACGGGACCATAGGAGCGTGTCCATCAGTCTGGTGCGCATGTGTAGGTGGCGCCACAAATAGCCGAGGATTTGTTCGCCTACGCGACTGGCCTCAAGGTCGGCGTCTTCTGCGGTGACTGGGACTACTTGCCATGCGGGCTTTTGCTTGGTCATCTTCGCCAGCTCGGTCCGGACAATCCCGATGATCCTGTTGTCCGTGAGCGTGACCCGCCACGGCTCCAAGACTGGTCGGTCGAGGCGTCCGCGATTCCAGAACACCCATTGGCGTCCCATGTAGTACGACACGTTCAGGTACCAGACTGGCTCGAACCCGGCACGCGCGTTTTTGGCTTGGCTGAGTAGCTTCTCTAGCTCCCCAACACCCTTATCGGGGACCGTGGCTGGTTCAGTCGCCATCGTGCCCTGTTCCAACTAGGACACCGTCAGGGACGATCCCGCCGACCAAAGCGAGCTCTGCACTGTCTTTCGGTGGCTCTATCGGCTCGCGCTCCACTATCGGGATGCGCGGACGCTCAGGGTGCTGGATCCGGTCAAGGAGCGTTTGGCGCTCTTCGGCAGCCCTTGAGAGCGCACGCTCGAGTGCTTCCCACGTTTGCTTGGACTCCTCGGCTTGCGCGTCGAGCAGTTGCTGAATCTGTTTGCGGTGATCGTCGAGCAGTCCGCGGCGTTCGTTCGCAGCGTCGGCGAGGACGCGCTCTAGTTGGCGTGCGTCGCGCTCACGTAGAACGACGAGTAGTACGACGAGACCCGAAAGGGCCACGGTGAGGTACAGCATGTGGACTCCCTTCGATTCGAGAGGGTTAGGCGCCGCCGCCGCCGGCGTATCCGGCTTCGATCGGTAGCCCGGTAGGGATGTAGTAGCCAGTGGGCGGATCAGGGAACGCTTCTGAAGGGTTGCTCCAAATCGTGTTGGCCCAGTTTGGTGTCCAACTGGGGACACCGTGAAGCTCCCCTTCAACGGATTTGTCGCCGCTCACGTTGTAGTCGATCGAGCACACCGATTCGCAGCCTCCGGCACCGAAGTCTGCGCCGCTGTGGGTGGCGACCGCGATGTTGTGTTCGATCGCGTATTCCCGGCCTTCTAGACAGTCGTAGCTGTTGCCGACTGGTTCGGCGATGAATTCGTGGAAGAGCACTCCGTTCTGGGAGCCGACGACCGTGTTGTGTTCGACGGTGAGGCCCTTGATTGGGCATAGGTTGACGGCTTGGCTGCCGGTGTTATTGAGCCAGAGGTTGTGTTCGATGTGAATGTCTTCGTAGGTTGCTGCTGCGCCGAGTGATGCCTCGATGAGGAGGCTGGGGCTGCCGCCTGTTTCCCACATGATGTTGTGGGCGAACTGGACATGGCTTGAGCTGCCGAAGATTTGCAGGATGTTTTGGTGTACGAGCGCGTCCGTTTCGGACTTGGGTGGGCCGAGGAACGTGTTGTGTTCGACGGTGAGGTTTTCGCCGCTGGCGATCTGGACGTAATGGTTGGGGATATTGCCACCACACACGTTGTGCGCGAACGTGATGTGGTGTTGTTTGCCGTTCATTGCGCTGAAGCACTGACCGATCGTGCCGCACGCTTTGTTTTCTGTCGGGCACGGGCCGAGATTGCTGAACGTGTTGTGTTCGACGGTCGTGTATTCCTGGACACGCCCTTCGGCGGTGCTGCTCTTCGTGAACACACCATCGGCGGGGCCTACACCGATCTTCTCATTTGTGGCTGTACTGGTCGCAGCGTGTTCGATATGGATTTCGGTCGGACTGTTGATTTCGCTGATCTTGGATAGGTTGGTCGCGTTGGTAGAAATGTTGGTGGCGTAGATCGCCTCTCCTACGGCCATCCCTGATGTCGAGGGGATGTTCGTGACGGCTGTCGATCCTGTTTCTGTTGAGCCTGTGGTGTTGACACCGAATTTGTTGCCGATGATGGATAGGTGCCCAACGTTCCCTAGTGGCGGTTCGGACGCTTCGTAGGCGCCGGTGAAGTTGATGCCTTCGACGGTGAGATGGCTAACACCGCCGCTGCCGTTGCTGAGCACCATTCCATGCACGTTCACCGTAGCGCCGGGGGCTGCCTGCAACTTGACCTGGGATGACGGGTTAGCGCCGCTGATCGTCAAGAGTTCATAGGTGCCGCTCGCGAGACAGATGACGGCGCCCCCGGCCGCGCCTTTGAGCGTCGTATTGACGGTGGCGCTCGTGGTTCCTTCGGGGAGCGTTGAAGTGCAGGGTGATGGTGTGCCTTTGACTAGCGCGGTGAGGGTGAGCACGCTCGCGATCAGAGCGAAGGGGATGAGATGTCGCCGTCGCACTAATGAGCCTTTGAGAAGCGGACGTTGTCGAACGTCGGGACGTAAGTGGATGCGAGTTCGGAGGCGGTAACGACTTCGCCGTTGGGCTTGACCGCGACAAGTACCCCGGCGGTGACGATGTTGCCGTTGCCTACCCAGATCAGCTTCTTGTTCGTGGGGTGGGCTGCGGCCGGAAGCGTGAACAGGGTCGAGCCGAGCGTCTTAGCGGCTTTGAACTTCAGGACACCAGTCAGATAGACGTTGTCGCCGACGACCGCGTATTTCAAGGGTGCGTATTCGCCTCCTTGGTTTTCGACGTTCGCACCCAACGATTCGGGTTCTTCCCATTTCAGTTCGCCAGCCGCAGGGCCTTCGGGACCTGTCGGCCCTGTCGCACCGGTGGCTCCGGTCGCGCCTGTTGGCCCGGTTTTGCCTTCGATCCCGACACCGGAGAGGCCGATGATGTGCGTCCCGTCACGGCTGACTAGATACGCAATATTGGTTTCCCCTTTGCCTGTCGCCCATTTAGGTTCAGTGTTGCCGGGAGCCCAGGAGAAGTTTTCGCCGCCTTCCCATGTGACGGTATGACCTCCGGTGGCGTCTTGTGTCCACCAGACGCTCGCTTCGCCCCCTACGGCCTCTTTTTCGGGGACGAATTTGACGTTGCCGGTAACCACGCATTCGAATATGGTGGCTTCTTCGAGGTTGAGTTTGACGGTCCCGGAAACGTTCCCGAGGTTCTTGATCGTGGGAGCAGCGGACGAACCACCGCTGCCTGAGCTCGGGTTCTCTATCTCTGCGTGTGGGCTCATGCGCCGAGGAGCGTCCAGCTCACACCGTCACCGTTGACGGTCGCGTCGATCCAGACAGCACTTATGTCGTTCACGTCGAGGACAGCGCTCGCGCCGGCTGAGAGGGCGACTCCCTTACGTGTGGGTGCCGCATGTGTGCCTGGGGCCGCGACGACGGTTTTGCCTCCGAAGACGATCGTGCCCGTGTTCGTTTCTAGGGCTTGAACGATGATCCCGACAACGGCTCCAGGGGGGTTCCCTGCTTCGTCTTCGAGGCGGACGGCTTCTCCTGCTTTGGCTACGGTCCGGAGACCGTCGCGCAAGTGTGTGATGCCGCTCATGCTGGTACAGCCTCCTGATTAGCCTTGGGTGGACGGCCGCGGGGCCTGGACACCTTCACTGGCGCTGGGCGAGCAGCGAGTGCTTGCTCCATGCGCTCTGCGTACGCAGCGGCTTTGTCTGCGCGCTTCTTCTCCTCGGCGAGCCGACGCTCGAGCACTGCGATCTTCTCCAAGGGCTCCGCGTCGTCGATCATGCCGACAAGCCCTGCGGCCGACCGGAGACAGGTTTCGCAGATGATGAGATCGTCCATCGAGATCGGGACGGCCTGGTCGACGCCGTAGCCGCGGTCGCAGGCAGCGTCGAAGTCGACGTGCCGCTTCTCGCGGTCTTGACAACCACACGCGGAGCAGTAGATAGGCATCTCGGCGGGGCGGATGTCGTTGGCTAGCTTCACAGTCATCGCTGGAATCCCATCTGTTTGCCTTTGGAGACGCGGAGCAGTTCAGTAGCGGCGGCCAAGCGCACTTGCCCCTTTCCGTTCTTGGAGAGGTCGCGCAGTGCTTTGAGCGCCGCCTTGCGGTCCTTGTCCTTCTTGCTCATGCGAAAATCCCTCCCATTGGGGTTTGGGGTATTCCCCGACGTTTACGGCCCTGCTGGGCGCGTCGGGCGGCTCGTTCGAGTGGTGGCAACCACTCCTCGTCCTCTTGCACTTCGGAGGCGTAGGGGCGGCTCATGACGACATACCGGAGCGCGTCGAGCAAATGGTCGTCCTTCTTGACGGGCTTCTCCTTCGGGTCCGCTTCGGTCCTTGTGGCCTTGGCCCACCGGTACTTGCGGAACTCGTCGATCGTGTTCGTACAGTTCGCAGTCACCAGCAAGCGGCGCGTCTGTAGGCGCTCCTTCACACGGTTGATGCCCGCAGTCACACTGTTCTGGCCGAGGATCGTGACTATCCCGTGGTCCGTGTACTCCATCTGATCCGACCGGCCCGTCTGATGATTCACGTTCCTTGCTGCAGGATCGATCACATACCACGCGGGCGTCAACGGGACAGACACACCGTTGATGATGCTGGCGTGCTTGTGGTTGACGAGCTTGATCGCCTCACAAACCTTTTCGACGATGTGCCCCTCGAGCGCGAGCTCGTCAAACACGACCATCGTGTCATCAGGCGTCAAATAGCACCAGACGACAGCGGCCATGAACCGCATACCGGGATCGATCCCGACATACACTTGCGCACCGTCAGGAACCGAGTTGGGCGGTGAGGTTTCGGGGATCACATGGAAGTTGCGGGAGAAATCGTCGTAGATCATTCCCGCGAAATGGACGAAACGACCAGACTTGCGGGCTTGCCGCTCCTCCTCCGACAAGCCTTTCAGGACGCGCTTCTTCGTCTTCTCGTCCAAGTGCGGGTTGTCGTCCATGTCCACCAGGACAACCATCCCGTCTTCCAACTTGCCCTTCGTCCACGGCTCCCAGATCTCGTCGTACATCCACGACATGCCCTGCAATGGCGTCATCGTGAACAACTCGTCGCCGCCATAGTCGATCAGCCGCATCAGCGACTCGTTGCGAATGTCTTTCGGTGGCTCCTCGTCGTAATGAATCCGGTGCTTCGCAGCACCACCAAACTTGTCGAGGTCCTGCTCGAACGTCAAAAAGTCGAACGTGCTGCCGTTCACGAACCGCAATACCCGGTTCGCCTTATCGAACGCCTTGTCGAACGACCCCCCTACAAGCTGGCTCTTGGGTGTCCATTCCCGCAGCTTGGGGAAGATGACGCCCTCCATCGTGCTCGTGAAGTCCGGCGCGATGATCCGGCAATGAAACGGCGGTTCCCACTTCTTGAACGGCAGAAGACGCTCCGGCAGACAGTCTCGGTCGACGGCCTGGATCAGATCATCACAAATCCCCGCCGTCGTCTTCCCAGACCGGTTCCCACCCAGGAACGCCTTCAACGGTTCCCGACTCGAATGGAACCCCACCTGCTTCTCATGCGGGTCATAACCCAACAACGGATTCGCCCTGAGCGCCGCCTCATACGTCGCCAACAACTCCCGAGCCTGCTCCTGCTGCTCCAACGGCAGCCGACCAATCGCTTCCCTATCGATACGCAGCACCACAGCCTCCAATCAGCCCGCGAGAGCCGCGAGGCATCCAAAACCCTCAACCCAGCCAGGGACTCCGCCACAGGCCAACAGAAGACCCCCACAGCCCACGGTTCGGCAAAGACCGTCCAAACAAGTCCGCGAGAACACAAAAACCTGAGACAGGGAGGCTCATATGGGAGCGCTCATCTGCTCTTTTGCTGCCTACCCCCTGCCGTGTCAGGTCAGAGTGTTGATGTGATGTCACGTCGTGGCAGTGGTGCTCATGTGGTGCTGTGGTTGGCTTGGTTGCGTGTGATCGTGTGAGTGTCACGCAGGGCGCTAGGGCCACGTCAGCACGGCTTGTTGGGCTGTTAGGGGGACAAACCCACAGTTCTACGCTGCTAAAGCCTGGATTGACGGGCTATCGAACCTGTTGCACACACAGATCCAACACGTCACACGCACGCTCAGATCGTTACTCGGGTCGCAAGACAACACGACAGTCACAGCAGAACGTCAGCGGTCTGTTGGTCTTCTTGTGTTGGTTGTGTGTGGCTTACGACGGGTTTAGCTCATGCAGCTGGTCTTCGCGGCTCAGGACAAGTGTTTGCTCGCTCGTTTGCATTCTGGGCAGCGTGCGCCTTGAGTGTGGACGCGGTGCGAGCAGTCTCGTGTGTGGCACTTGTAGCGCTTGGTGGAGGGGATCGCGTCAATGCGTGTTGCGTTCTCTACGCCGAGCGTTGGCAGGCGTTCGTCGGGACGGCAACGCGATGGGCCTTCGTTTATCAAGCCTTGCGGAGTGCTGCGGATCATGCGTGGCTCCAGAGCTGGATGGTCGTGTGCTCCAAGCCTGGTGTGGTCCAATGCTTGCTGATTGCTGCCCAACACGTGATCTGCGTGTCGTCCTTGTACGCGAGCTGGTTGAGAGCGTCTGCGATTGCCTTGGCGTAGTTGTCGGTGTCGCCTGGAGGGATCGCGGTCTCGTGCTTTGGCTTCAGGTCTCCGGCAGTCGTGTAGTGGCTCTTGGGGCGAGGAATGTAGACGTGGGCGTTGATCGAGAGTGGTTGAGCGTCGAAGGATGGTCGGCCGGCTTGCATCCATGCTGTTTGGATCCTGGTCCGGTACTCCAAACTGTTCGCTGGCGTATACCAGTTGCCGTGTCTTCCGCGGCGCGCGCGCTCCATCGGCACCGGTGCTCCTGGCACCGTCAAGGTGATGTTCACGAGGATCCTCCTTCGAGAAGCCTCGCGGCAGGGGCTACTTGTGTGCTGGGGCCGGAGGCGCACGATCCTTGTCGTGCGGCCAGTAGCGGAGGCTACGCGCATCATAATCCCAGTCCGGACAGAACCCTTTACGCGGCTTGCTGTTCAGCGGTTTCCTCCTCAACCTTGCGCAAATGATGCTCGGCTGACTTGAGCCTCTTGCGTTGCGCTGGCGTCAACTCTCGGCGAGGGATCTGTTCAGCACCAGACCGGATACGGCCCACAGCAATCTGGAGTTTGGCTCGGCGCTGTTCGCGCAACAGTGCGTCTCGAGCACTAGCGTCGGTGCTGAACCGCTTCTGGACGTGCTCCGGGACCGCTGGGGGCTCGCCCTTCAACCCACGATTAGCAGTGGTTGTGTACCCGATCTCGCTCATTGTCTCTGCGGGGCGTGGAGCACCACACCGACAGTGTGTTTGCGGTTCTGGATCGTCGCTGAACGCTCGACCACAACGCTTCCCGTTCGGCAGCTTGGCCGCACAGAACTGGCTTGGTGGGCTCTGGGCGAGATACCGGTCCACATCAGTGTGATCCCCCAGAACGAACGAGATCACCCACACCTGCTGGTCCGGATCGTAATGGCCGTACAAGCCGATCCAATAGTGGACAAACGCCTGCTTGTTCGGGAAACCCTCGCGTTTCGCGTCCTTCTCGGAGATATCGCCCAACCTCTGTCGCCGAACAGCGACGACGGTGATCTTCTC
>Ga0134126_10003544_pt1 | contig 19539 bp, 17 predicted proteins | sample KB31752_FD_96881 | JGI IMG/M metagenome (GOLD analysis project Ga0134126, IMG submission 96881) | Terrestrial soil microbial communities with excess Nitrogen fertilizer from Kellogg Biological Station, Michigan, USA - KB3-175-2 | ecosystem: Environmental > Terrestrial > Soil > Unclassified ...
ACCGGCGTGTAATGGGCCTGCCCTTGAAAAACATCCTTCGTGATGTCAACCAGCACCGGACCCGGCCTGCCTGAGGCCGCGATATAAAACGCCTCATGGACGATCTTCGGCAGTTCGCTTATGTTCTTAATTAGAAAATTGTGCTTTGTGGCGGAACGCGTGATGCCGAAGGTATCTGCTTCCTGAAAAGCATCGCTGCCCATCAACTTTGTCGAAACCTGTCCGGTTAGCGCGACGATCGGGATGGAATCCATCATGGCATCTACCAGCCCGGTGACGAGATTGGTGGCGCCTGGTCCTGAAGTCGCGCAGCACACCCCGACCTTGCCTGTTGCTCTCGCATAACCCTGCGCCGCGAACGCCGCATTTTGTTCGTGCCGCACCAGCACATGCTTGATTGGATAGTCGTAAAGCGCATCGTAAAGCGGCAGCGTGACACCGCCGGGATAGCCGAAGATGCACTCGACGTTTTCACGAGCCAGGCAGTTCAGCAGGATCTTAGCGCCCGAAAGAAGGTTCGACATAGCTCTCCCTGTGCAAAAAATTCCTCGTCTAAATGAAAAGGGCCACTCGGCTGGTTCGATATCCCGCCGGTGGCCCCGAATTCATCTCGTGAGGCTCGCCTAGGCGGTGTCTACAACCACCACGACGAGCGGAACAATCTTTTGAAGCGGATTCATCTCACGGTTTCGCGGCGATCGCGCCCGGTCAGGCTTGATCCACCGCCTTATGAAGTCAGGTTAGCCTAGAAGCGATTTTTATGCAAGTGAATAAAAGTATAAAAAGTACGAATACGCTACGGGGTCAACACCGAAGTGCAGAATGCGCATTTGCGAGCTTTGATGGGCACGTCGCTCAGGCATTCCGGGCACTTCTTTGTGGTGGGGTCGGGATGCGCCTCGCCCCGCTTAATACGAGCCAGCAGCGTGTTGACCGGCAGAACAACGAAGTAGTAGACCGCCGCTCCGATCAGAACGAACGAGACTATTGCGTTTGCGAACTCTCCGATGAGGAATTTGCTGTTGTTGACCGTAAACGCAATTGCGGAGAAGTCGGGTTTGCCGACGATGGCCGCAATCAGAGGCGTGAGTAGGTCTTTCACAAGCGCCGTTACGACGGCTCCAAAGGCCGCGCCCATCACGACCGCGACTGCGAGATCGAGAACATTACCGCGCAGAATGAATTGTCTAAAGCCTTTCATATGTCCACCTGGTTAATTTTTGTTTCTCAAGGTCAAGAAGCGTTCTTCGCGATCCTATGGAAACAAGTAAGTGGCTCCGAGCGTAAACTGGAATGAATTCTTTTTGAAGGTCGGCGGTGGATCGTTCAAGAAGTTATCTAAAGCGCCGACAGTCAGACCGAAGCGATGATACACCGGAAACGTTAGCGCCGCGCTGGCAAACGCCGAGTAAGCGTCTGTATTATTCCAAGCCGGAGTTATGCCAGCCTGCTGGGCAAAAAGAATGCCGTGTGCGAACTTGCGGTTATAACCTTCGCTGAAGACCGAACCAATCAACTGCTTGTTCAGGGAAGCAAGCGTGAATCGCTGGTCAATGTAATCCATACTGGCTTTGAAATCCAGCTCCTGGATGTCTGTCTTGAATGCGACAAAGCCCAGGCCGCCGCCGTACGTCTGCTGCAGATCCAGGCCTTGAGACACATTGTGATCGAAGAGTGCCTGCCCGAACACGAAGAGCCTTGAAGATAAATACCAATCCTGTTCGGCGCCTATATGAAATAGAGACGTTTTTACCGTCGGAGAGCCGGGTTCTGACAGCTTGCCGTAAGCCTGGTTGTAATCAAAGATCGTGCGGCTGCGCAGATCCAGCCAGTTGACGCTCGGGACAGGACGAACCAGGCTGAGTGCGGAGGTCACGGTTTGATTCTTCTGCGTTGCCTCGGTAAACGAGAGTCCCAGCGTTGCGCCGCCCGTCCAACCCTTGGCAAAACTCTCATGCTGAAAAGCCTTCTGGAATGCGGGCTGCTGAACCAGATTCGCGACGCTATTGGTGGGAATCGTCCTCGGCTGCGCACCGGTGCTCGGTGTCACTTGCAGTTTCTGGTCTGTCATTTCTACAGTTCCTTGAGGGACTTTGGATTCATCCTGGCTGCCGCGCAATTTGACGCCCTTTGGAACGGCCGCAAAGGTTTGCGATGAGTGAAGTTCCTGGATCTTGCTCCAATCGACTGTTACATCGCCGACGATATCGCTTTTGAACACGACCGAAGATCCGCTGGAACTTTGAAGATGTCCGATTAATTTTTCGCCATCGGTAAGGATGAGGACATCGGGTTTCGACGCGCTCGCCGTGGCCTGAGCCTCGAGCCCCTGTGCTGAGATCAGGCAAATGAATAAGAAAGGGATTGTGAATTTGCTATGTAGCATGGTTTGTTTACTCTGCAGAAATGGATTGCCGCGGAGATACCGCGCGCGCCTCCCGCCATACTGAGAGACATAGGCGGTGAATGAAAAGTCACATCGTGAGACAAAGAATTGACTGGATTAGTTGGATTTTCCGTACTCGTATGTTTACCCGTGAGGCTCGGAATGCGATTTGAATTACACGCGTCATGACACAAAAGCCTGAGGCTGAGAGCGAGAGAGAGGAGGCGCTTGTTCGAAAGGCACGCTCCGCTCCCGATGGCGATTTGCGCGCATTCGAACAGTTAATCGAGCAGCACCGGAAGCGGATTGTGGCTGATTGCAGATATATGACGACGGACGAGAGCATTGCTGAGGATTTGGCTCAGGAAGTGTTCGTCAAGGCATTCTTCGGATTGCGTGCCTTTGAGGGGCGGTCATCTTTCCGGCACTGGCTGCAGCGAATCAAAATCCGCCACTGTTTGAATCACCTCAAGAAACGGGAGGGCAAAACGGTAGTGCCCATCCATGAGCCAGCTTTAGAGCAATCGGAATACCTCCAGGTTCCGCCCACCGCGCACCAGGAACTGGAAGAGATGAATAATCATGAGCGGGTCACACGGATTCTTGAGTCCATGGCCCCGACGCTTCGGGTTCCGCTTATCATGCGCGATATGGACGATTTGTCTTATGAAGAAATAGCTGGTGAATTAGGGCTCGGCCTTTCCGCGGTCAAGATGAGAATCAAGCGAGCTCGTGAAGATTTTCGGAATCGCTATTATGCTGAATCGGGCGCGCCGAACGAGCCGGCGCGCGTATAGCCATGCCGGATGAAGAGCGCCAGGATGAGCCGATTGCGGCGTTAAAGGATCTCCAGCAGGAGACGTCCTCCATTTTTCTGACTGGCATCCGACGGAGGATTTACCGGCGCACGGCTGCTTCCCAGGTCGCATCGTTTTCCTGGCAGTTGCCAAAAACAGTGCTGGTCGAGCTTGGGAAAATGTTCGGTGAACTTGTGAAGTCCATCAGCGATTGAAGGATCGCCAAGAGTGAAGGAAAAGCTTCTACAGTCGTTCGGCCATTTACTCGATTCGATTATTAGCTCCGCTCCCAGAGTTGCAGTTGGAATCCTGCTGGTTATTCTTGCCTTTGTTGTCGCCAAGCTGATAGAAATTTCGCTGCGCTTTGTGTTGACCCGTATCCGCTTTGACGCGCTGTTGGAAAAGACCGGCATTGACAAGGCCCTGTTCCGGATTGGCCTTCGTCAAAAACTAAACCTCTTTATTCCGCGTCTGGTCTACTTCCTGGTGCTATTGATTCTGGCTAAGACGGCATCCGACGCGCTGGGCCTGATTGCAATCTCGGGCGCAATCGCCGCTTTCTTTGGGTATCTTCCCAATATCGTGGCTGCACTGTTGCTATTGATCCTGGGCAGTTCCGTGGGGCAATTCGCGGGTAACATGGTCGCCGAGTCTGCGCAGGACTCCGGCATCGATTTTGCTTCTTCTATTGGAAAGCTGGTCTCGTCCTTGATCCTGTTCGTCGTGGCCATAATGGCTATCGCGCAGTTGAAAATTGATACCGGCATGGTTCGCATCGTAACCAGCTTTATTCTCGGCGGAGCAGCGCTGGCTTTCGGGATTTCATTCGGATTGGGGACGCGCGATGTGGTCCGGAATATCACGGCCGGCTTTTACCTGCGCAAGTTTCTGGAGATCGGAAAACGCTTGGAAATTTCCGGCCAGGAAGGACTGCTAACCCAGATAAACGCGACCCATGCCATCCTTGAATTCGAAGGTCAAAGCATCAGCGTTTCGAATTCCATTTTCTTGACTCAGATTGCGAAGCAGTAGACGCGAAACCAGTCGAGCTATCTTTGCGCCTCGACCAGATCTTCCGCAACCAGGGGCATTCCGGGCTGTAAGCGCGCGCGGGATTTGACGTTATATCGCTCGCGGGCGGCGAACAGCTTCTCAACTTCCTCGCGCGGTAAGGCGCGCGCTCCGCCCAGCATTTCCGCGACGAAGGTGATCCTGGCGAAATGTTCCACCATCTCCATCCGGAAAAACGCCTCCCACACATCGCTGCCGTATGATGTGCAGCCGTGGTTTTCGAGCAGGATGGCATCATACTCCGCAATAAAGGGCTTCATTCCTTCGGTCAACGCGGGCGTCCCAGGCAACCCGTATGCCGCCAATGGAACCGCACCGAGTTGAATGATCACTTCCGGCAGCAATGCTTTGTCGAGTGCGCGGCCAGCGCTTGCGAACCCGGTAGCGACCGGAGGATGTGCGTGTACAACGGACCGGATGTCCGGCCGCTGCGAGTAAATTGTGAGGTGCATCGCGATTTCGCTGGTGCGATCGCGCCGGCCCTTCACCTTTTGACCGGAACTATCGCAGAGAATCACGTCTTGGCGGCGGATCAGGCGTTTGCTCACACCGGTCGGTGTGCAGAGAATCCGCCCGTCATCCAGCCGGATGCTCACATTGCCGTCGTTCATCGCTACCCACCCCTTTTCGTAAATGAGGTGGCAGACCTGAACCAGATCTTCGCGGTGCCGCTGCTCCGTCTTGGTCATGGCCGAATCCGATTTTAGCAGGGAAGAACCAGGGCCGCCGGTACAATGAGAACCAGTGGAAAAGCGCCGCATGTGCCCGAACTGCCGGGCATTTATTACGATTACCGATCGCGTCTGCCCTTATTGCGGCGCACAGTTGGGCCCGCGGGCCGTCGATATGCGGGCCACCCGCCTGGCCGCTTCTCTGCTGCCGCGAGCCAACCTGACCGCAATCGTCATCCTTGTCATCAACGTTGCGTTCTATCTGGCTGAGGTGGCGGTAAGTTACAAGTTCACCCACAGCACCGATATTAGCGGCCAGGTTGCGGTGCTCTTCGGGGCAAAATACGCTCCGCTCATCTTCCACGGACAGTGGTGGCGTCTGATTACGGCCGGCTTCCTTCATGGCGGCTTCTGGCACATTGCGATGAATGCCTGGGCCATATTCATTCTGGTGACGGAGGTGGAACAGTTCTACGGCACATCCCGGCTGTTGTTCGCATATGTCTTTTCCACCATAACGGGCTTTTTATGCAGCCTGTACTGGTCTCCGCAGAGCCTTTCGCTCGGCGCGTCTGCCGCATGTTTCGGCATGTTCGGGATTATGCTTGCGATGGGACTGCGCGGCCGTGCCGATCCGCTGGTTCAGGCGGTTCGCGCCCACTACATACAATGGCTTATTATCGGCCTGGTTCTGAGCCTGGTACCCGGAGTCGACCTAGCCGCGCACGTCGGAGGCTTTATTGGCGGTTTTCTGGTTGGCCTGATAGCTGGTCTGCCCGGCTTACCGAACACACCGCGCGAACTCCTGTGGAAAGTACTAGCTGGCCTGAGCGTGGCGGTTACCGCTTACGCTTTCCTGCGCGATTTTGCATCCTACGAAGCATTGATGCGCCAAATTACTAACACATAACTGCTGGAAGAGTTAATATCTAAGTAAGTTACCGCTCTTGGCTCAGCTATTCTTGCTTCGCCGGGCTGCGCAAGTGTTAACTTTGCGGGGTCCAGTTGGCGTGCGCCGGGGGGCAGCCCTAAACGACCTTGGAATTATAACGGACGGTTCGGTCCTGATTCGCGACGGGAAAATTATCTCGGTCGGTTCCGCCAGACGAATCGAAAACTTAAAAGAAGCGCGCGATGCGATCGAGATCTCCGCCGAAGGTGCGATCGTTATGCCCGGATTCGTCGATCCGGGATTACACCTGACACTGCAATATGCCAACGGAGGATCTGGCCTTCCGGCCAAGCGTCGCAAAATGGCCGACTTCTCCGATGAGAGCCTTAGCCTGATGAGAGCCTGCCTGCAGCACGGCACGCTGAATGTACAGATCAAGGCCTGCGCTGGAACGGGCGACCTCCGCTCTGATTTCACGGTCCTCCGGCAGCTTGCCGGAATCGGCAATAACCCGGTCGGTATGGTCCGAAGCTGGCGCGTCGACCGGCCGCATCCGGAGCATAAGAGCACGGCGGATTTCCAGGATGTGCTCGGCGCTGTTGCGGATCGCAAGCTCGCGCAATTTTTTGAGGTTATGCCGGAGTGCGGGACATCTTTCAGTCAGCAGGTCTGGAATGCAGCGGCAGAACGAAAAATGGGAGTCAACCTGCTATGGCCCGGTGGATCGCCCGCATTGCTCGAAGAACTGCTCCGGCAGGCAAATGCGGATGCGGTCTGGTGTCCTTCGAACCTCAGTTCCGAAGAATGTTCGGTGCTCTCAACCTCACCCGCGATTGCGGTCTTTTCGCCTAGTGGGGAATTGCTACATGAATCCGGCGGCGACGCTGTTCGCCGGGTTGCGGATTCCGGCGCTGCGATTGCTCTTTCCAGCGGATACGATGCGAACGACACGCCCAGCTTTAACATGCAGATGGTTGTAGCTCTGGCTGTTCTACGATTGCATCTTACGATTGAGCAGGCGATCACAGCCGCCACACTGAATGCGGCGTATGCCATCCGTCGCGGCGATGTAATCGGAAGTATCGAATGCGGCAAGCGCGCGGACCTGGTTGTACTAAACATCCCCGATTACCGCGAGATTCCTCGCCGTTTCGGCATCAATCACGTCGGCCTAGCCATGCGGGATGGCAATATAGTGTTCAACCGGATTCGTTCCAGAGCGAGTGCAAGCTGAACCAGCCGTTGATTGAGTGCGTCCCGAATTTTTCCGAAGGCCGCGATCTCTCCCGCGTCGATGCCATCGAAACCGCAATTTCGAATGTGGCAGGCGCGCTGGTACTGAATCGGACCAGCGATCCGGACCACAACCGCAGCGTTATTACTTTCGCGGGGCAACGCGAACCCGTGATCGAAGCCGCAGTGCGCGCGGCGGCAAAAGCGGCCGAGCTGATCGATCTGAACACGAGCCGCGGGATTCACCCCCGAGTTGGCGCGCTGGACGTTCTGCCCTTTGTGCCGCTTGGCAACTCCAGCATGAAGGATTGCATAGAAATCGCGCATGCCGCTGGCCGGCGGATCTGGCATGAGCTGGGGATTCCGATCTACTTTTATGAAGCTGCCGCTCTGCGGCCCGGCCGCGCCAGGCTGGAGGACGTGCGCCGCGGACAGTTCGAGGATCTGCGCGAAGCGGCGCCGATTGACCCCGCCAGAGCGCCCGACCTGGGCGGTCCGGCTCTTCACCCCACTGCCGGAGCGATTATCGCCGGCGCCCGCAAGCTGCTGGTCGCCTTCAATATCAACCTAAAGACCAGCGACCTCGGCATTGCGAAAGCCATCGCCAAAAGCATACGCGCGAGTAGCGGCGGCTTTGCGGCGGTCAAATCGCTTGGCCTGCCGCTGGCCTCGCGCGGCATGGTGCAGGTCTCTATGAATCTCACCGATTTTGAGCAAACTCCGGTTCACGTCGTTTATCGCGAAGTCGAACGCCTGGCAGGCGTGTACGGCGTGGAGATCGCGGGCAGCGAACTGATCGGGCTCATGCCTCGAAAAGCAATCGAGATGGCATTCGCGGATTCATTAAAGCTGGCCCACTTCGGCGCTCAGAGCGTCCTCGAAAATCAGATTGATATGCTCATGCCGAAGTAGGCACTGAGCAATCGTCGGCGTACTAAGCCATCGCTGCTTCGAGCACTTTTTCAGACTCGCTGGAAGTCCGCGCCTGGTTCGGCCGGGCATCAGCCGACGGCTTGAACTTTACTGAAACCAGTTTCGAAACGCCTGGCTCCTGCATAGTCACTCCATACAGCGACTGAGCCGCCTCCATTGTGCGCTTTGCGTGCGTGATCACGATGAATTGCGTCTGCTCGGCCATCTCTTTAAGGAGTCTGGTCAGACGCTCGATATTCGGCTCATCCAGCGGCGCGTCTATCTCATCCAGAATGCAAAACGGACTCGGTGCATACTGAAAAATCCCCATTAGCAGCGCCATGGCGGTCAGGCTCTTCTCACCACCCGACAGCAGCAGCACGCTCTGCAGTTTCTTTCCCGGGGGCGACGCCACAATATCCACGCCGGATTCGGCCAGATTCTCCTCATCAGTGAGCCGCATCTCTCCGATACCGCCGCCGAATAGCGTTTTGAATGTCTCGCGGAAGTTAGCGTTAATCGCGTGGAACGCTTCCCCAAAGCGCTTTCGAGATTCGCCGTCAATCTGCTGAATGGCATTCTCGGTATCCCGGATGGAATCGAGCAGATCCTGACGCTGTGCCGCCAGGAACTCCTGCCGCTGCTGGGCCTCTTCGAACTCTTCGAGCGCTTGCGGATTGACGGGCCCGAGTGCTTCTATCTTCCGCAGTACTTCGGCATATTTCGCATCGATATCCTGAAGAGCCGGTTCCCCGGCTACTGTTTCCATTCCTTCGACAAGCCGGCCGAGGGGCATCTCGAGCTCCTTCTGGCAGGTTTCCTCCAGATGTTTCAGGTCGGATTCCGCGCGCGCCAGCATCACCTGCAATTCGGCGCGCCGCTCTTGCGTAGCCCGTGCCTCCGCGCGCAGCCTCTTGAGTTCTTCTTCGGTAAACGCGAGCCGGCTTCGTAAGTCCGCTTCCTGCTGGGCCAGGCGGTTGACATCCGCTTCGGTTGCGGCGATGGAGACCTTCACCTCAGTCGATTTCATTTCGAGCTGAGCGTTGCTCTCCAGGAATTGGGCCCGTTCCGCGACCAGCCGCTCTGTTTCTTTTCCGAGCAGAGCCAGGCGATTTGCAAAATCGCGCACCTGCGCCTCCAGCCTTTCCCGGCTGGCAGTGAGCGATCTCCGGCGTTCTTCCAGGCTGGCCAAGTTTGCCCGCAGGCTGGCATGCTCGTCCGCGGTTCGTGAGACTTCGGTCTGCAAACCGGTAAGGGCTTCCCGGGCGGTTGCCAGTGCTTCCTCTTCCTGTGCACGCGCCAAGTCCCGTTCGGCCAGCGCAGCGCGGTCGCGCTCCAAATTTTCCTGCAGTTTTATGCGGTCGCGCGAAATACGATCGAGTTCCAGGCGTGCATGGGAAAGCCTGGATTGTACTCGTTGAAACTCCTCCGCGAGCTTTCTCGTTTCGTGATCGAGAGCCAGAACATCTTTCTCCTGGGCCTGCTGCTGTGCCCGCAGATGCTCCTGCCGGTCGCTGAGTCCGGCGATATCCCGTTCAAGCTCGACCAGGCTGCTCTGCGCCGTGGTTAGATCGCGCTCGCGGCTTGCCACCAGTTGCGAAACCTCGCGCAGCTCTCGCTTAAGCGCCAGCGGGCCTGCGCCGCTCTTCTTCCCGCCGCTTACCGTGCTGCCGTGATAATTCACACCATCGACGGTCAAGAACCAGCAGTGAGGGAACTGGGCCGCCAGTTCACGCGCCAGACCCCGGCCGGTAGTTACGTAGCAGTTTGCAATGCGCGGCAACAGATGGGCCGGCAATTGTGAAAGCCCGTTGGTTAGCTTCAGGGAATCCGTTAAGCGAAAAAGCTCTTCGCCGCCGGCTTCCGGTCGCGGTAATTCCGCCGCGGAGTTAGTCTGCTCCTCGTTCGCTTCCGACAGAAAAGTAGCGCGGCCGCTCAACTCGCCTCGTACGAGTTCGATACCTCGCTCCGCCTCATTCCAGTTCCGAACTACTACATATTCGAGCTCATCGTGCAGGAACTCTTCGGTTGCTTTCTCAAACTGCGGGTCCACTTCCAGGAAGTCCGCCAGCACGCCTACAGGCTGGAAACCTTCAGTTTTCCCACGCTCCGCGGCCGTAAACAAACGCTTGACGGTCTCAGTGGTATAGCTGCGGTGCTGAATCACTTCTTCGAGCGAATCTTTGCGGGCTTTCACGCGTGAGAATTCGCTCCGGAACTGATCCAGTTTCTGGCGAGCTTCGTTCAATTGAGTTCGCTTCTGTTGTAGCTCCAGTTCGACGGCTTTGCGCTGATCGGTGAGCGAGATCAGTTCTGTTTGCCGGTTCGCCAGCCGCTCAGAGAGGTCTCCCTTTAGCTGCTGGATGCGGGCCTGGTCCTGGGCCGACTGCTGCTCTTCCGCCTGGGTGCGCGCCGTGTCCCGCTCTGCCGATGCTAACTGCGCCTCGATTTGCGTAATTCGGTTCTTGAGTGCAGCCGATTCGCCGAGCATACGCAGCACGCGCTGGCGCGCTGCTTCCAATCCACGCTCCTGCTCCGCGAGAGCATCCTGGGCCTGCTGCCGCTCGGCCGACTTTGCATCGAGCGCCTGCCTCGCGCCGCCGCACTCGTCGTTCAGGGTTTGCAGTTCGGCCGCTTGCTGCTGCAATTCCGCAGCCCGCTCCTGACGTTGGCTTTCCAGCGATTGCTCTTCTTGGCGTGCTGAGGCTGTGCGCTGGTCAATCTGCTGAACCTGCTTTAGCTGGTATTCCAGCTTGCCCCGTGCTCGTTCGGCTTCCAGACTCAAATCCGCCAATACCTTGCGGGCCTGGGTCAGCGCCTGCTCCGTAGCGTAGGAATTCTCAAGAACTCCGGTCTGTTCAGTTTCACGCGTTGCGATTGCCGCCTGCTCGGTTTGCAGTTCGCCCGAAGCCAGGTTAACGTCAATGGCAATCCGTGCCATCTCACGCTCCAGCATGCGGAATCGGGATGCCAGGATTTCGCGCAAATGAGCTGCGGCTTCTGTCTTCAATTCCCCATAGCGGCGCGTCTTTGCCGCCTGGCGCTTCAGTGAATTTACCTGCCGTGTGACTTCTTCGAGAATGTCGAAGACGCGCGAGAGGTTCTGCTTCGCACTTTCCAGCTTGGCTTCCGCCAGCCGTTTCCGCGTTTTGAATTTCGTGATTACGGCGGCTTCCTCAATTACCGCCCGGCGGTCTTGCGGCTTATTACTGAGAATCTGGCCGATACGCCCCTGCTCGATGATGGCGTAGCTCTCCGGGCCCAAACCCGTTCCCAGGAACAGATCCTGAATATCGCGAAGCCGGGCGGAGCGGCCGTTGATCAGGTATTCGCTCTCGCCCGAACGATATAACCGACGGGTGATAGTAATTTCACCGGCATGCCCAAGGGCTTTCGCCGAGGTTCCATTTTGAGGCGAGTGAACTGGTTGCGGCTCGATCTCAGCATCAGAGGGTACAAGACTTTCTGAGTACGTTCCATTCCGCGCCTGCGTCTCACTTGGTAGGTGGGATCCATTTTGCAGATCGTGTGGCTCGGCCGGGATGGCGCGCAGGATGGTTTCATCCGGTACCAGTGTCATGGTTACCGAAGCCATGCCCAGCGGCTTCTTTGCACCTGTGCCGGCGAAGATGACATCTTCCATTCGAGCACCGCGCAGGCTTTTGGCCGATTGCTCGCCCAGCACCCAGCTAATGGCATCGCTGAGGTTGGATTTCCCGCACCCGTTCGGACCGACGACGGCAGCTATTCCGCTGCCGTTGAACTTCATTTCCGTTCTGTCGTAGAAAGACTTGAACCCATGAATCTCGACACGCTTAAGTTTCAGCAACCGGAAACGCCCTTCCTAGGATATATTCTCGGGGGTGGCCCTATCTTTCCAAAGATTAATTACGGTGTAAAGGACTCCCGGCACTCTATATTGAACCTCTCCCCGGGTCTGCGGCGATATGTAGCGGTGTGATCTCATGCCGTACGCTACACATCAAGGTGTCAGAATCTACTGGGAGGAGCACGGCTCAGGCCCTCCGGTGCTGCTGATCATGGGACTCAGCTTCACCCATGAGATGTGGTATCGAATTCTGCCCGGCCTGGCGCGCCAATACCGTGTCATTCTGCTTGACAATCGCGGTATAGGCCGCAGCGATGTGCCGCCGGGTCCATACACAATCCGGCAAATGGCCGGGGACGCGGCAGCGGTCCTTGATGCCGCTGAAATTACCTCCGCGAACGTAATCGGCGCATCCATGGGCGGCATGATTGCCCAGGAACTTGCACTCTGCTACCCGGCGCGCGTCCAAAGCCTGCTTCTGGGCTGCACGAGTCACGGCGGCATTCTGGCTCACTGGCCTCGCTTCAGCCGTTTGGGCGGTCTACCCACATCGGTTGCCGGCCGGGATCGCGAGTTGTTGCTGATTCCCCTACTTTACGCGGCTTCGACGCCTCGCGAGCGCGTCCTGGAGGATATCGACGTTCAGTGCCGGTGCGCCTGCACTCGCCGAGGCTGCCTGAACCAATTTGCCGGTATTTTGTTATGGAGTTCGTTTCTCCGGCTTCCGCGAATTTCCGTACCAACACTGGTCGCTCATGGCGCGGAGGACTGCCTGATCCCGCCACAAAATGGAAGGGTCTTGGCCGCCCGGATCCCCGGCGCGCGGTTCCAGCTAATTCCCAAAGCAGGACACATTCTGATGACCGATCAGCCCGAAATCTGCCTTGATCTAAGTCTTGACTTTCTGGAGCGGCATGGCAATCCTGAGCAGAATATTGGCGCTGGTTCCAGCGGCCAGGTAATTTCTCCGGCTTCCGCCGCCTGACAGCCGCCCAACAAACAAAGCGCAGCTTTTGTGCGTTACCTTTTGCCCTTAACGGGCATTAAATGATAGAGAGTTCTCGTTTCATTGCGGCATGCCCCTCGACTTTCCAGGTCAATCTGGCGCCGAACAGCTTCATCGTCGTATCGAGTTGCTCGCGGGGGTGGCGACTGACGCCCTCCATTTCAACCGGCCGGACGAGCTTTTGCTGAGCGCCTGGAACCGTATTTCGGCCGAAACCAGAGCAGACGCCTGTTGGTGCTATTCGGTAGAGAATGACCGCCTCCGGCTGACCTTTTCGGCTGGAATCGGGGAGGTGATCGAGTCTCAAATCCAAAGCCCCTGTTTCGGTCGAAATGTTTGCGGCATTGCCGCGCGTGACAGGGTTCCCATTCATTCGACGAATGTACAGTATTCCGATGACCCGTCCGCCGCTTTTCTAAAAAGCATTGGCATCAATGCGTTTTCCTGTTACCCGCTGCTTTCAGATAACAAGCTGGTTGGAACCGTCGCGTTCGGCAGCCGTCAGGCGCCTTGCTTTGAGACGGAAGAACTGGAATTGCAGCGAGCGGTTGCCGATCAGCTCGCAGTAGCGCTCGATCGCATGTTATTGATACAAGAACTTGCCGCGAACAATAAGAAGCTGGCCGCCGCCAATGCCGAACTCGGGCGAGCCAATGCAGAGCTGGAGCAATTTGCGTTTTCCGTGTCGCATGACCTTCGCGAGCCGATACGGCACCTGAACATCTATACCGAAATCTTGCGCCGCAGGTTCGTTCAACAACTCGATGAAGATGGGCGGCAGTGCCTTCAATTTGTGCTTTCGAGCGCCGGCCGGTTGGAAATGCTGGTTGCGGACCTCCTCGCGTATGCCAGCGTCGTTCACGAAGATCCGGTCGAAGTCGAAATCGATGCGAACGCGGTTTTCGGACACGTGCTGCGCGCTCTTGAACCGATGATTACTCAAACCTCGGCAATTGTGCGTGCCCGCAGCCTACCGATCCTGCGGATGAATGAAAATCATCTGGAGCAGCTTTTTCATCAGCTTCTGCAAAATGCCATCAAGTTCCGGCGCTCGGGCATTCCGCCCGAAATCGATGTTTCCTTCGACCGGGATAACAGCGGAACAGTGATCCGCATACAGGATAATGGCATTGGCATCGCGCCCGAGCACCAGAATAAGATCTTCGGATTATTTAAGCGCCTGGATGCCTCTCTGCAGCAGGATGGCACCGGTCTCGGGCTGGCCATCTGTCAAAAAATTGTAGAGCGGTATCAGGGCCAGCTTTGGGTTGAATCTGAGCTGGGCAAAGGCGCTCTTTTCTGCTTCCGGCTGGGGGAACAGACCCACGTCACCGGATCGCGCGCTGTCGCCGCGCAGGTTTATCACTAATTGCGCTAAGGCTCCGCGATCCTCGCGGCCTTATCGGTTAGTGCCACCACTCCGGGCAACTCAAATCCGGCGAGAAATTCCAAAGATGCGCCGCCGCCGGTCGATACATGTGTGATCTTATCGCTTACGCCCGCGCTTTTGATCGCTTTTTCGGAATCGCCGCCGCCCACAACCGAGATTGCTCCGGATTCCGCCACGGCTTTTGCCAAGGCCACTGTCCCGGCGTCAAACGGCGGCATCTCGAAAATGCCCATTGGGCCGTTCCAGATGATTGTCTTCGCGCTGGACAGCAGAGCGGAATACTCTTCGATCGTTTGAGGCCCAATATCCACCCCGATCTGATCCGGCCCGATGCTGCTCACTACGTGGTGTGCTGCGCCCGCCCTGATCTCGCGAACTACCACGTGATCTAACGGCAGCTTCAGCTTCGCACCGGCAGTGTCGAGGAGCTGCCGCGCTAATTCGATTTTGTCCGGTTCTACGAGCGAACGCCCCGTCTGCTCGTCCTTGGCCCGCATAAAGGTATAGGCCATAGCGCCGCCGATCAGTAGTTGATCCACAACCGTAATCAGATTCTCGATGATCTCGATCTTGTCCGATACTTTGGCTCCTCCGAGTAAGGCGATGCAGGGCCTCTCCGGATTCTTTACCGCGCGGCTCAGCCATTCCAGTTCTTTGTCCATCAACAGACCCGCCGCCGCGATGGGCAACTGCGAAACCATGCCCACCGTCGATGCGTGTGCCCGGTGCGCCGACCCGAACGCATCGTTTACGTAAACATCGGCTAGGGATGCAAGCTGCCTGGAGAAATCGGGATCGTTTGATTCTTCTTCCGAATGAAAGCGCAGATTTTCGAGCAGAAGAACCTCCCCTGGTTTTGGCCGCATCGACGCCACCTCAGGCCCGACGGAATCCGGCGCAAGGCGCACTGGCCGCCCCAGCAATTCGCTCAACCGGGCAGCGACCGGGGCCAGGCTCATGTCCTGCCGCCGCTTTCCTTTAGGCCGCCCCAAATGACTTGCCAAAATGACCCCGGCCGAATGTTCCAGTGCATATTGGATTGTCGGCAGCGATGCCCGAATCCGCTTATCGCTGGTGATCTCTCTGCCTCCGTCCGAGAGCGGAACATTGAAATCCACCCGGATGAACACGGTTTTGTTCTTTAAATCGAGATCCTTGATCGACAATTTGGCCATGAAGCCATTCTAGGGTAAGGATTGAATTTTCTTAACCCGGAGCGGCGCTAGACAGCCCGCGTTAACGTTAGTACCTTTGGAAATACTGTAGAAACGTGGAGTACCAGCCGAATAGTACTGTAGGGAGGACCACCTTAGACTCAAAAAAGGTCTAACTGTTGCTAGAGAAATGCTACGTTTTCGCACTATAATCCGTAAGCAACACTTTCGGAGTTCTAGGTCTTTGGGTACTTACGTACCGATCGGGCGAAGCCTCCAGGGAAAGTATGGATGTCAACTGCACCTATCCGCGTCTTAATCGCTGACGGACAGCCAATTGTTTTGGAAGGTCTGCGGAGTGTTCTCCGGCAGCATCAAACCATCCAGGTGGTCGGAGAAGCCATTGATGGGGTTGAGGCAATCGACAAAACCGTCTTCCTCGAACCTGACGTTGTGTTGATGGATCTGAAACTTCCGCGCGTAGACGGCCTGACCGTCCTCCGCAGCATACAGACTCGCGCTCCCAACGCGAAAGTGATCCTTTTCGCGTCCGGTGACAACAAAGAAGAATTCGTGGAAGCCATGAAGCTGGGCTGTTCCGGTATCCTCCTTAAAGATGCAGCCACAAGCCTCATCGAGAAGAGTATCCAGAAGGTTCACGCCGGAGAAATCTGGCTCGATTCGAACACGACTGCGGCTGTTATCCGGCAATTTGCTTCTCCCGCCGAATTGCAGGCGAGCCATGTCAACGGAAAGACCGGCCGCGAACGGGCACAGTTAAGCCAGCGTGAACGCGAGATAATCGTTCTGATCGCACAGGGATACAAGAACAAAGAAATTGCCGAGAAGATGTTCATCACGGAGCAAACCGTGAAGAACCATCTTCATAATGTCTTCGATAAGCTGGGCGTTTCCGACCGGCTTGAACTGGCCTTATACGCGATTCATAACAGCCTGCATCTGAAACCGGCCTGATTGCTTCGGGCCGGCCAGTGCGTCCGTGATTACGCCACAGCGGCTTCGCGTGTCCTTGGTAAGGGCCTGGCCCGGTGAATCAGGTGAACCAGGTTGCCGTCGGCATCCGTGAAGAAGACCAGTTGGTTCCCCTCGTTCGCGTAGGGTTCGCCCGCGAACGTAACACCCTGCTGCTGCAACTGCCTGTAGGCCGCCTCAAAATCGTCCACTGCGATCGCGATGTGCCGCATCCCGGGTGTTCGCATGGCGGCATTCGCCCGCTCGCCTTCGGCAGGAATGATCTCAATTAGAGCTCCGTTCGCGGCCTCTATAAAGTAGTTGCCTGCATACTCAAAGCTAATCTCGAATTCAAGGTTGCTCACGTACCACTCGGCTAATCGCTTTGGATTGGGTGAGGCAATAGCAAAGTGCTCGATACCGGTAAACATAGCCGGGATTGTAGCAATTGCCCTCCGCTTTCCAATGGTGTGCGCCTATGCCACCCTCTGCTCACGCAGCCAGGGCTCAAGGCGCGGGTCGAGAAAATCTTTGATGTGCAGGTCCACTGCCGGAAACTCGGTCGGGGTAGTTTCCACGCCGACAACACGCATTCCGGCTGCCCGGGCCGCCTCGATACCGGTGGAGGAATCCTCGAAAACAATGCAATCCCGCGGTCTCATCGTCAGCCTTTTCGCGGCTTCCAGATAGATATCGGGAAACGGTTTCGGCCGGCTAACCTGGAGCCCGTTCACGGCAATCTGAAAGAACCGCCGCAGCCCCAACCGGTCGAGCACGAAATCGATATTGGCCGGCTCCGCGTTAGACCCGACGGCCTTGGGCACGTCCGCATGCCGCTCCAGGAACTCCATCAGCCCAGGAATGCGGAAGTTATCCGCGCCGGCTTCCAGAACCATTTCGCGAAATAGCCGTTCTTTCGCCGCGCCGTGGCCGAACACAACCTCTTCGGATAGCGTGTCGCTGATGAGATCGCGAACCAGTTCGGCGTTTCTCTTCCCGTGCATCCGTTGTTCCATATCGTTCACCTGAATTCCAAGTTCCCTCAGGTAGCGTTCCCAGGCGAGCACGTGCAGCGGCATGGAATGAATCAAGACGCCGTCCAGATCGAAGATCATGGCGTACTGCTGATTTGCTGGGCCGTTCACGGCGATGAGGATAGCACGTGAAAGCTGATGACTACCGGCCGTTTGCTAAGAGCTGCCAGTTTTCCAATAGTGACTTGCAAAGGTCAGAAATGTTGGCCAGTTGGGGCCAGTGGTGTGCCCTCCGCTATGCTGCCGGAAGGCCAGATCGCCGCTGATCAGCGCTGTCTCCATCGGTGGGAACTGGGTTGTGCCCAAATCCTTCTTCCCCAGAAGCCGGTATACCGGCCCTGCTGCAACTTCGGCCTCAAACTGGCCTTTGTCGTCCAACCAATTGCCTTCAACCTTAGGCGACCCCTCACTGACGAACACCGGGCGGGGCGCGCACAACGCAATGAGCTCGTTCGAGTCCACCGGCAGGTCGTTAGCCGTAAGCGGGCCCGCGTACTTCAGAAAGTTACCGGCCATCCAGTGGTACTCTCCCGTTCCGGCGAGGTTCTCTACAAGCTCGCCGAAGTTGCGCCGATGAGGTTTGACGCCGCCTTCGCCTGAAGAGCCAATGAACCCGATCGCGAAACGCTGGTCATAGGCCATGGTCACGAGCGCCGCTTTCCCGTAGCGGGAAAGCCCCTCAATCCCAACTTCTTTTGCATTTACCGCTTTATCGGTCTCCAGGTAATCCAAGGCACGGCTGGCTCCCCAGGCCCACGCCCGAAGAGTTCCCCAGTCGTCGAGTTTTCGCGGCTGCCCTTTGTTGGCCAGTCCTATAATGCCTTCCGTCAGGCCCGCGCCATTATCCGCTTGATAGCTGGTAGGAATCAAAACGGCGTATCCCCATCCCTTCGCCAACACTTGCTCCTGCCAGGTCGGACCGGTTTGCTTGGGCGGCGTGAATCCTTTCGGCCATTTGAAACCAGGGGGAAATACAAATCCGAACTCGATCATGACCGGCACGGGCGTGGCGGCGTGTGCGGGCGTTGTGAGACTCATTTCGATATCCACTTTGATGAGCGGATATGCGGAATTATCAACATGCCCCAACAGCTTCTTTGTAACTGCGGGGACCCCTCCGATTGTTTGCTGGGTTGTGCTGACTACTTGCCAGTTCACTTTCGGGACATTAGCGGGCACGCGGCCATAAACGTTCTTGTCGAACATGTCAAGAAGCTCGGGACGCCGTTCATTCCACCAGATTTCCGGGGTCGTAACCTTCTGACCGTTCCTAAGAACCAGCGGATCCGGCAGCTTGTACGGCGCAACCTTCGATTCGTCGTAGTTCACGGCATTCGGAGAGTTCGGATGGTTTGGATCCGCTCCTGGCCGGAGCTGCTTGATGTCCAGGAGATTCATCAGGCGCTGGTGATCCTGTTCGGCGGTCAAGTGAACGGGAGCAGGCTGTTCCCCTTGGGCCAAAAGCGACGCAACAGGGGCGAGCAGCAGCATCGCTCCCGCTACGAGATGCCCGCGTGAAACCTGGGGTTGAATCCGGTGGAATCTTTGCTTGGGGCGGCCGGTTTTCATAAACGAGAGCTAGCCGCCAACTATATCAACCCTGCAATCCGCGCCCGGGCGCACCGATTATTCGCCGCGCATCGGAGCCGGTATTTGAACAACGACGCGTGTGAAGCAAAGAAAAAAAGAAAATAGGATAGACTTGGACTCACTAATCACAACGCGACTTCTCTCGCATCGGAGCAGATTAAATGAAAAAGATTGCCCGCAGGACCCTTTTCAGACAAGCTACCAGCGGACTCCTTGTTTCCGCTATTTCGAGCGCCAAGGCTGATGTAGAAACGTTCAGAATGCCGGCGTCTCCCAGGGAAGCAATGACGATGTTGGCGCAAGGCAATAGCCGCTTTCAAACGAAGCAACTCACGTCTTTGAAAGAGGACTTGCAGATACTCCGCACCAATACGGTTGAAGAGCAGAAGCCGTTTGCTGCCATCCTTTCTTGTGCTGACTCCCGGGTACCCGTCGAACTCATCTTCGATCAAACAATCGGTCATCTATTCGTCGTGCGTGTAGCGGGAAACTTTGCAACTCCTGCAACCATCGCCAGTCTTGAATACGGAGCGGCTGTACTTGGTGTCAAGGCAATGCTGGTAATCGGCCACCGGAATTGCGGCGCAGTGAAAGCCACTATG
>Ga0134126_10003545_pt1 | contig 19537 bp, 21 predicted proteins | sample KB31752_FD_96881 | JGI IMG/M metagenome (GOLD analysis project Ga0134126, IMG submission 96881) | Terrestrial soil microbial communities with excess Nitrogen fertilizer from Kellogg Biological Station, Michigan, USA - KB3-175-2 | ecosystem: Environmental > Terrestrial > Soil > Unclassified ...
ACGCCGACGGCAGCCAGCTCGCCCGGTACGTCGCGGCCATCACCGAGGTGCTGGGCGGTTCAGGCCTGCCATCCTCGGCGGTCTAGCCAGCCAGATACGCTGCGAGTCAGCGGGCCCGGCAGCAGGGCCCGGCGCGAGAGGCATTCTGATGAGCAGTATCCGGGTCGTGATCGCCAAGCCTGGCCTCGACGGCCATGACCGGGGCGCCAAGGTCGTGGCCCGGGCACTGCGCGACGCCGGGGTCGAGGTCATCTACACCGGGCTGCACCAGACCCCGGAGCAGATCGTCGCCGCCGCGCTGCAGGAGGACGCCGACGCCATCGGCCTGTCGGTGCTGTCGGGCGCCCACATGACCCAGTTCCGCCGGGTGCTGGAGCTGCTCGCCGAGCGCGACGCCGATGACATCGTGGTGTTCGGCGGCGGGATCATCCCCGACGCCGACATCGCCGAGCTCAAGCAGCTGGGAGTGGCCGAGATCTTCACGCCTGGCGCCCCGACAACCGAGATAGTGGACTGGGTCCGGTCGACGCTGGCCGGCAGCGACGAGGGCGATCGCGCGCGAACGTGAGCTCCTAGCCCTGATTGCGCCCGCATGGCCGGCCCGGACTAGGCTGCCTGCCGCAGCCAGGCCAGTAAACCCAGTCAACCCGCCGCAGTAGCGCTGCCGAGAGCACTGCCGAGCATGAAGGACGGCCCCCAGTGGACTTGTTCGAGTACCAGGCGAAGGATCTCTTCGCTTCCTACGGCGTTCCGATCCAGGAGGGGAAGGTCGCCGCGACACCGGCGGAGGCCCGCGCCGTCGCCGCCGAGTTCATCGCGGCCGGCAAGCCGGGCGTCGTCATCAAGGCCCAGGTCAAGACGGGCGGGCGCGGCAAGGCCGGCGGGGTGAAGCTGGCCAGCGACCCCGACGAGGCCCAGGCCAAGGCGGAGAAGATCCTCGGCATGGACATCAAGGGCCACACCGTGCACTCGGTGCTGGTGGCCGAGGACATCGACATCGCCCAGGAGTACTACCTGTCGTTCCTGCTCGACCGGTCCGACCGGACCTTCCTGGCCATGTGCTCGGTGGAAGGCGGCGTCGAGATCGAGGAGGTGGCCAGGACCAACCCGCAGGCCCTGGCCAAGATCCCGGTCAGCCCGCTGACCGGAGTGGACGCGGACAAGGCGGCCGAGATCGTGGCCGCGGGCCGCCTGCCGCAGGAGGCACGGGCCGGGGCGGCCGCACTGGCCGAGCGGATGTGGGCGGTATTCACCGACGAGGACGCCACCCTGGTCGAGGTCAACCCGCTGGTCCTGACCGGCGACGGCCGGGTCATCGCGCTGGACGCCAAGGTCACCCTGGACGACAACGCCGCGTTCCGGCAGAACTTCGAGCAGTTCGCCGACCCGACCGCGGCCGACCCGCTGGAGGCCAGGGCCAAGGCCAAGCACCTCAACTACGTCAAGCTGGAGGGCGAGGTCGGCATCATCGGCAACGGGGCGGGCCTGGTGATGTCCACCCTCGACGTGGTCGCCTACGCCGGCGAGGCGTTCGGCGGGGTGCGGCCGGCCAACTTCCTCGACATCGGCGGCGGCGCCTCGGCCGAGGTGATGGCCAACGGCCTGGACATCGTGCTGTCCGACCCCTCGGTGCGCAGCGTGCTGGTCAACGTGTTCGGCGGCATCACCGCCTGCGACGCGGTGGCCAACGGCATCGTGTCGGCCATCGGCCTGCTGGCCGAGCGGGGCGAGCCGGTCCGGCTGCCGATCGTGGTCCGGCTGGACGGCAACAACGCCGCCGAGGGCCGCCGGATCCTGGACGAGGCCGGGATCGCCGTGGTCGAGCAGGTAGCGACGATGGACGACGCGGCGCGCCGCGCCGCTGAGCTGGCCGCTGCGGCCGCGACGGGAGCATGACATGGCGATCTTCCTGACCGGCGGCAGCCGGATCATCGTCCAGGGCATCACCGGCTCGGAGGGCCGCAGGCACGGCGCCCGCATGATCGCGGCCGGCGCCAGCGTGGTCGGCGGCACCAACCCGCGCAAGGCGGGCCAGACCGTGGAGCTGTCCGGGCAGGAGGTCCCGGTGTTCGCGACCGTGGCCGAGGCCATGGCGGCCACCGGCGCCGACGTGTCGGTCGTGTTCGTGCCCCCGGCCGGGACCAAGGCCGCGGTCATGGAGGCCATCGACGCCCGGATGCCGCTGGTCATCGTGATCACCGAGGGCGTCCCGGTGCACGACACGGCCGTGTTCTGGGCCTACGCCGAGGCGGCCGGCAACGTCACCCGCATCGTCGGCCCGAACTGCCCCGGCGTGGCCTCGCCCGGCAAGTCCAACGCCGGGATCATCCCGGCCGACATCACCAGCGAGGGCCGGATCGGGCTGGTGTCCAAGTCGGGCACGCTGACCTACCAGATGATGTACGAGCTGCGCGACATCGGCTTCTCCACCGCGGTGGGCATCGGCGGTGACCCGATCATCGGCACCACGCACATCGACTGCCTCCAGGCCTTCCAGGACGACCCGGAGACCGACGCCATCGTGATGATCGGCGAGATCGGCGGCGACGCCGAGGAGCGCGCGGCGGCGTACATCGAGCGCAACGTGACCAAGCCGGTGGTCGCCTACGTGGCCGGGTTCACCGCCCCCGAGGGCAAGACCATGGGCCACGCGGGCGCCATCATCTCCGGCTCGGCCGGCACCGCCCAGGCCAAGAAGGAGGCCCTGGAGAAGGTGGGCGTCCGCGTCGGCCGCACCCCGAGCGAGACCGCCCGGCTCGTCCGCGAGGCCATGCCCTCCGCCTGAGCCCGGTATGCCTGGCTGCCCCGGCCTGCGGCGCGCCTCCGCGCGCCGGCCGGGGCGACTTGCGAGGCTTGGGTGGTGACGACCTCAGCCACCCGTGTGCCTGGCGCCGGGACCTCTACCGAGTCGCCCGGCGGCGCGCGCCCGCTGATCGCCACCGGCGCGATCGCCGCGGCCGCGGCCGCCCTGGCCGGGCTGGCCTTGCTGACCCTGATCGTCTTGATCGGCTGGGTCGCGGCGCCGCACGCCGGGGTCGGGCTCACCGGCGTGCTGCGCACCGCCGCCGTGCTGTGGCTGATCGGGCACCACGTCGGGTTCGCGCTGCACGGCGCGGGCCGGATCGGCATGCTGCCGCTGGGCCTGGTGCTGCTGCCCGGCGCGCTGCTGTGGCGGGCGGGCCGCTGGGTGGTGCGGGCGGGCGGCGTCACCCGCCTGCGGCACGTCGGCTACGCCGCGCTGGCCCTGGCCATGCCCTACGGCCTGATCGCCGGGGCGCTCGCGCTGGCCAGCCGGTCGGCGCAGGCCGCGCCGTCGGCGCCCCAGGCGGTGGTCTGCGGCTTCCTGCTGGCGCTGGTGGCCGGCGGGCTTGGCGGGGCCAGGGCCCTGGCACCGTGGGCCCAGCTCACCCGGCTGCTGCCCGACCGGCCTCGCTCGGTGATCATCGGCATGACCGGGGCGCTGGCCCTGCTGACCGTGGGCGGGGCCCTGCTTGGCGCGGTGTCGCTGGGCACCCACCTGGGCGAGTACAGCTCGCTCAGCCGCAGCCTGGAGCCCGGCGCCATCGGCTCGGTGCTGCTGCTGGTCACCCAGCTCGCCTACCTGCCCAACGCCATCCTGTGGGCCATCGCCTACACGCTGGGCCCCGGCTTCGCCTTCGGTGCCGGCACCATGGTCGCGCCCACCGGGGCGGCGCTCGGCCAGCTCCCGGCGTTCCCGCTGCTGGCCGCGCTGCCCCAGGGTATCCACGGCACGCCGCCCTGGCTCACCTTCATCGTGATGGCACTGCCCTACGCGGCCGGCTGCACGGCCGGGCTGCTGCTGGTCCGGGCCGCGCCCACGCCGGCCCTGGAGGCGGCGCCGATGTGGGGGCTGGGCTGCGGCGCGGCGGCCGGCGCCGTGCTCGGCATCCTGGCCGCGTTCTCCGGCGGCCCGCTGGGCAACGGCCGGCTGGCCGCCGTGGGGCCGTCGGGCTGGCAGGTCGGCGCGGTGGCGGCGCTGGAGATCGGCATTGCCAGCGCGGTCACCGCGGGCGTGGCCAACTGGCTGCGGATGGGCGGCCGGGCCGCCGGGCCGGGCGGGGCCGGAGGCCGCGAGGTGACCTGGCGGCTGCCCCGGCCGCGGCGCACCGGCGAGGACGCCGACAGCGGCCACACCATCTACGTGGATCCCTGGGCCGGGGACGAGGCCAGCCGGGTCGAGCCCACGTCACGAGGGCCGGCCGAGTTTTAGCCCTGCGGGCCGAAATGGTGCTGTATCGCGTGTATCAGCTGGCGCGTGCAGGCCTGCTGGGCCGCGGTGCCGTGCGCGTTGTTCAGGCACTGCTCGTAGTTCGTGAGCTGGTGGGCGAACACCAGGCCGATCAGGGCCAGCGTGGCCAGCGCGATCGAGACCGCGCCCAGGATGATGGCGGCCACCGAGCCGCGCGGCCGCATGGTGTCCTCCAGCCGCGCCCGCCGCGCGGCCGAGATCCCCAGCACCAGTGCAGCCAGGCCGATGACCATGGCGAACGCGATGAGATAGCCGACGTGGCTGACCTCGTTGGCGGCTGACAGCGCGAGCAGGCTCAGCAGCCCGAAGATCATCGCCGCCGCGGCCCGGTGCCGCAGCTCCCGCCGCGGCGGCTCGGTCGGCCGCTGGGCGCGGGCCGGCGCGGGCCGGCTCCCTGGCGGCTGCCAGCCCGTCGGCTGCCAGCCCGGCGGCGCCTGCCAGCCGCCCGGCGAGGGTGGCGGCGGGCCAGGTGGCGAGGGCGGTGGTGCACCAGGCGGGAAGGCGCCCGACGGCCCGTCGGACGCCGGACCCTGAGGTGGCGGTGGCCCCTGGGGCGGCACCGCGGGCTCGTCGGGAAAGTACAGCCGGGGCAGACCGGGCAGCGTCCCGGTAGCGGGCTCAGTGCCCGGTCCTGGGGACGGCGGCGTCTGGTCGGCGGACAGCTTGGATTCCTTCCCTGGCGGGATGCGCCGGTGGCTCACCCAGAACTATCTCACACGCACCAGGGGGTCTAGCGGAGCGCGGCGAGCTGGTCCGCGCGCCGCGGGAGATGGACCATGCTCACCTCGCTGACCAGGTCAGCGATCGGCCATGGCTGGTCCACGACGAGTCTTCCGGTGACCCTCGTCGAGGTTGAGCGTTGCTGGCGATGACCGCCTGCCGACTGGTCCCGGCGGCGCGATCGGCGTTCATGGCTGGCTGCCCTCCCGATTCTCCTGCTCGATGGCCGCCGCATAGGCGGCGAGCCCGTCCCGCCACATGGTGTCGAGGTAATCGCGCAACGCGACCAGCCCCTCCCGCCGTGCCGTGTAGACCCGCCTGGTGCCCTGCGGGGTGGCCGTGACCAGCTCCGCCGTGGCCAGGATCTTCAGGTGCTGCGACACCGCCGGCCTGCTCACCGGGAGCATCTCGGCCAGCTGGCCCACGCTCATCGGCCCGCGGCTGAGTCGCTCGAACACCGCGCGCCGGGTCGGGTCGGCCAGTGCCTCCAGCACCGTTCCAACGTTAGCTGGCACTTACCGTTAGTATCAGCTTACCGATACCGCCGTCAAGGGTCGCCCGTCGCCGGTCCCCGCCCACAACGACGTGGCTGTAACAACCACGCCGCTCCAGCGACGTGAGAGCAACAACCACGTCGTTCGCCAAGCCCACCCGCCATTCCGGCCGAGCTGCAAAGGCGGGTTCCGGATCACCGATATGCGGACATGCTGGGTGGCCCGGGCTGGTCGCGGCGCGTCAGGCCGCCGATATCGTGGGGGCATGCAGTCGCGCCTGGTTGTGCTGGTGTCGGGGTCGGGCAGCAACTTGCAGGCCCTGCTTGACGCCAGCGCCGACGAGGCGTTTGGGGCGCGGGTGGTCGCCGTCGGGGCCGACCGGGACGGCATCGCCGCGCTCGACCGGGCTCGGGCCGCCGGGGTGCCTACGTTCGTCCTGCGGGTCAAGGACTTCCCCGATCGCCAGGCATGGGACCACGCCCTGGCCGACGCCTGCGCCGGGTTCGCCCCCGACCTGGTGGTCCTGGCCGGCTTCATGAAGCTGGTCGGGCCGGAGTTCCTCGGCCGGTTCGGCGGGCGGCTGATCAACACCCACCCGGCCTTGCTACCGTCGTTCCCCGGCATGCACGCCGTACGCGACGCCCTGGACCACGGCGTCCGGCTCTCGGGGTGCACCATCTTCCTGGTCGACGAGGGCACCGACACCGGGCCGGTCATCGCCCAGGTCGCCGTGCCGGTGCGAGACGACGATGACGAGACAATCCTGCACGAGCGGATCAAGCAGGCCGAGCGAGCACTGCTGACGGAAACCGTGGGCCGGATGGTCCGCGACGGCTGGTCCGTGACGGGCCGGAAGGTGAGGATCGGGCCTTGACCAAGGTGGCCATCAAGCGCGCGCTGATCAGCGTCTACGACAAGGCCGGGCTGACCGAGCTGGCCACCGCGCTGCACGAGGCCGGGGTGGAGATCGTCTCCACCGGGACCACGGCGGCCACCATCTCGGCGGCCGGGATTCCCGTGACGCCGGTGGACCAGCTCACCGGGTTCCCTGAGTGCCTCGATGGCCGGGTCAAGACGTTGCACCCGGCGGTGCATGCGGGCCTGCTGGCCGACCTGAGCCAGGCCTCCCACCGCGAGCAGCTGGACGAGCTGGGCATCGCGCCGTTCGACCTGCTGGTGTCCAACCTGTACCCGTTCGAGCAGACGGTGGCCAGCGGGGCCAGCCCGCAGCAGTGCGTGGAGCAGGTCGACATCGGCGGGCCGGCCATGGTCCGGGCGGCGGCCAAGAACCACGCCACGGTGGCCGTGATCACCAGCCCGGACATGTACCCGGACGTGCTGGCGGCGGTGGCCGGGGGCGGGTTCACGCTGGACCAGCGCAAGCGGCTGGCGGCGCGGGCCTACGCCCACACCGCCGCCTACGACGCCGCGGTCTCGTCCTGGTTCGCCTCGGTCTACGCGCCCGATGAGGTGGCCGCCGACAGCGGCTGGCCGGAGGTGACGGCGGCGCTGTGGACCCGTCGCGACGTTCTGCGCTACGGGGAGAACCCGCACCAGCGGGCCGCGCTCTACGTCCGCGGCGAGGACCCGGCCGGCGCGGCCAACGGCCCGGGCATCGCCACGGCCGAGGTGCTGCACGGCAAGGCCATGTCCTACAACAACTACGTCGACGCCGACGCGGCCCGCCGCGCGGCCTTTGACTTCGCCGAGCCCTGTGTCGCGATCATGAAGCATGCCAACCCGTGCGGCATCGCGGTGGCCGGCGACCTGGTCGAGGCTCACCGCTTGGCCCACGAGTGCGACCCGGCCTCGGCGTTCGGCGGGGTGATCGCGGCCAACGGCGTGGTCACCGAGGCGCTCGCGGCCCAGATCGCCGACATCTTCACCGAGGTGATCATCGCCCCGGACTTCGAGCCCGCCGCGCTGGACATCCTGACCAGGAAGAAGAATCAGCGGCTGCTGCGCTGCCCGCCGCCGGGCCGGGCCGCGATCGAGTCCCGGCCGATCAGTGGCGGCCTGCTGATGCAGACCGCCGACCAGGTAGCCGAACCCGGCGACGACTGGCCCGGCTGGCAGCTCGCGGTCGGCGAGCCGGCCAGCCCGGCGGTCCTGGCTGATCTCGTCTTCGCCTGGAAGGCGTGCCGCAGCGTCAAGTCCAACGCGATCCTGCTGGCCTCGGGCCGGGCCAGCGTGGGCATCGGCATGGGCCAGGTCAGCCGGGTCGACGCGGCTCGCCTGGCGGTCATGCGGGCAGGCGCGCGGGCGGCCGGGTCTGTGGCGGCCAGCGACGCCTACTTCCCGTTCCCTGACGGCTTCGAGGTGCTGGCCCAGGCCGGCGTCCGCGCGGTCGCCGAGCCGGGCGGTTCGGTGCGGGACGGGCTAGTGGTGGAGGCGGCCCAGGCGGCCGGGGTGACCCTCTACTTCACCGGCGTCAGGCACTTCTACCACTGACCGCCGCGCGCCCGGCCGGCCCGGCCCGGTGCCGGTCAGGGCGCGAAGCCCGGCGTGTTCTGCTGCAGCACCCAGCCGTTGCCGTCCGGGTCGGTGAACGTCTTCCACCGGCCCCACGGCGCCTCCTGGATCTTGTCCTCGGCGAACACCACGCCGCGCCCGGACAGCTCCTCCAGCGTCTGCTCCAGGTCCTCGCAGCCCAGCACGGTGCCGCTGAGCGAGCCGGGCGTCATGGACTCGAACCAGGTCACCAGCGTGATGGCGGTCCCGCCGCCAGGCGGGCGCAGCATGACCCAGCGCATGTCGCCGCCGCCGAACGAGCTGTCCATCTCGGCGGTGAAGCCGAGCGCCTCGGCGTAGAACTGCTTAGCCCGGTCCTGGTCGCTGACCGGCACCGAGATGACCTCAAGACTGCGTACTGCCATGGCGTCGCTCCCTGTTTAATCAATACGCGTTTACTGGCTGGCCGTCTGCCGCCAGCGGCGGACGATGCCCAGGTAGGCGCGCCATCCCTCGGCGCACTTCACGGCCGCGGGCCCGGTGCTGGCCCCGGCCTGCTGGTCCAGCCAGGCCGGCAGCCGCTGGCCCAGCAGCCGCGGGTAGCCGCCGGCCAGGATGCGCCGGGTGAGCTGGCCGCCCAGGCCGTGGAACCCGACCTGGTGCAGGCGCAGCCGGGTTCGCCCCGGCCCGGCCGGCTCCAGCGTGAACGTGACCGTGGTGTCGATGTTGCCGCCCGCCCAGGACCAGACCATCCGCGCGGGCGGGTCCAGTTCCAGCACCCGGCAGCGGACGATCCCGTCGAAGCCCGGCGCCGGCTTGGTCCGGAGCGTGAAGTCATGGCCCACCTCGGCCACGAAGTCGTTGGGCATCAGCCAGGCCGCCAGCGCCTCGCTGCTGGTCAGCGCGGCCCACACCCGTTCCGGCGGATAGGGGTACTCCACCGTCGCGTCGATGTCCGCCCTCACGCCCCCTCCAGGTAATCGCCGAGCGCGGCCAGCCGCTCGTGCCAGAACCGCTCCAGCTCGTCGAGCCAGTCCCGCAGGTCGGTCAGCGCCGCCGGGCGCAGCCGGTAGCGCCGGTACCGCCCATCCTGCCGGGCGGTGACCAGCCCCGCGTCGCGCAGCACCCGCAGATGCTGCGAGACCGCCGCCTGGCTGATGTCCAGCCCGGCCATCAGCTCGGTGACCGTACGGTCGCTGGCCGCCAGTTCCTCCAGCAGGTGCCGCCGGCTCGAGTCGGCCAGCGCCGCGAACCGGTCCGGCCCGCCGCCGGTCACCGACGCCGGGACCTTGCGCGGCCGCCCCGGCCGGGCCGCTCCGGGCCGCGCGCCCGCGGGCCGAGCCCCCCGTGGCCTGCTCACGTCTGCCGTCGAGCTCATGCCGACCAGTTTCATTAGATTTAACTAATGTGTCAAGGTCTGGCTGCCCGTCCCCGATCTCAGTGCCGTCCCCCGCTTCCCTGCGGGAGCGCCGGGCAGGCCCGCCCCGCCGGTGGCCTGCGAGCCGTCGGCAAGCGGCCCGAAGGCGAGCTGGGAACAGGGCATCAGGCACAATGGCGCCCGATGACTGCGAAGATTCTTGACGGCAAGGCCACGGCCGCCGCCATCCGCGAGGACCTGACCGTCCGGGTCGCCAAGCTGGCCGAGTCTGGGCGGGCTCCCGGCCTGGGCACGATCCTGGTCGGCGACGACCCAGGCAGCCGGTCCTACGTCAACGGCAAGCACCGCGACTGCGCCCAGGTCGGCATCCTCAGCATCCGCCGCGAGCTGCCCGCCGACGCCAGCCAGCAGCAGGTCGAGGACGCCGTGGCCGAGCTGAACGCCGACCCGGCCTGCACCGGCTACATCGTGCAGCTGCCGCTGCCCGCCGGCCTCAGCGCCCAGCGCGTCCTGGAGCTCATCGACCCGGCCAAGGACGCCGACGGCCTGCACCCGATGAACCTGGGCCGCCTGGTGCTCGGCGAACCCGGCCCGCTGCCCTGCACCCCGCGCGGCATCGTCGAGCTGCTGCGCCGCTTTGACGTCCCCATCGCCGGGGCCGAGGTGACCGTGATCGGCCGCGGGATCACCGTGGGCCGCTCGCTGGGCCTGCTGCTGACCCGGCGCAGCGAGAACGCCACCGTGACCCTCTGTCACACCGGCACCAGGGACCTGGCCGCCCACACCAGGGCGGCCGACATCGTCGTCGTCGCGGCCGGGCGCCCCGGCCTGCTGACGGCCGACATGGTCCGGCCGGGTGCGGCCGTGCTGGACGTCGGCATCAGCCGCACCGAGGCGGGCCTGGTCGGGGACGTGGACCCGGCCGTGGCCGAGGTGGCGGGCTATCTGGCGCCGATGCCCGGCGGCGTCGGGCCCATGACCAGGGCCATGCTGCTGGCCAATGTGGTCGAGGCCGCCGAGGCGGCCGCCGCCGAGGGCTAGCCTGGCCAGCAGCCAGGATCAGGCGGGCGAGTACACTCGCTACTAGCCAGTAACATAGCGTTCGGCTAGGTCGGCCCGGCACCCGGGTGCCGGACCGGCCTAGCTTGTTTGGCAGGCTTTACGCGCGCAGCCGTTTGGTGCGCGGCAGTTTGGGGCGGGCAGTTCGCAGAGGGAGGTCGGCCGCCGATCATGAACATCGTCGTCTGTGTTAAGCAGGTTCCCGACACCTATACCGAGCGGACGCTGCGGCCCGAGGACAGCACGCTGGACCGCGCCGCGGCCGACGGGCTGATCAACGAGCTCGACGAGTACGCGATCGAGGAGGGCCTGCGCCTCACCGAGGCCAACGGCGGCGAGGTCACGATCCTGTCCATGGGTCCGGACCGGGCGGCCGAGTCCATCCGCAAGGCCCTGTCCATGGGCGCGGACAAGGCGGTGCACGTCAACGACGAGGGCCTGCACGGCTCCGACGCCCTGGTCACCTCCGAGGTCATCGCGAAGGTGCTCGGCCGCATCGGCTTCGACCTGGTCATCCTGGGCTCGGAGTCGACCGACGCCCGGATGGGCGTGATGGCGGCCATGCTGGCCGAGCGGCTGGGCGTGCCGCAGATGTCCTACGCCAGCAAGGTCGAGGTCGACGGCACCACGATCAGCATCAACCGCCTGGCCGACTACGGCTACGACACCGTCGAGGGCAGCCTGCCCGCCGTGGTGAGCGTGGTCGAGAAGATCAACGAGCCGCGCTACCCCTCGTTCAAGGGGATCATGGCGGCCAAGAAGAAGCCGGTGGAGACGCTGACCCTGGCCGACCTGGAGCTCGACGCCGCGCAGGCCGGCCTGGCTGCCAGCGCCACCGAGGTCCTCGACTTCGCCAAGCGGCCGCCCCGGCAGGCCGGCACGATCGTGACCGATGAGGGCGACGGTGGCGTCAAGGCGGCCGAGTTCCTGGCCTCGCGTAAGTTCATCTAAGCGGAAGGACCGCGAACATGGCTGAGATCCTGGTCCTCGTCGAGCACGATGGCGAGACGGTCAAGAAGGTCACCGGCGAGCTGCTGACCGCGGCCCGGGCCTACGGCGAAGTGTCCGCGGTGTGGGCCGGCTCCGGGGCGGAGGGCGGCCGGGCCCGGCTGGCCGAGTTCGGGGCGGCCAAGGTCTACGTCGCCGACGACAAGGACTTCGACGACTACGTGGTGGCGCCCAAGGCCGAACTGCTGGCCCAGCTGGTCGGGGAACGGTCACCGGCCGCGGTCCTGGTCGCGGCCACCGCCGAGGGCCGCGAGGTGGCCGCCCGGCTGGCGGTCAAGACCGGCTCGGGCATCCTCACCGACGTCACCGCATTCGGCGACGACCTGGCCGGCGAGCAGTCCATCTTCGGCGGCGGGATCACCGTCCACGCCAAGGTCCGCGCGGGCACGCCGATCATCGCCGTGCGGCCCAACTCCGTCGCCGCCGAGGCGGCGAAGGGGGCAGGGGAGGCGGGCGGGGGGGCGGCCGAGGTCGTGCCCGTGGCCATCACCGTCAGTGACGCCGCCAAGGGCGCCCGCATCACCGGACGGGTCGAGCAGGAGCGCGGCGAGCGACCCGAGCTGACCGAGGCCGCCATCGTCGTCTCCGGCGGCCGCGGCGTCGGCGCGGGCGAGAACTTCGCCCTGATCGAGAAGCTGGCCGACTCCCTCGGTGCCGCCGTCGGCGCCTCCCGCGCCGCGACCGACGCCGGGTGGTACCCGCACCAGTTCCAGGTCGGCCAGACCGGCAAGACGGTCTCCCCGCAGCTCTACATGGCCTGCGGCATCTCCGGCGCCATCCAGCACCGGGCCGGCATGCAGACCGCCAAGACGATCATGGTCATCAACAAGGACCCCGAGGCGCCGATCTTCGAGCTGGCCGACTTCGGCGTGGTCGGCGACCTGTTCAAGGTCGTCCCGCAGCTCACCGAGGAGATCCAGAAGCGCGCCCAGGGCTGAGCCACTCGCATGTGAGCCGCTGGCATGTGAGCAGAGCTACCCTGGGTACATCATGGGAAATTCCGACGGCGTGACCGTCTCCGGTGGCCTGGTGTACCTCGATCATGCCGCTACCAGCCTCATGCTGCCCGAGGCCGTAACCGCCATGACCGAGGAGCTCAGCCAGCCCGGCAATCCCTCCTCCCTGCACAACGCCGGCCGGCGGGCCCGCCGGGTGGTCGAGGAGGCCAGGGAGCAGCTCGGCGAGATCTACGGCGCCCGGCCCAGCGAGATCGTGTTCACCAGCGGCGGCACCGAGGCCGACAATCTGGCCGTTAAGGGTCTTTTCTGGGCCCGTTGCTCCGCCGACCCGGCGCGGCGCCGGGTCCTGGTCCCCGAGACCGAGCACCACGCGGTTCTGGACAGCGTGCACTGGCTGGCCGAGCACGAGGGCGCCGAGCCCGAGTGGCTCCAGGTGGACTCCGCCGGCCGGGTCAGCCCCGGCGTGCTGCGCGCCGCCATCGAGCGCGGCGGCCCCGGCACCGTCGCGCTGATCAGCATCATGTGGGCCAACAACGAGGTCGGCACCGTCCAGCCCATCGCTGAGCTGGCTGAGGTCGCCCGTGAGTATCAGATCCCGTTCCACTCCGACGCCGTCCAGGCCGCCGGCCAGCTGCACGTCGATCTGGCTACCAGCGGGGCCACCGCCCTGACCGTCACCGCCCACAAGATCGGCGGCCCCGTCGGCGTCGGCGCCCTGCTGCTGGCCAAGGGAATCGACCCCGTGCCCGTGCTGCACGGTGGCGGCCAGGAGCGTGACGTACGCTCCGGGACCCTCGACGCCCCGGCCATCCGCGCCTTCGCGGTGGCCGCCGACATCTCCGCCCAGCGCCGGGACGACGAGGCCAAGCGCCTGGCCGCCCTACGCGATGACCTGATCGCCCAGGTCACGGCGGCCGTCCCCGACGCCGTGCTGAACGGCGCGCCGCCCGGCCCCGGCCGCCTGCCCGGCAACGCGCACTTCTCGTTCCCCGGCTGCGAGGGCGACGCCCTGCTCATGCTGCTCGACGCCCGCGGCATCGCCTGCTCCACCGGCTCCGCCTGCACCGCGGGCGTGGCCCAGCCCAGCCACGTCCTGCTGGCCATGGGCGCCGACGAGGGCCGGGCCCGCGGCTCGCTGCGGTTCTCCCTCGGTCACTCCACCACCCAGGCCGACGTCGACGCCCTCGGCGCGGTCATCGGCGAGGCCGTCGAACGCGCCCGCCGGGCCAAAGCCGCCCGGGGGCTGACTAAACAATGATCGCGGAAACCGGCCAGCGGGTCCGCTGGCCGGTTTCCGCGATCCCGCCCGTTCCCGCCGGCGGCCAGGCCCGCCGCCGCCGCCGCATACCCTGAGAAGGCCATGACTACCTTGCGCGTACTGGCCGCCATGTCCGGCGGCGTCGACTCCGCCGTGGCCGCCGCCCGCGCCGCCGAGGCCGGTCACGACGTCACCGGCGTGCACCTGGCCCTGTCCAGCAACCCCCGGTCCTACCGGACCGGCGCCCGCGGCTGCTGCACGCTCGAGGACGCCCGCGACGCCCGCCGCGCCGCCGACGTCATCGGCATCCCCTTCTACGTGTGGGACCTGGCCGAGCGGTTCCACGACGACGTCGTGCAGGACTTCGTTGACGAGTACGCCCGCGGCAATACCCCCAACCCGTGCCTGCGCTGCAACGAGAAGATCAAGTTCGCCGCGGTGCTGGACCGGGCCGTGGCCCTGGGCTTCGACGCCGTCTGCACCGGCCACTACGCCCGGCTCGACCCATCGCTGCCCGAGGCCGGGCCGCGTCGCCTGCAGCGCAGCGTGGACCCGGGCAAGGACCAGTCCTATGTGCTGGCCGTACTGACCGGCCAGCAGCTCGAGCGGGCCATGTTCCCGCTCGGCGACTCGACCAAGGAGCAGGTCCGGCAGGAGGCGGCCCGGCGCGGGCTGGCCGTGGCCGACAAGCCCGACAGCCACGACGTGTGCTTCATCGCCGACGGCGACACCAGGAGCTTCCTGCGCGGCCAGCTCGGTGCCGCTCCCGGCCGCATCGTGGATGGCGCCGGGGCCGTGGTCGGCGCCCATGACGGCAGTTACGGCTTCACCGTGGGCCAGCGCAAGGGGCTGAACATCGGAAGGCCGGCGCCCGATGGCCGGCCCCGCTACGTGCTCGACATCGAGCCGGTGTCCAACACGGTGACCGTGGGTCCGGCCGAGGACCTGGACGTAGTGGAGATCGAGGCCACCCGCCCGGTCTGGTCGGGCTGCGCCGCTCCCGACGGCCCGCTGGAGTGCCTGGTCCAGCTCCGGGCCCACGGCGAGCCGCAGCCCGCCACCTGCGAGCTGGACGCCGGGACCGGCGTGCTGCGCATCCGCCTGCACCGGCCGGCGCGGGGCATCGCCAGGGGCCAGGCCGCCGTCATCTACGACGGGGAGGTCGTACTGGGCAGCGCCACGATCTCGCGGGCGCGCTCAGCACGGGGACTCCCGCTCACGGCGAGCGGGAGCCCTGGCTGACATCAGCGTGGGTCGTAGTGCTCGTACCTGTAGTGCGGCGATGGGCGACCGTGACGCATGAATCCTCTTCTCCTCGACCACCTACATAATGGTCAGCTAGCGGACCATTACGCAACACGTAAAGCGGTTAAATCCGGCGCGCCGAGGAGTGTCGCTAGGAGTTGAGGTTCCTGGGGATAAAGAGGTGAGCGGTCATCAGAGTGACCAGATATGCCCAGGTGGCGATGGTGCTGTGCCGCTTCCGGTGCCGGAGGCGAGCGTGATCACGGGCCGCGGACAGGCATTTCCGTACGGTCCCATGGGCGCGTTCCGAGGAATGCGGGCTCATATGCGCGTGCATGTCATGTCGGTCCAGCACGCCATTAGTCATAAGAACGCAAGTGCCCGGCGCGATGGCCAGTGGTCCGGACCGGACTGGTGCGCCGGCAATGGCGCGCACTTCCCGGAACAGGGTCTCCGGCGCGACCTTGATATCCGCCGTCGCCTTGGTGAACAGCGCGGCGGAAGGGTAGGTCTCGTCCTCATGCTTCCTGAGGTAGGTGAATCCGCGGCCCATGTAGTACTCGTGCAGGCGATAGTTGTCCGTCCACACGTCGATTCTGAGCGTCTCCGCGCCGAACTCCCGGCGTGCTCGCGCTCCGGCCCAGTTGGTCAGGTCGGCGCCGACTCCCTGGCCGGCGTACTTCCGGTTGATCACCAGTCGGGACATGTAGACGGCGGGCTCGCACTGCTCGGCATCCGTCCACAGGTCCTGGTTCCCGTCCGGGCGGTAGGTCACGGTAGCGACCGGAATCCCGTCGTCCTCGACCAGCCAGGTCCGGCAGGCCATTAGCCCGCGCACCACGCGGAGGTCCCGCTCCAGCCGGTTGGGCCAAGGCTTGGACCACTGATCGGTATTCCTGGTCCTCAGCCAGCCGGCGGCGTCGTCGATCATGTCGAGGATCACCTCCAGGTCAGCTGGAGTGGCGAGGCGCACGCAGTACATTGCTGGTGTGGTTCCGGTTTCTAGGTTGGCGGGACGGGTTGGTAAACGGCACGCGTGGCGGATCGAATAACCTGGTGCTATCCAGTTCCGGCCGCCTCACTCATTTTCCACGACGGTGACCGTAAACTGATTTCTGTCCGCCGGGTATGTGGTGATGGTGATTCGGAACGGCTTCTTGTCCTGATCGACGGCGGTCCGGCGAATCTCGATGACCGCGACCCGGCCGTCGTCGGGGAGCCCGAAGAAATCTGACTCGACCTCGTCGGGGGCACGGACCTGCATGATGTCGGTCCACCCGGTCTGCCTGATGCCCAGCTTCTCGGCCAGGTACTGAACCACGCCTTCGGGCTTGTCCTGGGGCACCAGCAACTCGGTGGCGCCGCGCACCACGAAGTCCATCGGGTAGAAGGTGGTCTGCAGCGACCAGGCGATGTCGTCGATGAAGCGCCGCTGATGACGGCTGACGACCGAGTCGTCCTCGGTCAGGCCGAGTTGCTCGGCGACCTTCCCGGTCGCCTTCTGCACCTCGATGCGCGGGTCAGACACCGTGGCCTTCCGGCCCGCCACCTCGGAGGCGTAGGTCGTGGTCTGGCTGACCCCGGGCGAGTGCTCCGCGGTCAGGCTGGTCACGAACGGGTCGATGGCCTGGACAACGTAGGTCCCCTGGCCCGGCCTGGTTTCCACCAGGCCGCGGCTGATCAGCCACTTGACCGCGTCGCGGACGGTGTTGCGCGACGCCCGGTACTCGTCGCGGAGTTCCAGCTCCGAGGGCAGCGCCTTACCGCCACTGCCCAGCTCGCCGGTCTCGATCTTCAGCCGCAGGTCCTCGGCGATCCGCCGCCAGATCGGATCAGGCATTGAACCTCCAGTGGATCAACCAGTGGATCATCCCGTGGATAGTCCCAGCGGATAGTCCTAAACGTTGGTATGGCTCTAACGGATGGGGTGAGCCTAGCAGCCCTAGCCTTTGGGACCACCCAAGACTTAGCAAGATCTTCTACTCAGTTGTCTCCGGGTGCCGCGCCGCTGGTCATCACGAACTCGTTCCGGTCGGCCGGAAACGTCGTGATGGAGACGACGAACGGGGCGCCCGACTCGTCATGGACGGTCTGGATCAGCTCGATGACCGCGATGCGGCCGTCATCGGGGAGGCCGAAGAAGTCGGTCTCGCGCCGGTCGGAGGCCCGGACCACGAGCCGGTCCCGCCGTCCGGCGCGCTTGACGCCCAGCCGGTCCTCGATGTAAACGACCGCGCCCGGATGGATCAGGTCGGCCTGGATCAGCTGGGAGGCACCCCGCTCGACCAGGACCATGGGGTAGTAGGTCGTCTGGAGGGACCACGGCGTGTCATCGATGAACCGCTTCTGATGGCGGCTGACGACCATGGCCCCCTCGGGCAGCAGCAACTCGGTGATGACCCGGCCGATCGCCCGCTGGATCTCCACCTGCGGCGGTGAGGTGCTGGCCTTCCGGCGGCACGCGTTGACCTCCGAGGCATAGGCAACGCCCTCCCCGCCGGGAACCGCGGTCAGGTCGGGGGAGAGCCGGGTGACGAAGGGGTCGATCTTCTTGACGAACGTGCCCTGACCGGGGCGGGTGACGACCAGGCTGCGGGTGGCCAGCCACCGCACGGCCTCGCGGATCGTGTTGCGCGAGGCCTCGTAGCGATCCTGCAGCTCAAGCTCCGAGGGCAGGGGCACGCCGCCCGCCCCCAGGCTGCCGGACTCGATCTTCTGGCGCAGATCCTCGGCGATCCGCCGCCACATAGGTTCCATCTGCCCTCCAGCTGCCATCAGCTATCCCAACATCCCCAACGGCTGGGCTTAATGGACTGACTAGAACTGTACCTCTAATCCACCCAATACAGATGGTTGGACCTATCCTATTGCATTCGACCCCGGTTGCCTGCAACTATGGCACTGCAAGTCCCACTCGTTGGTATGACTCCAACGGCTGGGTTGGTCAGGCCATTTGGGCTAGCCCCGACCTGTCAGCTCTGCCGTCGGCGTCTGCTACCACGGCGCATAACCGCCGAAAGGAGCAAACCGGCACAAAGCCAGCCGCTGGCCAGGTTGAAAGGGGGCCCGCCATGGCAGCCATCGACGCGATCGTGTTCGCCGGAGCCGCGGGATTCGCGGTCATCGTCATCGCCACCATCTTGGTGATCATCGGGGTTCGGCAGGAGCAGGCCATCCTGGAGCGGGAAGGCCGCCGGACGTTCGCTCACCACGAGCCGCCTTCGATCCTCGCTCTGCTGGCCCGCCGGGTGCTCGGTGCCCACTTCCAGGTCATGCCCGGTGACCTGCCGCGGGCGAACCACCCCAAGGCGGAGTACCCGGACCCGGAGTACCTCGGCCCGGACTACCCCGGACCCGGCTTCCCTGGCCCGGACTACCCGGACGAGGACCCGCCCCCCGATGACCGGCCGGTCTGGCCCGAGGCGGGCTAGGCCCGGCCGGCCCTCGGCCGGTGACCCAGGCGATTGTCAGCGGGCGACATTAAGATCAGCAGCGTGCAGGACACCAGCCCCATGCAGGCCAGCAGCGGTCAGGCCAGTGATGTTCCGGCGTTCCCGTGGCCGGCCGGGAGCGCCACCGGAGTGGGATCCATGCCCGGCGGCGACCCGGGGGAGGCCTGCGCGGTCGTCATGGGGGAACTGCCCGACTTCCCGTACCTGCCGGAATTGCCGGACCGCGGGGTTGGCGCCGACATGATCGGGCGTACGGCGGCCCTGCTGGTTGACCTGCCGGTGGAGACGACGGCACGGGGCTGGAAGTTCGCCGCGCATCCGGGCCAGGACCAGGGCCGGGCGGCGAGCTTCCTCGGCTTTGATCTCGATGCCATGCAGGAAGCGGCCGACGGCTACCGGGGAGCGTTCAAGATATCGGTCTGCGGGCCGCTGACCCTGGCCGCCCGGATCGAGCTGAGTCGGAGCCAGAACCCGGCCCTGTCCGACGAGGGCGCGCTGGCCGACCTCACGGCGTCGCTGGCCGAGGGGGTCACCGCATTCGCGCGGCAGGTGAGCGAGCGGATCCCAGGGGCGACGGTGGTGCTGCAGGTGGATGAGCCGTCGCTGCCGCTGGTGCTGGACGGGCGGATCCGGACGGCGAGCGGGCTGAACTTCGTCCGGGCGCTGGACCAGGCGGTGGCCAGCGACGTGCTGCGCCGCGTGCTGGTGACACCGGGGGTGTACACGGTGGTGCACTGCTGCGCGGCGGGGCTGCCCTTCTTGTTCATCAGGGACACGGGCGCGCGGGCGATCAGCTTCGACCTGGAACTGGTCGGGCGGGCGGACATCGACGCGGTGGCCGAGGTGGCCGAGAGCGGGCTGGGGCTGCTGGTCGGCGCGGTGCCGACGGTGACGGACGGCAAGGCGCGGCCGCGGCCGCCGCGCGACACGGCGGAGGCGGTGGTGACGTTGTGGCGGCGGATGACGCTGGACCCGGCCAAGCTGGCCGAGCAGGTAGTGGTCACGCCGGCCTGCGGCCTGGCCGGGCTGTCGCCTGGTGACGCGCGCGCGAGGCTCGAGCAGTGCCGGGAGGCGGCGCGGATCGTGCCCGAGATGATCGTGGAGGGGGCGGCAGAATGAGTGAGCCGGAGTCGGTGGTCACGGAGTCAGCGCCACCGGAGTCAGCGCCACCGGAGATCGCGGACCCGAGCCCGGAGGTCCAGCACCGGCACGCGGAGCTGTCGGACGAGCTGAACGTGCACAT
>Ga0134126_10003547_pt1 | contig 19533 bp, 16 predicted proteins | sample KB31752_FD_96881 | JGI IMG/M metagenome (GOLD analysis project Ga0134126, IMG submission 96881) | Terrestrial soil microbial communities with excess Nitrogen fertilizer from Kellogg Biological Station, Michigan, USA - KB3-175-2 | ecosystem: Environmental > Terrestrial > Soil > Unclassified ...
CCTCTTCCTCTTGCACGCAGGGCATTATTCCGCGGATCAGCTCGATCTGTACGATGGCATTTTGAAAGTGCTCATTGCCGCTGTCGAAGTGAGCGCACGCGCGGAACTTGCCCAGCGACTTGCACCCGTTGACGGTGCGCCTGCCAAGACAATCCGAGCACTCGCGCTTGACGATGCAATTGAGGTGGCAGAGCCTGTACTCGCTCAATCCAATGCGCTGGACGATGACACTCTTACCCATTGCATAACAATTAATGGGCAGGAACATCTGCTTGCGATTGCCACTCGCAATATGCTCAGCGAAATCGTCAGTGATCAGCTGGTAACAAGAGGTAACATTGAAGTTCTACGTACTCTGGCCAGCAACCCAGGCGCAGCAATCTCTGATCTGGGTTTTCGGATACTCGTCAAAAAAAGCACCGATGATGATTGGCTGTCAGAACGCGTCGCCAGGCGGATTGATATTCCGGAGCATCACCTTCGCGACCTCATATCGAAGGCGTCTGAAGTTGTTCGACAAAGGCTGATGGCCGATATCCCGGAACTTAGCGAAATAATCAAAGAGATTTTGCCCAATAGCGCCCCGGCGACCGGAAGCGAGACTCCCAGCTCATCCAAGGATTACAGAACAGCCGAGCTCGTCGTTAAATCAAAACCGCTGACCGAAGCGATTGTGAATGAATTTGCGAAAGCAAAAAAGCTCGAAGAAATCATTGTCTCAATTTCGCGGCTGTCGGGCCTTTCGGCGACCGAAATTGAACGTTTGTTCATGGGGTCATGGTCAAGCCCAGTTGCCGTCATTCTGAAGGCAATTGGTTTCCGCTTGGCGACAGTCGATGCAATTTATCGTTCGCGCCTGTCGGGTGACGGGGTCATTCACAACGATTTGTCGCAGGTAAAGGCGGAATTTATCGCTCTCCGTCGCCCTACCGCAGAGCGCATCATGCGTTTTTACTGCGCGAGAAAAGCAGCCAAACTTTCCGACCTCGCATAAGCGACCTCATCTGCGCAAAAATTGACGCGGGGGTCTGTCTTTCAGGGCCTGGAAAGAACTTCTCCGATCGGAAGCACGGCGCCGAAACGAATTGTCCGCTTTGGGCCATAGCGGACACGCAGAGGCGTCGCCGTGCCTGTTTGGGCAGCCCGAAGGCAACCGGCAAGTCAGCCAGAAATCATTTTCCCCTATGTGAGCCATTTCACATCCGGCTCGCCGCCACGATCCTAAGCTCCCTTCACGTTCGCTCCTCGATTCGTGGGGGAAGCGTATGCTTAGGGAATTACGCCTGGTTGCCACACTCTGCGCAGCGTGCTTCGTCCTGTATGCAAGCGGCGCCTGGGCGCAGTGCTCGGCACGAGATGTCCTGCAGAACGCAAGCGTCCCGACATTCTCCCCGGTTATTGCGCCGTCGGCTGTTGTCAGAACGGGTGACATTCCTAAGGTATGGAAGACAATTACACTGGGGGCGTTTGCAAATTCATTCGCTCTTCGCAACGCATTGGACGCTGCAGGTTGCGGCATCGGCGACCTGGCTGAAGAAATCCTCGCTCGACCGGCATTTACCCTGGCCTCGAGCAAAACCGAAGTCGATCTTGTCGCCGTCTCAGCAGCCGACCTTGGGCTTGCGGTTGAATCCACTTCGCTCAAAGACATTTATTCGCGCGCTGAAAAGCTCGGATTAAGTCTTGCGCCAGCTGAAGTTGGACCTGAGCTGCGGCTTCAATACTTTAAACAACCGACTGGTGAATTTCTGAACATCGGAATGAGGCCGATCACGACCTGGAACGGCGATCTGGTCATCTTCACCGTTGCTAATGGCGGCGCTGGACTGATCTTGATTGGCAAAAATGCCGGCGCCGAGACTCAAATTCCTGCCTCGTCCACCTTTTTGTTTGTGCGGCCCCGCGAGCTACCAAAAGTAGCAAAAGACAGCGGCCAAGCGGACAAAATTCAGCGCAGATAAAATTCGAACGGAGCAATGCCTGTGCAACGAAACCGACCTCGTCTACTCTCTTTGTCATTCCGCTTTTGTTTGACGCTTTTTGTGCTCATGCCGTGGACTGGCGCCTCATACGCCCAACCAGAGCTGTCCCCATCGGAGCAGTATCCCGGTCCATGGGTTGAAGTCCCACAAGAAGTCAGGGACCTCCTTGCTCTTCGTAAAATCTCCGCCTGCAGCGCGGCTGTGGGGCGTCAATCATCCCGCAATCCCAACGAATATCTCTTGTACTGCACTCAAGACGAGAGACACTGGACAAGCTGGCGTGTACAGCCCGCTACCCACAAAGTGCAGGGGCCCGGCAAACTCTTCGAAGGGATCCCGACACCCAACAGCTATTAGCGTGTCGCACAAATCATGCGCCATTTATCGACGGGCCCGCGTGGGCCTGGTCCACGAACGAGATGGAATGGCACCATATCATTTGCGCCGTGCCGGCGGATCGCGCGTCAGGTTCTTTGCCGCTAGATCGTCGAGATAGTCTCGCCAATAGGCCGCATGGTTACGGCCAAGATCGCGCAGGTAATCCCAGTCAAAAATTCCGGTTGAGTGCATATCGTCGAACACGAGCCGTACGGCATAATTGCCCACCGGCAACACCTCGATGATACCGACGTCCCGCTTGCCGGGCACGGTTTTCCGTTCCTCGACCGAATGCCCTTGCACTTCCGCGCTCGGACTTTTCACCCGCAAATATTCGGCGTGCAGATTGAAGCTCTCGCCGCCCTCGAATGCGACGGTTAGTGTCCTGCGATCCTTGTGCAGGCGCAATTCGAGCGGCCAGGCTTGCGGATCGGTCATCAATACGTACCTGAAACCAAAAGATAACAAGGGATGGGAGGATCCGCCGACGTGCGCCTGTTGAACAGGATCCTTGGCGCTCCCTAGGGGACTCGAACCCCTGCTTTCGCCGTAAGGTTCAGTATTGCACACATCCGCTGAGATCGCATCTCGCGCCCAACTATGTGGCGGACACGATCAGGGGCAGTTTTCCACGACTGGTGCACGAAGGGCGGAGCGTGGTCACAATCAATCGAATCCGTAAGGACGAGTGGGCGAGTTTTTAGAAGAATCCCACGGATTCGCACCCAGTACCCGCTTGAAACCTCTGCCTCACGCGCCGGCCTTGAATATCGATGACATGCATCGATCCATCGCCCTGGCAACCGACGAACAGCTCTTCGCCGCGGAACGCAAAATCCATCGGTTGGCTTCCGACTCGCACGGTGAATTGATTGCGGAATAAGATATCGATGAAACTCAGCAAATCGCTATTCAGATTGCTGACGACGATCATCTTGCCGTCCGGCGAATAGCGCGCAATCTGGGCTGGCCGCGGCGCGCCTTCCATCTTCACCTCGCGTACGACTTTACCGGCAGCGGTGTCGATGACGAAGATTACTGGTTGTTCGTCGCTAACGGCGATCACGAACTTACCGTCGTTAGAGACCGCGATACCTGCAAGTGCCTGCGGTGTCTTTATCTGACCTAACAGCTTTCGATTTGGCAAATCGATGACAGACACGGAGGCGTCTTCCTCATTGTCCGTATACAAGCGTTGGCCGTCCGGCGCGATCGCAAGGCGATGGCCGTTAGTGGAGCCCGAATTGATGGCATCGATCATCCTGTTGGTCTTGGGATCGATGACTACCACCACGGCACTGTTTTCGCAGGTAATGTAGATCAGCCCATCCAAGGCAAGCCGCAGGGTGTGTGGGGCGATGTACGGCGACAAATCGATGCTGGCAGCCACTTTGCGGCCGAGAAGATCGATGACGTGCAGCGTGTGACCGGGATTCGGATTGCGACCGTGGATACCATCTCCGTAGATTGGCACGTAGGCGACCCCTGCCTCCGGCATCACCAACAGCTCGTGCACCGTACGCTGAAATCCGTCGATCGCTGTTTCGGTTTCATAGGTTTGCGGATTGAGAAACAGGACTTTGCATCCAATCTTGTCGACTGCAATGATGCCGCGGTTGCCAACGGTATTGGTCATTTCCTTCCTCTTTTGTAATTTGGAGGCCGCGTGTGCAATAACATTGTAATCCATGTAAAGATGATCCGAACGGCTGCACAAATGCCTATGAAGGCAGCGATTGGCCCAAAACGCACAATACCGATGCAGGGCTGGTCCACAACATAACCGCTCACCTACATGCGTATGTGCGCAGGATCTGCATTTTGCATAGAATAAGTCCGACACCAAATAGATGGCGTCAAATAGATGGCGTCGTATAGCGCAGCTTGTTGTCTACGGGTGGCAGGCTTTCAAACAGATCCACGTTAGGACAGCGCCCAGCGCCTGTAGAAAGCGCTGCGCTTGGCTTTGCGATGGTTTTAAGCCCGATTAATAGCGCCTTTAATGAAACGCGGTCGCCTTGCTAATTATTGTATACTAAATTATACAGAACGTCTCTATTCAATTCTCTACCTTGCAAGAGGATTCGGTGATGAAAACCGTCATCAAAAATATCGGCGCGATCGTGTCTGGAGACCTGAACAAACCCATGCTCACCGGCGACACCATCTTGATCGCCGATGGCCGAATCACCGACGTCGGCGTGGAACGCGATCTCAAGATCGGGGAACGCGACGCGGTGATCGACGCCCAACAGATGACGGTACTGCCAGGTTTGATCGATCCGCACATTCATCTTGTTGTCGGCGACTGGAACCCACGTCAGACAGTATTCGGGCCGCTCGAAGGCATTTTGCACGGTGGCGTGACGACTGCGATCAGCCAAGGCTCGCCGTATTTGCAAGGCCGCCCGCAGACTGCAAAGGGCACCAAAGCGCTATCGATGCTGCTTGCCTACACCTACCAGAACTTCCGTCCCGGTGGCGGTTTGAAGGTGCACGGCGGATCGGTGATCCTCGAGAAAGGACTTACCAAGGACGATTTTGCCGAAATGCACGAGGCCGGTATCCGCGTCGTCGCAGAGATAGGCGGCTCCGGCATTACCGATCCAAAAGACGTCGATCCCATGTTGAACTGGGTACGCGCGCTCGGCTGGGTGGTCCCAGTTCATTTTGGGCCGAAGTCAGTGCCCGCTTCGTCGTCTCTACTCACGGCCGAGAGCGTGCTCTGTTATCAGCCAGATGTTCTAGTTCACGTCAACGGCGGCTCTACCGCTGCGCCATGGGAAGAAATCGAAAAAACAATCACGAAGTCCAAGGTCTATCTGGAAACGATTTTCGCCGGCAATCCTGCGGTCTCACACCGACTGGTTCGCACGCTGAAGGAACGCGGAGAGCTCAATCGTCTACTGATTGGCTCTGACACGCCTACCAGCCATGGCGTTGTTCCGATTGCGATGTTGCGTATGGTGTATGAAATATCCTCGATGATCGACATTCCGCCGGAACAGGCATGGGCCTTCGCCACCGGCAATGTCGCGGATGCCTATAAACTCGAGGTCGGCCGCATCCGCCCGGGCGCACCGGCTGACCTCTTAGCGATGCATGTGCCAATCGACGCTCCGACCGAGACTGCGCTCGAATGCCTCGCGCGCGGCGATCTTCCCTCAGTCACAATGATCATGGTCGAGGGTCGGCTGATCGCCGAGCACGGCCGTAACACGCGCTTCTGTTCTCGCAAGATCCGTGTCGAGAAATATTCTGCGCCGCCGCTAGCACAAGGCGCCGCAGATCCGCTACTTCCGCCTTTGTTCCGCGGCGAAGGGCGCTAGCGGGACTGGAGGACGGCGCCGATCAATCCTGTGCCCACGGAACAAGGATTCGTTCGAGCAGCTCGACTCCGTAGAACAACAGGATACTCAAAATTGCAAGCACTGCGATGGCGCCGAACGCAAGGGGCGTTTCGGCCTGTGACATGCTGATCAAGATGAGATAGCCGAGCCCTCGGTCGGAGCCGACGAACTCGCCAATGATAGCACCGATCACGGCGAGGATCACTGCCACCTTGAGGCCAACAAAAATCTGCGGCATTGCCGCCGGAAAACGAACCTTGCGGAAGGCATCAAAGGTGGTTGCCGACATCGAGCGGGCCAAGTCTAGCACTTCCTTGGGCGCAGACTCGAGACCAGCTGCCGTGCTGACGACGATCGGAAAAAAACAGACTAGAAAAACAATAATGATCTTGGGCAACTCGCCATATCCCAAAGTGATTAATAGGACCGGCGCGATGGCAACCTTGGGAACAGATTGCGCGATTACCAGGAGCGGAAAAAACATATCGCGCAGAAGGCGCGATGACACGATGACGATGCCGAGGCCGATGCCAATAACGGTTGCTACCGCAAACCCGGCGATTGTTTCATAAAGCGTGATGAATGTGTGAAACGGAATTCGGCCGCCGCTATGAATGCTTGCATGCAGAATATCCGACGGAGCCGGAATAACGAAAAGTGGGATCGAGAATGCATCGACAACCGCCTCCCACAGCAGCAGGAGAACGACCATCGCAACCGTCGGCAGGAACCAGGACGGTAAATTCCAAAGGCGGTCGTAGTTCATGTCGCCTGCCTCTTCTGATAAATCAATTCGCGGATCTCATCCGTCGCTTGGCGAAATTCACTGCTGAATTCCATTGCAAGCGTCCTGGGCCGCGGCAAGTTGACTTCGATGATCTTTGCGACTCGCGCCGGCCGTGGCGTCATTACCACCACGCGATTGGCGAGCAGCACCGCTTCGGGGATCGAATGGGTAACGAATAGCACAGTCTTTTTGCGTTCTTCCCATATACGAAGAAGCTCGAACGACAGTTCCTCACGTGTCATCGCGTCCAAAGCGCCAAACGGCTCATCCATCAGAAGAATACGCGGGTCCGATACCAACGCTCGACTGATACTGACCCGCTGCTGCATGCCGCCGGAGAGTGCGCGTGGGTAGGCGTTCTCAAAGCCTTTCAGGCCGACCAGGGCCAGCAATTCGCGGGCGCGTGTTTCGTATTGTGCTGAATCTTTCTTGAGAAATTCAATCGGCAGCAAGACGTTTTCGAGCGAAGTCCGCCAAGGTAAGAGGACGGGACTCTGAAACACAATTCCAACGTCGCTGCGCGGACCGGTCACCGGCCTTCCGGCGAGCCCGATCGTCCCAGTGGTCGGCGCTAAAAGCCCGGACACGAGCCGGAGCAGTGTACTCTTCCCGCAACCGCTCTGCCCGACGATAGTGATGAATTCTTCATCACGAACGTCGAGCGACATGGACTGCAGCGCCGTCAGCTCTTTTTGACCACGCGACTTATAGATCAGCGAAACCGAATCGAGGCGTAGAACGCTCGCACTACTCACGGCAGACCTATGAAATTGGATGGGGTGGCGATTGCCGACGATCGGGCCGCTTTCAAAGCGGGCTCGACACGCGAGACGATCTGAGATTGCTGAATGTTACGGGAGAGCCTGCGCGCAGATTCGCGGGCCCGCGCCCGAATCGATTTCGCCTCAATCATGGTCGGTTCGCCCTGGTCCAGCACGATACGGCCGTTGACAATGACAGTGCGCACCGCTCGTCCGTTTTCACAAAGTACGAGTTGATTAGCTGCATTATTGAGGGGGGTCAGTCCCTCGCTGTCGAGATCAAGTAGGACAATGTCCGCGAGATAACCGGGTTCGATCCGTCCCAGCCTGCCGCCAAAGCCAAGGGCATAGGCGCCACCTTCCCAGGCCGCCTCCAGCACTTCAGCCGCGACCGGCCATGCATCATAGTCCGGCTCAGATGGCCTATGTATGTAGGCGGCGAGCCTGATGGCCTCAAAAATATTCTGGTGATCGGCGCTCGCGCAGCCATCGGTGCCAATCGCCAGATGGATGTGCTGATCCATCATCTTGCGCATCGGCATAATCCCGCTGCCAAGCTTGAGATTGCTGACAGGGTTATGCACGACGCCGCAACCGCGCTGGCCTATCAGCTCAATGTCGCCAGGCGTAACCCAAATCGCGTGCGCCAATGAGCTGGTTTCAGTGAGAAGGCCTAGCCGATCGAGCACGGTCGGCGTACTACAACCATCGCGTCGGAAGCGCTCAACCGCCTGGATTTTCGTTTCCAAAAGATGCGTGTGAATTGGCAAGTTAAGTTTTTTCGCCAGATCACGGCAAGCGACAAGAAACGCGTCGGTGCAACGCTCCGGAATAACGGGAGCGAGAGCGAGCCGGACGAGGTCCTCACCCGTGCCAATTTTCCAATCGGCCACGGATTGTTCGACAACATCGAGCAGGTCGCTGCCAACCCGCGCCGGAAAGAGTCCATCCAGAGCGTTGATTAATGATGGTTCAAGCCGTTCCACAAGCCCTGGAATCGTACGGTGATATGGGATATCCGCAACGCACGGCGCCACCACCGCCCGCAGTCCCACGTCACGATAGGCGCCCAGAACGGCCGCCACCGCCTCCGGCGTTATTGTGGGAATGTTAGTGAACAGCTCGTAAGCAGCAGTGACACCGTGCTTTAGCATCTCGACGGCGCCAAGCGCCACCGATACATATTGATCCTCCGGGCTACGTTCGTCGGTCAACGCAGCGAGTTGCAACAGCCACGGCTCCAAAGGCCTGTTGTCGATAAGCCCCTTCAAAAGATTCTCGCGGCCATGCGTGTGGGCGTTGATTAATCCCGGAATGACTAAATGTCCCTCGGCGTCGATGACGCGAACACCTTCTGGTGCGTAAAGGTCGCGCCCGATGTTGGAGATCAATGCGCCGTCCACAAGTATATCCACCGTACGCGGCTCGCTGTGAGCGGATGGCAGAACCAAGCCGTTTTTGATCAAAAGAGGCATGTGGTTCCTTCGGGGTCGTGCAACGAAGCCGGCGCTACCGGCGCCTATTTTGGAAGCAACGGCCCCGGATCCCTGATTAGGCCGGCAGTCGCGCAATGCGGCCCGCCTCCGGTCTTCACGAATTCAGACATGTCGATTTCTATGACTTCGACTTGCCGTTCACGCAGCGCCTTCGCGGTCTTCGGATTGCCTGCGGGCAATACCACTACGCCTGGCTCCAGCACCAAAGTGTTGCAGGCCGAATTTGCGGATTCTTCCCGGGAAACCTCGATCAATTCAATTCTCTTACGCTTCAGGTGCGAGATGAACGACGGTTCGAGACATTCTGGATCAACTACCGCTACCCAGTCCGATGCCATGCCAAATGCCATGTCGAGATGAATGACGTTCTTGAAATGCGTAAGGTGAATGTCCTCAACGCCGACATCCTTGAGCAGTGGCCAGATCTGGCGAACGCCCTCATAGTTGGCGCTCTTGCCCAACCCGATGATCAGATGATGCGGGTCAATCCATTGGCAGTTGCCGCCGAGTTCGAAGATGCCGCTGCCGTGAATGGTGCAAAGAATGGGAACGCCAAGTTCGCCAAGACGCCGCGACAGAAGCGCTTCGAAACCACGCCTCCATGGCGCAAGGCCGTAGCGAGGCATGATAGCGCCGCCATTGATTACGAAAGCCGAGGCTGGCGCCCACAACATCCTGAGCCGACCGTAAGGACCGATCGTCTCTGGCGGCGGATCGAAGTAGACGACTTCAGCCCCGAAGTCCTCGAGCACTTTAACCATTTCTCTGTGCTGCTTGCGCATCAATTCAAGATTTGGAAACACACCTTGCGACGCAAAGAAATGGGGATTGTCGCGAACGTCAGGCGAGGCCTCGTTGTCGCTCGGCCTACTTACCATCACCATCCGCAGCCGACCCATTTCCGATTGCGCACCCCAAGGACGTCCCCAGATCTTCGGCAGTTCGTCCATATAAGTAAGCGATTCCAGGTCGACTTCTGAAGCTTTCACAGTGGGCGTGAGGTTGACCATTTGCGCCTTCCAATACGTAAGATGACACTGTTAGTGTTGCGGCCAAGGCGATGTGATGTGGATACCGCCACGCTCTAGAATTGCCTTTGACCGGCGATCAACTTCCGACATTAACGACACGACATCGAGATTGGGAAAGATCCGATCGCGCATGACGACGCGACCGTCCACGATGACGGTGCGGACGCTGTCGCCGCCACCGGAATAAACAAGCGTGCGAACCGGATCGCCCAGTGGATGCCAGCACGGAGCACTCGTATCAACCACAATCAGGTCTGCCTTCTTGCCGGCTTCAAGCGATCCAATCTCGTCATCCCAAAGGATCGCACGCGCGCCTCGGATGGTGGCCATTTCGAGCGCCGCGTGCGCGCCGAACGCGTGCGGATCAAGCGTGGCGTCCTTATGCGCGCAGGCCGCCAGATACATCACCCGGAACATATCGAGTGTTCGGCCGGCTGTGACTGAATCGGTGCCGAGCGAGATGTTCACGCCGGCGGCATGCATCTTCGGAAACGTGCGTCTTGAGATGTTGCCGTATGCGCCGTGCATACTCGCGGAGGGACAATGCGCTACCTTGACGTCATGCTTAGCGAGCCAACCGATTTCCTCATCGGTCACCCAACCCATGTGAACCAAATAGAGGTTCGGTCGCAACAGATCGAGCCGACGTAGGCGCTCGAGCACACGCACGCCCCAGCGCTCGATGCTCATCTCGTTCTCGCCATCTTGAGCGCACATATGCGAATGGATTGCGACATTGTGGCGTTCCGCTAAATCCCGCAGGGCGATGCAGAGTTCATCGGTGACGTTGTAGGGGACGCGCAGCGAGAACCAGGCACGCAGGCGCCCGTCGCCTTTATAGCGCTCAACCAACTGCTCGCCCCGCTCGATTGCTTGCGCAGTCGTTTCTTGCAAGTTCTCTGGCAACGGATATTTTCCGTCGTGCAAGTCGCGGGTCGAGCGCGAGATGATCCCCCGGATGCCGATTTCATTGGCCGCACGGGCCAATGACTCCTCGTGGTAACCCCCAGGATCGCAAAAGCAGGTGCTCCCGTTGGAGACCAATTCGACGAAATTGGCGAGTGCCCCGATATAGACATCGTCCGCGCTGCACTGGGCTTCGTACGGATAAACACGCTCATACAACCACGTCAGAATACCGACGTCGTCACCTATGCCTTTCGACAGATATTGGCCGGGATGATTGTGCGCATCGATCAGGCCCGGAAGAATCAATCCGCCTTTAGCATCGATGGTCGATTTTGCACGGAACCGGGATTTGATGTCGGAGGCTTTGCCGATTCCGACAACGCGGTCATTCGAGATCGCGACGGCTCCGTCTTTAAAAATCGTCCGGGCGGCATCCATCGTAATGACGGTGCCACCCTCGACGATCAAGTCCGTCTGAGCGGATTCGGTAGCGTCAACCATGGCTATTTCAGGAAATTGTTTGAGAAGAGGTCTTCAACCTTGTCCTTATTCTTATCGAGATTAAACGCCGAGGTGATAATGTCGTAGGTTGTTGCTACCTTCTTAGGATCCATATAGCCGACGCCGTTGGCTTTCGCTTCGTCGGTCATGATCAAGTCTTCTGCAACCTTCCACTCCTCGGCGGCACTCGTCGGCTTGTTTTCGGGTGCGTACTTCATCAGAATCTTGATTGCCTCATCAGGATTCTTCGACGCGTATTCAAGGCCGCGCATCGCCGCCTTCACGAAACGCCGGACTAGGTCGGGATTCTGCTTAATCGTATCTTCCTGCGCGATCACGGCATTCGCGTAGATGTTGAAGCCATAGTCGGCATAAATAAACTGCGAAATCGGCTCACGCGACTGAGCCACGACATTCGGACGACTGGTAAGGAATTCGCACACCAAATCGGCACGGCCAGCCGCAAAGGTCGCAATGGCGACGGCCGAGTCCGTGATCTTCCACTCGATCTTGCTGGCATCGATCTTGGCCAGCGAAGCGAACGCTGGGAACATGACCTTGTTGGCACTCGTCGCGGGGCAAGCGATGCTTTTGCCCTCGAGGTCCTTTGGAGTTTTGATGCCTGAGCTCGCACGGAAAAATACAGCGTGTGGCGCGCGGCCGAAGAACATCCCGACGGCGGTGACCTTGATGCCTTCGTTGATACGCAAGAGAATGACGGTGCCGATGTCCGCAACGCCAAACTGCGCGCGCTTAGCGGCGACCCGTTTCGCGGTATCACCGGAACCGAAGCCGCGTACGATGTTGACGTCGATATTGTTTTCTTTGAAATAGCCTTTGTCGAGCGCGACGTACCAACCGGCGGCTTCGCCGACCGGCAGCCAGTTCAAGGCGAAGGTGACTTCATCGCGTTTTTGCTGCGCGCTCGCCACTGAAGCGGACGCGGCGATGATAACCAGCATCAATGCGCAGCGAGCAATTCTTGCAAATGTCAGCATTGAATTTCTCCCTGTTCCGTGCCGGCCCACAACTTAGGCAACATCAGCACCATTGATATTTGTATACCGAAATATACAATTCCATCAAGAACGTTTGTAGCGCATCAAGAACAATTATTGGGCAGGATGGCTCGCAGGCGAATGTATCGCGGTGCAATCACCGCGGGTATTCAGGGCTGACTCACCCGCTCACCTGCGCGAATGGTCTGGCTTAGGTCACGCGAAAGCGTGAGCCGTTCGATTTGAGTAGTGCGAGCTGTCGTCCGGGCTCAAGATCCGACTGCGCGCTTTTGCATGGCCTCGCCACGCATGAGCTTTAATCGCAAGGCGAGCGAGTTGCTCACATGTTTGCGCGCCGCTTGCTCAGCTCGTTTCTCGTTGCGGCTGCGGATCGAATTTATGATTTCCAAATGCTCTTCTCTCGCCTGTTCTACGCTGCCCGGCAATACGAATGTAGAGTGGCGCAACAAGCCCAACGCATCCGTCACCGTGCTGAGTGATTGCAGAAGATAACGATTGTGCGCCGCCGCATAAATCGCGTGGTGCAATTCCGAATTGATGAGAACAAGCCTGGCCGCATCATCCTTCGCGCCTAGCTCGCTTTCAGCGATCTCGAACATATGCTCGATCTCAGCGTTTGACGCGTGCTTGGCCGCAAGCTCCGCCGCCGCGCCTTCGAGCACTTCTCGGACCGCGTACAGTTCAACCAGCTGGTTTTGATCGAGGTCCGCAACCATTACGCCATTCCATGGTCCTGCCACCAGAAGACCGTCGGCAATAATGCTGTGAAATGCTTCCCGCACCGGCGTTCGGCTGATCCGCAGCCATTTTGCTATATCCGCTTCGCGCAAATGCTCGCCCGGCATCAATTGCCCAGAACGGATCGCCGTGCGCATAACGCGCAGCGCAAACTCACCCAATGCTTCGCCTGGCTGCGGCTCGGACGGGGTCAAGCGAAACACCGACGACCGTAGCTCCTTCTGTCGCCGAGCTTGCGTCTTGCTGGTAGACCTCTTCTTCAAATGAAAAAATTCTCTTTAATGTCAACGTTTCCAAGGAGCGACTACCGGGCGTGGACCTTCGACTTCCGATTCAAATGGCCTCGAACAAGTTCCAACGATAACACCATTTGCCGTCCTCAAGTAGCAGGCTGTATTCAGAGCGCAGCTTTCGCGACCATTGCAAGCGCCCGGGCGCCCGCCCGCACCGTCGGGAAAACAGGGATGTCCGCGCCCTCTATTTCCCGCGTCCAACGGGCGGCCGCGCTGCCATAGAGCACCAGCGCAACTGGCTTATTGTGGGTACCGCGCAATGTGCGCAGTAGCGCTCCCATTTCCGGAAAATCCGCGTTCGGCGGGGCAAGCAAGGTACACAAGACGAGGTCGACGTTCGGGTCGGCAAAGACCGCTGACAATCCCACCTCGTGCGCTTCGCTTGCACCCTTCACGTCGATTCCGATCCAGAAATCGTAGGGATTGGCGGGGGTAAGCCACGACGGAAGAATCGTGCGCATGCGTTCAATGGTATTCGACTCGAATGTCGCGAGTTCGAGGCCATAGTCATCGATAAGGTCGGACGCGATGACGCCGAGGGCACCGCTAGTCGTCGCAATCCCAACGCGCCGCCCTTTGGGCTTTGGCAGCATTACAAGCGCGCGCAGGGTATTGATGAAATCGTCTTCGTCTTCAACCCGCAAAATGCCCGTGTCGCGCAATCCCGCCTGAACGGCGGCATCGTCCGATGGCGCTGAGCCAGTATGGAAAGCGGAAGCCAACTTCCCCATTGCGGTACGACCCGGCTTGAGCATCACAATTGGCTTATGGCCGCGCAACTTGCGCGCTTGGTTTGTAAACTCAGGCAGATTGGCAATACCTTCGATATACAATCCGATCACCTTCGTGCCAGGGTCCGCGGCCGCGTAGGCGAGAAAGTCCACCTCATCGACATCAATCTTGTTGCCCACGTCGATGCTCTTAGACGCCGGCAACCGCTGAATTTCGGAATCCATGATCTGACGCATGAGCGCGCCGGTGAAGATCCCCGTTTGCGTAAATAGCGAGATCCCGCCATTTTCCCAACGCGGGAAGTTGACGAAGCTTCCCATCATTCCGCATTCGGTGTTGACCATGCCAATCGTGTTCGGACCCGCGAGCAGCATGCCCGATGGCTTCGCCATGTCGCGGATCTTGTCTTGGATGACTTTGCCTATTGGTCCGGCTTCCGAGAAGCCGGCGGTGATGATGCAGGCGGCGCGCGCGCCGGCGTCGACGCACTGTTGGATCGCAGTTTCCATGTGCTGGCTTGGCAGCACGATGTAAACCAGGTCTACCTTTTCCGGCAGGTCCCCGATAGCGGCATAGGCCTTCAGTCCCATAATCTCGGATGCGTTCGGATTGATCGGATAAAGCTTACCGCTAAAACCACCGTTCGCCAGGTTGCTGAACAAAATGCCACCGGACTTGTTTGGATTCGTCGAAGCACCGATCACAGCGATCGAGCGCGGTGCAACAAGGGGCTTAATATCTCGCATTTTGCCTTGTCCATGCCGCTCGTGGTTAGTGCTCTACGCGTAGCAATACCTTGCCGAACTGTTTTGCCGACTCGAGATAAACGTGAGCTTGTACCGCTTCCTGCAAGGGAAATACGCGATCGATTACCGCCTTGAGCTTGCCGCTTCCGAGCAGCGGCATCATCGCCTCCAGATCGAGTTTGGTGGCACTGTTGGAACCGATCAGCGACAGCTCTTTATGAAAGACGTAGTTTACCTCGATCTCGCATTGGTACGATTTTGTCCCACCAACGGTGACGACCCGACCGCCGCGGGTGAGGCATTTAATCGACTTGCCGAGGAAATCGCCGCCGACGTGCTCGATAACCACGTCGACACCGCGCTTTCCGGTTCGCTTCATGATCGCCTCTACGAAATCGGTCTCGTTGTAGTTGATTACCTCGTCAGCGCCGAGCTCCTTCGCGCGCTCGAGTTTCCAGTCCGCACTGGACGACGCAAAGACATATGCGCCAAGAATCTTGCAGATCTGGATCGCAGCCATGCTAACGCCAGAGCTAGCCGAATTGACTAAAACGGTCTCACCTGGCCGCACATTGCCGCGCGTGACGATCATGTGCCAAGCGGTTCCGAACGCATTCGGAAACGCCGCCGCCTGTTCGTATGTGACGGTGTCTGGCAGTGCAATGAGATGGTGAGCAGGCAGCTTGACATATTGCGCATAGGCGCCCGGTACATGCGCGCCGAGATAGCGGTAGTTTTTCGAGCAGCGGTTCTGGAATCCGCCCATGCATTGATCGCAACGGCCGCATGGAAGCACCCACCAGCTCGTTACGCGCGTTCCGAGCGGAAGGTCACTGGTTGTCTCAGGACCGAGCGCCACCAGCTCGCCGCCAAAGTCGCCGCCCAGGATGTGCGGAAATTTGCCTTTGTTGGGCTTGTAACGGCCAGAGCGCGCCATCAAGTCGTAGCCATTGAGGCCCACCGCGTGAACCTTTACTAATGCTTCATCACGTCCGGGCACCGGGGTTGGCACTTCGGCAAACTTAAGAACGCTGGCATCACCGTAAATTTCGAAAATCGACGCCTTCATCATCCGCGGAATCATCGGCACGCTCTCCGTTATTCGTTCCGTCGTCGCGTCGCCCAAAGCGCAGCCCGCCGACCTGCTGGGAGTTTTGTATACCGAATTATACTGGATTATAGTTGCGTGTATAGCCCCTGAAAGCTACTATTTAACAAGTCCCAAAAACTCCACCTGGATTTGCGGCCGACAGGGCGAGACGAACACCGATGGCGAGTATGGACGGTGTTCGACCATATACCGAGTTGCGAGACGCGGTTGCTCGGCGCGATCGCAGTCTCCGCTCGAAAACGATGTCACTCGCGGACGCCGCTGACCGCGTCTTCGATGGCGAATCGCTTGGCATCGGCGGCAGCATGATGTCGCGTACGCCAATGGCTATGCTCTGGCAATTGATGCGCGCGAGGCGCAAGAACCTCGTGTGCTCTCGCCCAATCATCACCAGTGAAGGGGACCTGCTGCTTGGTTCAGGAATGAGCCGCCACGTCATCACGAGCTGGTTCAGCCAAGGGATCATGTGGGGTGTCTCGAAGGTTATGCGACATTACGTGGAGAAGGGACTCGCGCGTTACGACGAATGGAGCCACCTCGCGATCGGCATGCGCTGGCGCGCCGGCGCGATGGGCGTTCCCTTCATGCCGACGCGGACGATGCTGGGTTCGGACGTGCTCACCGCGCGGGGCGAAACGCACGTGATGCAATGCCCCTTCACGGGGGAGCAAATCCTGCTGGTGCCAGCGCTCAACCCAAACGTCGCGATAATCCACGTCCATCGATCTGATATTTACGGAAACGCGCAGATCGACGGGCTTCCATTCATGGATATCGACTTGGCAATGGCGGCTGATCGGGTCATCCTCACAACTGAACGGATCGTCTCCAACGATCAAATTCGCCGTACGCCCGATCAGACTAAGATTCCATTTTTCTGTGTGGATGCCGTCGTCGAAGTGCCGTACGGATCAGCACCGCATGAGTGCTACGGTCTCTACGAACCGATGATGAAACATCTTCAAACTTTCACTGACCTTGTAAATGACGATCCGATTGAAGGAATGAAAGCATATCTTGATCGCTACGTGTACGGACCGGCCTCCTGGATGGAATTCCTCGAATTGATCGGGATGGACGAGGTGCAGGAAGCAGTTGGCCGCGCCAGAGATTTGCAGAATGACTAAAGAAAGGGACTACACAGATAACGAGCTATTGTCGGTGCTGAGTGCGCGCGAACTCAAGGACGGCCAGGTTGTATTCGCGGGCATCGGCATTCCGCTACTCGCGGCGTGCCTCGCACAGCGTTCTCATTGCCCTGGGCTGACGATCCTATTCGAAGGCGGCGTCATCGGTGCGTCGATCGAGCCGGGCAAGCTGCCGCCGTCGACCAACGACCAGCGCGGTGCACGGCGCGCGAACATGGTGCTGGGCAGTTCGGAAGTTCTACTGCTGATGCAGCGCGGTTATGTCGACGTCGGTTTCATGGGTGGCGCGCAGGTAGATCAATACGGAAATCTCAACAGTTCGGTGGTGAACGCACGCGACGGCCGCAGGGAGATCCGCTTGCCAGGAAGCGGCGGCGGCAACGATATTGCGAGCCTCAGCAATTTGATCGTGGCGATTAAGCATGAGAAGCGGCGGTTCGTCGAGCAGGTCGATTTCATCACCAGCCCGGGCTGGCTACGTGGCGGCGAAACCCGCAACGACGGCGGACTGACTCACGGCGGGACGCTACGCGTCATCACTGATCTTGCGGTATTCGGATTCGATCCAAAGCTGAAACGCATGACGGTGGACGCCCTGAACCCCGACATCTCGATCAACGATGTCCGGGATCAAACCGGATTTGATTTGATCGTCGTTCGGGATCTGCCAGTCACTAAGCCTCCAACCGGTGCCGAGCTCCGCGTCTTGCGCGAACTCGACCCCGACCGAATGCTGTTGTCCTGACGTTTTAGGCCCGACTTATTTCACGAATTTTACGTTAAACGCGTCTTCAACCCTCACCGGGTTCTTGAGAGAAAATGCGCTAGCCACAAGGTCGATTGTGCTTTGCGCGCGTTTTGGCTCAATCTTGCCCAAAGAGCTGTTCGGTACCACGGCAAGTTCGCGCACTTTCACAAGCTCCGCTGCGCCAAGATCAGCATCCAACTCGCGGTGATATTTCTTCATGATTTCAGCAGCTTCCTTTGGATTATCTAACGCGTACTTCAGACCCTTGATGGTGGCGGTCACGAAACGCTGTACAAGATCGGGATTGGTGCTGATCGTGTTTTCACTTGCGATGATGCCATTGCTGTAAAAGTCGAGCCCGGCGTCGCCATAAGTCAACTCCACCAACTCTTTTCCTTCAGCGTCTTTCTTTAGACGCGGCTCACCGACGGTGAACTGGCCGATAGCATCGACGCGTCCGAGAGCAAGCAGGCCGGGCAGCGATTCGCTGGAGGCTACTACCCATTTGACTTTGCTTTCGTCGATGCCCGCGACTTTGGCGTAGGCCGGAAAGACTTTCGGGATTGCACCCCCGGCTGGATTGGCGATCTGACGACCCTCGAGGTCTTTCGGCTTTCTGATACCTGAGCTCTTCAATGCGTAGATGGCATGGGGCGGCTTGGCGTAGACGATCGCAACGAGCCGCACCGGAACATTGTCATTTCCGCGGGCCAGCACGGTCGACGCTGCATCGGCGAAGCCAAACGTCACATTGCCGGCGCCGACCTGTTTAACTGCCTCCGCGGAACCCTGGCCGCGCAGAACATTGACGTCGAGATTCGCCTCTTTGTAGTAGCCCTTCTCGATCGCGACGAAAAAATAAGCATGCCTCCCGAGGAAACCCGCATCGGTAATCACGCCCACTTTGTCTTGCGCGGCGGCAGGCACTACGCCCGCAGAAATCGCCAGTACAGCCGCCAAAATAGTTCTACGATTGAAGATTAGCATCACCGTTTCTCCCTCACTGTCGTTATCGCCGCCCAAGGCATATTTTCAGCTATCAGTAGTCAGATCCTCGACACCTCGAACGTCGACGGCGCGAACATCTCCTCGACCGATACGATCCGTTCGGCCAATCCCTGCCGATGCGAATAGCGCGCCAATGTTTCTATCTCGCGCAGATTTTCCGTTACGCCATAGCGCCAGAAGTCCTTGCCCATCAGCGCCATCGTTTCGAGCGTCTCTGCTTCGGTCCACGGCAGCATCAGATTCGGCGCCGCCAATGTCCGCAGGTCGTACATAGCTGCAGCCTTGGCTTGTATAAACGCCTTTAAAACACTCGCCGGCAGCCACGGATAGCGCTCGACCAGGGTTTTCCTGATTCCCACTAAGTGCATGATCGGGTAAAGCCCGGTCTTTTTATAGTACGCCTTCTCGACCTCACGATGATTTGGAAACATCCGGTCGATGTTTGGCGATCCGTTAAGAAAGCAGGACGGCGCGCGGGCCGTCATGACAGCGTCGAGTTTACCGGCGAGCAGCATGCTTGCTAGCGTTTCATCCAACGGAATCGGCTGCAGATCGATTTCCTTCGAAAGCTTAATGGCGGCACGCTCTTTCCGCCCCGGTTGCTCCTGGCCGCCACTGCGCCAATGGATGTCCGACGGCTTGACGCCGTATTCTTCTTCGAGGATTCCACGCATCCAAACTAGCGCGGTCAATTGATACTCCGGAACGCCAACCAGTTTGCCTTTGAGGTCGGCCGGCTCGCGGATGCCGCGATCAGTCCGGACATAGATCATGGAATGCCGGAAGCAGCGCGAG
>Ga0134126_10003548_pt1 | contig 19533 bp, 16 predicted proteins | sample KB31752_FD_96881 | JGI IMG/M metagenome (GOLD analysis project Ga0134126, IMG submission 96881) | Terrestrial soil microbial communities with excess Nitrogen fertilizer from Kellogg Biological Station, Michigan, USA - KB3-175-2 | ecosystem: Environmental > Terrestrial > Soil > Unclassified ...
TCTGTTTCGCCTTCGCCGCTTGGGGCTTAATACCCGCGAATGCCTTTAACGCATCGTCGACACTCTTGCCCGTCAGTTCGTAAAGCGAAGGCTCGCCTTCGCGCTTTGCGATGTAATTTGCGCCTGACTTAGTGAACGAGGCCTTCTCGACGCGTTTTCCATCGTTTGATGTGACGGTTATATCGATTGCGGGATTGGCAAATCCGGTGGTTGGGAATGACGTCGCCGAGAGATCGCGCAATTGATCGATGACCGCCTGCACGGACGAGGCATCCATTGTCTTGCCGTTCGATTTCCAATCCTGTCCGCTCTTTGTATAAGTGGTGTCGCTAGACCCGTTGCGAAACTCCAGCTTCGTCGGATCGCTGAAGCCGAAATCGAAGATTTTGTGGTTCCGGAAATCGGCGAGAGTCTTGTCGACGCTCGATCCCAGATCCGACGATACCTTGTACATGCCGGCCACAACCGAACTCTTGGCGTAGTAATCGTCTTTGTTCTTCCGAACATCGAGCGATTGCGGGCCGCCGGCATCCGTGACCTTTACTGTAGCCACGGGCTGTCCGGCCGCGAATAGGGCTGCGTCTTTCTTTTCGTCGGCCGCCGCGCCGGTGAGGTCCATGCGTGCGTCGCCCAGCTTGCGAACCAGTTCTTCCACCTGGAAGCTGTCGGCGCGGTAGGGGCCGGGTTTTACTATTTGCCAGTCGCCCTGATTGTTCTTGCCAAAGGTCAAATCGCCCTTCTTTGTAGTTAGCTCGATGCTGGTAAGTTTTTCGGAATTGAACGTCAGCAGGCGTTTGTCGCGAAGGTCGTTGACGGATTTGTCGAACGAGCTCTTGACAGAGGAGGAGACGGCGTAAATCTTGGGATCGGAATCGGCCTTTGCGTAAACGAGAGATCCTGCGGGCGCGTCGTCCCCGAATTTGACAGTGTCCTTTTTACCATTCTTCAAATTCAGCGTGACCGTCAAGCTGGGATTATTCAGGCCATACTGTGAGCCCGCGGAGCCGTTCTCCGCAACCACACTGTCGGCGTTCAGGGGCGCGAGCGCCGACGTTAAGCCGGACACAGCATCCTGGTCCGCGGAAACGGTCGCAGGCGCGATAATCTGCCATTTCCCGTTTGTGCGTTTGAGGTCGATGCCGGTCCCGTCATTTTTCTTGATATCGATCTGCTGAAGCTGGTCGGCGGGGATGTTGACCAATTTCACGGTGTTGGAGGCGGTGGTGGAACTCGCTGATTGAGGATGTTTCTTTGCCCACCACACGCCGGCGCTGAGGGCAGCGAGAAGAACCGCTGCCGCCACTAAGCTTCGTGGTTTCATTCGTTATCTCCGCTTCAGGAAGATGCTGACTCCTGCCGCAATCATCACGAGAGGCAGGAAAATAAGCGCGAAGTAGAAGAAGATGCGCATCTGCGCGGCCGAGACGTTGAGACGCCGATCTTGTGTCTCTTTGGGCCGGATAGAGATGAGATCTTCATCCTGGGCGAGCCAGTTGATCGCATTCATAGCCAGATCTTTATTTGCATTGAAGTCGATGAAATTATTGGCGAGGAAGCCGGAGTTTCCAACAACAACGAAACGGCCTTGCGAATTCGACTTGCCGGTGGAATATTCGCCGGATGCAGCTAGAACGAAAGGCCCTTTCTTGTTCTTTGGATCGCCAAGCGTAACAGATGCCGAGCTCAGGTTCGATGTTGCCTCGGCGCGGTCGCCCGTGGAGAACAGCTTTTCAGTAGTGCTCTTGCTGTTATTGGCGATGTTCATGGATTGCGCCAGCGGGAATGCCGTGGCGGAGTGCAACTCGCTCACAATCGCTTGCGTGCCGTAACTGGTGATAAGCGGCACTTCAGGACCGACGCCGAGCAACTGGCCCATGGGATTGACTTCGAGGACCAGGTTGTTGTCGAGCGTGACGCCCCAGCCCGCAAGCATCTTCTCCAAGGAATCGTTTTTGCTGATCGTTTCGCGGCCCATCTGGAGAGGCGGATCGAGCAGGAACATTCCCCGGCCGCCGTTTTCAACATATTTCTGAATAGCAGCCGTCTCAGTCGGCTGATAGTCGTAGCGCGGCCCCGCGACGACCAGAACCGTGCAGTCCTTTGGAACGTCGGGCGACTGCAGCAGAGAAACAGCCTTGGCGGTGTAGTTCTCCTTCGATAGCGCATCCTTTAGCCGGGACAGCCCGGAGCTTCCGCTTTCATCAAGGCTGTGCTCGCCACTGCCCTGAACAAAGCACACCTCTTTCGTGCCGCCCTTTATGGCTCGAATGAAAGCGCCGGTGATGCCTTCTTCCGTGAAGTTCCGTGCTTCCTCACGTTTTCCATTTACTTCGACGTAGGCGGTTCCGGGAAACTTGACATTGTAGGACCGCGCCACGGTCGGGTTTTTAACATAATCGACGTACTGGATGTGAATCTTCGGGGAGAGATTCGCGTAACGATCCAGGAGAGCCTTGGCCTGATCGAACTTCGCCGTCTGGTCGATGTAAGTGATAGTCGCGTTAGCCTTCAGATCCTTGACAATCTTTTGCGTCTGCTCGGAGAGCGTGTAGCGCTTGTTGGCCGTCGCGTCGTAAGTCTTGTTATAGCGATTGGCGAGCCAGTTGATCATCACGAGAACCGCGATGATCACGATGACGTACAGGGCCGCGGTGGCGCCATACTTCGCCTCGCGGGCCGTGCCCGCTTCCATCGGTCGTTTCGCTGCCATCTACGCCCTCCACCGCATCGACTCAAGCGAACGAGCCGTCAAAAATAAACCGAAGAAAATCATGGATAGATAGAAGATGAAGTCTTTGGAATCGAGAACACCACGCGAGAAGCTGTCGAAATGACTCACGATCGAGATATAGGAGAGCACTTGCGCCACGCCCGAACTGTCAAAGGCAGTCGCCCAACTCAATACAAAGAGAATGAGCGCCAGGGCGAAGCCGATTGCGGCGGCTACGATTTGATTCTTCGTTAGCGTGGAGATGAACGTACACAGGGCAAGAATGCTCGCGCCTTGCAAAAACAGGCCGACAAAACCGAGCGCGACGGGTTTCCAGTCGGGATTGCCGTAGACGAACAAGAACGAGAAATCCGCCAGAATCAGCAGAAGCAGAGCGCCGTACATCAACACGGCGGAAAGCCACTTGCCGAGAATAATTTCTAGATCGTGGACCGGAGAGGTGACAAGCAGTTCGATGGTGCCCGCTTCTCTTCCGCAAACAGGCGCATTGCAAGCAGCGGAAGAAGAAAGAGAGCGATCACGGCAACGTTCGAAAGCACCGGGACAATAATCCGGTCGTTCAAATTCATAGGCATCGATTGCCCCATCATCTGCGATTGCAGACTGTCTTTAACGAAGAACGCTGACGCGGCGTAGGTGAAATAGCCGCCAAGAAACGCGAAGACGGTCAGCAAAACCCAGGCGATGGGCGATACAAAATAGCTGTAAAGTTCGCGGCGGCAGATGGTCCAGACGTTTCTCATTGCTGGCCTCCATCCGGCGACCCGCCTGTCAGTTGCAAGAAAACTTCTTCGAGGCTGTAGCTGAGCGATTTCATTTCAAATAAGTTCCAACCGGCATTTACAACTGAACGAGCTACGTCGGCCCGTGCGCTGTGGCCGGGAAGGCTCTCCACTTCAAACGTAAGTTTATGATCCGTGGCGTGCTTAAACAGGACTTTGCTGACGCCGGATAAGGATTCGAGCCGCTGCTGCACGTCGGATTGTCCGGCAATGCCATCGGTTTCGAGCTCGAGCGAAATGGCGTCGGACCCGCGCATCCGGTGCGTCAGATTCTCCACCGAATCGGTCGCCACGATGTGGCCTTTGTTGATGATGACAATCTTCTGGCAGATCGCCTCGACTTCCGGGAGGATGTGCGTGCTGAGAATAATGGTGTGCTCGCCGGCCAGGTTCTTGATCAGCTCGCGGGTTTCGTTGATCTGCTTCGGGTCAAGTCCCGAGGTCGGTTCGTCGAGGATCAGGACTTCTGGATTGTGAATGATGGCTTGCGCGAGGCCAACGCGCTGGCGGTAACCTTTCGACAACTTGGAAATAAGCCTGTTCCGGACGTCGGCGACGGCGCATCGCTCGGAGACCTCATCGACGCGGCGTTTCAGATCCGGCCCGGTCATCCCTTTCAGGCGGCCTACAAAGGCGAGATAGGCGCCCACCGACATTTCCGGGTAAACAGGAGGCGCCTCAGGCAGGTATCCAATGCGCTTCTTCACTTCCATCGGCTTTTTGAACACGTCGTAGCCGGCGACGGTCGCCGTGCCGTCGGAGGGCGGCATGAAGCAGGTCAGCACTCGCATTGTTGTCGTCTTGCCTGCGCCGTTAGGCCCAAGAAAGCCGACGATCTCGCCCTTATCGACCGAGAACGAGATATTGTCAACGGCAATGTGACGCGCGTATCTCTTCGTAAGACCTTCAACTTGAATCATATGGATATACGGAACTGCCACGTGCGCTCCGGAAGGTATTGCCGGAAGCGCACGCTTGGACGCACCACGCCCAAACACATAGCGTAGCGGACAGCGGAATCCCTGTCCATTTGGACGGACGAAGAAACGGAGTGTTTCGTTGATACGTAATGTGGAGCGAAATTCAGGCCAATCCCATAATCTGGAAGCCGGCGTCGACGAAAATCACGTTACCGGTCACGCCGCGGCCGAGGTCTGATGCGAGGAACACGGACGTATCCGCAACTTCTGCCGGGTCGGTATTACGGCGCAGAGGAGCATGCTCCGCGAAAGCATCCAGCATCTTAGTAAGATCCTTGACCGCGCGCGCCGAGGCTGTCTTGATCGGGCCGGCCGATATCGCGTTGACGCGAATGTTCTTCGATCCCAACTCGCTTGCCAGGTAGCGCATGCTGGCTTCGAGGGAAGCCTTCGCAACGCCCATCACATTATAGTTTGTGACGACGCGAGTGGAGCCAAGGTAAGTAAGCGTCTGAATGGAGCCACCATCCGGCATCAACGGTGCGATGGCGCGGGCAACCGCCACGAGAGAATAGGCGCTCACTTCCTGCGCCAGCAGGAACCCGTCGCGGCTGGTTTCAAGAAACGGGCGGCTGAGGTCCTCTCTGTTGGCGAACGCGATGCTGTGGACGCAAGCGTCGATTCGTCCTGCATCTATCCTTAGTTGACTCACTAAGGAATCGAGTTCTTCCGGCTTTGTGACGTCGCAGGGAAGAACCTTGAACGCTTTTAGTTCGGCGCCAAGATCTTCGACAGTCGCTTTCTGGCGCTCGCTCTGGTAGGTCAGGATGAGCTTCGCGCCTTCCCGAACATAGGCGGCCGAAATGGCGTAGGCGATCGACCATCGATTGGCGATGCCGAGGACGAGTGCGGTTTTGCCGGACAGAAGCATAAATAGTTAGTGTAACGGGGCCGGTTGCGAATTATCGCTTAGAGTGGGGTTGGAAGTTGAGGCGTTCTTCGTTCGTATCAAACTCATTCGCTTGCCGTAGGAAGTTCCACACCGTCTTGAAGCCTTCCGGTCCGACGTGTTGCCAGCCGTCGTTAATCGCGTCCTTCTGAAGATCGCTTAAATGCCACGAGAGCGGTGGATTACCTGCTTCTTTTGTCGCCGTGAATTGGAAGACGACCGATTCAACATCGATTTTGCGATCGGCGCAAACCTGTTTGAGCAAATCGAACTCCATATCGTTATGCGCCAACTGCCCGCAGCTTCGGGCATTCAGCATCGTCTCGACCGGAGCGTAAAGTTGATAGAACCAGCCGCGCGTGTTGTCGGGTCGGCTGGGCCGTCCCGGCGGAAAGCCACGGATTTGTAAAACCAATACACGGCGAATATGCGTTGTCTCAGCGGCAAGAGCCTCTTTCAGCCATTCGACTAGAGTGGCCATGCCGTAGTTATCGTAGTAACCGCCATCGACCACGTGAAATTGTGGCTGGCCGGGGCCTCCGAGGTCGGCGCGGGCCGCTGGGGTCACGAATGGAAAGGTTGCGGAAAGGCGCGCCGCGGTTGCAACCGAGAGGTCATGATCTTTGTACAATTCGTAAAACTGGGAGCACGCCTCATGTGGCTTCTCGAACTGCGTGGTTCCGATTAACAGGCGCCCGCCGCTCTCTGTAAGCGTTCCATTGAATAGATTGGCTGGGCGGTCTCCGTTTGCAACCGACGTTCGCCAGTGTGCCAAGCCGGCGCCCGTTTCCGGCAACAACCTGATGAATGCGTTTTCGAGAGCATTCCCGCGATCCTGAAACCGGCGCCATAGAAACGGCGTAAGAGTCCTCCACACATCGGGATAGATCAGTCCCCAAGCGATCTCGTTGAGGCACGATGTTTGAGAGCGGCGGACGACCTCTTCGAGATGAGAGCCCTCGGCGGGCAATCCATCTTTCGAGTAGGCGGCTGTGAAGAACATGGAGCCGACACTGCCGCCGGAAACGGAACTGATGGCCCGAATGGAATGCGCGAAGATGCTGGGCCTGGCTGGTTCGGCCGCGCGCCAGGCCCGGTCCAACTCGCAGAGAACTTTTATGCTCCACGCCGCCGATTGAATGCCGCCCCCGTTGGCGGCGACGAGAACGATCGAATCGAATTTTGAAGACTCCAGCACTTCCGAAGGGCTGGGAACGGGATCTTGGCGGAAATCGGCGAATACGTGATAGTAATGATCCGACTTTGAGATCTGCGCGGTTGCGAAGAGATAAAGAAAGACGACCAATGAAACGGGAACCCTATATAGGTCGAGAAAGAACGATATGCCGGTGAGAGTCCAACACGCGAGCGTTGCAAGCAGAAGCACGTAAGCGAGGCTCGGGACATTTGCGAATAGCTTTAGCCGGAAGTAATGTGCGAAGCCGAGAAAAAAATAAACGGCCAGCGTGAGAAGAAAGCCGGCGATCGCGATTCGCTGCCCCGGCAGTAAATTGCCCTGCGTATCCAGATAGCCGCGCATGAATCCGATTACGTGCTGTGTCGGCCGATGTGTCGCGAATATTTCCGGGAACGCGACGAAGTATTCGAGCGAAAAACGTCCAGCCATCAGTAGCGCGCCCGAAATGCAATACCCGGCGGCGATTCCCCAAGCGAGCCGTTGCCAGCGGGTTGTTTGCTGCTTGACGGAGTAGCGCAGCGCGAATAACAACAGCGGAACGGGAATCAGGCACATCGTCCAGACAAGTGACCACCGCGGTACTTCCGTGAGCGGGCGAAATGCCGGTTGTTGCAGCCCAAAACGAGCGGGACCATAACTGAGCACCATCCACCCTGTGATCAGCGCCGTCCAGGACATGACGCAGGTCGCGACGGTGACGGGCACTATTTGGAGACCGGTGAGGTCCAGGAGATTCGCTAATAACGAGCGGGCCAGTTTCAATGCAAGCAGTGGGAAAAAAAACAGGAAGAAGGCAGTCATCAGCGGGAAGCGCAGGACAAACAAATGCGGCAACAAGCTTTCCATAGACGGTCGCCAATTCGAGAGCCACTCCTCGTCAAATGAGCCTAAAGCAGATTGTAAATTGAAACGGCGACGGATGGGGCGCTAGATGTCCTGTGCGCGGCCTTTCCACTCGCCGCCGCGCCCTCGCCAATAATTGGCGGCCGAGTGAAGTGTGGCGTACAGATAGAACACAGCCACCAGTGGCAGCGAAACAGCCCAGAGCGGATTCCGCCGGTAGAACCGCAGCAGGGGAACGTACGCCCCAGCCATCATTCCCAAGGCGAGTGCGCCGCATATCATCGCGGCCGGTATGCCCAAGCGGAGCAGCGCAACCGGCAAAACGTATGTGAAGAGCAAGCCGAGCGCCGTCGCTAGCAGCAATGCAGTCGCATGCCGAAGTTGGTTGAATGCCGTACGAGAAATCATGTTCTCGATTTGCCGGAAGCCGCCGTAGCTCCGAATACTGGACGCGTCGCTAGTTAAACCAAGCCCCACGCGCCCGCCCGTTCGCTTTACCCTACGCGCGAGCGCGCAATCGTCGATAATTTCGCCGCGGATCGCCGCGATGCCGCCGGCTCCCTGCAATGCGGCGGGCCGGATCAGCATGCAACCTCCGGCGGCTGCGGCCGTTTTCCGTTTCCCGCTTGCGACCCAGGCCGGCGGATAGAGCATAAAGAAGAAAAAGACGAAGGCCGGAATCAATATCCTCTCGGCGAACGTCGCGGTCCGCAACTTCACCATTAGCGAAGCCAGATCGAGATTCCGGGACTCGGCCCAACTGATCAACTGCCGCAAATTGCCCGGCATATGTTCGATATCGGCATCGGTTAGCAGAAGGAAGTCGGGTTGTCTCTCCAGCGCCAGTTCCACGCCTTGCGATACCGCCCACATCTTTCCGGTCCAGCCATCTGGTAATGGTTTACTGCATAAGATGGTCAGCGTTGCATCGCGGCCCAGACCGCTAGCCGCCTGCTTCGCGGTCTCTGCCGTGCCGTCGCTACTGGCGTCGTCAACCAAAACGATGTGGAGGTTCCCGTCATAATCCTGGCGAAGCAGCGATGTGATGGCGCGTCCGATAACATCCGCTTCGTTTCGTGCAGGGATAACGACGGCCACCGCTGCCGCTGTCGGCCTATTCACCGGCGCCGGCGGCAGGCTGCGGCGGACGCTCCAAAACAGGCCGCGTCTCAGCAGCAGATACAGCCAGATGACGACCGGCAGGACGGAAACCGCAACGAGGATCGCTTGATTGGACACTACGGCTCGGCGCCTAAGCGGGCTGCTGCTGCGTCATGCAATGAAGAGTTCCAAGCCCCAGAACCAGATCCGTGCAGGCAATTCCCACGACAGTTCGATCGGGAAACAACTCGGCCAATTTGTTAAGAGCGATACGGTCGTTCGGGTCGTTAAAGGTGGGCACCAGAACAAGTTGATTCGCGATATAGAAATTCGCGTAGCTTGCCGGCAGGCGTTGTTTATCGAAGTAAACTGGCTGGGGCATGGGCAGCGTTTCAACTCTCAACGGCTGCCCATCCTGGTCTCGCATCTCCCGCAGCAGGGCAAGATTTTCGCGCAGCGGCTCATAATTGATTTCGTCCGGGTCTTGCTCGGTTGCCACGACGATTGTTCGCGAATCTGTGAAACGGGCCAGATCGTCCACATGCCCGTGCGTGTCGTCGCCGGCGATTCCGTTTCGCAGCCAGAGCGTATGGCTCACGCCAAGATAGTCGTGAAACACCGCTTCGACCTGCCACCGCGAAAGTTCCGGATTGCGTGCCTGCACCGGACTGAGCAGGCACTCTTCCGTGGTGAGTAGCGAGCCGACCCCATTCACATCGATACTGCCGCCTTCGAGGACGACGCGTTTGCCGTTGATGACCGGAGTCCAAATGGGCCATTCGAATCTCTCCGCAAGTTGCATGGTGACGGCATCGTCGGCGCGATGATTCCAGTACTTTGCCCATCCGTTAAACCGCCAGTCAAGAACGCCGCGCCGGCCGTCCGCATTCGTGATGAAGATGGGGCAATAATCGCGAGTCCAGCTACGGTCTGTTTGAATCACTAAAAAGTCGACCGCGCTTAGATCGGCGCCGGACTTCTTAAGCACACTGCGAATTTTGCGCTCCGATGCGGCGTCTTGAACCAGGATGCGAACTCGTTCGAAACGCGAGAGATGCCGCACGATCTCGCCATAGATCCAGGCAATGGGCGCGAATTTGCCTGGCCAGTCCGTGGTTTCATGCGGCCACGCGATCCAGGTTGCCTCGTGCCGCTCCCATTCGGCGGGCATGCGGAAGCCGAGCGGCGCGGGAGTTTCCGTCATTTGCTGCATCGGAGTTTAGCGGAGCCAGCGTTCGGTGATTGGAGCATACGCGTCGATGCGGCGGTCGCGGAAGAAAGGCCAGTTGCGGCGAACTTCGTCCATGCGCTTCGGATCGCATTCGGCAACCAGAACTTCTTCTTTGTCCGCCGATGCCTGTGCGATCACCTGGCCGAATGGATCCGCCACAAACGAGTTACCCCAAAATTCAATCCCGCTGTCGGACGGTCCTTCGAAGCCGGTGCGGTTGACGGCCGCGACATAGACGCCGTTGGCGATTGCGTGAGCGCGTTGGATGGTGCGCCAGGCGTCGAGTTGTGCATTACCGAACTGCGACTTTTCCGAAGGGTGCCAGCCGATAGCCGTCGGATAGAACAGAACGCTTGCTCCCTGCATGCTCGTAAGCCGCGCGCCTTCCGGATACCACTGGTCCCAGCAGACCAGGACACCGATGCGCGCGTGCTTCGTCTCAAAATTCTTAAACCCCAAATCGCCCGGCGTAAAGTAGAACTTCTCGTAATACAGAGGGTCGTCCGGAATATGCATCTTTCGATAAAGGCCGAGAGTCGCGCCGTCGGAATCGAGGACAACGGCAGTATTGTGATAAAGGCCTTCGGCGCGCTTCTCAAAAAGTGAGGCGACAATCGAGACCTGCAACTCTCGGGCAACCGTGCTTAACGCATCGGTCGAAGGGCCGGGTATTGTTTCGGCCAGGTTAAAAAGCTCGGCGTTCTCTTCGCGGCAAAAATACTGTGACTTGAACAATTCCTGAAGACATACGATCTCCGCGCCTTGGTCGACCGCCTCGCGAATGCCGCGAATTGCCTTTTGGAGATTTTCGTCCAGACTTGTCGTGCATGTCATTTGCACCATGCCGATCTTAAAGGCTTCATCGCGATGCGCGCCTGGCGCCGATCCCCGGTTTGCCGGTTGTTGCATAGTTCTATTGTCCTCAGCCGCCGCTTTAAACGCGATGGAGGCTATTGAAAATCAAGCAGGCGAGGTCTGCCTCGACCTATACCAGAGGACGGTCTTCGTGTAGGGGACGGGCATGTCCTACCCGCGCGCGAATCTGGAGTTCTCGACGGCGAGCGAGATCCCGGCCGCGGCGCGAGCGCGTTTACTGAGGCTTGGCTGGAGGTTGGGTCGCCTTGAAGTAGTCCAGGCGTAGTTGATGGGCGATCTTTTCGGCTACATCTTCGCTTGCCCCGCGGAACTTCGCGCCATGGCTTTCCTGAGTAGTCGCCCACAGCACGTCGCCATCGCGATTGCACAAACGCACTGTCGCGTACGCCTCGTGTTTGCGCTCGCGAATGTGGTGAGACTCAGTTTCCCCGACTGATAGCCCCGTGTATGCTCCGGCAGAGCGCGAACGGCTGGAACTGCTGCCGCTGTACGCTCCTCCGTTTGTATGAGCATTGAGGCCTTCCTGTGAATCGAACGCGTCGGTGTAGTCCTTGTCGTTCGCGGCTCCTCGTAAAACGGCATCCGCGCGGTCCGGGTTATCGGTCAGCACGAAAAGGTGCGTCTTTTGCAAGCTGCCGATCAGTAACTGCCGAATGGCTTCCGCCGTGTCGTTTCCGGCGAGCGGTTCTACATAAACGCGCGTAATTCCGGCAATTCCGGTCACTAGCGACGCATTCGGGGCAAGAGGAGTGGGAGTCACCTTGCCGACCTCCTGAGCGCCCGCCGTATCGGGCTTTTTGCCCGGCTCGGTTGCCGGCGCGAGCCCAGCGAATAAGGCGAGCAGCAGCAGCGAACGTCTCATCCCTTGCCCGCCTGCCTTGCCTCTTCATCCTGATATTGAACCTGCTGGCCGGTTCTCGCTTCCAGCGAAACGAGCGTAGCGCGAATATCGTTTTTGTCGATGCGGAAAATTAATGCCTCCTGATGCCCGTCGTTATCCCGGAAGCCAATCGTCAGAAAATGCTCTCGCCTCTTCGCCAGCAGGAAAAGAGGGGAAATTACGACCGCGGGCAGGTAGCGGCGATCCACTTTTTGGCCGTATTCGAGCAGGTTAATGCGTTCGTAAGGAATCCGAACCTTTGTGTGCTTTGCAAGAAATACGAAATAGGTCTCGTCGACGGTCCGGATATAGCCGTTTGTATGGATCGGGATATCGGGCCGCGTTCCTCCCACGTAGTCGGCTCTCTCGCCTTTCTGGCCGGCGGAAAGCGGAATCGTCGCGGCAAGGAGCAGAAGGAGTACCGGCCGGGTGCGCATCCGTTATAACTTGTGTGTGGAAGTAGAACATTTTCTCACCGCAAGCGGTGTTTTCTTATCGATCTCACGGGCCGCTCGACGGCTGGCCCGTAAACCTAAAGAAAACAATCGCAGTGGCGCCTCGTTACACAACGGATCGGCCCGTTCCGTACAATCGGCCATACGCTCCAATCCGGTACGGTTTTGGGCGGAGAACTAGTTAAAACGACGGAATGAATCGACCATCGCAGCGGATCGTGACACTGGGATGCGCACTCTGTCTTGCCATTTCCGTCGTACGAACCAAGGCCGCGAATGAAGCGCCGTCAACTCCGGCGGACCGCCTGATCCGATCAGAGTATCCCGCGACGCTGACGTTTAGCGAATTGGTTGCACTTTCGTCGCAGAATCCGGCGCCGTCCGATCTCGAAAGTCATCTCTCGAAAGTTCTGACGGAACCGTTCGTCAGCAACGAAGCGACTCTCCTGGGTATGAAACCCGTGCGGCCTCGATCGTCCGGCCTCGGGACCGTTCTTCGCGCGGTTGAATGGAATATCAACCATGGACTGAATGCAAGCGAGATCGAGTTGGCGCTCTCAGGCTCAAAAAAATTCGAGGAGGAGGCGCGCACACATGGTTTGGCGAATGGAAACATGGCGGCCCGAGTGCGCGATCAGCTGGAAGCGCTCAATACCGCGGACGTCGTCATCCTAAACGAAGTGGATTTGGGCATGGATCGGACGCATTACCGCGACATCACCCGCGATCTTGCGGAAACTCTGCATATGAACTATGCGTTCGGTGTCGAGTTCGTGGAACTGAACCGGCTCTATCTCGGTGTCAAGAAGTTGGATTCCGTCGCCGCCGGGCTAGAGCATAATCCATCCGAAGTGTTTGGCGTCGATCCGAAACAATACCGCGGACTTAACGGTAATGCCGTGTTAAGCCGTTATCCAATCCGTAGCGCCCGAATCGTGAGGCTGCCTCAGTGCTACGACTGGTACGGTGGCGAGATAGGACAAATATCCGACCTTGAACGCGCAAAGCGTTGGTCCGCCGAGCGGATATTCGAAGAGCGCGTGCACAGGCAAGTGAGGCGCGGAGGGCGTAACGCGTTGATCGTCGATCTCGCTGTTCCCGAGTCGCCGACTGGCGTGCTTACGGTCGTTACTCCTCATCTGGAGAACTATTGTCTTCCTAGTTGCCGGCAGCAGCAGATCCGTTTCTTGTTTAATCAGATCGCCGGCTGTCGAAATCCGGTAGTGCTCGGCGGCGATCTGAATACGACAGGAGAGGACGGAACGCCGACTTCCATCAGGCATGAGGTCCTTAAACGCATACTCGATTACAAGTTCTGGGCGCGACGGGCGATGCTCTGGTTCGTTCCCGTTCCTTTCTACAGTGTGATCGACTATCCCATCAATTATGTAAAGAACTATCACGATCCGACGGCGCTGAATATGCGTCTTATCGCGCCGAATTCTTCCAAGCCCTTGTTCAGGGAGACTCATGCGTTTCGATTTGACGACGGAGGTTCGTTCGACTTCAAGGGCATCCCCAGAAGATCGTTCCATCGCAAAGGACGAACGCTGGCGAACAGTAACGAGCGTGCGTGGAAAGGATTTGCCGTTACATTCTCCTTCCGGCGGACAATTCCCCTATTTGGCAAATTCAAGCTGGACTGGTTCTTTGTGAAGCCGCCTCCGGGCGATCCAGCGGGCGCCGGACCTGTCCCGTTCAGCCCTTATCGAGGAAGGACGATGCAGGAAGTGAATACCGCGCTCGGAGAGCGCATTTCCGATCATTGTCCGATTAGCGTGGATCTGCCCCTCAGGTGACGAGATTAAAGCGGCCTCCGGCGCAAACCGCTCGACCGCCGCTCTCGCGCGGCGGGTTCTTGGTAGTCAGGCGATTGTCATTGTTCCGGAACTCCCGTCCCATGTTTTAATTGACTGTGTAGGCGGCAATAAGCATCGCGTCTTAACAGCTTCCTTAGCAACTTCCCGAGGAGCATGAGTTGAATTTGAAAGTGGCAGAGCTCAGTCAAGTTCGTGAACCGTCCGAACGATGGACAACAACGGATGCGGCGGAACTGTATGACGTTGCAGCCTGGGGAAAAGGTTATTTCTCCGTCGGTGAAAACAGCAACCTGATCGTCCATCCGAGCAAAGAACCGGACCGCCGCATTGACCTGAAGCAACTTGTCGACACATTGGAATGGCGCGGCATCTCCCTGCCGATATTGATTCGCTTCGGCGAGATTTTGAAACACCGGCTGAGCGAATTGCATCAGGCATTCGATCTTTCCATCCGTGAGCACGGTTATCAGGGTGGCTACTGCTGTGTATTCCCCATCAAGGTGAACCAGCAGAGGCAGGTCGTCGAAGAGGTGTTCGAGTTCGGCCGTCCTTACCGGTTCGGGCTGGAAGCCGGCTCGAAACCTGAGTTGCTCGCCGTACTGGCCATCGCCGACAACGAAACGCCGATCATTTGTAATGGCTTCAAAGACGACGAGTATATCGAGATGGTGATGCTGGCGAGCAAAATCGGCCGCAACATCACGCCCGTCGTCGAAAAATTCACGGAACTCGAACTGATCGCCAAGCACGCCGAGCGGGTCGGCGTCCGGCCGCGAATCGGGCTACGCGTGAAACTGGCAAGCCGAGGGTCGGGACGCTGGAAATCGTCCGGCGGTTATCGCTCGAAATTCGGCCTGACCGTAACCGAGGCCCTGAAGGCCGTAGAGTACCTGAAAGAGCGCGGCATGGAAGATTGTCTGCAGCTTCTTCATTTTCACCTCGGCAGCCAGATCACCAACATTCGCCAGATCAAGGGCGCGGTCATTGAAGGCGCGCGCGTCTACACGGACCTCAAGCGGATGGGGACGGGGCTAAGGTTCATGGATGTCGGCGGCGGGTTGGGCGTCGACTACGACGGCTCCCAGACCGATTTCGAATCGAGCGTTAATTACACGCTCGAAGAATACGCTCGCGACGTCGTCTATCACATCCAAAGCATTTGCGATGAAGCCGAGGTTCCGCATCCCACCATCATTACGGAGAGCGGCCGTGCGGTGGCGGCTTATCACAGCGTGCTTGTGTTCAACGTGCTGGGGGTGAGCGGCTTTGGCGAGGATGATCTTCCGGATTCGATTCCGGAGGATTCCGAGCAGTGCCTGATCGACCTCTACGAAACGAACAAGTCGGTCAGCAAAAAGAATCTGCTGGAAACCTATCACGACGCGCAACAAGCGCTCGATTCGGCGCTGAATCTATTCAGCCTTGGATATCTGCCGCTCGAACAGCGCAGCCTCGCCGAGACCTTCTATTGGGCCATCTGCCGCAAGATTCACAAGCTCGCGAAGGAACTTGACTACTTTCCGGAAGAGTTGGAAGGTCTGGACGCCATGCTTTCGGATACCTATTTCTGCAATTTTTCGTTATTCCAGAGTATGCCGGATAGCTGGGCGGTGAAGCAGCTTTTTCCGGTCATGCCGATTCACCGCCTGAATGAGCCGCCGACACGAAAGGCGGTTCTAGGCGACATATCGTGCGATTCCGACGGTAAAATCGACCAGTTCATCGACCGGCGGGACGTTAAGAAGACGCTGCCGCTGCACACCTTCAATCACCAGCCGTATATTCTCGGCGCCTTCCTTGTGGGCGCTTACCAGGAGATCCTTGGCGATCTGCACAACCTTTTTGGCGATACCAATGCTGTCCACGTCACTCTCGACGAACACGGCGACGTAGTGTTGGAGACGGTCGTGCAAGGCGACACCGTGCGCGAGGTGTTGAATTATGTGCAGTACAACGTGCAGACGCTGCTAGACGACTTCCGCAAAGATGTTGAGCGCGCTGTCCGGGAACAGCGCGTCGGGTATGAAGAGGCCGGCCGCCTGCTGAAATTCTACGAAGACGGCCTGCACGGCTATACCTACCTGGAGCAGTAGATTGTCCGATCCGCTGCGGATCGTTCTGGTCTCTTCGCGCAATCCGCTGAACATCGGGGCCGCGGCGCGGGCCATGAGCAATTTCGGGTTCACCGATCTCCGCATCGTGAATCCTTACGATGTGGCTTATCGCGAAGCGCGCTCCGCCGTGCGGTCGCACTATATCCTTGAGCAGTCACGGCAGTGTTCGACGGTCGTCGACGCCATTGCCGGATGCACGCTCGTGGTGGGCACAACGGCCGTCGGCAATCGCGATTTGCACATTCCACTCTACCGGTTGGAAACTGGAGCCGAAGTGCTTCGCGAGCACCTGGCTTCGAGCGCAAAAGCAGCTCTGTTGTTCGGCTCGGAGAAATTCGGGCTCTCGAACGACGAAATGAGCCATTGCCATTGGCTGATGCGGATACCCACAAGGTCGGAGCATGGCTCAATGAATCTGGGGCAGGCGGTCGCCATCTGTTTGTATGAAATGCGGCGCCAGGCTGCTGCTGTCAATCAGCCTGCATTTGAAAAGCCGCCGGTTGCGTCCTCGGAAGAATTGGAGCGCCTGACGGCGATGTTGATGGACCTGCTTGTTGAAAGTGGCTACGCGCAGGAACGCACGCTGGAATCCACTGAATTGAAACTGCGGCGGTTGATTCGCCGTATAAACGTTGCCTCGAACGATGCGGAAGCGTTGCTGGGCATGTTGCGCCACGTCCTCTGGAAGATGCGTCAGGCACGATGATCCGGCGCCTCGATTATGCAATGCAAATGCTATTCTGATGCCGGTGACGAAAGTACAGACGACGTATCCGCTCTCGCGTAGGTTGACCGATACGGATTCCGCGAGCCTGGCGCGCGTCATAGTGTTTACGGCATTTTGGCGGCGCGGCTATCCCCCATTGGGTCTTCTTCCGCGAAAATGCCTGACTTACTTGCGATCGGCGGCGGCGGTTCCCGTGTTGCAACCAAAATCCCATAGGCGGAAATCCGTTTCGCCATCCGTATATTCAATCAGCGCGTATTGTCCTGGATCGAGCGGTTTCTGGGGCCAGATCTTGTACAGCCCGGCGGCGAGTTGGCGTTGAAAAGTGGCGATTTGTTTCGGATTTTCAAAGTTTTCGTTCGTGATTGGCGCGATTTCGATATCTTCCACGATCCGTACGCCGTTCTTTGGTTCGAGCTTGATAATTCCGAATCGCTGCTCCTGCTCCAGCCGCAGATAGAACTCGGGTTCGGTCTCGCCGACACTAAACTTGGCTTGCTCTCCTTTGAGCTGGACCGTCACCTTGCCAGCCACCAGGGGAATGGGTGTAATCATTTTTAGCGCCTGGCGTCTCTTGCTCTTCACAAACGTCGACTCCGCGTAGTCCAATGTCTTGACCTGGCCGTTCTCCAGGAAATAAGCGCCCGCGTTCATTGGGATTTCTTCAACAATGCGCCGCTGCGCGCGCTCGAATTGCTCTTCTTCGTCTTCGAGTTTCGTTTGCTGTTGAACGTCGGCTGCGGCGCGCTGGCGCTTGGCTTCCGTCTTCTTGAGATCGCAAAGCGCGACCGGAATATCTTCCCACTGGTCCCGCTCCGTGCTGTAATAATGCACCCGGTCGCCGTTGATCCTGTATTCGCGGGCCATCTGGTAGTCGCCGTTCTTCAGATACAGTCTGAAAGAACTTCCGAATGCCAGCGAAACGGCGAGCACGAAGAGAACAAGAACCCGCACGACCGCCATTTTACCTGGCTCCGTACGAGAAGACGTGCGTGGGCAAAAACATAGGCGCCCAAAGCCTTCCTCTAACATGGAAATTGATGAAATACCGTAAGCTTGGCAAAACGAATCTGGAACTCAGTGAAATCGGTTACGGCGCCTGGGGCATCGGCGGTAACCAGTGGCTGGGAAACAACGATGACGAATCGCTAAAGGCGTTACGCCACTCCTTTGACCTTGGCTTAAACTTTATCGATACTGCTCTGGCTTACGGCGATGGCCACAGCGAGCGGCTCGTGGGAAAAGCGGTTCGCGATTCCGGAAAAGAAATTTATATCGCTACCAAGATTCCGCCAAAGGATCAGGTATGGCCCGCGTCGCCAAAAACGCCGATTGACAAGGTCTTTCCGTACAAGTACATCATCCGGTGTACCGACGAGAGCCTTCGCAATCTGAACCGCGAACAGATCGATCTGCAGCAGTTTCATGTCTGGACTGATGCCTGGACGCAAACCGAGGAATGGAAGCGGGCGATTGAAGATTTAAAGAAGAGCGGCAAGATTCGGTTCATGGGTATTTCCGTCAGCGAGCACGGACCAGACACCGCCCTTGAAGCGTTAAGGACGAATCTGATTGATGCCGTTCAGGTGATCTACAACATCTTCGATCAAAGTCCCGAAACGAATCTGTTTCCGCTTTGTCAAAAATTGAATATCGGCGTGCTGGCGAGAGTGCCTCTCGACGAAGGCGGTTTAACGGGTACCATCACGCCCGATACGCAGTTTGAACGAAGCGAGTTCCGCGCACACTACTTCCGGGGGGACCGGAAACAGCAGGTTGTCGAGCACGTAGAAGCTCTCAGGAAAGATCTCGCAGGCATCCCCGGCACTCTGCCCGAGATTGCTCTGCGCTTCTGCCTTTCGCATCCGGCCGTGACAACCGTCATTCCGGGTATGCGGCGCGTCAAAACCGTCGATAGCAGTTGCCGCGTATCGGACGAAGGACGGTTGCCCTCAGACGTGCTCGCGATCTTGAAGCGGCACGCATGGGACCGGAATTTTTACGAATAGCTTACCGCACAACTACAGTGTCCGAGTACTCTCCCGATTCATCCACGGTAGAAAGTTCTTCTCCGCCAATTAGGCCGGCCGCTAGGTGACCCTAATTCACGGCGGCTTCAGAATTGATCAGCGAAAAGTGACGATCTCCATCGCATAGTTCTGCGCGGAACTGGCGGTGAGAGAGGTTTGATACGATCCCGTGGCCGAGACGATGCGGTCGAGCAAGCAGACCGTGGCTCCATTGGAATCATTAGTTTGACTCTCGATGGTCCAGCCGCTGGCAGGACTGGAACAGAAAGGATTCGATGCTCCTGTCGCCGCCCAGGAAAAGAGATATTCATTTGCCGCCGTGGTAGTAACCGCGGCGGACGACCATGCGGTTGTCGACGTGAGGGATTCGTGAAAACCGGATTGATCAAGCGGCGTCGAGGAATTCAGCCCGGCCACCTCCGCCACGGCTACCAATAGATAGGTGCTGCCGCCACTGAAGTTCAACGTCAATGAGGCGGCGCCGCCGGCAGTGGACTTGGCGTAGTAGAAATTGTTGTAGATGGCGCTGCCGGAGACGTTATGGTAGATCGAAGTTGCCAGACCGCGTGTGAACGCGTCTCCGGAACCGTCGGTCACGCTGCTGATATCCAGAGGCCAGAAGCTCACTGCCACAATCAAAGTGTGCCCTGCGCCAGTGGCTTGGGGGAGGGTAAGGGTGACCGTTCCGCCGGCAGTAGGCTGGCGGCTGAAGGTAGCTTTCTGGATCAGAGAAATGGCGGGGAGAGCAGTCAGCGTGAAACCGTTGGACAGAGTGCTGGATTGGCTGTCGGGATTGGTGACCGTAACGTTGCGAGAACCCAGGATGGCGGCGGAGCCGATGGCGATGTTGGCGGTGAGTTGAGTGGCCGAGTTGAA
>Ga0134126_10003549_pt1 | contig 19530 bp, 32 predicted proteins | sample KB31752_FD_96881 | JGI IMG/M metagenome (GOLD analysis project Ga0134126, IMG submission 96881) | Terrestrial soil microbial communities with excess Nitrogen fertilizer from Kellogg Biological Station, Michigan, USA - KB3-175-2 | ecosystem: Environmental > Terrestrial > Soil > Unclassified ...
GACAATGTGTCGTGCGAAGTGAGCCTGATTACGCCGGTGGCGCTCGAGAAGGGGCTGCGGTTCGCGATTCGCGAAGGCGGCCACACCGTCGGAGCCGGCGCCGTTACCGAGATCATCGAGTAGCCCATGCCCAACGGAGAAAAAATTCGGATTCGCCTGAAGGCTTACGATCACCGCATTCTGGACCAATCCACGAAGGAAATCGTGGATACAGCGAAGCGAACCGGGGCGGACGTGGCCGGTCCGATTCCGCTGCCTACGGTGATCAATCGCTGGACCGTGCTGCGCTCGCCGCACGTGGACAAGAAGTCGCGCGAGCAATTCGAGATGCGGACGCACAAGCGGCTGATTGACATTCTGGAACCGACGCCGGACACGGTGGACGCGCTGATGAAGCTCGATCTGCCGCCGGGCGTGGACGTGGAAATTAAGGCGTTTGGCCGCGAGCACGCGGCCAAGTAGGGAATCGGAGACGAGGGAAAGAGCGAACGCGATGGCGGTGAACGGCATACTCGGAATCAAGCTGGGAATGACGCAGGTCTTCGCCGACGACGGTACGGCGGTGCCGTGCACGGTGCTGCAGGCCGGGCCGTGCGTGGTGGTGCAGCGGCGAACCAAGGACAAGGACGGATACGATTCCGTGCAGCTTGGCTTGGTCGAATTCATCAAGCCGCAGCGCGTGAACAAGGCGCTAACGGGGCACTTCAAGAAGGCGAACGTCGCACCGGTGCGCTACATGCGCGAAGTGCGCATCGAAGACTCGAAGGATGAAACCAAGGCGGGCGACCGCGTGCTTGTGGACGGCTTTCAGATCGGCGAGTACGTGGACGTGACCGGCGTCAGCAAGGGCAAGGGATTTCAGGGCGGCGTGAAGCGCTGGCATTTTCGCGGTGGCGACGCGACGCACGGCTCGATGTTCCACCGAGCGCCGGGCGGCATCGGGGCAAGCTCGTTTCCGTCGCGCGTCTGGCCGGGGCAGCATTTCCCGGGACACATGGGCAACGAGCGAAAGACCTCGAAGAACCTGCGCGTGGTGAAGATCGACGCAGACGAAAATCTGCTGCTCGTGTGCGGCGCGGTGCCGGGCCCTTCGGGCGCGTACATTTATATTCGAAAATCCAGGGAAGCGAAGTAAAGGCAGAGAGACGAAGACCATGGCCGTTGTGGACGTGAAAGACCTGGCAGGCAAGAAGATCGGCACGATGGAGCTGGCTGACGACGTGTTCGCGGCCAAGGTGAACTCGCACCTGCTGCACGAGGCGGTGCGGCACTATCTGGCGGGCCAGCGCGCTGGAACGCATAAGACGAAGGACAAGAGCGAAGTAAGCGGTTCGGGCAAGAAGCTCTGGCGGCAGAAGGGCACAGGCCGCGCCCGCGTCGGCTCGATTCGATCGCCGCTGTGGCGCCATGGCGGCACGGTGCACGGCCCGGTACCGCGCAGCTACGAGTATTCGCTGCCGAAGAAGATGGTGCTTGGCGCGCTGCGGTCGGCGCTTTCGGCCAAGCTCGCCGAACAGAAGCTGACGGTGGTGGACGAATGGAAGCTCGAAACGCACAAGACCAAGGCGTTCCGCGATTCCCTGGACAAGCTCGATGGAGATACGCGAACGATTTTGCTGGTCGAAAACGGCGGGAACGTGAATCTCGAGCGTGCGAGCCGCAATCTGGATGGCGTCACGCTCGTTCCAGCCACGGCTCTCGATCCGTATCACTTGCTGCGGCATGAGCATCTGATGCTGTCGCGGGAGGCGGCGACGAAGCTCAGTCGCGCACTCTCCGCGGTGAAGTCGGACGCGGGCGCACCGCCTGCGCGCGAGGAGCGGCAGGCCCCGCCAGCAGCGGAAACGGCGAAGGTTGAAGCCGCGCCGAAGGCCGCAGGGAAGAAGGCAGCCCCTGCCAAGGCAGCCAAGAAACCGGCGGCGAAGACGGCAAAAAAGGAAGAGCCGAAGGCCAAGCCGAAAGGGAAGAAGGGTTAGTCCATGGCGACGAGGCTCTACCAGGTAATTCGGAGGCCCATCATTACGGAGAAGGGCCTGGGCGTGAAGGAGACACAGCACACCGTCGTCTTCGAAGTGGTGCATGACGCGACGAAGACCGAGATCAAGGAAGCGGTGCAGCGCGTGTTTAAAGTGAAAGTGGATCACGTCCGCACGGCGATTTATCACGGAAAGTTTCGCCGCCGCGGGCGCGCCGAGGGTTTTCGTCGGGACTGGAAGAAGGCGTACGTGCGGCTCGCCGAGGGCGAGAAGATGATCGAGTATGCGGAGAATTTGTAACACGGCGGGTGGCACGAGGTAACGATGGCGCTAAAAACATTTAAACCGTATACGCCGGCGCGGCGCTTCCTGACGATGCTCGATAAGAGCGAAATCACGAAGCAGACGCCGGAGAAATCGCTGGTCGAATCGAAGAAGCGCACCGGAGGGCGAAACGCGCACGGGGAAGTCACAATGTGGCACCGCGGCGGCGGGCACGCGCGGCGGTATCGCTCGATTGATTTCCGGCGCGACAAGATCGGAATCCCGGCAAAGGTTGCGGCCATCGAATACGACCCGAACCGTTCGTCGCGGATTGCGCTGCTGCACTATGCGGACGGCGAGAAGCGCTACATTTTGCAGCCCGTGGGCCTGGAAGTGGGAATGACGGTGCAGAATGGCGATACCGCGGATATTTTGCCCGGCAATGCGCTTTCGTTCCGCCACATTCCCCCGGGCACGATGGTTCATAACCTCGAGTTGTATCCAGGCAAGGGCGCGCAGGTGGTTCGCGCGGCTGGCGGCGCTGCGCAACTGCTGAGCAAAGACGGCGATATCGCGCTGGTGAAGCTGCCGTCGGGTGAAGTGCGGAAGTTCAGCGTGGATTGCATGGCCACAGTGGGCCAGCTCGGCAATTTGGATCATGAGAATGTGACGTACGGCAAGGCGGGGCGCACGCGCTGGAAGGGGCGGCGTCCGACGGTGCGTGGGGTGGCGATGAACCCGGTGGACCATCCGCACGGCGGGGGCGAAGGCCGCGTGAAGGGCAATCACCCGCAAACGCCTTGGGGCTTTCCGACGCTGGGCGCGAAGACGCGGAAGAAGCGTCCGAGCGACCGGATGATCGTCGAGCGGCGGAAGCCGTAGATGATTTTGATGAGTTTTGCGATTCAACTCAGGTTTGCGCCTGAGGGTTTGGATGTGAGTTAAAAAATGAGCCCGGCGCGGCGGGGAATTGAGAGCACCCTGATGACAGCCACACGAACGTCTCGACGTGCGCCACGGCGCGCGACCCGGGCGCGGAAGGCGGTTCCGCGCGGCGCCGCGAAGCCGGTGGTGAAGGCAGGTTCGAAGCTTGCGCCCGCGCCCCAGGTGAATTACCGGTTGTGCCGGGCCGGATGGGCGGTAATCGTGGAAAAAGCGCCTCACGCGCAGGGCACGCGGTTTGTTTGCCCGTTCTGCCCGCTTTCGCACCGCGTCCCAGGACCGGTGAGGGGCTTTCGCAAGATGCGCCGCGCGCAATGGGTGAAGCTGCGGCGCGTGGAGGAATAGGAAGGCCGATGCCTCGTTCGCTGAAGAAGGGCCCGTTTATTGACGACCACCTGCGGGAAAAGGTGGAGGCGCTGAACGCGCGCAACGAAAAGAAGGTTGTGAAGACGTGGTCACGCCGCTCGACGATTCTGCCCGAGATGGTAGGGCACACGATTGCGGTGCACAACGGCAGGAAGTTCATTCCGGTGTACGTCACCGAGCAGATGGTAGGACACAAGCTCGGCGAATTCGCGCCGACGCGCACGTTCAAGGGCCACGCGGTAAAGGCGGCGATCGAGAGGGCTGCGGCTGCCGCGGGGGCGCCGGCGGCTCCGGCATCGGGCGCAGCCCCGGCGAAGGGATAGCGGAATGGCGACGGCAACCGAAGCTCAGGCTCAAATCGAAGGCGTGGCGCGGACGCGGTTCGTTCGCGTATCGCCGCAGAAGGCGCGGCTCGTGGTGGATTTGATTCGCGGGCAGCGCGCGGACGACGCTTTGCAGACGCTGCGCTTCACGAAAAAGCGCGTGGCGAAGGACGTCGAAAAGACGCTGCGCAGCGCCATCGCGAACGCCGAGCGCAAGGCCGACGATTCCGGCGAATCGCTCGACGTGGACGCGCTGTTTGTGACTCGGTGTTTCGTCAACGAGGGACCTCGATGGAAGCGGATGCGTCCCGCTCCGATGGGCCGCGGTTTTCGTTATCAGAAGCGCACCAGCCACATCGTGGTCGAGGTGGCGGAGCATCGGCGCGCCGCGGCGGATCGCGCGGCGAGTGCGGCGGCGGAGGCCGAGGCGTCGAAGGGTGTAAAGGGCGCCGTAAGAAAAGCGCGCAAGGCGATCGAGAAGCGAGCCAAGGAAGCGCAGAAGCAACAGCAGCAGCGGAAGAAAAAGTAGGAGGCAATTTGGGTCAGAAAACTCATCCGTACGGCTTTCGCCTAGGCTACAACAAGGCCTGGAGATCGCGCTGGTTCGCGGACCGCGACTACGCGGACCTGCTGCATGAGGACGTGATTCTGCGCCGGCAGTTGAAGGAGCGGCTGCGCTCGGCCGGCGTGGACGCGATCGAGGTGGAGCGCGCGGCGAATAAACTGGTGGTCCGGATTTATACGGCGCGCCCCGGCATCATCATCGGGCGTAAAGGCTCGGAGATAGACAAGCTCAAGGCCGAAGTGCAGAAGCGCACCAAACGCGAAGTGCACATTGATATTCAGGAAGTGCACCGGCCGGAGCTGGACGCGCAGCTCGTGGCGGAGTCAATCGCCTTGCAATTGGAAAAGCGCGTGGCGTTCCGCCGGGCGATGCGCAAGGCGGTGGATTCGGCGCTGCGGTTCGGATGCAAGGGGATCAAGGTGCGCGTCGCCGGGCGGCTGAACGGAGCCGAAATCGCGCGCAAGGAATGGTATCTGCAGGGGCGGCTGCCGCTGCAGACGCTGCGCGCGGATATTGATTACGGCACGGCCGAGGCGCATACGACCTATGGACTGATCGGAGTGAAGTGCTGGGTTTATCAGGGCGAACGCATTCCGCAGCGCGGAAAGAGCGGTCCCGGCACCGAAGCGTAAGGGACACGGACAAGACATCATGTTGATGCCCAAGAAGGTGAAGTACAGGAAGCAGCAGCGCGGCCGGCGCACCGGAAAAGCATGGCGCGGCGGGGGGCTGGCGTTCGGCGAATACGGATTGAAGGCGCTCGAACCGGCGTGGATTACCGACCGGCAAATCGAGGCGGCGCGCGTGGCGATCACGCGGTTCATCAAGCGCGGCGGAAAGCTTTGGATCCGCGTGTTTCCGGATAAGCCGTTCACAAAGAAGCCGGCCGAAACGCGCATGGGCAAGGGCAAAGGGCCGCCCGAGCGCTGGGTGGCGGTCGTAAAGCCGGGCCGAATCATGTTCGAAATGGCGGGCGTGGACCTGGCGTCTGCGACCGAAGCGATGGAGCTTGCGGCGCATAAGCTGCCCATCGCCACGAAATTCGTTTCCCGTGCGGAGGAGCTCTGATGGCGCGGCGCATGGAAAAATTCCGGGAAATGGACCACAACGAGCTCGAAATCCAGCAGCGCGAACTCGGCGAACAGATTTTTCGGCTTCGGTTTCAGCTCTCGACCGGGCAGGCGGAAGGCCTGCGAAAGCTGCGGGAAGCAAGGCGCGATCTGGCGCGGGTGAAGACTTTGCTGCATCAGACGCAATCGGAGAAGGCGTAAATGGCAAACGAGACGGCGGAATCGGCCGCCCAGCGAGGCCACCGGCAGGAGCTCTACGGCATGGTGACCAGCACGAAGATGCAGAAGACGATCGTGGTGAAGGTGGTCCGCGCGACCCAGCATGCGCTGTATCACCGGGTAGTGCGTTCAGCGAAGAAGTATTACGCGCACGATGAGGCGGGCGAGGCGCGCGTGGGCGATATGGTGCGCATCGTTTCCACGCGGCCGCTTTCAAAGCTGAAGCGGTGGCGGCTGAAGGAAATCGTGGCGCGCTCGACGCGCGCGGCCTAAGCGGCGGAATCGGGATAGGGGACTACGACGATGGTTCAGATGAGGACATGGCTGACGGTGGCGGATAATTCCGGCGCTCGCCAGTTGACCTGCATCCTTCCGGTGGGGGGCGATGCGGGTCTGGTGGCGGGGCTGGGAGACGTGATCACCGCGGCCGTGAAGGAAGCCACGCCGGAAAGCCAGATCAAGAAGGGAAAAGTGGTGCGCGCGGTGGTGGTGCGCACCAGGAAAGAGCACCGGCGGCGCGATGGAACTTACATCCGTTTCGACGATAACGCCGCGGTGCTAATCAATGACGCTAACGAGCCGGTGGGAACGCGTGTGTTCGGGCCGGTGGCGCGCGAGCTGCGAGAGAAGAAGTTCACGAAGATCATCTCGCTCGCTCCGGAAGTATGGTAAAGGCGATGAGAGAAAGAACATCGGCAAGGCCGCTCGGCATTCGGCACGGCGACACCGTGAAAGTGATGGCGGGGCGCTCGAAGGGCAAGACCGGCAAAGTGCTCGCGGTGAACCCGGCGAAGGGCACGGTGACCGTCGAGCACGCCAATATCATTAAGAGGCATACGCGGCCAAATCCTTCAAAGAACGTTCGTGGGGGCATCGTGGATCGGGAAGGCCCGATCCGAGTCTCGAATGTGATGCTGGTTTGCCCCGGCTGCGGCAAGCACGCGCGTGCCGGGCACACCACGCTGCCGGATGGACGGAAGGTGCGCACGTGCCGGCGCTGCAAGACGGTGTTTGAGAGCTAAGCTGGCTCACGCAGGATTCGGGAAATTAGAAGAAGGAAGAACCGGGAATGATCAGCCGTTTGCACGATAAGTATCGCAAGGAAGCCGTTCCGGCGCTCACCAAGCGCTTTAGCTATGGGAACACGATGGCCGTGCCGCGCGTCTCGAAAGTGACCGTGAACATCGGCTTGGGCGAGGCGAGCCAGAACGTGAAGCTGCTCGATACCGCGGCGCTGGAATTGGGCCAGATCGCCGGGCAGCGGCCGGTGATCACGCGCGCGAAGAAATCCATCGCGAACTTCAAAATTCGCAAGGGGATGCCGATCGGCTGCATGGTGACGCTGCGCGGCGAGCGCATGTACGAGTTTCTCGACCGCCTGGCGTCCGTAGTGCTGCCGCGGGTGCGCGACTTCCGCGGGCTGCCGCCGAATTCGTTCGACGGCCGCGGAAATTACACGCTCGGATTGCGCGATCAGCTCGTGTTTCCGGAAATTGATTACACGCGCGTGGACAAGATTAAAGGCATGAACATCACCATTACCACGACGGCCAGAAGCGACGAGGAGGGGCGCGAGCTGCTGAAGCTGCTCGGCGTTCCTTTCCGGGCCTGACCGCCGAACGCGAGGAGAGCGCGGAGCCAATGGCAAGAGACAGTCAGTTCGCAAAAATGCGGCGAAAGCTGAAGTTTAAGATTCGCCGGCGGAATCGCTGCCGGATCTGCGGCCGCCCGCGCGGCTTCATTCGCAAATTCGAGATGTGCCGCATCTGTTTCCGCGGGTTGGCGCTCAAGGGAGAAATCCCCGGAGTCGTGAAATCAAGCTGGTAGCCGCAGAGGAATCGCAAAGGAAGGTTAAGGGAACGAATGACAACTGATCCCATCGCTGACATGCTGACGCGGATTCGCAATGCCGCGCGCGCCAAGCACCCGCGGGTGGATTTGCCCTCGTCGAGGCTCAAGGTGGATATCGCCCGAATCCTGAAGGATGAAGGGTATCTCGCGAATTTTAAGGTTGCGGACGAGAAGGGCAAGAAGGTGCTGCGCGTCTTCCTGCGCTACACGCCGGACCGCCGCAGCGTGATTACGGATCTGAAGCGCGTCTCGCGCCCCGGCTCGCGCAGGTATGTGGGGAAGACGGCGATCCGGCCTGTCGTGGGCGGCATGGGGATTGCGATTCTCTCGACGCCTCGCGGGATCATGACCGGCCACGCCGCGCGCAAAGAAGGCATCGGCGGCGAGCTGCTGTGCGAGGTTTGGTAACAGCTGCGGTAAGCGAATGGAATTGAACGCGAGGTTCTGAACTCTTATGTCACGAATTGGAAACAAGCTGATCGCGGTGCCCTCCGGCGTGAAGGTGCAATGGAAGGAAGGTAGCGTGGAAGTGCAAGGTCCCAAGGGCAAGATGGTGGTTGGCATACCGCGCGGGATTCGGTTCGAGCAGAAGGACGGAACGCTGGTCGCAACCCGCCAGAACGACGAGCAGCGCGCTTTGCACGGTTTGGCGCGCGCTCTGGTGGCCAATGCCGTCACGGGCGTGACGCAGGGATTTAAGAAAGAGTTGGATATCGTCGGCGTGGGCTATCGCGCCGAGGTAAAGGGCAAGAACGTGGTTTTGGCGCTCGGCTATTCGCATCCCGTCACCTTCCCGATTCCGGAAGGCATTCAGATTGGCGTGGAGAAGCAGACGCATATGACGGTTTCCGGCGCGGATAAGAACCAAGTGGGGCAAGTGGCGGCGAATCTTCGCGCCTTGCGGCCGCCCGATCCGTACAAACAGAAGGGCATTCGCATCACCGGCGAGCGGCTGAAGAAGAAGGCCGGCAAGGCGGGCGCCAAGGCGGCGGCCGCGTAAGAGCGCCGAAAAAGGAGAACCAGGGTGGCAGCACCGGTACACAGATTATCCCGCGAGGAGCATCGCCGGCGCATTCACGTGCGCATGCGGCAGAAGATCGCGGGCACAACGGAGCGTCCGCGCCTTTGCGTGCATCGCTCGAGCAAGCATGTCCGCGCGCAGATCGTCGACGATTATTCCGGCCGCACCATCGTCTCCGCCAGCTCGCTCGATAAGGAAGTGCGCAAGCTGATCAAGGGCGGCGGGAATATTGCGGCGTCGAAGGTGGTGGGCAAAGTGATTGCGGAGCGCGCCCGCGCGAAGGGCGTGGAACGCGTCGTGTTCGATCGCGGCGGCTATCAATATCATGGCCGCGTGCAAGCGCTTGCGGAAGCGGCCCGGGAGGCGGGCCTGCAGTTCTGACAACCTATGCCGAAACAAGAACTCAAGGACACACTCGCGGTTCGCCGTCAGATTAACGCGAACCAGGCCAGCCTGAAGGATCAGGTGGTTTCGATCAACCGCGTCACCAAAGTGGTGAAGGGCGGCAAGAACCTCAGCTTTTCCGCGCTGGTCGTGGTGGGCGATCAAGGCGGTCATGCCGGATTCGGCATGGGCAAGGCGCGCGAAGTGCCCATGGCGATCCGCAAGGCCATCGAGCAGGCAAAGAAGAACATGATGAGGCTCAACCTGAAGGGTTCGACGATTCCGCATCAGGTGCTGGGTCGTTACGGTTCGGGCCAGGTGCTGCTGAAGCCCGCGCCGGAAGGAACCGGCGTAATCGCGGGCGGCCCCGTACGCGCCGTGATGGAGGTTGCAGGCATTCAGAATGTGCTGACGAAATCCATCGGCACGTCGAATCCGCATAACGTGATCAAGGCCACGTTTGACGCCCTGCTGCATCTAAAAGATGCGGCCAAGGTGGCGGAATCGCGCGGCAAGGGCGCGGAGGAGACGGCGACGGCATCATAACCGCCGGGAATATACCGACATGGCGACCTCCAAGAAAAAATCGGGAACTCTGAAAATTAAGTGGGTGCGCAGCTTTATCGGGTGCCCGCGCGATATGCGGCAAGCCGTACGCGGGCTTGGCTTCCGGCGCATGCAGCAGGTACTCGAACGGCCGGACACACCGGCGATTCGCGGCATGATCGCCAAGGTGCATCATTTGGTCGAAATTCAGGATTAGGGATGGCAATGGAACCGACACTTTCGAATTTGAAGCCTCCGCGCGGCTCGCGCCACCGCAAGGTGCGCGTGGGGCGCGGCATGGGCTCGAAGATGGGCAAGACGGCGGGCGCCGGGAATAAGGGGCAGCAATCGCGTCGCGGCTATTCGCGTCGTGCGGGGTTTGAGGGCGGCCAGATGCCGCTCCACCGGCGGCTTCCGAAGCGCGGCTTTACCAGCCCGTTCGGCAAGGAATTTGCCGTGGTGAACGTCGAAGGCTTGAATGTGTTTGCCGCCGGCGAGACGGTCACTCCGGACCTGCTCTCGGGGCACGGCATAGTTCGCGCGATGCGCGACGGCGTGAAGATTCTCGGCGACGGTGAATTGAAGGTGGCGCTCACCGTCCGCGCGCACAAGTTCAGCAAATCGGCGCGGGAGAAGATCGAACGCGCCGGGGGGAAGGCCGAAGTTCTGCGATGAAGAAGCTGGCCGAAGCGATTCGTAATATTTTCAGCACGCCGGACCTGCGCGGACGTGTGCTCTTTACCCTCGCGCTGTTGGGCGTCTATCGCATCGGCGCGTTCATTCCCACGCCCGGAATCAATACGGCGTTGCTGGGGCAGCTTTTCGATCAGTATAAGGGTTCGGCCCTGGGTATCTTCAATCTCTTCAGCGGCGGCAACCTGCGCGGGCTCACGATTTTCGCGCTCGGCATCATGCCGTATATCACCGCGGCGATTATTCTCGAGTTGCTGGTCGTTGTGTGGCCCTACCTCGAGCGCCTGAAGAACGAAGGCGAATTGGGCCGCCGCAAGATCACGCAATACACGCGCTATCTGACGATCATTCTGAGCATCTTTCAGTCGTTCACGATCGCCATTGCGCTGAGCCAGCGAACCATGGGAAATCAGGCGCTGGTCTATCACCCTGGGCCGCGCTTCATCCTGATGACGATTCTGACGCTGACGACCGGCTCCGCCTTCATCATGTGGCTCGGAGAACAGATCAGCGACCGCGGCATCGGCAACGGGATGTCGCTCATCATCTTCGCCGGGATCGTGGTCGGGCTGCCGCACGGTGTGGCCGAGTTGTGGGACATGACCAGTTCGGAGACGTGGGGCTCCTATACGCCGCTGGTCGCGCTGTTTATTGTCGCGCTCATGGCTGTGGTGGTGGGTTTCATCGTGTTTGTCGAAGGCGGGCAGCGCCGCATTCCGGTGCAGTACGCGAAGCGCGTGATGGGGCGCAAGGTGATGGGCGGCCAGATGACGTACCTTCCGCTGCGCGTCAATTCGGGCGGCGTGATTCCGCCAATTTTTGCGAGTTCGCTGCTGGCGTTTCCCTACACGCTCGCGCTGTTTTATAAGACCAAGGCGCCCGTATTTCAGAAGTTCGCGAACGCCATCGCGTTTGGCGAGCCGCTCTACGTGGTGGTCTACGTCGCTCTGATCATCTTCTTCGCGTTTTTTTACGTGGGCATCATTTTCAACCCCACCGAACTCGCCGATAACATGCGAAAGTATGGCGGCTTCGTACCCGGCATTCGACCGGGGCGGAACACGTCTGATCACATTAATCGGATCCTTACCCGGCTGACGTTTGTCGGCGGCGTGTATCTGGCGCTGGTCTGCATCCTGCCGGAATGGATGATGTTCGGCATTCACTTGCAGCATTTGCCGGGCGCGCTGGGCAATTGGTTCGACGTGCACATGTGGCGCTTCGTGCTGGACGGCCTCGGCGTGCAGTTCTATTTTGGCGGCACGTCGCTGCTGATCGTCGTCCAGGTCGCCATGGATACCGTGCAGCAGCTCGAAGCGCAGTTGGTGATGCGAAATTACGAAGGGTTTGTGCGCAAAGGCCGGGTGCGGAGCCGCGTGGCCTGATGCCGTCTCGCTGAGGGTGAAATGGCGCTGAAGCGGGCGGTAATTTTCCTGGGGCCTCCCGGAGCGGGGAAGGGTACGCAATCGAAGCGCATTGCGCAGCTCTGCGGCATCCCGCACCTTTCTACCGGCGATATGTTTCGCGACGCGGTGACGCGCGACACGGATCTGGGCCGGATGGCGAAGCCGATCATGGATCGCGGCGACTTGGTGCCGGACGCGATCGTGATGGGAATGGTGAAGCAGCGGCTGAAAGAGCCGGATTGCGCGAACGGATTCGTTTTCGATGGTTTTCCGAGGACGATACCGCAAGCCGAGCAGCTCGACCGGATTTTCGAGGAGCAAGGCTTCGAGCGGCCGCTGGTGATCGAGTTCTTGGTTCCGCAGGAGATGCTGCTACGGCGCCTTTCCGGCCGTTGGACGTGCAGCGTGGGCGGCGAGACGTACAACATCTACGAGCACTCGCCGAAGGTGGCGGGGATTTGCGATGTGGATGGCGGCAAGCTCTTTCAGCGCACGGACGACCACGCCGACGTGGTTCGCGACCGGCTCATGGCCTTCGAGCGGCAGACGAAACCGCTCGCGGAGTATTACCGGCGGCAGGGTGCGCTCGAAGTGGTGGATGGCTCGGCCAGCATGGAGGACGTAAGCCGCGCGTTGTGCCATATCGTGGAGCGTGCGCAGCACGGCAATGGTGATCTGTAAATCGCCGGCGGAGCTGGAGAAGATGCACCGGGCGGGCCTGATCGTCTGGCACGCGCTCGAGGAAATGCGCCGCATGGTGCGGCCGGGCATCTCGACGAAGGATTTGGACGATTTCGCCGAAAGGTACACGGCGGAAAGCCAGGCGCGGCCGGCGTTTAAGGGATATCGCGGCTACCCCGGTTCGGTGTGCACCTCGATCAATGAAGAGGTGGTGCACGGGATTCCTTCGGCGAAGCGCCGGATTCGCGAAGGCGACATTCTCTCGATGGATTTCGGCGTGGAATTGGACGGTTACTTCGCCGACGCGGCGCTTACGGTGCCCGTCGGACGAATCGCGGCGGAACGGGAGAAGTTGCTGCGCGTCACCTGCGAATCGCTCGAGCATGGCATCGAGAAGATTCGGCCCGGCAACCGCCTCGGCGATGTTTCCGCGGCGGTGCAGCGATGGGTCGAGCGCAGCGGATATTCGGTGGTGCGTGAATTCGTGGGCCATGGCATTGGGACGCGCATGCACGAAGATCCGCAGCTTCCGAACTACGGCTCGCCGGGGCAGGGGCCGCGGTTGCAGGAAGGCATGGTGCTGGCGATCGAGCCGATGGTCAGCGCGGGTGCGCCGGAAGTAAAAGTATTGCAGGACGATTGGACGGCCGTTACGTCCGACGGCAGCGATGCGGCGCATTTCGAGCACACGGTTGCGGTCACCGCGAATGGCCCTTGGATTCTCACGCGCCCGAAGGAAGCTACTGGGCCGGTTTGGTGAGCAAGCGCGAAGGTTTCAAGACGGGAGCGTATGGCTAAGCGGCCGATACGGGAAAACAAGAAGCCGGGTGAGGGAAGCGGCAAGGAAGACGCCATCGAGGTGATGGCCGTGGTGATTGAGCCGCTTCCGAACGCGATGTTTCGCGTCGAGCTCGAGAATAAGCATCAGGTTTTGGCCCATATTTCGGGAAAGATGCGCAAGAATTTCATCCGCATTTTGCCCGGCGATCGCGTGGCCGTTGAGCTATCGCCTTATGACCTGACGCGCGGGCGCATTGTCTATCGCTATAAGTAGCGGCGGTGCGGGAACGGAGAACGGGAAAACATGAAGGTTCGGGCATCAGTAAAGAAAATTTGCATGAAGTGCAAGGTCGTCCATCGGCGCGGCGTGGTGCGCGTGATCTGCGTCAATCCGAAGCATCGCCAGCGGCAGGGATAGGGGGAAGCATATGGCACGCATTGCGGGAGTGGATCTACCTCCAAATAAGCGGCTCTGGATCGGCCTCACGGCGATTTACGGCATCGGACAGGAGCGGGCTCGCCAGCTCGCGGAAAAGGCGCGGGTCGAGGCGGTGAAGAAGGTGAAGGACCTGACGGAAGAGGAAGTGACGCGTCTGCGCGCCGCCATTGAATCCGAAGGGCGCATCGAAGGTGATCTCCGCAAGGAGATGCAGATGAATATCCGCCGCCTGATCGAAATTCAGTGCTATCGCGGGTTGCGGCACCGCAGGAATCTTCCCGTGCACGGCCAGCGCACGCACACGAATGCGCGCACCCGCAAGGGGCCGCGCAAGGGCGCCGTCGTGGCGAAAAAGAAAGTGATGGCGCGCAAGTAAAGGGTTCGCGGGGCTGGGCGCATCGCGCCTGCTCCGAGCAGTGCGAAGTCGAGAGAGGAAATTATCGTGGCGAAAGAACCGCAGGACGCAGCCGCCGCACCGGGGGCGCCGGCGAAAACGTCGAAGCGCAAGAAGGAGTTTCGCAAAAAGAGGGAAAAGCGCGTGGTGCCGCATGGCCTCGTCTGCATTCAGGCCACGTTCAACAACACCATCGTCACGCTTACCGATCCGGATGGGCGCGCGGTGAGTTGGGCATCGGCCGGCTCGGTCGGCTTCAAGGGATCGCGCAAGGGCACGCCCTATGCGGCGCAGCAGGCGGCCATGTCCGCCGCGGGCGTCGCGCGCGACCAATACGGCATGAAATCGGTCGAGGTTCGTGTGAAAGGGCCAGGCGCGGGGCGGGAATCAGCGGTACGTGCGCTCGCCTCATCGGGCCTGCACATTAACGCGATCAAGGACGTGACGCCGGTGCCGCACAATGGGTGCCGCCCGCCGAAGCGCCGCCGCGTATAACGAGAATTCGGAAGGGGCGCCGTTCGCGCCCGGTTGTGGCGGTAAAGGAGAAAGCACTTGGCAAGACATCGAGAAGGCGTTTGCCGGCTTTGCCGGCGGGAAGGCATGAAGCTCTTTTTGAAGGGGCTTCGGTGCTTTACCGAAAAGTGCGCGATCGAAAAGCGCAATTTCGTGCCGGGTCAGCACGGCCAGGCTCGCCGCGCGAAGATGGTCGGCTATGGCGTGCAGTTGCGCGAGAAGCAGAAGGTGAAGCGCACCTACGGATTGCTCGAGCGGCAGTTCCGCGGCTATTTCGAGCGTTCCGTGCGGATGAAAGGCCCGACGGGCGCGAACCTGATCGTGATGCTCGAGCGCCGGCTGGACAACGTCGTGTGCCGCATGGGTTTCGCCGGCTCGCACGCGCAGGCTCGGCAGTTCGTCTCGCACGGGCATGTGCGCGTCAATGGGGCGAAGGTGAATATCCCGAATTATCTGGTGCGCGTGGGCGACGAGATCTCGCTGAAGGACAAGATGCATCAGAACGCGATGGTGCTCGAGGCGCGCAACTTGGCGCAGAGCCAGAATATCGCGCCGTGGCTCGATATTGATCGCGAGAACTTCAAGGCGCGCGTAGTTGCTTTGCCGCGCCGCGAGGACGTGCAGACGCCCTCGATGAACGAGCAACTCATCGTCGAGCTCTACTCGAAGTAAGCCGGGATTTCCGGGAATGTTTTGCGGGGCTCGCCGCTGCGCGGGCCGGGAGGAACAACGAACATGTGGAAAGGCTTTCAGAAACCGAAGCGACTGGCCGCCGAGCCGGAGACACTCACCGACAAGTACGGAAAATTTTCGGCGCAGCCTTTTGAACGCGGATGGGGAACCACGGTGGGAAATGCCCTGCGGCGCGCCCTGCTGAGTTCAATCGAAGGCGCGGCGATCACCGCGGTCCGGATTGAAGGCGTGCTGCACGAATTTTCGCCGATTCCCGGTGTCGTCGAAGACGCGACAGACATCATCCTGAACCTCAAGCAGGTGCCGCTGAAGCTGAATACCGATCAGCCGAAGACGATCACGCTCAACGTGGATACGCCCGGACCGGTGACCTCCGCGAAAATCGAAGAGGATTCCGATATCGCGGTGCTCGATAAGAACGTCTATATCGCCACGGTCAGCGAGGGTGGCAAGCTCGAGCTCGAATTGCGGGTGAAGAATGGACGCGGTTACGTCGCGGCCGACCGCAATTTCGACGAAGACCTGCCCATCGGCTACATTCCGATTGATTCGGTGCATTCGCCGGTTCGCAAGGTGAACTACTCGGTCGAAGCCGCGCGCTTGGGGCAAATGACGGACTACGAAAAGCTCACGCTCGAGGCATGGACCAACGCCGCGATCACCCCGCAGGATGCCATCGGGCTCGCCGCGAAGCTGGTGAAGGACCACATGAGCATCTTCATCAATTTCGAAGAGACTCCCGATCTGCCGGACGAAGTGATCGAGAACTACGCCGATCCGCGGCTGGAGTTCCTCGACCGCTCGGTGGAAGAGCTCGAGCTTTCCGTTCGCTCCTACAATTGCCTGAAGAACGCGAATATTCAGAATCTCCGCGAATTGGTGCAGAAGACGGAATCCGAGATGCTCAAGACCAAGAATTTCGGCCGGAAGTCCCTGAACGAAATTAAGGACATCCTGCTGAAAATGGGCTTGAGCCTCGGCATGAAGTTCGACGAGCACGGCCGCATCATTTGGCCGCCGCTGCCGAGCCAGACCGCTCCGGCGCCGCTGCCCACGGAAGGGGAAGGCGAGCAAGACACCCTGTAATCCGGGGCGGACGCGAACATGAGACACCTCAAATCGGGATACAAACTCGGACGGAACCCGGCGCACCGCCGCGCGACGCTGCGCAACCTGGTGACGAACCTGATCGAAAAGGAACGCATTCAGACCACTGTGCGCCGCGCCAAGGCGGCGCGCCCGCTGGCCGAGCGCATGATTACGCTCGGCAAGCGCGATTCGCTCCACGCACGCCGGCAGGCTGCCGCTTTCCTGCAAACGCCCGAAGCGACGAAGAAGCTTTTCGCCGACCTCGCGCCGCGCTTCGCGGATCGCCCGGGTGGGTACACGCGAATCGTCCGCACTGGATGGCGAATCGGCGACGGTGCCGAACTAGCCGTGCTGGAATTCATCGGCTCGGAGCTGAAAAAGAAGGAAAAGAAGAGCAGGAAGGCGCGGGCGGAAGAAGCTCCCGAAGAAAAGGAAGCCGCGGCGGAAAAATAGTTCAGCCGCATACGGTTCAAAAGGCCCGTCGGGGTTCGCCTCGACGGGCTTTTTTCTTTTTCGGGCCGGTTTGGGTGCACGCGGGCTCTATTCTCGGCGGGCTCGCGCCGCGCGCGCATCCTCGCCCACGAATGCCAGGGCTGCCGCGATTTGCGCGACGATGCCGCCGGTCGTGTCAATCAGCACGTCGCGCACGGCGGGGGTGCGGCCCGGAACAAACCGCTGGTGGAACTCATCCATCGAGGCATAACCCGCAACGAGCAGGATGGCCAGCAGCGCCCATGCCAAATGCGACTCGCGACGGCCGGCGCGGAGCCCCCGCAAGATCAGCACGCTGAGAATAAAATATTCGACGAAATGTCCGCACTTTCGGATCAGCTCGTGCCAATCGGCCAGCGCCACAAGCGAAACGCGCGGGAAAAGCCAGTGCAGGATGGGAATGATGATGCCGGCCGTATTGCTGGCCGCGAAGAATTTTGTTGAAAACACGGAAATCACGATGGCCCACACAATGGCGGGCCACCAGCGCAAGAGCCAGCCGGCGCGCGTCGCTTGATGCGTGTTCGCGGAATGAAGCGAAGGGTTCACCGGTCTCCTTGGGTCAAATGATTGGATGGGATGGCGGGCCGCTACTCCAGGCGGTAATTGGGGGCCTCGCGGGTGATGATCACGTCGTGGACGTGGCTTTCGCGCAGCCCGGCGGAAGAGATGCGAATGAATTTGCTGCGTTCCTGCAACTCGGTAAGATTGGCGGCTCCGCAATATCCCATGCCGCTGCGCAGCCCGCCGACGAGCTGTTCGACGAGCGCCGAGAGCGGGCCCTTATAGGGCACTTGCCCTTCGATTCCTTCGGGCACGCTCTTGCCGCGTTCGGCGCCTTCCTGCGCATAGCGATCGGCAGAGCCAGCTTCCATCGCGCCGAGCGATCCCATGCCGCGATAGGATTTGAACGTGCGTCCCTGATAGAGAATCGTTTCGCCGGGCGATTCCTCGGTGCCGGCGAAAAGTCCGCCGATCATCACGGCGGAGGCGCCGGCGGCGATAGCCTTGGTGATATCGCCGGAAAATTTGATACCGCCATCGGCGATCACGGGTACGCCGGTGCCTTTTGCGGCGCGCGCGCATTCCAGAATGGCGGTGATTTGCGGCACGCCCGCTCCGGTGACGATGCGCGTGGTGCAGATCGAGCCGGGACCGATGCCGACCTTGAGGCCGTCAATTCCCAGCGCGATCAGGTCGCGCGCGCCTTCGGCGGTGGCCACGTTGCCTGCGAGCACTTGCATTTCGGGCAGCTTGCGCTTGATTTCGCGGATCGCGTCCATGACGCGCGTGGTGTGGCCGTGGGCGGTGTCAATCGCGAGCGCGTCCGCTTTCTGCCGGGCCATTTCCTGGGCGCGTTCGAGGTAATCGCCGGTGGCGCCGATGGCGGCGCCGACGCGGAGCCGGCCCTGCTCGTCCTTCGTAGCGTTCGGAAATTCGATGCGTTTTTGGATGTCTTTGACGGTGATAAGGCCCTTGAGGTTGAAATCCTTGTCCACCACGAGCAGCTTTTCAATACGGTGCTGTTGGAGAATTTTTTCGGACTGTTCGAGGGTCGTGCCCACGGGTACCGTGACGAGATTGTCTTTCGTCATCACCTGGGAAACGGGCTGATCGAGATTGCGTTCGAAGCGGAGATCGCGATTGGTGAGAATGCCCACCAGTCGCGGGCCGCGCGTGACCGGCAGCCCCGAGACGCGATACTTGGTCATGAACTCGAGCGCCTGGCGGACGGAAATTTCGGGCGAAATCGTCACCGGGTCCACGATCATGCCGCTTTCCGAGCGCTTCACCTTGTCCACTTCCTCGGCCTGGCGCTGGATCGGCATGTTGCGATGGACGAATCCGATGCCGCCCTGGCGCGAAATGGCGATGGCGAGGCGGGAATCGGTGACTGTATCCATCGCCGCCGCGACGATCGGAATATTCAGCGCGATTTTGCGCGAAACGCAGGTGCTCGTGTCCGCCTGCCCCGGAAGGACCGCGGACTTGCCGGGCAGCAGCAGCACGTCGTCAAAAGTGAGCGCCTCAAGGATTGGGCCGTCTACCATTCCTGCTCCCGATAGGTGAAGTGGCGGTGCAAAGATGCGAAAGCCCAGCGTGCGTCGCTGGGCCCGGGATGATGTGTCTTGCCGAAAGGAAACGCCATGAGTGAATCTCCGATTCTAGGCGCTTCGCCGCGGCAAATCAAGGCGCGGCGGGGGAATGGAGACGGACGCGGCGTAAAGGAGAGCCGCGATATCGGGAAGGGTGGTCTACCGTAGATTAGAACGGAATTTGTGTTGCAGGCACAGGGGTTAGGCTCATTTCTAATCCCCGTACCGTAGATTAGAAATGGGCGGGGGCTGGTAATTGGGGCTTCGCCGTGCACTGCGCTTCCTCCTCTCTGGCGAGAAAACCGCCATCGTAGTTTGTAGCATGAATTAACGAGAAAGTCAATAGAAATCGGCTGTGTCGTTAGCACATGATATGTCCGCTGGATTAGCAGAGGAGATGTCCGCAGGGGCCCCGGCAACGAACTGGCAAGCGCTGCGCGCCGCCGGAAGACGATTTTGAGCAGGCGGCGGGGCGGTGCAGATTGTTATTCCCAGCGGAGGGCGGTGAGCGGATCCAGACGCATGGCGCGGCGCGCGGGAATGTAGCAGGCCAGAAACGCGGCAAGCAGGAAAACTACCCCCGCTCCCGCAAGCGTAAGCGGGTCCATGGGTTTGATCTGAAAGAGGTAACTCGCGAGCGCTTTGGTCGTCTGCATGGCGCCGTAAAACCCGAAAAGCAGCCCGGCGAGCGTCACGGCCAAGCCACGGCCGATGACCATGCGGAAGA
>Ga0134126_10003550_pt1 | contig 19525 bp, 15 predicted proteins | sample KB31752_FD_96881 | JGI IMG/M metagenome (GOLD analysis project Ga0134126, IMG submission 96881) | Terrestrial soil microbial communities with excess Nitrogen fertilizer from Kellogg Biological Station, Michigan, USA - KB3-175-2 | ecosystem: Environmental > Terrestrial > Soil > Unclassified ...
GTCGAGCGGGCCACGGCGATCAGGCCGATGGTGTGGAACATCGGCAGGTCGGACAGCGTCACGGAGGTCGCGCCGACTTCGCCGACGGCGATAAAGTTGAGCGCGGCGGCAAAGGCGTTATGCCCGGTGACGATGACCCCCTTGGGAGTGCCAGTGGTGCCGGAGGTGTAGAGCAGGACGACGGGGCGGTCCGGCGGGTAAGTGGTGCGCGGCCGCGGTGGCGTCGCTGCGATCGCGGCGAGGGCGCCGATGCGAGTGTTCGCTCCTGCGACCAGCGGCCCAAACTCCGGCTGCGCCACGACCAGCTTGGGCGAGCAGTCGGCCAACAGCGCCGCAACCTCGGGTGCCGTCAGCCGCCAGTTGACCGGGACGAAGATATTGCCGCTGCGCTCGGCGCCGAGCGCGACAACCAGCAGCTCAAGCCCGTTGCGGCCGAGATAGGCGACGCGCTCGCCGCCTGCAGGGCCCAGTTCGGCCGTCAGCCAGGCCGCGGCGCGGTCGGCAAGGGCATCCAGCGCCGCGAAAGTCGTGCGCTCGCCGGTCGCGAGGTCGACCACGGCGACCCTGTGCGGGCGCGCCTGCGCCGAATAGGCCAGCGGATCGGTGGTGAAGTCTGTCGCCAACCGCTCCTCCGCGATTGCCTCTGCCAATATTGTATGTAACACATACAAATCTTCGATGCGGTGCACAAGCAAGTTGAAGAGCGGCGAGCAGACGGCACAGGACAGGCTCGATTTCGGCCGGCTCGACGGCCTCATGGGATTTCACCTGCGCATGGCGAGTGCGGCCGTGGCGCGTGACTTCGCGATGGCCATGGCCGGGCTCGATCTCACGCAGAAGCAATGCGCGGTGCTCGAGCTCATCGCCGCCAATCCGCAGGTGTCGCAGATCGACCTGGCCCAGGCGCTCGGGACGGACCGCGCGACGATGATGGCGGTGGTGGATCGCCTCGATGGGCGAGGACTGATCCTGCGGCGCAAGTCGGGCCGCGATGGCCGCCGGCAAGAGCTGTCGCTGAGTGCCGCCGGCGGGCGGTTGCTCGGCGAGGCGCGGGACAGGATCGCGGCGCACGAGGCGCGCTTTCGCGCAGGCCTGGGGGATAGACGCACCGACGCGTTGATCGTGCTGCTGCGCAGGGTCGGCGCGGCCGGAATCGGCGACGACCTACTCTAGCGTTCGCGCCGCGATGGTGCGCAACGCACGAACCAGTCGCGGTGCAAGTTCGCCGATCTCGGCCAGGTGCGCTTCGCTCAGGCGGTCGAGCAAGGTCTGGGCCGCCGGAGTCACGGCGAGCACGCGCCGGCGGCGATCCTCGATATCCCGTTCGACCGACACGTAGCCGGCATCGGACAGCCGCTTTACCAATTCGGCCGCCGCGTTCGGAGCGATCAGCAGGCGCGAGGCGAGGAAGCCGACGGTCGGTCGCGGCTCGCTACTCGCGGCGATCACCAGCAACGCCTGGTGCTGCTGCGGCGGCAGGCCTTCGGCGCGTGCGCGGTCCGAGCTTCGCGCCGTGAACTGCCGGATGGCGTACCGGAAGTCGGCGAGCGCGGTATATTGCTCGGGCGTGACGCGGGGGCTGTGGCTCAACTGCTCCTCAGGATGGTTTGCCGGTGGCGGCCGAACAATGCCTCATCCGGCAAGGCGTTTGGCTGGTTCGGCCGATTTCGTCCACACCGACGTGCGACGGTTCTCCTGCTGCACGCGGCCACGCTGCATATGGAGGATATCCTTGCGCGCCACCAGACCGAGCAGCCGATGCCCGTCCCTTTCGACGATCGGCACGCGTCCGACCGAGCGGGCGACCATCAAATCGGCTACTTGGCCGACGAGATCGGACGGATAGGCAAACGCGACATCCTCGTCCGAGGCGACGTCGTAGAGCGTCGCGTCGCCCTTGGGCGCCTCGGTCCGCCAGCGCAGCACGTCGGCGCGGGCCGCAAGGCCGACAAGCCGGCCCGCGGCATCGGTGATCGGATAGGATTTGTGGCGGGGTGCGTCGGCGGTGAAGAACGCCACTGCTTCGTCGACCGTCATTTTCGCCGGAAGGCTGTCGACCTTGGTCACCATGACCTCGGCGGCGGTCACCGTCTCGAACGGATCGGTGGCGTATTCGCGGGTCAGGTGCCGGCCGCGGCGGGCGATCTTTTCGGTCAGGATCGAGCGCTTGAGCAGCAGCACGGTCACGGCGTAGGCCGTGCCGGTCGTCGCGATCAGCGGCAGCAGCGTATCGGGCGCGCCCGACAGCTCGACGGCGAACATCACGCCGGTCAGCGGCGCGCGCATGGTGCCACCCATCATTCCGGCCATGCCAAGCAGCGCCCAGAACGCCGGTTCACCGGGGAGCAGATGGCCGAGCAGCCAGCCGGCACAGCCGCCCAGGATCAGCAGCGGCGCCAGCACGCCGCCCGAGGTTCCCGACGACAGCGACACCAGCCAGATGACTGATTTCACGACGAGCAGCATCACCACGGCGGTCAGCGTGATGTGATCGGCGAGCAACTGGCCGATCACATCGTAGCCGACGCCCAGCGCCGCAGGATCGGCGAGCCCACCGAGCCCAACCACGAGCCCGCCGATCGCCGGCCACCACATCCAATGGATGGGCAGTCGTTCGAAAAAGTCCTCGGTCGCATAGAGCAGTTTGGTCATGAGGCCCGACTGCAGTCCCGAAACGAGGCCGATCCCGATACAGGCGATGAGCCCCCACCAGGGCATCGCGGAGGTCGCGGCAAGCGGGAACAGGGCGCCGCTGCCGATCAGGAGCGGCCGCCAGGCCGCAGCGACGACCGCTGCAGCGATGACCGGGATCAGGCTGCGTGGCTTCCACTCGAACAGCAGCAGCTCGACCGCCAGGAGGATCGCGGCGATCGGGGTGCCGAATACCGCCGTCATGCCGGCTCCGGCGCCCGCCACCAGCAGCGTTTTGCGCTCGGCCGCGCTCAGGCTGAAACATTGCGCGAACAGCGAGCCGATGGCGCCGCCGGTCATGATGATCGGGCCTTCGGCGCCGAACGGGCCGCCGCTGCCGATCGAGATGGCCGATGAGATCGGCTTGAGAATTGCCACCTTGAGCTGCATGCGGCTGCCGCCGATGAGGATGGCTTCGATCGCCTCGGGGATGCCGTGGCCGCGGATCGCCTCGCTGCCGAAGCGCGCCATCAGCCCGATGACTAGGCCGCCGAGGGCCGGCGCCGCCACCATCCACCAGGACGGATGGACGCCGGCGAGGCTGACCGAATCCACGCTGATCCGGCCCATCCAGATCAAATTGGTGACGAGGGCGATCAGGCGCAGCAGCAGCCAGGCGGCGAACGCACCGCCGGTGCCGACAACGAGCGCCATGGCGACGAGCAACAGCACTCGGCGATCGGTGGTGAAATCGCCAAGTTCACGCGACGACAGGCGGGCAAGGGTCTTCGGCATCAGTCCGGAATCGAGCAGGAGGAAGGGTGGCGGCCTGATATATCGTGCTACGATATAATACAACCGAAGCGCGCGAATGTCTGCCCTGCATAACAGCGATGGCTGGGTATCGCTCAGCGCAAGATCGAAACGCGAAGAGATGGTGGGCCCGGCAGGACTCGAACCTGCAACCAGACCGTTATGAGCGGTCGGCTCTAACCATTGAGCTACAGGCCCCGGGGGCGCCTCATATCAGGCATGGGGCCCGCGGCAACCGAAATCAGCCGTTGCGCGCCGTCTCCTGCAGCTGGGCGAGCTCGGCTTCGGCGCGCAGGGCGCGCTCGCGCCATTCTTCGATGCTGAGGCCGTCAATGCGGTTGACCGGCGTTGCACTCGGCTGGGCGGGCTCGGCTATAGTGCCCATGATGCGGGCGTGCAGCGCGCGCAGATAGGTTTCGTCGTCCGGGTCGAGCTTGCCGGCACGCCAGTCGTTGAGCATGCGGTTGAGCTCGATGGTGGTGTCGTCATTGATGTCGCCGCGGGCGAGAAGTTCGGCAATGAGCTCGTCGATCTGCACGGGCAGGCGTCCTTTCGAGTTTGGAGGCCGGACCATAGCGAAGCCGGGCCCGAGCGCAATCCCTCAGCGCTTCGGGAATGGCTTGCTGAGGAACCGCGAACCGGCGACGCCGAAGCGCCAGGGGACGTCGACCGCCTTGGTGATGCCGATGCGTTTGCCGATGGCAACCGCCGCAGGCGAGGGGGCCAGCGCCAGCGAAAACGGCGGCCGGTCGAGCATCTTGCCATCGAGTGCGCCGGTGACACCCATTGCCTCACAGAGCTTGCCGGGTCCCGAACAAAGGGTACGTACGTCGTCGAGGCCGCGCCGCTTGCGCATCTTGGTCAGACCGTGGGTCGGTTCGATGGCACGGATCAGAATGGCGCTGGCGTTAGCGGTGACGAAATTGATGCACCAATGAATGCCGTAGGAGCGATAGACGTAAACCCGCGGCGGGCCGGCGAACATCGCGCCGTTGCGCGGCGTCGGACCGCGAAAGGAATGCGAGGCAGGATCGCTCGGATGGTAGGCCTCGACTTCGACGATCACGCCGCCGACCCCGTCGACGAGGAATGTCGCGCCCAAGAGCTCGGGCGCCACCACCGCGGCCTCGCGGCTGAGGAAATCCAGGAGACTCATGCCGCTTTATAGCAGGCCGCGACGGACGATCTCGGCGACGGTATGGGCGCGATTGCGGGTGCCGAGCTTGGCCGCGACATTGTCGACGTGCTGGTTGGCGGTCCGGGTCGACATGCCGAGTTGGGTGCCGATCTCGGCGGAGGTGAAGCCTTCGGCCGAGAGCTGCATCACCTGACGCTCGCGCGGGGTGAGCTGCACACCGATATCAGGCGTGCGTTCGCGGGCCTCGCGCAGATGCGCGAACGCGCTGTAGGCGATCATCTGCAGCGCCATCTCGGACTCCCGGTCGAGCTTTGGCGCGCCGCAGAAGCCCGCAACCCCGACCAGTTCACTCTCGTGGGCGATCGGCAGGACGGTGACGTCGACGACATCATGCGCCTCACAGGTGGCGCGCAGGCGGTCCGAACCGGGACCGAAACGCGAGGCGTCGTAGCGCTGGATCTCGCGGCCCTCGACGCTCGCGGCGACTTCGCGCGGCCGGGGCCGCAGGTCGCTGGCAAAATAGCTCGCCCACCAGTCACGGCGGGCCGGATCGGTGTCGAGAACCCGCTGCATGGCGGACAGCTTGCCCGCGTATTCGATCAGATAGGCGCTGCGAAAGCCGAAGCGGGTCGCCGCGTCGGCCAGCACGCGTGCAATGTCCTTGTCCGACCGGGCGGAACTCAGAGCCTGAAGTGACGATTCGACTGCCGCAAGCATCTAACTCGCCGCCTCAAAAGCGCTGGCGGCCTTGTAATGTTACGGCAAGCTTACGCGCCGGAGTTTGAGCTGTCAGCGGGGTATAGAGAGAAATCACAAGGGCAGTTTTGCCGAGCGAAGAAGTTTCGACGCAAGTTGAGCCCTTGCGACTTTTCCCGTTGGAAATGCTGACGATTCTTTTGCTGCCTCGATTCTGTCATCGTCGAATTCGGTCCTCGAGAGCATTCCCAGGCGATCTTCTCCCAGCCTTCGGGGACCCCCAATTCTTCCCGTTCCGGGGCGCCGATGGCAGACTCAGCGTCCGAGTCCAGGCGTGGCCGCTAAGGACTGGCCACCCCGGCGCTGGCCGCGAGCCCGGTGCTTGCGGCCATGCCGCTTTGGTGACAATCAGGCCTCCCCAACGCGGAGGCGCTCGTGTCCAACAGTCTTAAATTCGGAACGAGCGGACTGCGCGGCCTGAGCGTCGACCTGGCGGGCGACGAGAGCCGGCGCTACGCCGCGGCCTTCATCGCCTACCTCAAGGGGCAGACCACGATCGCCGAGGTGCTGATCGGCCGGGATCTGCGCGACAGCAGCCCGGAGATCGCGACCTCCGTGATTTCGGGGATCGTGGCGGCCGGCGGCCGGCCCGTTGATTGCGGCCCGCTGCCGACGCCGGCGCTGGCGCTCGAAGCGCGGCGCCGAGCGGCTCCCGCGATCATGGTGACGGGCAGCCACATCCCTGCCGATCGCAACGGCCTCAAATTCTACAATGCGGGGGGTGAGATCGGCAAAGCCGACGAGGCAGGTATCCTCGCGTCGCTGGCCGATGTTCCGCCGCAATCCGCGACTGCCGTGCCCGAGCCGGCCGCATTGCGGCGGTATCGGGAACGCTACGCGAAAATGCTGCCGCCGAGTGCCTTGGCCGGCTGGCGCATCGGGGTGTGGGAACATTCCTCGGTCGCCCGCGACCTGCTGGTCGAGGTGCTGGACGGCTATGGCGCCGAAGTGGTGGCCCTCAACCGCTCTGACGTCTTTATCCCGGTCGATACCGAGGCCGTCAGTCTCGAGACGGCGGCCGAGCTTGCCGGCTGGACGCATTCCCACCAGCTCGACGCCCTGGTCTCGACCGATGGTGATGCCGACCGGCCGCTGCTCGTCGACGACACCGGCGCACTGGTGCGTGGCGACATTGTCGGCATCCTCACGGCGCAGTTCCTCGGGGCGACGAGCGTGGTAACGCCGGTTACCTCCAATTCCTCGATCGAGAGTTCCTTCTCATCGGTCGTCCGCACGAAGGTCGGCTCGCCGTTTGTCATCGCCGGCATGGCCGAGGCGAGCGGTATCGTCGTCGGGTTCGAGGCGAATGGCGGTGTGCTGCTGGGCAGCGACGTCGTTGTCAACGGCACGACGCTGACGGCGCTGCCGACGCGCGATGCGCTGCTGCCGCTGCTCAGCGTCCTCGGCGCCGCGCGGGCCGCGGGCAAGACGGTCTCGCAACTGGTCGCGACATTGCCGCCGCGCTTCGCGCGGAGCGACCGGCTGGAGCATGTCCCCCCGGACAGGAGCGCGGCGCTGATGGCGCGGCTCGGCGCCGATGCAGCGGGATTTCTGTCGCCGCAAGGCGCCATCGAGGCGACCTCGACCATCGATGGCATGCGCTTCGAGCTGAGCTCGGGCGACGTCATCCACTACCGGCCGTCGGGTAATGCGCCGGAGCTGCGGTGCTACACCGAAGCGGCCACGGCCGATCGCGCCGAGGAGCTATTGGCCTGGGGGCTGAAGGCGGCAGAGGCGGTCGTCCGCTAGCCTCTTGCCACCACAAATGCCGCTGCCCCGGCCATGATGGCGCCGGCAGTCTTGTTCATCCGGCGGATCGCCCTGGTGCTGGTAAAGAGTTCGCGGGCCAGGGCGGCGAGGGCGGCGTAACCCGAGCCGATCGCCAGCAGGACGACCACGACGATCATGGTCAGCTCGGTGACGCCAAGCGCGGTCACCGGACGATCGAGTGGCACCACGGTGGGCAGCAGCGCCAGGTAGAAGACGATCGTCTTGGGGTTGCCCATGGTCAGCGCAAAGCCGGACGCAAAGGTGCGCAGCTTCGATTCGCTGCGCTTGGGTCCGAGCTGTTCGGCGCCGGGCCTGGCGGTCCAGAATTTCCAGGCGATGTAAAGCAAATAGAGCGCGCCGGCCCAGCGCACCACGACGAACACCGGACCGAAATAGGTCGCGATGGCGGCGAGGCCGAACAGCGCGAACATCAGGTAGACGAGGTCGCCGAGCAGGATGCCGACGACCATCGGAACCGCGCTCCAGAAGCCGCCGCCGAGGGCCCGCGCGACAATGGCCGCAACGCCGGGGCCGGGCACCAGTACGGCGACGACGTAGGCGATGGTGAAGGCAAGGAGGGTGATCAGGTCCATCACTGCACCGAGGAAGATGAGGCTGCCGAAGACGCATTCGATGTGCCCGCGGGAGCGCTCGACGTCTCGCTCGGGGCCGGTTCGGCGCTCGATGCGCTCGAGCCGGTGTTGGCCGGGGCGGGCGCCGCGCAGCGGGCCAGCACCAGGGGATAGCCGCGGTCATGGACGATCACCAGGATATCGTCGGATGGTCGATAGATGTCGACCAGGCCATTGGCGATGCTGAGCAGCACGGCCCGCTGCTGGTCGGGGGTGTCGCCGGTCTTGTCCGGTCCCAGACCCAGCGTCTTGAAGTATGCCGCCGGGTCGGTGAACTCGCCGAAGGTTGCGCCCACCACTTCCGAATATTGCTGCGTGAAGTTGTTGGCACCGCTCAGATTGGTGGTGAGGTTGAGCGTGTACTGGTTGGGCGTGGCCAACGTTACCATGCCCGGCGAGCCGCAAAGCTTGGCGTATTCGGCGCCATAAGTCTCGGCGCCGCTCTGGTTATCCGGGCCGCTGAGCCGCACCCAATTGCCACCGATGTTCTTGAGCAGGTTCTGGCCGTAGGCGCCGGTGATATAGGCCTGTTGCGATAGTCCGCCGGCAAACAGCCGGTAGGCGGTCGATGCCTGGTCCGGAATGGAGTCGGCGGCGACGGCCGGCGAGGCGAGGGCGAGAGCGAGCAGGCTGAGGGCAAGGCGCATCGGAAACTCCGGTTTTCGGCGCGCGACACTATGCGAGCGGCGGGCGCGGCTCAACGTGCTCTTTGGCCCGCGGCTGTGCTAGGAGGGCGGCATGAATACCGCCGCGTCCGATCTCGACCGCGCCTGGGCGCTTGTTGGCCAGCAGCGATTTATCGAGGCGGCTGCGCTGTCGTCGGCGATCCTTGCGCGCTACCCCGGCAATGTTTCGGCTCTGGCCTGCCATGCCATGGCCAACTGGAAAAGCGGCGGCGACGTCGCGACCTCGATCGGGGAGATGCAGCGCGCGGTGGCGGCCGCCCCGGCCGTGGCGTCGATCCGCCACAATCTCGCGACGCTTTATGCCTCGGCGGGCGATCCGGCCGGCGCCGCCGCCGAGTTCGGCGAGGCGCTCAGGATCAAGCCCGACGACACCATGGCCTTTTACGGCCTGACGCAGAATTCGAAGTTCAGCGAAGAGACCGATCTCGTGCGCGCCATGGTTGCGCTCGAGGCGGGCGGCGGCCTCGATCCGGCACGGCGGGAGTTCCTCAACTATGGGCTCGCCAAGGTCTATGACGACCTCAAGCAGCCGGAACGGGCCTTCGGCTATGCGGTCGAGGCCAATCGGCTCGGCGCGCGGCCGTTCGAGATCGCGCGCGAGGCGTCTGCCCTGGAGGAACTGACGGAGCTGGCGCGGCTCGATGCGTTCCGCCGGGTGCGCGACAGCGGCTATCCGTCGGCGGTGCCGCTATTCATCGTCGGCATGCCGCGCTCCGGCACGACGCTGGTCGAGTCGATCCTCGCCCGCCATCCTGAGGTGGTGGCGCTCGGGGAGTCGTCGGCGATGCTCGATCTCGAGGCGACCGCCTATGGCCGGCTCAACCCGTCGCGCAAGAGCGTGGGCCGGCATGAGCTGATGCTGGAGCTCGATCGCGACTGGCTCAAGGCGCGCGCCGAGGACTGGGGCCGGCACGTCGCGTCACGGGCACAGCGCCCGTTCTCCATGGTCACCGACAAGCTGCCCGAGAACGCCGTTCGCCTGGGGCTGATCCGGCGATTGCTGCCCAAGGCGCGGGTGGTCCACGTCCGCCGGCACCCGCTCGATACCGGCGTATCGAATTTCTTCCAGCGTTTTGCGGCCGGGCAGGGGTTCTCGACCCGGCTCGACTGGATCGGCGTTCGCACGCGACAGGTTGCCGACAGCATGGCGGTCTGGAAGCGGGCGCTCGACATGCCGATCCTCGATGTCGGCTATGAGGCGCTGGTCACCGATCCGGAGGCCGGCGCCCGCCGCATCCTAGAGTTCGGGGGATTGAGCTGGACGCCGGACGTGCTCGAACCGCAGAAGGCCGGACGCAGCGTGCTCACCGCCAGCCAGTGGCAGGTGCGCCAGCCGATCTATCGCGGCTCGGTGGCGCGCTGGAAACGCTACGAGCCATGGCTCAAACCGATGATCGAGGCCATGGGCGGCATGGCGTGGGTGGACAAGGAAGCCGCGGAGATTTCCGGCTAAGCCAATGTCGCCAGCCGCTCGAACAGCAGCTCGTAGAACCCGTCGGCATCGCCCGAGCGGAGATAGTTGACGTTCTTGGCGCGGCCGGTGACGCCCCAGTAGTCGACCACGGTCATGCCCCGGGTCAGCTCGCTGCCGGTTTCGATGGCGACGTTGACGTGCTTGCCCTTGAACAGCTCGGGCTTGAGCAGATAGGCGACGACGCACGGATCGTGCAGCGGCCCGCCGTCCCAGCCGTACTTGCCTTCATCGAAGCGCTCGAAAAATTCCATCATCTGGGCGGTGGCGACGCCGGTGCGGTTGCCGAGCTTGCGGAAGCGGTCGTTGCGCGCCTTGGTGCTGAGCATGAAGTGCGTGACGTCGAGCGGCACCTGGGTGATCGGGATGCCGGAGTGAAAGACGATGTCGGCCGCCTCGGGGTCGACATAGATGTTGAACTCGGCCGCCGGCGTGATGTTGCCGCCCTCGAACAGGCCGCCGCCCATCAGCACGATCTCCTGCACGCGCTCCTTGATGTCGGGCGCCTTGATGAAGGCCATGCCGAGGTTGGTGAGCGGGCCGAGGGCGCAGAGCGTCACCGTCTTGGGTGGCTCCCTGCGCAGCGTATCGATGATGAAGTCGACGCCGTGCTGCTCGCGCAGCTTGATCCTGGGTTCAGGCAAGGTGGGGCCATCGAGCCCGGTCTTGCCGTGGACGAACTCCGCCGTCACGAGCTTGCGCCGCATCGGACCCTCGCAGCCGGCATAGACAGGCGTGTCCGTCTTGCCCGAAAGTTCCACGATCTTCAGGGCGTTTTTGGCGTTCTGCTTGAGGCCGACATTGCCGGCGACCGCGACGATCCCCAGGACCTCGATGTCGGCCGGCGAGCCCAGCGCCAGCAGGATGGCGACCGCATCGTCCTGTCCGGGATCGGTGTCGATAATGATCTTGCGGCGCATGCGCTCGGCCCCATGGGTTTGATTCCGGCGCGATGATAGGGCCCACGCCTGAGGAACGAAACACCCGGTTCGGCGATTGTTTGGCCCGGAGGTACCCAATTGCCCACCAGAGCGCCCGACCAGCCGCGTGCGATCCCCAAATCGATGTCAGGCACCCAGTTCGAGCGCGTGACGACGCTCTCGGCGCGGTTCGCACTGATCGCCGTCGGCACGCTGGCCGTCGTCGTCGCCCTCGCGCTGGGAAAGGTCATTCTCGCGCCGATCACCCTGGCGGTCGTGGTCGGCATGATGTTCGGGCCGGTCGCCGACTTGATGGAGCGTCGCGGCGTTCCTCCCGGGCTTTCGGCCGGGGCAGTCGTCCTGATTTTTCTGGGTGTCCTGACGATCGCCGCCGTGCTGTTCGCGCAGCCGCTATCGTACTGGATCGCGCGCGGGCCGCTGATCTGGGAACGGCTTCAGGCCCAGCTCGTAAATCTCAAGGGACCGCTCGAGTCCGTGGGAGCGGTCCAGGACCAGCTCAAGGGGATCTTCGGCTCCGACACGGCGCTGACGGTCAAGGTGCAGGACGGCGGGCCGGTGCAGGACGTCGCCCTGATGGCGCCGTCGATCCTCGCCGACGCTCTGCTGTTTCTGGCCGGGCTCTACTTCTTTCTCGCCACCCGCCACCACATCCGGATTTCGATCCTGTCGCTGTGCTTTTCAAGGCGCATGCGCTGGCGGGCGGCCCATGTGTTCCGCGACGTCGAACTGAAGGTGTCGCGGTTCCTGCTTTCGGCGACGCTGATCAACCTCGGCGTCGGGATCTCAACCGCAATCGCCACGTACGCTCTCGGCCTGCCGTCGCCCCTGCTCTGGGGCGCGCTGGCGATGATCATGAACTTCGTGCCCTATGTGGGGCAGGCAGTCATGTTCGCCGTCCTGTTCGCGGTGGGGCTCGGCACGCAGTCGAACCTGATCAGCATCGTGGCGCCTGTCATCGCCTATGCGGCGATCAACCTGACGGCGGACCAGATCGTCTTCCCGCATCTCGTCGGCAAGGCGCTGACCCTCAACCCCTTCATCATCTTCGTGTCCATCGCCTTCTGGCTCTGGGTCTGGGGCCCGATGGGCGGCTTCATCGCCGTGCCGTCGCTGCTCGTCCTTCAGTCGATGATCATGCACATCTTCCCGACCACGCAGAACCTGCCGAGGATCGTCGCCCGCAAGCTCGAAGCCAAGGCCGCCGTCGACGTTGCGGAGGCCGATGTCATGGCAACGGCCAAGATTGCCGAAGCGCCCGAGGCCGTCGAGGCCAAGGTCGCCAAGGCGGAAGCGGTGGCCAAGCCGCGCCGCGCGCCGCGAAAGGCAGCTGCCGCTCCCGCGCCTTGACCTGCCGAGAGCCGCACCGCATGTCTTAGCGCCTTGGACAAGGGGCCGGCATGGCGGGGGACGCAATCATCCACGGAACAGACGTCGTCGCGGCGGCGGCGAGCGGCATCGACCTCCTGCAGGTCGTGGCGCTGCTGGCTGCCGGCGTCATTGCCGTGCCGCTGTTCAAGCGTGCGGGCCTGGGCTCGGTGCTCGGCTATCTCGCGGCCGGGCTCGCCATCGGACCGTTCGGTTTGAGGCTCATCGCCGACCCGCAGGCGATCCTCCATGTCTCCGAGCTGGGCGTGGTCTTGTTCCTGTTCATCGTCGGGCTCGAGATGGAGCCCAGCCGGCTGTGGAGCCTGCGCAAGCAGATCTTCGGTCTTGGCGTGATCCAGGTCGCCTTCTGCGGCGCGCTGCTCACCGGCGCGGGCATCCTGCTCGGTTTCCCGCCCGCGGTGGCGTTCGTTGCCGGAATGGGGTTCGTGATGACCTCCACCGCCATCGTGATGCAGCTTTTGACCGAGCGCGGCGACCTCGCGACACCGGCGGGACAGAAGATCGTTTCGATCCTCTTGCTCGAAGACCTCGCGATCGTACCGCTGCTCGCCATCGTGGCGCTGATCTCGCCGGCACCCGCCAATGCCGGGCCGTCCACGCCGGTCTGGCTCTCGATCCTCATCGCCGTTGGGTGCGTGGCGGCGCTCAACCTCATCGGCCGCTGGGTGCTGAACCCGCTCTTCCGCGTCCTCGCCAACGCCCAGGCGCGCGAGGTGATGACGGCGGCGGCGCTGCTGGTGGTGCTCGGCGCGGCGCTGCTCTTCCAGTTCGGCGGCCTCAGCATGGCGATGGGCGCGTTTCTGGCCGGCGTGCTGCTCTCGACCTCGACCTTCAAGCACCAGCTCGAGGCCGACATCGAGCCGTTCCGCGGCATCCTTTTGGGCTTGTTCTTCCTCGCCGTCGGCATGTCGCTCGACGTGACGGTGGTCGCCGAGAACTGGCGCATCCTCATCTTCACCGTCATCGCCTATATGGGCGTCAAGGGCGGAGCGATCTTCGTCCTCGCGCGGCTGTTCAGGACCAGTTTCGCCGATGCGCTGGAGCGCTCGCTGCTGATGGCGCAAGGCGGCGAGTTCGCGTTCGTGCTCTATACCACCGCAGGCGCCTCCGGGCTCATCAGCGCCGACCAGCAGGCGATCTTTTCGGCCACGGTGATCATCTCGATGGTGCTGACGCCGCTGACCATCCAGGCCCTGCGCCTCTTGCCCAGGCCCCTGCAGTCGTTCGAGGGGGTCGAGAGCCCGGACGGCTTGACCGGCGATATCCTCATCATCGGCTTCGGGCGCTTCGGGCAGATCGCGGCGCAGGCGCCGCTCGCCAAGGGCCACAAGATCTCGCTGATCGACACCGACACCGACATGATCCGCGCCGCCGCGCAGTTCGGCGCCAAGGTCTACTATGGCGACGGCACGCGGCTCGACATCCTGCGCGCTGCGGGCATCGAAAAGGTCGACGTCGTCATCATCGCCGTCGACAAAAAAGACGAAGCGACCAGGATCGCCGGGCTGATCCACACGGAATTTCCCCTGGTGAAGGTGATGTCGCGGGCCTTCGACCGCGGCCATGCGCTCGAGCTGGTAAAAGCCGGCGTCGACTACCAGATCCGCGAGACGTTCGAATCGGCGCTGCTGCTGAGCGGCGAAACGCTGAAGCTGCTCGGGTCGACCGACGAGGTGATCGCGGAACTGATCGACGGGGTGCGCGAACGCGACCGGCAGCGTTTTGCCGCGCAGCTCGTCGGCGGCCTGCGGGCGGGGCGCGAGCTACTCCTGACCAATGCCGAGGACCAGGCGCGCGAAAGCGGGGCCGTCGGTGGGCCGCCGTCGGAGCCTGTCATGCTCGACCGCATGCCGGCGGACGACACGGAAAAGAGCGCCAGCTAGGCCGATTCAGCGAGCATTTCTCGGGCTTCCCACTGCCGATGTTTGATGCAATGGTGGTCCGACTAGAGGGGAATACATCGTCATGCTGATCGGATTGCGACATGCCGCAAAGCCCTATCGTATTGGACGCCCCTACGCCGCAGAAGCGGGCCAGGACGGCAGAGGCGCTTCAAGACGAGATCCTTGAAAAGCTTACATATTCCGTCGGCAAGGACCCCATTGTCGCCCGCCCGCATGATTGGCTCCGCGCCACCATTCTGGCCATCCGCGACCGCATCATCGACCTGTGGTTCGAATCCAGCCGCGCCACGTGGCGCACCTCGGAAAAGCGCGTCTACTACCTGAGCCTCGAATTCCTCATCGGCCGCCTGATGCGCGACGCGATGACGAACATCGGCATCATGGAGCCGGTGCGGCAGGCGCTCCGGAATCTCAATGTCGACCTCGGTGATCTGATCAACCTCGAGCCCGACGCGGCGCTCGGCAATGGCGGCCTCGGCCGGCTCGCCGCCTGCTTCATGGATTCGATGGCGACGCTCGGTATACCCGCCTATGGCTACGGCATCCGCTACGCCAACGGCATGTTCCGGCAGGAAATGAGCGAGGGCTGGCAGGTCGAGTTGCCGGAAGACTGGTTGGCGCACGGCAACCCGTGGGAGTTCGAGCGCCGCGAGTCGACCTACGAGATCGGCTTCGGCGGGCAGGTGGTGCCGGTACAGGAGCCCGATGGCTCGACCCGGCTCGAATGGCGCCCGGCGGAGCACTTCCTCGCCGTCGCCTTCGACACGCCGATCGTCGGCTGGCGCGGCGCCCGCGTGAACACGCTGCGGCTGTGGAGCGCGCAGCCGGTCGATCCGATCTTTCTGGACAAGTTCAATTCCGGCGACCACATCGGTGCGCTCGAAGAGAGCGCGCGTGCCGAAGCAATCACCCGTGTGCTCTATCCGGCGGATTCGACGCCGTCCGGACAGGAACTGCGGCTGCGCCAGGAGTTCTTCTTTTCCTCTGCCTCGCTGCAGGACATCGTCCGCCGGCATCTGCAGCAATATGGCGAGCTCGCCTCGCTGCCTGACAAGGTCGCGATCCAGCTCAACGACACGCATCCCGCGATCTCGGTCGCCGAGCTCATGCGCATCCTCATCGATATCCACGGCATGAAGTGGGCGCAGGCGTGGCCGCTCGTCAAAGGCACCGTCGGCTACACCAACCATACGCTCCTGCCCGAGGCCCTCGAGACCTGGCCCGTCGCGCTGATGGAGCGGCTGCTGCCGCGGCAGATGCAGATCATCTACGCCATCAACGCCGAGGTCCTGGCGGAGGCGCGGACCGCCGCGCAGTTCAACGACCAGCAGATCGCCAACGTGTCGCTTATCGATGAAGGCGGCAGCCGCCGCGTGCGCATGGGCCAGCTCGCCTTTGTCGGCAGCCATTCGATCAACGGTGTATCGGCGCTCCATACGGAGCTGATGAAGAAGACGGTGTTCGCCGATCTCCACAGGCTCTACCCGGACCGCATCAACAACAAGACCAACGGCGTGACGCCGCGGCGCTGGCTGCTCGAATGCAACCCCGGCCTCAGCAAGCTGATCACCGAACGCATCGGGCCGGACTTCCAGGACAATGTCGACCTCATGGTCCAACTCGACAAGCACGCCGACGATCCGGGTTTCCAGCAGCAGTTTGCGGCCGTCAAGCGCGCCAACAAGCTGCGCCTCACCGAGCTGATCAAAGACCGGCTCAGCGTTACCGTATCGCCCGACGCGCTGTTCGACGTGCAGGTCAAGCGCATTCACGAATACAAGCGGCAGCTCCTCAACATCATCGAAGCGGTTGCGCAGTACCAGGCGATCAAGTCGCATCCCGAGGTCGACTGGGTGCCGCGGGTAAAGGTGTTCGCGGGCAAGGCGGCGCCCAGCTACTGGAACGCCAAGCTCATCATCAAGCTGATCAACGACGTCGCCCAGGTGATCAACAATGATCCCTCGGTGCGCGAATTGTTGAAGGTGGTGTTCCTGCCCAACTACAACGTGTCGCTGGCCGAAATCGTCATGCCGGCCGCGGACCTGTCGGAACAAATCTCGACGGCCGGTCTTGAGGCGTCAGGAACCGGCAATATGAAGTTCGCCCTCAATGGTGCGCTCACCATCGGCACGCTCGACGGCGCCAACATCGAAATGCTCGACGCGGTCGGCAAGGACAACATGATCATCTTTGGCTTGACCGCCGAGGAGGTGACGGCCAAGCGCGCCCGCACGGAAGTGCCGCGCAACGCCATCGACAATTCACCGCCGCTCCGTGAGGCCCTGGAGATGATCGCCTCCGGTGTATTCTCGCCCGATGACCCCAATCGCTACCGCGATCTCGTCGGCGGCCTCTACGACCATGACTGGTTCATGGTGGCGCGCGATTTCGACGCCTATGCCGAGGCGCAGCGCGAGGCCGACGAGCTGTGGCGGCAGAACCGGAAGTGGTACGCGATGGCGATCCGGAACACCGCCCATATGGGCTGGTTCTCCTCGGACCGGACGATCCGGCAATATGCCGGCGAGATCTGGAACGTCCCGGTGGAAGCGTAAGGGCGGCATATGGAGAAGTGGCAGGCGCATCCAGACGAAGTCGAGCAGATCGTCAAGGGGCAATATGCCAACCCCTTCGCCATCCTCGGCCTGCAGAAGCCCTACGGGATCTGGGTCGCGCGGACGTTCATCCCGCACGCTGAAACGGTGTTCGCCTTCACCCGCGACGGCAAGCCGCTGGGGCAACTGGAGCAGCGCGACCCCGAGGGGTTCTTCGAGGGCCGCGTCGACATCGGCGAGCGCCAGCCGATCCGCTATCGCGCCGCCAACGAAGGCGGCGAATGGGATGTATTCGACCCCTACAGCTTCGGTCCGGTTCTCGGCCCGATGGACGACTACTACATCAACGAAGGCACTCACCTGCGGCTGTTCGACAAGCTCGGCGCGCATGCCATGGAATTCGAAGGCGTGCCGGGCGTGCATTTTGCCGTCTGGGCGCCCAATGCCCGCCGCGTCTCGGTCGTCGGCCCGTTCAACGACTGGGACGGCCGGCGCCATCCGATGCGCAATCGCATCGATACCGGCATCTGGGAGGTGTTCATTCCCTCGATCGGCCCGGGCACGATCTACAAATACGAGATCGTCGGGCAGGACGGAACGCTGCGGCCGCTGAAGGCCGACCCGTTTGCGCGGCAATCCGAGCTCAGGCCACGCACGGCCTCGGTCGTCGCCGATCCGACGCCGTTCGACTGGAGCGACGGCAAGTATATCGAACAGCGCGGCAAAAAGGATTGGCGGCGTGCGCCGATCTCGATCTACGAGGTCCATCTGGGCTCGTGGCGCAAGCGCGCCGACGGTAACTTCATGAGCTACGACCAGCTCGCCGAGCAGCTCATTCCCTATGCCAAGGACATGGGCTTCACGCATCTCGAGCTGCTGCCGATCTCCGAGCACCCGTTCGATCAGAGCTGGGGGTATCAGCCGACGGGCCTCTACTCGCCGACCGCGCGCTTCGGCGATCCGGCCGGGTTCAAGCACTTCGTCGATGCGGCGCACAAGGCGGGGCTCGGCGTCATCCTCGACTGGGTACCGGCGCATTTCCCGACCGACGAGCACGGCCTCTCCCGCTTCGACGGCACGGCGCTCTACGAGCACGAGGATCCGCGGCAGGGCTACCACCCGGACTGGAACACCGCGATCTACAATTTCGGACGCAAAGAGGTTTCGGCCTACCTCGTCAACAACGCGCTCTACTGGTTCGAGGAGTTTCACGTCGACGGCCTGCGCGTCGATGCCGTGGCCTCGATGCTTTACCTCGATTATTCGCGGCAGCCGGGGCAGTGGGTGCCCAACGAGTTCGGCGGCAACCACAATCTCGAGGCCGTCGAGTTCCTCAAGCGCGTCAACTCCGAGGTCTATCGCCTGCATCCGGGCGCACTGATGATCGCCGAGGAGTCGACGGCCTGGGCCGGCGTCTCCGCCCCGGTCTTCACGGGCGGGCTGGGCTTCGGCTTCAAGTGGAACATGGGGTTCATGAACGACACCCTGCGCTACATGTCGCGCAACCCCATCCACCGCCGCTACCACCACAACGACATGACGTTCGCGGCGCTCTATGCGTTCAGCGAGAATTACGTCCTGCCGCTGAGCCACGACGAGGTGGTGCACGGCAAGGGCTCGCTGCTGGCCAAGATGCCCGGCGACGACTGGCAGCAATTCGCGGCACTGCGCGCCTACTACGCCTTCATGTGGGGCTGGCCGGGCAAGAAGCTCCTGTTCATGGGCCAGGAGTTTGCGCAGCGCGAGGAGTGGAACGAGGCCAGGGGACTCGACTGGTGGCTGCTCGATGCCGGCATGCACGAGGGCGTACGCCGGCTGATCATCGATCTCAACTCCGCCTACCGCGAGCTCGCGGCGCTGCATGGTCGCGATAACGAGCCGGACGGCTTCGAGTGGCTCATCGGTAACGATCACGCCAACTCGGTGTTCGCCTGGACGCGTAAATCCAACGGCTCCAATCCGGTGGTCGTCGTCGCCAACATGACGCCGGTGCCGCGCGACAATTATCGCGTGCCGATGCCGCGGGCAGGGCAGTGGAGCGAGCGCGTCAATACCGACGCCGGATGGTATGGCGGGAGCAATTCGGGCAACCAGGGCAAGGTCGCCGCGCATGACAGCGAGGGGAAAAGCTGGATGCCGGCCTATGCGGATCTCTACGTGCCGCCGCTGGCGACCCTGATTTTGAAATACGACCCGGATTGATCCGGGCAGAGGAGGGAACGAATGGCAGACTACCGGACCCCATCGCCGCTGGCCCGCGAGGCGATGGCCTACGTGCTCGCGGGGGGACGCGGCACGCGCCTCTATGATCTCACCGACCGGCGTGCGAAGCCGGCCGTCTATTTCGGCGGCAAATCGCGCATCATCGACTTCGCGCTCTCCAACGCGCTCAACTCCGGCATCCGCCGCATTTCGGTCGCGACGCAATACCAGGCGCACTCGCTGATCCGGCACCTGCAGCGCGGCTGGAACTTCCTCAGGACCGAGCGCAACGAGAGCTTCGACGTGCTGCCCGCCAGCCATCGCGTCAGCGAGACGCAATGGTACGAGGGCACCGCCGATGCCGTGTACCAGAATATGGACATCATCGAGGACTACGGCCCGCGCTACATCGTGCTGCTGGCCGGCGACCACATCTACAAGATGGACTACGAAATCATGCTCCGGCAGCATGTCGATACCGGCGCCGACGTCACCATCGGCTGCCTCGAGGTGCCGCGCATGGAGGCGACCGGTTTCGGCGTGATGCATGTCGACGGGCGCGACCGTATCGTCGATTTCGTCGAAAAGCCGAAGGACCCCCCGGGCATTCCTGACAATCCGGACTTCGCGCTCGCCTCGA
>Ga0134126_10003551_pt1 | contig 19521 bp, 15 predicted proteins | sample KB31752_FD_96881 | JGI IMG/M metagenome (GOLD analysis project Ga0134126, IMG submission 96881) | Terrestrial soil microbial communities with excess Nitrogen fertilizer from Kellogg Biological Station, Michigan, USA - KB3-175-2 | ecosystem: Environmental > Terrestrial > Soil > Unclassified ...
CTCGCGCAGCCGAAGATGCGCGCCATGTACTGCGCCACGCTGCTCTTCCTCGCCAACGTCTGCAATCTCGTGATCGCCCCGCAGATGGTCGGGATCCTGAGCGACTGGTTTGCGCCGCACCACGTTGCCGACGCGGAGTCGCTGCGGCTCGCGATGCTCTGTCTCGTGCCCACCGGTTTCTGGGCGGCGTGGCATTACTGGCTGTCCGGACGCGACCTGTTGGAAGATGAGCAACTGGCGAGAACGGCCGCGGCTGCAGCCGCCGCGAGTGCTCAGCCCGCTTGAGTCCCGGCTCGGGATCAGCCATCCGCTCAATGCCAGTCCGTCGTCAGTCCGAGCTTCCCGCGCCCAACGGCTACTTCCTACCGCCTGCGGGCGCCCGCACCGCGCCGGACTTCTCCGGACTGGTGCACATCGGGCAAGGACGGATCGAGACGCGGCCAGGGCTCACGACTCCGAGGATAGGAGGTCGCGACGCGCTGCTCTTTCCGCGCATCACTCTCGGTTTCGTGTCGAGTGGGGACGTCCTGATCCCGCTGCAGCGCGGACAGATCGTCTACGAGCAACGCTCGCGTGAGCCTCGGAGCTACTGGTCCATCATCCCGCAATTCGGCCGGATCTGGCGCGACCCGGATGAGGAGGGTCCGTGGTCGCGCGCGGCCTTCCCGCTGATGCTGGTGTCGGATACGGAGAATCACGCGCATCAGGGCGTGGCGACCTTCGAGTACCGGGGCCGCGAGGTCGGCGAGCTCGAGTTCCAGTTCGTGCAACAGACCGCGCCTTATCTGCTGCATCAGCATTTCATCGGCTGGGGGCGGGCGCGAATGAAGTCAGCGCCGCTTGCCGCCCGCGAGGCGGCGCGGCACCGCGCCTCGGCGCAGGCGGAGTTGGCGCGGCGCCTGCCGCACCGGCCGTGGGTGGATCTGCTGCGAGACGCGCCTGCCCACTCGCTGGACGGATTCGGTGGACCGGTGCTCGAGCAGTGGCGGGTCACCGGCGCCCTCGTCCGGGACGGCACGATCCATTACCAGGGATCATCGACCCCTTACGGAGACTATCCCTATCCGCTCGAGATGCGCTTTGGCGTCCGTTCCGTCATGAAGAGCATCGGCGCGCCGCTGGCGCTCCTGCGGCTCGCACAAGTGTACGGACCCTACGTCCTAACGCTGAAAATCGGGAATTTCGTCGCCGGCCTCGAGCCGAAGTATCACGCGGTCCGGTTCATCGATGCAGCCAACATGGCGACTGGATTCGGGGGGACGGGAAGCTGGACGACGCAACCGAATGACCCGCTCGACGGGTACCTGGAGGGTGACTACGACGCGTGGTACGCAGCGCCTTCTCATCGCGAGAAGGTGAAACAGATCAGGCGATCACTGCGCGCGTATCCCTGGGAGCCCGGTACGGTGATGCGTTACCGCGACCAGGATTTCTATCTGCTCGGAGCCGCGATAGACGGGTTCGTCAAAACCGTGCGGGGACCGCGCGCCGATGCCTGGGATATGCTGCGAAGCGAGGTATTCGAGCCGATCGGCATCGCGCACGCCCCCATCGTCCGCACGCGAGAGCCAAGAGGCCAGCGCGGGCTCCCCTGGTTCAATGCCGGCTACTACCCGACGTTGGATGACCTTGCGAAAATCGCGCTCCTCTACCAGAGCCACGGCGCGCACCGAGGCGAGCAGATCCTGCACCGCAGTCTCACCGAAGAGTTGCTCACCGGCCGCGGTGCCATTCCGAAGGCGGCCGATCTGTCTCTTGGACGCGAGGCGGGCGGCGCCGCTCGAGCCGGTGGCGAGCTCTACAAAATGGGATTTCACTTCCGCTGCTACACCGCCGCCGCAGGCAAGCAATACCCTCTACCCACGATGTGGGGCGCGGGCGAAAGCGAAGTGATCCTTTATCCGAACGGCTGCATCTCGATCGTGATCGCCAAAGCCCTGGAGTTGGCTCCGGGTGAGACGGTGAGGTCGGATGCGGGTCCTGAGACCATTCGGGCGGTGGAGCGCCTCAAACCCTTCGATTGATTCACGACGGCATGCCCGCGAGCGATCCGAGCAGGATCTTTTGAGAGAGGTTCATATGTCTGGATCACCCATCGCCGAGCCATCCCGAGATGCCGTCGCGCGCGGCCGCTGCCTCTGTGGAGGAGTGCAGTTCGAGGTTCACGGCCCCCTTCGCCCCATCGTCTATTGTCACTGCACCATGTGCCGACGCTCAGGTGGCCATTTCGATGCCGCCACCGCCTGCGCGTCCGAGCACCTGCGCCTGCTGTCCGCCCAGAGCCTGCGTTGGTATCAATCGTCCGCGACGGCTCGGCGGGGCTTCTGCTGTACCTGCGGCACGCAGCTGTTCTGGGAGCCTGCCGAGCGCGATCACATGAGCATTTGGGCGGGCACGCTGGATACGCCGACGGGTCTCAAGCCGTCGATGCACATTTTCGTCGCCGAGAAAGGCGACTACTACGAGATTACGGACGGGCTGCCGCAGTGGCCGCAGTGGCCGCAGTGGCCGGAGCGCCCTGCGGACGATTGAGGAGATTGTTGACAATTAACAATCTGGCTGATTGAATCTCCCTAAACTCAGTCGGGGAGCCATGCGTAGAGTCAGCTTCCGGCAGATGAAGGACGGAACCCAGGCCGAATACCTGTTCCTCAGCCAGCTAGAACGCGACTACATCGGGCGATTGCCGGATCGTATCCTGGCGGCACTCCGTGCTCTCGATGAGGGATTGGGCGGCTACCGGGTCACGCGCCTGGAGCATTCGCTGCAGACGGCCACGCGGGCCGAGGCGGATGGCGCTGACGAAGACATGATCGCCGGCGCGCTGGTCCATGATCTGGGCGATGCTCTGGCGCCGGAAAATCACTCCAACTATGCCGCGGAGATCATCCGGCCGTACGTTCGGGCCGAGGTGACCTGGGTGGTCGCGCACCACGGCTTGTTTCAGAAGGTCTACTACGCTCATTTCTTCGGTGAAGACCCGGAGTCGCGGGCGGCATTCCGCGGTCATCCCTACTACGAGAGTTGTGTCCGGTTCTGCGAGAGCTGGGACCAGGCGGCCTTCGATCCGGACTATGCGACGCGCCCGCTCGAGCACTTCGAGCCGCTCGTGCGGCGGATTTTCTGCCGCCACGCCTTCGACCCGTCCGTCGTGGGCCGCAAAACTTGAGGCGCACACCATGATCATCGGTTTCATCGGCCTCGGAAACCTCGGCTCGAAACTGGCGGCGACCCTCCTGCGCAACGGCCGCGAGCTGATCGTTCATGACCTCAACGAGGCGGCCGCAAGACCCCTCGTCGAGCACGGCGCGCAATGGGCATCGACTCCCAGGGAGCTCGCGCTCGAGTCGGACCTCACCATCACGTGTTTGCCGTCACCGAGCATCAGCGCGCAGGTTCTCGAGCAGCCCGACGGCGTTCTCGCCGGACTCTCGCCCGGCAAGCTCTGGCTGGAGATGAGCACGACGGAGGAGAGTGAAGTCAGGCGGCTCGGCGAGCGGGTCGCGCAAACGGGCGCGAAAGCGCTCGATGCGCCCGTGTCGGGCGGCTGTCATCGCGCCGCAACCGGTAACATCTCGATTTTCGTCGGCGGTGAGCGTGCGGCATTCGAGCAGGCGCTGCCGGCGCTGCGGATCATGGGCCGCAGAATCATTCATATCGGGCCCCTGGGGAGCGCGTCGGTCCTCAAGGTGATCACCAACTACCTCGCGTTCGTTCATTTGGCCGCTCTGAGCGAAGCCTGGACGGTCGCCAACAAGGCGGGCATGGATCCCAAGACGACATATGAAGCGATCAAGGCCTCATCCGGCAACTCCTTCGTGCATGAAACCGAGAGCCAGGTGATCCTGAACGGCAGCTACGACATCAACTTCACGATCGATCTGGTGCTGAAGGACATCGGACTGTTTCTCGACCTGGCCCGCAGGTATGAAGTGCCGACGGAAGTGGCCGACACCGTGACGGACATGTTTCGCGATGCGCAGTCGCGATACGGCCCGCGGGCCCTGTCGCCGCGAATCATCCAGCGGCTGGAGGACGATTGTGGCATCCAGGTGCGCGCACCCGGATTTCCGCCACAACTCATCGATCAGGAGCCCGAAGAGCCCGGTGAGGAAGTGGTTGCCTCCGAGACCCGCTACGTGGTCGCTGGCGAGAGGCGATGAGCCGTGATGGAAGCGAAGGCCACAGAGACGATCAACAAGCAGAGCCTCGAGTCGCAGGCGGCCGATCTGCTGCGGCGGCAAATCCTCCGTGGTGAGCTGACGGCGGGCGCTCGACTGCTCGAGACCCCGATCGCCGAGCGCTTCGGGCTGTCGCGCGGCACAATCCGCGCGGCGCTGCGCCGATTGATCGAGGAGGGACTCGTCTGTCACGTCCCCTACACGGGCTACCAGGTCATCGATTTCAGCGACCATGACTTGTGGGAGCTCTACACGCTTCGCGGCGCGCTCGAGAGTCTCGCGACGCGGCTGGCGGCGCTGCGGATCGAGGAGCAAGGCGTCAGGCAGCTGCGCGCCGCATTCGCTGAATTGATGGCGGCCGCGCAGGCGGAAGATCACGAGACGGCGGATCGGCTGGATCGCGAGCTGCACAAGCTCATCATCCGGCTTTCCGGGCACGAGCGGCTCTTGGATCACTACGTGCGTGTGGAAAACCAGTTCAGAGTCTACATTGCGCTCTCCAATCGCGAGGTGGATGCGCGGGAGATCTGCGAGTCCCACCGCGAGCTGGTGGACAGCATCTGCGCGGGGGACGCCGAGCGGGCGGAAGAGCTCGCCCGCGCGAACATCGTTCCGCCGGAACAGATTCTGGGTAGAGGTATGTGATGAGCGGCGTGCGCTTCAGGCTCGAAACGGATCCGCCCCGGGTCCTTGCTGAGTTCGCGGAGCGCACCATGGAATTGCCGGCGCTGTGGCTGCGGGAGCGTTGCCAGGACGCGGCAAGTCTCGATGCCCAGACCCAGCAGCGCCTGTTCGATCCGCACCGCCTGCCGGATGATCTCGCGCTCGTGCGCATCGAGAGCACCGGTGAGAATCGCGCGCGGCTTTCCTTCAGCGACGGCTATTTGGGCGAGTATGAATTGAGCAGGCTCGCGGATGAAGTCGTCTGGGACGATGATCTTCCTCGCGAGGTCTCCTGGCGTGCCGATCTGGCGCTGGAAGCGGTGAGTGTGGACGGGCGCAGGCTGGACAGCGACGAGGTGCGCCTGCAAGCCGTCATGACGTTCCTGACACATGGCCTCGTCATCATCCGTAACCTGTCCACCGACCCCGAGTGCATCCTCGAGGTGGCGCGCCGCTTCGGCTACGTGCGGGAGACCAACTTCGGGCGCCTTTTCGAGGTCTATTCACGGCCCGGCGCGAATGACCTCGCTTATAGCGCGGTCCCCCTCGCAGCGCACACCGATAACCCGTACCGCGAGCCGGTGCCGGGTGTTCAGCTCCTGCATTGCCTGGTGAATGAGACCACGGGCGGGTGGTCCACGCTCGTGGACAGCCTGTCCGTCGCGGAAGCACTGCAGGAAGAGGATCCGGAGGGCCTGCAGCTCCTGGCATCGACGCCGGTGCGGTTCCGGTTCATCGATGCAACCGAGGAGCTCATCGAGTGCCGTCCGATCGTGCAGCGGGACGTCAACGGGCGGATGACCGGAGTGCACTACAGCCCGAGACTCGACTATCTGCCGCTGCTCGATTCCGCCACCACGCGGCGATTGCAGCGGGCGCGCCGGCGACTGAGCGAGCTCTTCGCCGATCCGCGGTTCGAATTGCGATTCCCGTTGAGACCGGGCGAGCTCATGATGTTCAACAACAGCCGCGTGCTGCACGGCAGGACTGCATACGACCCGAACGAAGGCCGACGGCATCTGCAGGGATGTTACATCGATCTCGACGGTCCGAGGAGCCTGTATCGCACGCTCGGCAGGACGCTCAGGCCTGCGCCCACGAGCGGATGACGGCGCCGATCACAAGTCCGGATTGGAGGCTACTGGCGAGGGGAGTCATTTTATTATATTATTAATATAATATTAAAAAATGTGGATGGCCATGCGTCAGGTAAAAGTGCTGGGGCTGCTGGGCACGGGGGTGATCGGTGGCGGGTGGGCGGCGCGTGCCCTGTACCTGGGGATCGATGTCGTGGCCATGGACACGAGGCCGGAGATGGAGGCATGGATTCGCGGCGCGGTGGAGAATGCACGCGGGACGTTGTCGCGGCTGACTCTGGCCCCGCTGCCGCCTGAAGGCAAGCTGTCCTTCACTACCGATCTCGACGCCATGGCGCGCGGGGTCGATTTCATCCAGGAGAACATCCCCGAGCAGCTCGAGCTGAAGCAGCGAGTGCTGGCCCAGGCGAGCCGCGTGGCGCCGGCGGACGTGGTCATCGCCTCGAGCACCTCCGGCCTCCTGCCCTCCGACTTGCAGCGGGAGATGATGGCGCCCGAGCGCTTCCTGGTCGCTCATCCGTTCAATCCCGTGTATCTGTTGCCGCTCGTCGAATTGGTGGGCGGACAGCGTACCTCGCCCGCGACGCTCGCTGCGGCGGAGCGCTTTTACACGGAAATCGGCATGCATCCGCTGCGCGTGCGGCGCGAAGTTCCAGGGCACCTGACGGATCGCCTGCAGGAGGCGCTATGGCGCGAGATCCTGCATCTCGTCAACGAGGGCGTGGCGAGCACCGGCGAGCTCGACGATGCCATCGTCTACGGGCCCGGGCTCCGGTGGGCGGGAATGGGCACCAACCTGATCTATCATCTCGCGGGCGGTGAGACCGGCATGCGCCACATGCTGCGGCAATTCGGTCCCTGCCTGAAGTGGCCCTGGACGAAGCTCGAGGCGCCGGAGCTCACGGAAACGCTGATCGATCGCATGGTCGAGGGCACGCAGGCGCAGGCCAAGGGCCGCTCGATCCGTGAGCTCGAGCGCCTGCGGGACGAGTACCTCCTGGCCATTCAACAGGTGCTGAAGCAGTTCGGTCTCGGCGCGGGCTCGACTCTGCGCGACCTGGAGGAAAGGCTGTATGCCCGCAACGCGTCGCGTGCGCGCGCCGGTGTCGATCAGGCCCTGGCGGCCGGGACCCGCGGCCCGGTGCGGATGTTGGACACCTACGTGCGCCCGGAATGGATCGACTACAACGGCCACATGACGGACTCGCGCTACCTGCAGGTATTCGGTGACGCCACGGATGCGCTCTTTCGGTGGGCCGGCGTGGACGACGGTTACAGGGAAGCGGGAAGAGCCCTGTACACCGTGGAATCGCACGTCACGCATTGTGCCGAGGCCAAGACGCTCGAGCCGATCCATGTCACCACGCAAATGCTGGAGCTCGATGCGAAGCGGGTGCGCCTCCATCACTGCCTGCATCGCACCCGGGACGAGAAGTTGATCGCGACCGCGGAGCAGTTGTACGTTCACGTGGATGCCCGCACGGGCCACGCCGCGCCGCTGGAGCCTTCCGTTCATGCTAGGCTTGATAAGTTGCGTGTCGCTCACACGGGGCTGCCGGTGCCCGCGGGCAGTGCGGCCCGATCCAACGCTATGCGGAACGGCTGAATCATCCATGCCCAAGATCGTCGATCACGAGAAGCGCCGCGACGAGATCGCCCTGGTCGCCGGCCGCGTCGTCGCCGAGGGTGGCTTCGACCAGGCCACCATCGTGCGCATCGCGCGCGAGGCCGGCTACACCACCGGGATGGTGGCGCACTACTTCGACACCAAGCAGGACATCATCATCGCAGCCTTGCGCCTGATGCTGCGGCGAATCGACGAGCGGCTGCTGCGCAACAGCGAGGCCGAGCGGCCGGACCTGCTGGCGTTGCTCACGGAGATGTTGCCCGTCGATGAGGAACGCTACATCGAGTGCGCCTTCTGGATCGCGTTCTGGGGCCAGGTCACCGCCGACAAGCGCTTGAAGCGCATCAACGCCTGGATGCACCGGGAGTACCAGCGGCTCTACGAGCGCTGCCTGTCCCGCTCCTGGCCGGAATGGCCGGGCTGGTCGGCGGAGACCCGCGACAGTGTGCGCCGCTCGGTGAGCACGTTGATCAACGGCCTGACGGCGGGCGCCGTCGCGAGCCGCAGCGATTGGCCGGCCGAGAAGCAGGTGGAGCAGGTGCGCCTGCAGGTCGCCCTGCTGCGCGACTGGGCGGCGAAGACCGCCGCAGCGTCTGCCGCGAAGCCCCGCAAGGAACGCTCCTCGGCCGCCTGATACTCGGCACGGCATAGCGGGGCAGGGCCGCTCCCTGGCCCGCGGCGAAAGGAGTGGCGTCTCGCGGGAATCGTCTCGACGATTTCCGCCAAAGAGAGATACCGATGCAATTCTCACTCACCGAAGAGCAGCAGCTGATCATCAAGACCACGCGCGACTTCGTGCAGCGGGAGCTCTTCCCGCATGAGCAGGAGGTGGAGGAGACGGGGCACCTGCGCCCTGAGCTGCTGCGGGAGCTCAAGGCGAAGGCGATCGATGCGGGCCTCTACGCCGCCAATATGCCCTCGGAGGTGGGCGGTGCGGGGCTCGATCCGGTCACCTGGGTGCTCTACGAGAAGGAGCTCGGGCGCACCAGCTACGCGCTGCACTACTCCTGCGTCGCGCGGCCGTCCAACATCCTGCTCGCCTGCGAGGGCGAGCAGCGCGAGAGGTACCTGCTGCCGGCCGTGCGCGGCGAGCGCGTCGAGTGTCTCGCAATGAGCGAGCCGCAGGCGGGCTCCGACCTGCGCGGCATGAAGACTGCCGCAGTCCTCAGGAACGGGGACTTCGTGATCAACGGCACCAAACACTTCATCAGTCACGCCGATCACGCCGATTTCGCGATCCTGTTCGCGGCCTCGGGCGAGGAGAGCACGCCGCGCGGCGGGCGGCGCCTGATGACGGCATTCCTGGTCGACAAGGGGACACCGGGCTTCGAAGTGCTGCCGGGCTACAAGAATGTTTCCCACCGCGGCTACACCAACAGCATCCTGCGGTTCACGGACTGCCGGCTGCCGCAGTCCGCGGTGCTGGGCGAAGTGCACAAGGGCTTCGAGGTCGCCAATACCTGGCTCGGAGCCACGCGCCTGCAGGTTGCGGCCAACTGCCTCGGGCGCGCGGAGCGGGCGCTCGAGCTCGCGAAGCAGTGGGCGGCCGACCGCAGGCAGTTCGGGCAGCAGATCGGCAAGTTCCAAGGGGTGGGGTTCAAGCTGGCGGACATGGCCATGGAGCTGCGCGCCGCGGAGCTACTGACGCTCGAGGCCGCATGGAAGCTCGGTGAGAACACCGCCACCGATATGGATATGGCGATCGCGAAACTGAAGGCCACGGAGATGCTGGCGATGGTCGCCGACGAGGCGCTGCAGATCCACGGCGGCATGGGACTCATGACGGAAATGCCGCTCGAGCGCATCTGGCGCGACGCCCGGATCGAGCGCATCTGGGACGGCACGAGCGAGGTGCAGCGCCACATCATCTCGCGGGCACTGCTGCGACCGCTCGGGGGCTGAGAGGGCGACCCGCACGTTGCAAGCCGCCCAACGATGTATTATCGTAGCCATAATATTTAAAAGGGGAGCGGACTGGCAGGGCGCTGGCTGCTTCCGGAGAGCCGTTCTGGTTACCGAGCGCCCGTGCAAGCCGAAGGTCGACCACACCGCCACGAGCCACTGGCAGTGCCGAAGGCGCAATGCCGCACTCTCCATTGCCGCTCACGACCGCATGGCGGTCATCGCCGAGACGGCCCCGTCCCTGATTCTCCAACCGTCGCCGGTGCAACGCGGCGGCAATCCTTCCTGCGCCTGACTTTTTTTGGGGGAGTTATATTATGCTGTCGATAATACATAAGCGTCTCCTCGCGAAGCCCAGGTCTTCGATGCAGATTCTGGGGCTTCTGTTCGCCTGCGCCTTCGCGGCGAGCCCCGACGGGGCGCTGGCGCAGGCCGCGTCGCAGGATGCGACGGTCTCCGACTCCGGGTCCGCGGCCGCCAAATCGCTGCAGACGGTCATCGTTACCGCGCAGAGGCAGGCGCAGTCGGCCGCCAGGGTGCCGCTGAGTCTCACGGTATTCACCGCCCAAACCCTGCAGAATTTCAACATACAGTCCTTCAACGACTACGCGACGAAGACGCCGAATCTCTCCTTCACGTACGGCGCCGGCGCAACCGGCGTCGCCGACGCCCGCACCGTCAGCATCCGCGGCATCACCGGGCAAAACCTCGGCGGGACCAATGGCGCGACCGCCTTCTATATCGACGACACGCCGGTCCCGGCATCCATCGACCCGCGCGTGCTCGACATCAGCAACATCGAGGTCCTGAAGGGACCCCAGGGAACCCTGTTCGGCGAAGGCTCGCTGGGCGGCAACGTGCGGCTGATCACCAATCAGCCGGATCTGAGGAAGAACGGCGGCTCATACATGGTGCAGGCCGGAGTCACCTCGGGGGGCGGCAGTCCCGATGGCGGGGCCAACCTGATCGCCAACCTCGTGGTATCTCCGGACAGGCTGGCGGTCCGCACGGTGCTGTTCTTCAATCACGACGCGGGCTACCTCACCCGAACGTTCCCCACGGATCCGACGAGCCCCGGCACCGGCAATCCGTTCCTCGACGTGCCGCGCACCAGTGTCAATGACCAGGGTGCCGACACCACCTTCGGCGGCTCGATCTCCGCGCTCTTGAAGATGTCGGAGAATTTTGACGCGACGCTGCGCTTCATGATGCAGCGGACCGGAGACAACGGGTTCCAGGCAACGTCCGCTCCGCTCCCGGCATTTACTCCCATCTATACGGTCGATCGCGCCTTTGATGCGCAGTCGCATGCCAATGACTCGTGGGCGCTGCCGTCCCTGCAGCTCAGCTACCACCAGGGAGACTGGAAGGTCACCTCCTCCACCAGCTACTTCTATCGCAATACCCAGGATGTCGAGGATTCGACCTACGGGACCGAGCAGATCCTGCAGGGCTACTACGGCGTCTGCTGTCTGGCACCGCAGCCGTACCTTTGGAAAGGCGAGCACTATACGAATCAAGTCACGGAAGAGCTGCGTGCCTCCTTCGCTCCCGTGCACGATTTCAGCGGCACCTTCGGTGTCTACTACTCGAAGTCCCGCAACCTTTTCAGCATCCCGCCGATCTCGGCCACCGGGTTGGTCGCCGCTACGGCCAACAACACGGTGGTGGGCCCGTGGCCCAATGACATACTGTGGTTCTCCGACGGCTACCTCAGTCAGAGAGACACCTCGATATACGGGCAGTTCTACTACACGTTCCTGCGCAAATTCACGCTCACGCTCGGGGCGCGGCAGTATTGGCTGGCTCAGCGGGCCAACAGCGATGCCGGCGGATTCCAGGACTTCAAGGTATTGCGTATAACCGCTCCGACCAGCAACAGTCAGTCGGGTGTGAACCCGAAGGTCGCGCTCTCTTATCAGGCCACCGCGAATACCATGCTCTACGCTTCCGCCTCGGAGGGTTTCCGCGCGGGCAGCACCAGAGGCCCGGTATCCCTCATCTGCAGCGAGCCGGGTCTCACGTCGTCCGATATCCAGAATCTCAGGGACGATACGCTCTGGAGTTACGAGGCTGGCGCCAAGGTGCAGGTTCCCAACCCCGGCCTGCTGGTTTCCGTCGACGGCTTCCACATCGACTGGAACAATCCGCAACAGGAAATAGGCCTTCCCTGCGGCTCGTACTTCCAGATCAATGGCAAGAAGGCCACCGTCGATGGTGCCGAGCTCGATATCTCCGGCCATCTCGCGCCGGGGCTCACCGTGCGGGTGGGGGCGGGGTACGAGAAGACGGACGTGACGGAACCCGGCGCGCTCCTTTTCGGCGGCGTCAAGCCCGGATCGCGACTTCCGGGAGTGCCTGAGTTCAATGCCACGGTGGGCGCGGTCTATACCAGGGAGTTCACTGACAGAATCGACGGATTCGTGTCGGCCGATTATAGTTACACCGGCAATTCGGTGGCCGCGGTCGTCAGCGGCGGCGGCTCCGAGGCGACCCGGCCGGGCTACTCGCTCGCCAATCTGCGGCTGGGTGTCGACGTCGGGGCGTCGGAGATCGCCCTCAATGTCCACAATCTGACCAACGCGAAGCCGAATCTCGGTGATATCGGCTATGTCGGCTATGCGGAGTTCGACACTTCCGGGCAGGTGATTCCCAACGTGGCGACGCTGCCGACCACGACGGTGGTGCTGGAGTATCGGCGAAGCTTCTAGCGACGATGTTGCCGCGTTGCGGTCGGTGGGAGACGTCAGCCGTGAAGAAGAATGCCCGCTACCCCTGGCGCGCGGTCATCGCGTGGCTCGCGATTGCGTTCCTGTCCGGGGGCGGCGTAGCGTACGCGAAGGCCCTGTTCGTCCGCGCCGGCGCGCCTGCCGGAGGCGATGGCTCGGAGGCCCGGCCTTTCAATTCGCTCGCCGCCGTCGCAAGAGCGTCGGAGCCCGGCGATGAGATCACCGTACTGCCGGCGCCGCTGAGCGAGCCGCCGCTCGATGGAGGCATCGCGCTCAAGCCGGGGCAGCGGCTGAGGGGCGGCGGCCCGCCGGTGGCCGGGAGCCGCCCGCTCGGCCGCGTGCCTCGCATCACCAACAGCGGCGCCGCGGTGAACTCCGGCGATGCGGTGGTGTTGGCCGATCACGTGCAAGTGAGCAACCTCGTCATCGTGAAGGCCGTGCGCGGCGGCATTTACGGCCACGATGTCACCGGGGCGCGCATCCAGGGCAACGACCTGTCAGGGACGAACACCTCGTGCACTCCGGGCCTCTACGTCTACTTCCCGGTGCAGCAGCCTGTCCTGGCGAACGGCTGGGCGGCCATCATGGTCGATGAGGATCGGGGGACCGCGTGGCTGTCCATCCGGGACAACTACATCCATGACGGTGCCTGCAATGACGGGATCGACCTCCGCGCGACCGGACGGGTGTGGGTTGCGGCGCGGGTGAGTGGAAATCGAGTGACCCGGCTCGCCCAGGGGCCGAATCTGCGCTCCGTGCTGGCAATAGGCATGCAGACCAGGGACGATGCCGTATTGTCGGTGGACTCGGACTACAATTCGGAGACCTACATCGGCAGTCCCAACGCCGATTGCGAAGGTCTCTTTTCGAATCAGAGCGGCGGCTCGCTGACCTGGAGCATCGACCACAACACCTTCGCGCACGGCATCGGCGGCGGCTCCTGCAACGGGGCGGAGTTCTTCACCGGCACGGGAATCGCGACGACGAATCTATACATCGGTCACAGCACCTTCGAGTATGATCCCGGCGACATGATCGAGGAGGATAACGGCGGCGGCACCGGCTCAGTCATGAACCTCACGCTCGAGGACGTGTCGGTCAGACACACTTCCTTTCCAAGGGCGCTGGCGCCGGAGCCCAAGTTCACCAACGTGCAGTACATGGACAATCTCGGGCGCTGCATGGATCAGTACTCCTGGGGCCACCGCAACGTCAATAATCTGCGCATCATCAACAGCCGCTTTTCCGATTGCTATGGGGATGGACTCGGCTCGGATGTCACCGGCGGCGCCTATGCGTACGGGCGGCCGGGCGCGAAGGGCAGGAGCATGGATCTCGGCGATGGGGAGGGAGACGCCATTTCGATCGACGTGGAGAACAGCAGGGTCGACGGGACCCGGCAGTACGCCTTGCACTTTGCGAATCACGCCGCCCTGGCGGATCTCAAGATCAGGGTCGAGAACAGCCGGCTGAGCGGCGCCAAGGGAGCGGCGGCGGTCGCCTTCGACCAGGACGGGTCCACGGAACATGCCGACATCGACCTCGGCGGCAAAGAGGGCGGCAGCTCGGGCGGCAATTGCATCCTCGCAGGGTCGGGTCTCGCCGCCGAGGTGACGGGGTACGATGTGCTCGCGAAATCCGACTGGTGGGGCCGCGCCGGCGGACCCGCCGCGCGGCAAGTCTCGGTAACCAACGGCCACCTCTACACGTCGCCCGCGTTGCGCTCGCGGCCATCGTCCTGCTCGCCCTGATTGCCGTGGCCCGCGGGATTCTCCTCGAGAAGCGCTCGATCGACTACGTGCCGCTCGCCGAGCGGCACGGGAAGGTTTGGCACTTGTGGCCGGTCTGGTTCTCCGGCGATGCGCACCTTGCGACGCTCGCGGTCGGTGTGCTCGGCATCTCTCTCGGGGGCAATCTTCTCTGGACCGCGATAGCCATCATCGTGGGATGCGCCATCGGCACCTTCTTCATGGCGTTCCATTCGGCGCAGGGACCGCAGCTCGGGCTGCCGCAGATGATCCAGTCGCGGCCGCAGTTCGGCTATCTCGGCGCGCTGCTGGTCTGGGGCGTCGCCCTGGTCACCTATGTCGGCTACAACTCGTTCAATCAGGTGCTGGCCGTGCAGGCACTGCAGCAACTCTCCGGCTCCCTTAAGACCGAAGCGCCCTTGGTGATGATCGGTTTCGCGGTGCTGGCCGCCGGGCTCGCGCTGGTCGGTTACGATTTCATTCACGTGGCGCAGCGCGGCGTCGCCCTCCTGATGATCGCACTGCTGACGGTATTCTCGGCGGGCGTGCTGCTCCTCGGCATTCCCGCGGCCGAGTGGGATCCCGCGGGCTTTCGCGCGACGCCGTTTCTCGCGGAGCTGCTCGCGGCCGCGTCCTACCAGTTGAGCTGGTCGATTTACGTCTCCGACTATTCCCGCTATCTGCCCCGTGAGGTGAGCGTGCGCGCCTCCTTCTGGTGGACCTACCTCGGGGCCATGGTCGGCGGGTCATGGATGATGCTCGCGGGGAGCATCGCCGCGGCGACCGCCCCGAGGCTCGATGTGCCTGCCGCTCTCGAGCACGCGGCTAACGGCGTCGTGCCGGGATTCGGTCCCGTGCTGCTGGTCGGATCGCTCTTCGGCCTCGTCACCATCGCCTCACTCAATTTCTACGGCAGCTCGCTCACGCTGCTCAGCGTGCTCGATACCTTCAAAGCCGTCAAAAGCGGCGTCGGCGCGCGCGCCGCGACCCTGACGGCCGCTGCAGTGGTATCGACCGTGATCGCACTCGAGTCTTCGAGCCACTTCCTGGCGCACTTCTCCGAGTTGCTGTCGCTGCTGCTATATCTCTTCACCCCGTGGACGGCGATCAACCTCGTGGATTTCTATCTGGTGCGCAAGGGGCACTATTCCGTGCGCGAGATTTTCAATCCCCGCGGCATGTATGGCCGCTGGCAGTGGCGCGGTCTGCTGGCGTACGGCGCTGGATTCGCGGCGATGGTCCCTTTCTTCAGCACCGACCGGTACACTGGTCCGGTGGCCCGCGCGCTCGGCGGCGTCGACGTATCCATGTTGGTGGGGTTGCCGGTCGCGGCGGGGATCTATCTCCTGGCGTGCCGCTCGATCGACGTCGCGGCCGACCGGCGGGCGGCGGCCTTGGCCGACTTGGGGCTGGAGCCCGCGGCGCAGGATCCTAGCGACCCTTCCATTCCGGCTTGCGCTTCTCAGCGAACGCACGCGCGCCTTCCTTGAGGTCTTCCGAGCGGATTACGCGCTGCACCGCGTCCAGGCCATCGTGCAGCTCGAAGGCCTGGTGCTCAGGCGTCATCTCCGAGTGGCGCAGCAGCTGTTTGATCGCGGGGAAGAGGAGGGGAGGCCCCGCGGCGAGCTGGGCGGCGATCTCGCGTGCCTTCGCGAGGGACTGACCTTGCGGCACCACATGGTTGGCGAGTCCCCAGTGCTTCGCCTCGGCCGCGTCCATCCAGCGACCGGTCATGAGGAATTCCACCGCCACGTGGTACGGGACGCGCCGTCGCAGCTTGATCGTGCCGGCGTCGGCGAGCACGCCGACGTTGATTTCCGGCAGCGCGAAGCGCGCGTGCTCCTCCATCACGATGATGTCGCAGCCGAGCACGATCTCGAAGCCGCCGCCGCAGGCGATGCCGTTGACGGCGGCGATGAGGGGCTTGTCGAGATTGCGCGGGTGATTCAGGCCGCCGAAGCCGCCGCTTCCCCAGTCCTCATCCGAGCGCTCGCCGGCCGCCGCGGCCTTGAGGTCCCAGCCGGGAGAGAAGAAGCGATCCCCTGCGCCGGTGACGATGCAGACGCGCAGCGCCGGATCATCGCGAAAGGCGGTGAAGATCTCGTTCAGACGCCGGCTCGCCGCCAGATCGATGGCGTTGGCCTTCGGCCGATCGAGGGTCACCTCGAGGACAGCGCCCGTGGTGAGGGTACGAATTCCGGCGCGCTCGCTGACTTCGGTCATTTCATGTCTCCTCGGCAAAGCGAACCAGCGCATCGACGGCCACGACGCCGAGGCCGGCGGGGCGGACGATCACGGGATTGAGGTCGAGCTCCAACAGTCGATCCACATTGTCCTGCGCGTAACGCGCGCATGCCAACACGGCGTGTACCAGCGACGGCAGGTCTCCGAGCGGCCGCCCGCGGTAGCCGCCGAGGAGCTTGCCGATGCCGAGTCCGCTGAGCGCGGCCTGGACGGCCGCGGAGGTGAAGGGAGGCAACAGGGTCGCGGTATCTTGCAGCAGCTCCGCGAGCACGCCGCCGGCGCCCAACACGAGCAGAACGCCGAACTGTGGATCCACCGTGATGCCGACCAGCACTTCGGCGACCGCATCGGTCACCATCTCCTCGACGAGGACAGTGCCCGAGATCTGCGATAGCCGCTCGGCAGCAGCGGTCGCGTCGGCAACCGTGCGCACATCGAGGATGACACCTCCGACGTCGGACTTGTGCTCGAATGCCCCGGCTGCCTTCATGGCCACGGGAAAGCCGAGCGCGCGGGCCGCGCTCGCGGCCTTGTCGAACGTCACGACACGCGAGCGCGGAACCGGCACACCGTACGCGGCGAGGGCCCCTTTGCCCTCGTGCTCAGGGAGGGTTTTGCCACGGGTCTGGCCGGCTTGAGGCTCAGCCGTATGCGCATCGTGCCGGCGTGGTCGGTGAAGCTCCACGGCGGCGCCTCGAGTCCAGGCGGCTCCGATCGTCGCGGCGAGATCGAGCGCCTCCAGGGCCTCCCGTTGTCCTTGCAGGGGCGTGACTGCGGCGTTCAGACACCGCTCTCGCGTAGCGGCGGAAAGGGATTCCGGCAACGAGCTGATGACCGCCGCGCGCGCGGGCGGACCGGGATAGGCGGCGAGGAACTCCTCGATGACGGCAACATAGCTCGCCGGATCGGCCTGATCCTCCGGCGGAGAGTCGACCATCAGCCCCACCGCGTCATAACCGGCGCCGTGCACGATGGAAAAGAGCGAGTGCAGGCGCGGCCGGTCGAACCAGACATGGGTGTGGAAGTCGAACGGGTTGGCGATCGTCACCCGGTCGGAGAGGAGATTGTCCAAGAGCCCGCTCGTGGCGGGTGCAAACGGCGGAAACTCGAGCGCGAGATGCCTGGCGGCATCCGCCGTCATCGCCATGTCCCCGCCCGAGGCGCCCATGACGAGTATCCGTTGTCCGGGCAACGGGCCGCCGGTATGCAACACCTTCAAAGTCTCGCAGAGCGTAGCGAGCGAATCGCAGCGCGCGATCCCAGCTTGCCGGCAGAAGGCGTCGAATGCGCCGTCCGCGCCGGCGAGGGAGCCGGTATGGCTGTGGGCCGTGCGTGCCGCAGCCTCGGTGCGTCCGGCCTTGATCAGCGCGATCGGCTTGCCCGCGGTGCGCGCCTTGTCGACCGCGCGTGCGAAGCTCGCGGCATCCTTGATGCCTTCGACGTAGAGGCCGAACGCGGTGACTCGGGGGTCGTCCACCAGCCTGTCGATCAGGTCCTCGACGGCGAGGCGTGTCTGATTGCCGGTGGTAATGAGATAGCCGATGGGAAGCGAGCGCTGGTTGAAGAGCAGATTGAGGGCGATGGTGCCGCTCTGACAAATGAGCGCCACACCGCGCGCGAGCCGAGAGCCGACCAGCTGGTCGGGCCAGAGCGCCGCGCCGTCGAAGAGGTTGATGAAGCCATAGCAGTTGGGACCGAAATAGGGCAGGCTGCCCGCGGCGCTCTCGAGGTCAGCGGCGAGACGCTGCCCTTCAGGAGTGCCGGTTTCGGAGAAGCCGGCGGCAAAGCACACGAAGCCACCGGCGCCGCGACGCGCCAAAGCGGCGGCGATCGTCGGGACCTGATGGTTGGGAGCTGCGATGAAGGCGGCATCCGGAGCCGCTGGCAGCTCGTCGACTGAGCGGAAATAGCGGCTCTCAGCTCCCGATGACCGGCTGGGGTGAACGCGCCAGACTTCCCCGGTGTAGCCGACGGCTTGCGCTGCAGCCGCCGCGGCATCGGCCCACTGACCGCCGACCAGAGCAATGTGCCGCGGGGCCAGGAGGCGTTGTAAGGCTGCGGCGCCCTTCGGATCGTCGTCCGGCATACGTTATCGGCTGACCAATTCAATACGGCGCGAGCCAGGTCCGGAGGCAGGCATGGCCGCGGTCGTACGCCGCAGCTCGGCGATCTCCGCCGCGATTTTTTCCGGGAAGGGCGCCGTGCGCGGGGTTGGACTCTGCTGGATGTGCAGCAGCATGACCTCACACGAAGCAGCCGCGTCCTGGCTGCCGTCACAAAACAACTCCAGTGCGGCGTGGATCCGCTTCTCGTCGGCGGCGAGTATTCTGACCCTTGCCTCAACGGTATCACGGGCACCGATTTCTCGCAGATAGTGTGTGTGCATCTCCACGGTATAGAGAGTGCAGGTGGTCTGCTCGCGGTAACGCGCGTCGATCCCGAGGTGGTCCATGAGGCTATCGACCGCGTGGCTGGTGATGAGATCGTAGTAGGCATCCCGGACGTGACCGTTATAGTCGATCCACTCCGGCGCAATCGGCGTGCGATAGATTGCCAGTCCGCTCACGGACCCTCCCGTCAATCTCTGTGACCCACTCAGCGCAGTTTCAGGCGCTCCCGAGCCTGCGCAGGCGTCAGTACCCTGGCCCCCATGGCCTCGACGATCGTACGCGCCTTCTCGACGAGCTGTGCGTTGCTCGCATAGACGCCACGGCTCAAATAGAGATTATCCTCCAGCCCGACACGGACGTTGCCTCCGAGCAATATCGCCTGTGCGACCCACGGCATCTGCATGCGTCCGATGGCGAAGGAAGTCCATACGCAGTCTGCGGGTAGTGTGTTCACCATCGCGAGCAGATGACCGGTGTCGGCGGGCACGCCGTAGGGTATACCGGTGCAGAGCTGGATGAGCGCCGGCGTCGGAATGAGACCTTCCTTGATGAGCTGCCGCACGAACCAGAGATTGCCCGTGTCGAACACCTCGAGCTCCGGTTTGACGCCGAGGTCGCGCAGGATGACGGCGCCGCGACGCAAATAGTTGGGCGTCGAGACATAGGCGCGGTTGTCGTCGCCGAAATTGAGGCTGCCGCAGTCGAGCGTGGCGATGTCGGGACGATAGAGCCCTTCCTGGCACAGCTCGATGACATGGCGCATCCGCTCCTCCTGGCTGACGAAGTCGGTGCCCGGCGCGGGCGTGTCCTCGAGCCCGTGCTCGCCCACGCAGATGTAGCCACCCATGCCGCAGGTGAGATTGACGATGACGTCGACGCCGCTTTCGCGGATCCGCTTGACGACCTCGCGGTAGTGGCGGGTAGCCATGCTGAAAGCGCC